>Ga0307513_10006496_pt1 | contig 15271 bp, 12 predicted proteins | sample 15_EM_MG_FD_202174 | JGI IMG/M metagenome (GOLD analysis project Ga0307513, IMG submission 202174) | Populus trichocarpa ectomycorrhiza microbial communities from riparian zone in the Pacific Northwest, United States - 15_EM | ecosystem: Host-associated > Plants > Roots > Unclassified | place... | reverse complement strand
TATTAATGATAAATCTAATTTTAAAAAATTAATATCATTGTTAATGAAAATAGTAATAATAATTTTCAATATTATTATCAATATCATTGTTATTGAAAATAGTAATGAAAAAGAGCTTTTTATAATTGGATGGTTTAATTAATTAAATTGAACAAGGTTCAATTTGATTCAATGGCTTTTCAAGAGCGGAACGGAACATGTGGAATGAAACCGGAACGTTCAGGGCGGAATTTAGCCAAAAAACCGGAACAGACCGAGATTTAAAATGAGATGAAATTTGTTCCGTTTTTTGAATTGGTATGGAATGTTTCAGCCATTCCAGGCGAAACGGAACGGAATTGACAACCTTGAATTAATGTAAGCATGGACGGCTTGTTCGTATTTAATGGGCATCATGATTATTAATTCAAGCTTAGGGTATGGGGGGCTTAGTGTAGAGTGACCCTTCAACTTCACACCCGATCTGAGGAATGTTGGGCTCAATTCACACCCGAAGCCTAGGAGAAAACTGGGCAAAAACATATCCGAGCCCAACATGAGACTGGATGTGGTCGCGCCTGGGCCCAACGTGGGACTGGGCGTGGACACGTGCCCACCCAACGTAGAGTTGGGCGTGGTCGCGCCCGGGCCCAACATGGGACTGGGCGTGGACGCGTCCACACCCAACATAGAGTTGGGCATGGTCGTGTCTGGGCCAACGTGGGACTGGGTGTGGATGCGTCCGCGCCGAACTTAGAATTGGGCGTGGTCGCACCAGGGCCCAATCATGGGACTCAGCTGGGACGCGTCCGCACCCAACTTAGAGTTGGGCGTGGGTGTACCCTAACCCAGCTTGGGGTTGGACACCCGAAAAGACATAGCCCCATTTTGGGTTATGACTTTCGCGCGTTATCTCTTAAATGAGGTTGATTTGAGAAACCATGACCCATCAATAACCCCCCAAGTCTGCTCATGTTTAGAGAAATTGGGAGACTTAAGACTAAAGAGATTTTGAGTCGCGACCCTGGTCAGGGCGTCTTTTATACTCCCCTTATCAGGGCCTTACTGGCAGGGATAGTGTTCGCAAAGAGTTCATTGTTTGAATCTTCAAGACGTGTTCATAGTTCTTCCTCTAAGGAACATTGGAGAAGTGGGTCCTAGACGCCACAAGGTTGTGTAGCCCTGTTTGGACCATTAGGAGGTATTGATGTAGGAGGGCTGGTTTCAGCACTTCTTGACATTGTAGAGGTTGGTACCCGTGCTATCCAGGAGGGATGTGGGTCCCCGACCGCACACAAGGTATGTAACCCGAGTTGGATAGACGGTGTGAGCCTGATAAGGCCGCCCCAGCACTCTTGATGTTATAGAGACTAGTACCCATGTTATCCAAGAGGGATGTGGGTCCCAGACCGCACATAGGGTGTGTAACCCGAGTTAGATAGATGGTGTGAGCCTAATAAGGCCGCCCCAGCACTCTTGATGTTCTAGAGACTGGTACTCATGCTATCTAGGGGGGATGTGGGTCCCAGACCGCACACAGGGTGTGTAACCCGAGTTGGATAGACGGTGTGAGCTTGATAAGGTTGCCCCAGCACTCTTGATTGCCATAGAGACTGGTACCCGTGCTATCCAGGAGGGATGTGGGTCCTAAACCGCACATAGGGTGTGTAAGCTGAGTTGGATAAACGGTGTGAGCCTGATAAGACCGCCTCAACACTCTTACTTCCAACTAAAAAGGCTAGACAAAATGAAGGGAGGGGGCGCTGAAAGTCGCCCTGAAGAGTGAAGCGTTGATCCCCTACTACTGCCTTGGAGAATTAGGTCTCAGACGCCACAGGGGTATGTAGCCCCATTTGAACCAGTAGGAGGTTGATGCTCACTTAGGACTTCGCTACGGTCCTAGAGAAATGGGCCCCGGATGCAACAAGGGTGTGTAACCCCGATTGGATCGGTAGGAAGCATTCTTGAGAAAGGAATGTGAATAAAGTAAGAACACAAGTGATAAAGATATGCATTCTTTATTTATATATTTAACAATGATACAACTTAAAGTGGTCTGAGTGCCACGCATGAGGAAGGTTAGAGCCTTATGGGTCTTGCAGATGACAGGTGTTGGCTTTAACCACCCTTGTCACCCTAAAAGGACCATCCCATGTTGGAGCTAGTTTTCCTCTGCTCTCTCTGTTGCCTGTGGCTTCCAGCTTTGTTAGTACCAAATCCCCTTGTTTGAAGGTCATGTTCTTCACTCTGGCGTTGTGACATTGGGTGGCCTTACGTCTGTAAGCCTCATTCTTCACAGCAGTTGCGAGTATGGATTCTTCTAGCAAGTCAAGATTGACCCGAGTCCTTGATCATTGTTTTGAGGAAAGAAGTACAGTACCCTAGCGCTGGGGCATCCAATCTCTGCTGGGATCATAGCTTCAGTCCCATATGTGAGGAGAAAAGGGGTTTCCCCCGTTGAGTTCTTTGTTGTTGTTATGTATGCTCATAAGATTTCATTCAAGAGTTCTGCCCATTCTGACTTGGCATCTTTTATCTTCTTCTTCAAACAGTTGAGTAGGACCCGGTTGGTAAGTTCAACTTGCCCATTTGTCTGGGGTGTGATGCCGAAGAGAACCAATTAATCCTAAGGATGTGTATTCTTTTATATCTCGCAGTTTCGGGTCATGGGTCGAGCCAAGTATCACAACTTCTTCTACCCATCCTGTATATTGTCCTTTTCGTTCTATGTTGGAATAGAAAGATATTAATAGACGAGATTTTATGAAAAAGGTTCTTCCTAATATTCCTAGTAGAAAAGAAATCTTTCTTTTCTCGATGCGAATTTGACACAACATGATAAAGTCCTATTTTATTTATAAATTTATAATTATTATTATTTTATTTTTCATTTTTCAATATCCACTCTTTATTACTTAATAATCCTAGTGATCAGTATCCTGGGTACTCTACATCGGCAGATCATATTCTTCCATAAGAAAGAGATCATCTTGTTAGCTGTGATGTCTGCCAATGCTTCAACTTCCACCCACTTAGTGAAGTAGTCCACAGCCACTAGGACAAACTGTCTTCTCCTAGTTTCTTTGGGGAAGGGTCCTAGAATATCCATTCCCCATTGGCAGAAGGGCCAAGGGGAAGGGATTGTTGTCATCTCAGCTGAAGGTTGCCTTGACACTAGAGCAAATCTTTGACACTCGTCACACTTCTTCACTAGGTCTTTGGAATCTTGTAATATGGTGGGCCAATAAAAGCCTGCTTTTGTGATCTGAGCAACCAAGGCTCTAAAACCTGCATGCAATCCATAGACTCCCTCGTGCATCTCTCTCAAAACATAGATGCTTTCCTCTGAGGATAAGCATTTGAGGAGCGGTGATGATGTGGATCTCCTATACAATAGCCCGTCAATCATGCAGTAACCTGATGCTCTCTTGGTCAGCTTAATGGCTTCTAGTCTGTTTGAAGGCACAGTCCCTGTGAGTAGATATTCTTTGATCGGTATTCTCCAATCATTAGCTCTCATGATTGGAAAGGTTGTAGCACTGCTCTCTTCCATATTGGGACGGTCTAGGACTTCAATCCATACATCAATGGGGAGGTTTTTCGGGTTAGCGCTGGCTAGCTTGGAAATAAAATTAGCTTGTGTATTTTCCTCTCTGGGCACTCTGATGATCTTGATTACCCCGTCCTTCTAAGCTAGCATGGCTTTAACCTTTTCGGAATACAATATCATGGTTGGATCTCTAGCTTCATATATTCCCTAGCATTGCCCCCACAATCAGTTGGGAATCACTATGCACTTGTAGAGGATACACCTTTAGGGCTTCCGCCAGACCTAAACCTACTATCACAGCCTCATACTTGGCCACATTGTTAGTAGCTAGGAATCCAAACATGAGCCCATATTGGTAAACCTGCCCCTCTAGACAGATAAGAAGGATCCCCGCTCCGCTTCCTTTTTGTGTGGAGCTACCATCCACATAGAGTCGCCAATCTTGAGAGAAAATATGCCCAGGTGACCCAGGGTCTGCTAGCTTCGGATTGGGAGAAAGATCCTATGTGGCGACCTCTTTAAATCTACATTCAGCTATGAAGTCGACCAATGCTTGCCCTTCGATTGCAGGTCTTGGCCTATACTGCAATCCATATTCTCCCAGTTCCACTACCCATTTCACCAGTCGTTCTGACATGTCTGGTTTGTGAAGAATCTGCCTTGGAGGTTGGTCTGTCAATACCACCACCTAGTGTGCCTAGAAGTAGGCCCTCAGCTTCCGGGAAGCTGTCACCAGTGCCAAGGCCATTGTTTTTACTCTCAGGTAGCGGGTTTCTGCATCTAGTAGTGTTTTGCCAGCATAGTAGACCTGACGTTGTACTCTTTCTTCCTCCCTAACCAGTACTGCACTAACAACCCGGTCTGCCACCCCCAAGTATAAGAACAGGGTCTCTCCTTCTCTAGGTTGAGAAAGAACATTTGGGGAGGAGAGGTAAATCTTTAGCTCTTCAAAAGATTTCTAACATTCAGGTGTCCACTAGAAGTTAGGGGCGTTCTTTAGAACTTTAAAAACTGGCAAACTTTGTTCCCCCAATTTAACTATGAATCTGCTTAGAGAAACTGGCAAACTTTGTTCCCCTTAGAGCTCTTAACCTCCTTGTGAGACGTTGCACTTCCTTCACTATCTTGGGGGGGTTCATGCCTAGTAGTACTTGTATCTTCTCCAGGTTAGGCTCAATCCCCCTGTAACTGACCAGAAAGACCAAGAATTTCCCTCCTCGGATGGCGAACACACACTTGGAGGGGTTCAGTTTCATATTGTGGTCCTTTAGTACTTGAAAGACTTTCCTAAGGCCCAGCAGGTGTTGTTCAAATGTCATACTTTTCACCAACACATCATCTACATATCCCTCCATGATCCTGCCTAATTGATGCTTGAACACCTTGTCAACCATCCTCTGGTATGTGGCTCCTGCATTCTTCAAACTGAAAGGCATGACTCTGTAACAGTAAGTCCCTCCTTTAGTTATAAAGGATGTCTTCTCTTCATCAGTTAGATGCATGAGGATTGATGATACCTAGAGTATGCATCCAAGAAGCTAAGAAACTCATACCTCGCTGTTGAATCCACCAGTCTATCTATCTTGGGGAGTGGATAGCTATCCTTTGGGCAGGCCTTATTCAAGTCTGTGAAATCCACACACATTTGCCATTTGTTATTGGCCTTATTTACCATCATAACATTGGCAAGCCACTCAGGGTAGGTCACCTCCCGTATGAATCCTGCTGACATGAGCTTGTCCATCTCTTCAATAATGGCCTTCTACCTATCCCCCCCTCATATTTCTCTTTTTCTGACGTACAAGGAGAAAACTAGGATTTACACTCAGCCGGTGTGAAGCTATTTTAGAGCTGATCCCCGGCACGTCCTCTAGACGGAAGGCAAAGTTACCTCTGTGTGAAACCAGCAGCTCCATGAGGTGTTGTTTCTGTTGGTTGTTCAGGGTGCAACCTACTTTCGTGACCTCCTTCTCTCTAGGCCCCAAACAAACTTCAATCAACTCTTCAGCTACCTATGTTCTGACCTCGAGCTTCTCTTCATAGGTTTCAGGACGATCAATCAACAGGGCCTTCTTGCCCTTCAGACATGTGTTAGCACACTCTCTTGAGACTTCTTGATTTCCTTCACCGCTGTTATTCCTTCACTGGTTGGGAATTTCAGGGCCAGATATTTAGTGCTGACTACTGCGCTGAGCTGATGGAGCAGTGGTCTTCCGATGATGGAATTGTATAGGAGGTGGGTATCAATGACCATGAAGGTCTGTTGGAGAGTTACACAACAAGGTACAGACCCTATAATGACGGTCAACCTCATTGCTCCCTTCACGGGCACTGCTGACCCTTCTATCCCGATGAGGGGTGTGGGTACTGGAGTCATTCTAGAGGCGTCTATCCCCATCTTCATCATGGCCTCAGTTGATAGGATGTTCACTGAGCTGTTATTATCCATTAGTATCTTGTAAACCCTGTGTCCTTCTATTACAGGGGAAATCACTAAGGCATCTTCATGAGGGTATTCAATCCCCTGTCCATCAGTAGGGGTGAATGTGATGGGTTCATTCCAAAACCTTTCTTGGTTCACTGCTACTAGGACTTGATCCCTCACCCTTGTCCTTTTATTTCTGGCAACACCCATATTGATTGTTGAACCCCCTAGTATGATTAGGATCTCTGGGAGTACTGGTCCCTGTTGTCTTGCTTCGTTTCTCTCCCCGTCTTGAGATGGATCTTTTTTAAGAACTGTCTGAGGTATCCTTGAGCCAAAAGCCTCTTCATTTCTTTTCTGAGAGCGTTACAATCCTCGGAGTCATGTCCCCTCTCCCTATGAAACTAGCAGTACTTCTTGGAGAACTTGAGGTTGGGATTAGGCTTTAAGAGAGGAGGATATTGAAGAAAGTTTGGCCTCTTAGAGTTGTATAGATCTCAGTGTAACTGGTATTTACAGGGGTATAGACCCTTTCGGGTTTACTGGGATGTTCTCGGAGGGGTCCTTTCTTCTTAACCTCTTGTCGTCTGACTGGGGAACGGTTCCTGCTGTGGGGTTCATCACTGATGCCTCCTCTATGGAGCTTCTATGAGCAGTCAAGGCTTCCTATACTCTTATGTGACTCTCAATCATATGCTTCATCCTCAGGAGAGTTCTGTTCCGCAATGGGTGGAGTTGCTTCCACAACTCTTCATTTCTGACCCCTTTGATCAAAGCCTCACAGGCTATGGGCTCCAGTAGGTCCTCCACCTAAAGCATTTCTTCATTGAATCTCCTCAAATAGGCCTGGGTAGGCTCCTTCTTGCCTTGGACAATCCCAAATAATTCAGTGGAGCTTTTCTTCGTGGGGATGCTGGTGCTGAAACGTGCTACCAGCTTGGCACATAGGTCCTGAAAGCCTAAGATTAACCCCGACTTTAGGTTATTGTACCACCTCCTTACGTTCCCTCTGAAGGTGGTGGGCAATATCTTACACATCACATCATTGTCATGGATGACCAGCTCAAGGCTCCCCCTCACATTCTGGATATGCTCCTGAGGGTCTGTAGATCCATCATACGTGTCTAAGCACATTTTTTGCGAATAAATACTCCTTGGGTAATGTGGAGAGCCTTTCACTTGATACTGGTGGGCAGGTCGGTGATGCTCTGAGACCTCCTCAGCCCTTTTTTCTATGTCGTTCCCGGTGCGGACCAGATGAACTGGACGAATCTGACTTGGAACGATGGGAGGGGTGATCTTTTTCTCTCCCACGTTGGCTAGTTTGATTTTTGCAAGAATGCTCACTTCTTATTGGAACTGTAGGGTGGTGTGAATGTTCTCGAGTTGGTCTATGAGAACGATGACTGAGCGGTTACCCTTCATTCTGTGCATGTCCCTCAGTGTAGCTGCCCTCTCAGCCTGATGACCTCCTCTGACAGCAAACGTATCTGCTCAGCAATTTTCTCAATCTGAGGCTGGACGAACGTACCAGCAGCAATGTGGGCGTCCGTGACATGCCCTGGTGTATATGGATCTGCCATGGTGGTGTAATAGATAGAACCGCACGTCAAAGCTTAGTTTCTTGCTGGAGAAGTAATTAGCTTTTTGTAAGGTTCTTACAAACGGCGCCAACTGATGAGGTTATAAAAATCACAGGGAATGTTCTACGATGATTTATTCCTAGAAATTCCCTTACATCATTTATGGTGAATTCAATGACCTCCACTGCAAAACCACGTAGGCTTTTCCTTTGGCAAATCTTTCTCCAAGGGAATATCAGCTCTTTCTGGAATAAATACATGCCCAAAGTCCCCCGGGGGTGTTGATGGGGGACCCTCCGAAGATCAAGTCAGTACCAGGTATTTTTTTATGTAGTCAAAGACATTAAGGGAAATATCAATGAGCTTTTATGAAGATAGAAAAAAGGAGAAGGAAGAAGATGTAGAATTAAGGAAGAGGAAGCAGAGAATGTGTTTTGTATCAGAGTATAAGGTTTTCGAACCCCCTCCTGTAATTCATGTTTCCTTTTATATTACCTCACTTGACTTGCTTCATACAACGTAGGAGGGGTAGAGATGTAATCTTGTATCAGTAAGATTATATTATCTTACTGATTGTACCATCACATCTAATTAATATAAGCATGGACGGCTTGTTTGTATTAAATAGGCATCATGATTAATAATTCAGGCTCAAGGTATGGGGGCTCAGTGTAGAGTGACCCTTCAACTTCACACCCGATCTGAGGAATGTTGGGCTCAATTCACGCCCAAAACCTAGGAGAAAACTAGGCGCGGACGTATCCAGGCCCTACGTGGGACTGGGCATGGACGTGTTCGCGCCTGACTTAGAATTAGGCGTGGTCGTGCCCGGGCCCAACGTGAACGGGGCGTGGACGCGTCCGCGCCCAATGTGGGACTGGGCGTGGACGCGTCTCCACCTAACGTTGAGATGGGTGTGGTCACGTCCGGGCCAACATGGGAGTGGGGGTGGATGCGTCCGCGCCCAACATAGAGTTGGGCGTGGTCGCACCCGTGCCCAATCGTGGGACTGGGCGTGGATGCGTCCGCGCCCAACTTAGATTAGGGTGTGGTTGCGCCCGGGCCCAATCGTGAGACTAGGCTAAGACGCGTCCGCGCCCAACATAGAGTTGGGCATGGTCGCGTCGAGGCCCAATGCAGGATTGGGCGTGGACGTGTCCACACCCAACTTAGAGTTGGGCGTGGACGCACCCGGGCCCACTCGTGGGACAGGACGTGGACACGTCCGCACCCAACTTAGAGTTGGGTGTGGGTGTACCCTAACCCAACTTGGGGTTGGACACCCGAAAAGACATAGCCCCATTTTGGGTTATGACTTTCGCATGTTATCTCTTAAATGAGGTTGATTTGAGAAACCATGACCCATCAGTAACCCCCCAAGTCTGCTTATTTTTTGAGAAATGGGGAGATTTAAGACTAAAAAGATTTCGGATTGACCTTAGTTGAGTCGCGACCCTGGTCAGGGCGTCTTTTATACTCCCCTTATCAGGGCCTTACTGGCGGGGATGGTGTTCCCAAAGAGTTCATGGTTTGAATCTTCAAGACGTGTTCCTAGTTCTTCCTATAAGGAACATTGGACACTCACTACTGTCCTGGAGAAGTGGGTCCTAGATGCCAGAGGCTGGTACCCGTGCTATCCAGGAGGGATGTGGGTCCTCGACCACACATAGGGTGTGTAACCCGAGTTGGATAGACGGTGTGAGCCTGATAAATGAGGTTGATCTCTTATGCTTTTAAGACCCACTTCTCTCACACGTTATCTCTTAAATAAGATTGATTTGAGAAACCATGACCCATCAGCTGTGAATTCTTCTGGTCAAGCTATGCCCTTCTTATGCTTTTAGGATTGCTAGCATCAAGATTTGTATTTGGGGGTACAGTGATGAGAAACCCGGATGAGAAGCCTGTTCAGACAACAGAAACCCTGAATTTCGATTTCATTAAGACTACTCCAGTAGCTTTCGCACCCCTGATGCCTTTCTCTGGCATGAGTGATCTTTTTAGCCTGGTTGCTAAAGACAACGTAGAAGCTGGGAGGCAAGTTGAGGCTCACATTATTCCTCATGATCACAAGCTGCAGCTAACAGTTTTCTTAGTGATGCTCGAGTCTGATAAATGAGGTATTACTTCTTTATCCTTTTTTTTTAGCATTTTGAAAGTTATAAGTCTTGAATATTGCAATACATTCATTGCCTTTCTTATCATTGAATGTTAAACCTAATAAAAGCTTCTTGAAATTAAAAGACATTGTCTATATCATTGGAAACTTTAACAAGCCATCATTATGTTTTTACAGATTATGGGTTCCTAGGTAATGTATTTTTCCAGACCCAATTGTAGTAGTATTTTACACTTTGTTCTCCTTCATTTCTTCGGGTGAGGGTTGAGCTCCTGTCAAAAAGGGGTAAAGTCTCTACAAGTTCAAGTCAGCCATGCATAATGCGGTTTAAAAGCCAGCCCATTCGTGTTGTTGCCAAAAGATATAGTATGAGTGGAGGTGATTAGACTCGGAGTCAGGATACTATTCAATCAACACCACAAGATTCATTTGGGAGGCCTTTGTATCAGTCTTGTAGATCTAGGCATTATGGCATGGTTTGTTATAGGCAGACATAAGTCTGTTCAGGCATTATGGCATTATGGCATGGTTTGTAGATCTAGGCATTTGGGAGGCCTTTGTATCAGTCTTGTAGATCTAGGCATTATGGCATGGTTTGTTATAGGCAGATATAAGTTTGTTCAGTTGCGGACAGACTGATCACTTATTGAGGGATTTTTCAAACAGACACACCTGATGCATTTACATCGGTTGCATCTCCTGCTTAGACTTAGTTAGCTAGCCATTCTGTGTTTCAGGGTGGTCGTGATTAGCAGGGTAATGGAGCAGGTGGTAGGTCATGGAGCAAGTGGTAGAGGTTTTGTGCCAACGGGTCAAAGACAGATGCGAATTTTTGCCCTTACTCAGCAAGATGCCCAGGCATCCAACATTGTTGTCTCAGGTACACTCTTTATGAAAGATTGATTTACAATCGAGGTATCACCAATTGATGATTAGGAAGGAGGATATTCATAAAACTGCTTTTAGAACTCATTATGGGCACTACGAGTTCTTAGTGTTGTCTTTTGGGTAAACGAATGCACCAACAACCTTTATAGACATAATGAGCAGGGTTTTTAGGTTGTTTATTGATAGGTTTGTTATAATATATCTTGGTGTATTTGAGGAGTGAAGAGAAACATGAAAAGAATTTGAGATTGATGCCTCAAACTATAAGAGATCATCAGTTTTATAAGAAAGTTCTCGAAGAGTGAGTTTTGGTATAGAGTGTTGGATTTTAGGACATGTAGTGTTCAGTAATGGGATAGAGGTTGATCCAAGGAAGGTAGAGGCAATTAAGTAGTGGCCTAGATCGACTATAGTATCCAAGATTAGGAGAAGGATTGCTTTGATAATTAAATGAATATCTATTATGCCTTGATATAGGACTTGTTAGTAACTACATGCTAACATGGAGTAGTTAGTCTATATGCACATAGTATTCTGTATACCTAGTTGGTAAGAGAGGCACTAACCTGTAGTGACTGATCCTCCCACAGTGGTCACCTTCGGGTGTCATCTGATCTCTGACATGTATTCCACTACTTTATGATAATATGCTTAGTGTGTGTGTGTTTGTGTGTGTGTATCAAGATAAATCGACTTGTAAACTATTAATATCTAAAATTTATATTAAATATTATTCCCCCACTTAGTTTGGTGAACCCACCATTTATTTTTTATATTATTTCAAGTTCTTAGTTTATGTTAGCATGTGGACTTTGTTCAGTGTTCCTACTTCTTCAATTTTGGTCGGTATGCTTTGCATGTTTCGCGAGGCTTTCCTTTTAGTTTTGATTTGATATATTAGACATTCCAATATTACTCTATTTTAATTAAGTTTGGATTTTGACAATGTAATGAGTATTATGGATTATTATTTTTATTTTAATTACTGATGAGAAGTTTTGAACTATCATTTAGTTTCATTAGTTTTGAATAATATAATATTTTGAAAGATTATGAAATATTGTTTATTTTTAAATAACTTGTTCTTTTGATATATCCATTATGAGGTTTAGTATAAGTGGGATATCCCACTAGCACCTCTCCTGCATTGTCGGTCATGAACCCGAGATTCAGGTCGTGACAGTATTCTTTTTTAATACACTATCAAACTTAAAGGGAATTAGCTTAACTTATCCTTGTGTTTTAGATCTAGTTAGTTTATATAAATCTAGTTGATTTCAATATTATATCCTTATATTTTAGACCATTCTTCAATATATTCTTCTAGTTAATATTTATGTGAAAATTGATATCACTACCCTTACTCGAGAATCAAACTTCCATCAATTTATTAAGAAATAATTTTGAAAAAAGCAAAAACTAAATTTTCATATTGGTTATAATGTTTTTCTTTTTCGTGGCTATTTTTTTAGTAAATTAGATTAGTTTCGAGTTTTTCATGTAGAGCATTTTCATCTATATGGATGAAAATATCTAAAATAAAATTTGATTAGAGAATAACTTAGATCTGTAAAGATAGATTGAAAACTAGAATAAAATATAAGAATAAGAGTTGATTTTCCCTAATTTAATGAGCATAGAAACCAACCTAATTTTAATGATTTGCAAATAAATCATGTTTTTCAATTTATTAATTTTATATATATAGTGTTTATCTTTTTTTATAGTCTTGCACTAATTTTATTAGGTTTCATAACAAAAACTGCTCTAGATATTGCAAAATAGATTTTTAAAAAAAATGATATTGCTACTTAGTTATAGTTCCATCTTAAAAAAGTTTATGATATTATTTTTTGTAGTTAACACAAATAAAAGTGAAAATAAAATTCATGATGCATCAAAATAATAAAAATATTTTTATATTGAATTTCTATCTTCTATATATATATTCAAGGTGAACTTAAGATAATAACTAATTAAACATTATGGTTGGTCCGAACACATAGAATTTCTCTTTTCATCCTAATTTAATTGGTAAGATAATAAGTTAAGAAACTATGGGCAGAGAAGCAAAAGGACCAAGATGAACACTTCCAAAGTCATTTTGTCCACTTGGGTTTTGACTTTTGAGCATACAAAGTGGAAATGCTCATGTGGCAAGACCTTAATAAATTACTGTTCAGTCCCTATATATTTAAGAAACAAATAATTTTGTCCATTTTGTTTGAAAAGTAATTAATTAATCTATCCAGTCAGTAACAAAAATTAATGAAAAACTGGTTTCGGCTATACATATCATTAGCCAAAATTAATAGTTAAGATTGTTTTTGTTTTTGTATTTAAAAAATATTTTTGAAAATGTTTTAATTTATTTTTTAAAAATTAATTTTTTTATGATTTTAGATCATTTTGTTGATATACTGATGTCAAAAATAAATTTTTAAAAAAAAACATTATTTTAATATATTTTTAAGCGAAAAATACTTTGAAAAGCAACTACTACTACAATCTCAAACATTACCGCAATCATAAACATATATGAAAGACAAGGATCCCTAAACTATAATTTACTCCCTTTTGTTATGCATCTTGCAATTTGTTTATGTATTAAGTTCAAATTTTAAAATCAATATTCAAAATAATTTTAAAAATTTCTCAAAATATACTAGATGGATATTGTAATTCTTGCTGGTTGAAAGATTCAACTACATGATCAAACTCTCAAAACACCCGAGGAAGAATATATTTTTAATATTTCTGTTTCTTGATTTTCTAGCTTCTTCATATGTTCATGATTAGCATTTTCCACTCTTTTTTTTCATTTATTTAAGTGTGTAAAACACACAGCAGGTGACACCAAATCGCATTGTATTACGTTCTCTTCAAATATACCATTGAAAGCTCCCACAAAGTAGCCCCTCCCGGCTGCTCAAGTTCTTGCTGGCTTTGGCTTGTGAACTACCTTTTCTCAACCGGAACTATCTAGATTGTTGGCACGCGATTTGTTAACCAGGTCATTAAATTTTAAACATGAAAAAAATATTTTGTTAAAAAAAAAAACATGTCAAAAGTGATCCAATGTAAGAATGAACTTAATAAATTTAAAGATGACTTAAATAACCAATAAAATTATAATTTAATTAAAAAATTCAAAATAATATTAATTTTTAAATATTGATATGATAATATATTGAATAAATTCAGATTAACCTGGTTAAACTTTCAAATTCAAGACCTGAGATTATGAAACCATGATAACCCTATATAAAATAATAAAAACAAATTATAAAATTCAATTTTCAATCAATCAAATTTTAACAATTGCAATTGAAAAAAATCTATTAAATATAGGATAAAAAAAAATAACCCGAGTTAATATGTCAAAACTACAACTTAAATCTTGTCTAAGTCTTAAGAATAGAATAATCTCATAAAAAGTAAATTGAAATAAATTATTAAAAAATCAATTAAAAAAATACAAAAATTATCCAAATCAATTAGTTAACTCGCCAAACCCATAATTTGAATCACTGGAATAACCTCATAGAAAACAAACCAAAAAAATAATATGAAACAACCTTAGTTACCTTGCCAAGTCACCACTTAGATAATAAGACTAGAATAACCCTATATATCAAAACAAATTATAAAACATAATTCTCTGATTGTTAATAAAAAAAAATTGACAATAAAAAAACAATCTAAAAAAAAACACAAAAAAACAACTCGAGTTAAGCCAGATTAACTCACAAAACTCATGATCCAGATCATAAAATTAAGATAACTTAATAAAAAATAAACCAAAATAAAATATAAAACCTAATTTTTAATTAAAATAATATTAAAAAATAAAATTAAAAAATAAATAATAATTAAATAAATAAATCTAAATCAACCAAGTTAACCTGCATGGTAACTGAAATAATCATATAGATATAAAACAATTCATGAAGTTTTTAATAAAACAAACTTAAAAGGATATATATATATATATATTCAAAACAAAAAATATTGTCAAAATGAATAGTGTCATGCGCACACCACCTCTTTAAAAAAATATTAATTAATAATTAGACAACTCCCACAGATAATTCAATTCAGGGACACAGCAAGAGTTGGTAGAGAAATTTCGGTATATTCCCTAGTTGTCGTCCTCATCTTTTTCCTCTCTGGCTGACCATCATCATCTGAACAGGTCTTTTTTTTTTTGCGAAATCAAAATATACATTTAGTTCCCCGGTTATTTATTTATTTATTTTCAAAAAAACTACAAATACACTAAAAACATGCAAGTACAAGAGGGAAGACTATGATTGATGAAAAACAGTCAGATATACAGCGTGGTTTGATATGATTAAAAGCGTTGTGACTATTTACACTTCAACTAACATGAATGTGGGGCAAAACAATCAAAACTCAATACCACTATTTATCTGAACAGAAAAGGAAGGTTGCCCAACATTGGAGAGAGGAGCATCGAGTCTCAGAACAAATCCTGAGCTCCCAACATTACCATTCCACTTAGACCTTCCAATCTGCAAAAGGGCCACATAAAAGAAATGGATGTTAGACAATGATGAATAAATAACACCAACACTGCCCCTTATCATCAACGTCTGAATTTCAGAAATGATGATTTGCCATGTGAATTTCAAAATGATGATTTGATAAGCTAGGGCTATTCATGATTGCAAAATGGGTTCAACTGTTGTCTTCACAAAGTATCT
>Ga0307513_10006494_pt1 | contig 15272 bp, 9 predicted proteins | sample 15_EM_MG_FD_202174 | JGI IMG/M metagenome (GOLD analysis project Ga0307513, IMG submission 202174) | Populus trichocarpa ectomycorrhiza microbial communities from riparian zone in the Pacific Northwest, United States - 15_EM | ecosystem: Host-associated > Plants > Roots > Unclassified | place... | reverse complement strand
ATTTCTGTAGGTGGATGTGTGCTTGTGACCAAGGTTTGTTCTCTTGATAATTTTCTGATTTTATTAAATTTCATTTGATAGTTTTCTGTTTTCTTTTGCTTTAGCCTAGATAACGTCCAAACCCCCCCAAATTACATATCATCTAGCATAAAAATCTGACTTGAATCTTCTTCATGGGATCGACCCCTTGCTTGCTCTATACTATTTTGTGTGTTGTGTTTGAAGCTAGGGTAATTAATTTGTGCGACCGCGACATCGCAACACTAAGTTTATTATGTCAAGGTGAAAAGGTTACACTAATGGTGTAAGAATAAGTATAGTATAAACTCAACATGGACTTTAATGTTTGATACTAACATGTTTTGTATTTGTTATCTTATTCACTCTTAATACTTTGCTTGTTAAATGGTTAATCTAGATTTATGTTATATAACCCTTGGTACAACAAATACTTGGCACTTTCATAGCCCAAACCGTATGGTATAACCAACACCTGTGCTATGAAAGGAACTTGATTTGTTGTTAACATAAGCTATAATCATGAATACCTGACAACATTTACAAGTATTAGCATTATTCGAATAAGATAGCTAATGTAATCATGTTAACAATTTATAATCTGATTGGAACCTCCTTTGTGTGTGGTTTCCAGTTGAGTAATAAGAGTTTATACTATACTTGTTTGAAATACCATTAGTGGATCCTCTAACCTTGACAATTGTTTTTATCATTGTTTAATCCTTATATCAATATCACATCTCAAAGCTCTCTTCAACTTATTATTATTATTATTATTATTATTATTATAATATAGTTAACCTCCCTGTGGTTCGACCCCGGTCTTGCCGGGTTATTTATTACTTCGACATTCCTACACTTGGGAGAAGACATCAATTTTTTGGTCGTGTTAACGCTCTACATAAAACATCGACTGAATGTCAAATCTGCTAATTACCTCCAATTTACTCCTTTTTGCAGCTTTCATCCAAAAGTGCCTTCAAAACATAAAATAAAGAATATCAAGGCATTTTATATATAAACATAGGCAAAACACTAGTTAATTGTGGGTGAAACCATCGAATAATATGGTTGCATCAAATACCCCCACACTTAGCTCTTGCTCGTCCTCGAGAAAGGATAGATAAAATCAAATTGAAAATAAATTAAATTAAATCACTATGACTAATCTCCTAATCTCCCATCAATGTTCAAGAATATATGCAGTATAAACAAGAATACAATCAAGAAGGATAAATAGAACAAATTTTCATGAATTTATTTACATGCAAACTTCAAAACTCAATTAATCGTTGGGATTTAAATGAAATCTATATCATGCCAAAGTGATAGGTCCTCTCATTGATATACACTCCAACACTCACGTGTTTAGGGCCTATGTGTTTAAATCTCTCAAATTCAATCAATGAATATATTCTACATTAAGCTTGCTCTTCAATCTCATCTCCATTACTAATATATTACAAACAATGCATGAATCAAAAGGTCTTACTTTTCGGTTGTAATGGGGCTAAGGCTAAGGTGAGGTAAAAGAAAGGAAAAGAAAAGGCTAAAACCAAAGGAAGTAGTACATTCTTAAAAAAAATTATTTTTCAAACAAGATATCTCATCAAAGCACGCAAAGTTTACATCTTTAAGCACCAATACTTAACTTCATTTGATTTCAAGCTCTATCAACATAAAATTTTAAGAACTACGAACACAATGGAACACTTTTCTTTTTCTTTCTTTGTTTTTCTTTTTTTTTCTTTCACCTTTTGCAATTTTACCCATCTTTTCATCAATCATCATTTTTTTTCTTTTCACATAATTTCTAACCATAACCTATGAAATATCAACAAGTATATGCTCTACTAATCCTTGGTCAGGGGAAAAGGAAAGCATATAAAAAGTGCAGGTTTACACATGGGTAAAACAAAGAAAAGATAAACAAGCTCAAAAAAGGCTCACTAAGGATAATATGCTTTAGGTTGGCTTTTTGGCACAAGTGGTTAAAATTCCTAATGCCTTTATCATCTTCATGTACATATGTAATGTGAATGTAATCTCAACAAGATATGAAGCAAGTTCTAGAGATACATGTCATTGAAAGAATACACAATCAAAGAATATAATGTTGAAGGATCAAAAGCTTGCATTGGTATAACACGATAAATTCAACATGACATGTTTTCAAAGTCAATCCCTAAACCAATTAAACAGTAAAACTTGCATGCACACTCATTCATTCGATTTATATCTTCATCTATCTCAACTAATTCTCATACATAATACTCATATTCTCATAAACCAATGGGAGTTCAAAAAGATCAAACATAGATTATTATTTTTTTGACATAACAAAGAAAACCAAAATTCTTTCAATACCCCCACACTTTAAACATAACATTGTCCTCATTGTTGAAATAAAAGAAAGGGAATATAAGAGAATGACAAAATAAAGTAAAATGTGAAAAATAAAAGATAAAGGAAAAAGAAAGAAAATCTGATTTTTTTTTCTTTTTATGTTGGGTTGCCTCCCAGTAAGCGTTTTTGTTTTATGTCATTAGCTCGACATGTGGCATGTTCATTCTTCATAGATTGGTTCAGCTAACTCCACAGAAACGATGAGTTCTGTCGTCCAACCTTCATAGAAAGGTTTCAAGTGATGCCCTTTGACCTTAAGCACTTTGTTTGTTTCTAAACTTGTAATTTCAACTACACCATAAGGAAAAACATTAGAAACAACAAAGGGTCCAGTCCAACAAAAGTGCAACTTTTCAGGAAAATGTTTTAAACGCGAATGATAAAGAAGTTCTTTGTCTCCAACAAGAAACTCATTTCTTGTAAGCATTCGGTTACGAAGACTCTTGGTCTTTTCTTTGTAAATCCTTGAATTCTCATAAACATTATTTCGAATCTCTTCCAACTCTTGCAATTGCAACTTTCTTGCCCAGCAGCATCATAATCCATGTTACATTGTTTAATGGCCCAAAAAGCTTTGTGTTCAAGCTCCACTAGTAGATGACATGTTTTCCCATAAATCATCTTATAAGGTGACATTCCTATAGGTGATTTGTAAGAAGTCCGACAAGCCCAAAGTGCATCACCAAGTCATGGACTCCAATCTTGCCGGTTAAGTTGCATTGTTTCCTTCAAAATGGACTTGATTTCTCGATTTGAAATTTCAGCTTTCACTACCTCCATCATAGGCGGATTCAACCTTCTTTGCATTTCCCTCGTTGGTTTTGCATTGTCCTCCAATAGTATGTGATACATACACATCGAGGGACTAATACCCTTGATGTCGGCTAAAGTCCATCCAATTGTTGTTTTGTGATTGCTTAACAACTTCACAAGTTTTTCCTCTTGCATACTTGTCAAACCTTTTGCTATGATAACGGGAAGTGTATTGTTGTCACCAATGAATACATACTTCAAATTATTAGGCAAAGGTTTCAATTTTAACTCGAGGGCCTGTAAAATAGATGACAACAACTTTTTATGTGAAAATACTAAATCAACAAAGACATTATCAGGGGAAATCGTTTGCAAAGCTTGCAAAGTCAATGTTGATTCTTGCACGTTTTTGGGAACACATATGTGCCTCTCCATCTCTTCTATCTCAATAAAATCATAGTCATAGCTCAAAGTCACGCTTAATCCTTCCTCACAATCATAATCAAAAACTTGTTGCACACACTTATCAACTTGGTCATAGCAAGTTATAGAATAAACATTGTTGTAAGGATATTTCATTGCATCATGAAAATTACTTCCATGGACAAAGTATCTTTACCACAATTAATTTTTATATTGGCAGCTTTCAAGAATGGTCTCCCAAACAATATAAGAGTGTTGTTTAATGAATCATAAGAATCACGTTCCATATCAAGAATATAAAAATCACATGGAATAACCAAACGATCAATCTTGACTAGTACATCTTCTATCACACCAAGTGGATAAACAAAACTACGATCCGCAAGTTGTATTACAATACTAGTTTTATTCAAAGGCTCTAGACTAAGAGAATCATAAACATGTTTAGGCATAACACTAATGGATGCACCTAAATCGCATAAGGCCTTTTTAAAACTAGCATTACCAATAACAATTGAGATAGTAAACACACCTGGGTCTTTTTGCTTCAAAGGCATATTGTTTTGAACAACAACAGATACAACTTTACTCATACTTACCATTTTGTGGCCTTTTAGTTTGTAGGCTCTTTTGGTAGTACAGAACTCCTTCAAAAACTCTAGTTTGCCTAAAAAGGGCTCATACCCAAGTTCTCTCATGCTTTTTACAATCCGCACTAATGTGACCATACTATCAGTTTTTGTTGTAGCTACTGAAGCTGCTTGTACTGCTGGAGCTTTGGGATTGTCAGGGCCGAGGCACTAGGCATTGCCTCGATCACTGATCTCAGTATCTGAGTTATGAACAAAGGGTTATTAATAATAAATATGTATTTATATGAATATAATAATACCACGTGTAACCAACCGATTAGCTACAGGGCATACTAAACTAACAATTTAGAGTAGGAGAAAAAAGTTGAGTTGATCAGCTACTCCCATAAAACATTTACATCTCATTTTCTTCAATGAACTCAATAACATCTTGTCCCTGATCAGCCATCAGAATATTTTCATATTCTAGGTTGATCAAGTTGGCATTTTCAGATGAATGAATGTGAGGTTGCAGGCCTTCAAATCAAGAGAGGTTGGATCCAAACAAAAAGTGTGCACCCTCTCTATCAACTTCAAATGGTCTTTAATGATAATGATGTCGGAGTTGGTCCAACGAAGCCTTGAAAGTGGGTAACTCAGTCATCAATGGCTATGATACTCATTTCACAAAACCACTAATCTTTTCGCGTGTTCACACTTTAAGCCTTTTTAGTGTGTTCTTATCAAAGGTTGGCCACAACTCTCTTAAGATCAAAAGGCTAAAAACAGGTATCTTGGTCTTTTAGTTTAGGAAAACCACCAAAATCTCCAAAACCAAGTTTTTTGCAAAACCACCATTATAAAACCAACATGGGTACAGAGCTCACAACTTTAATACGTACCCAAAACTCTTTCATTTTGATCAGAGTGCCAAGTTTTGATGAATGAGGATCAATCTTTGATTAAATCCATAAGAAAAACCTAGCTTGAAAACCTATAAATACCCTTTGAAAATCAAGGCAGAAAAGGGGGGGAAAGAGAGAAAAGGGACATAATACTATTGAAAAATGAACCTTAAGTATGAAGGTTCAAGATCCTAGCATCAGATTTCCTCTACTTAGAGAGAAAGTAACAAGTTTGGAAAAGAAAAGGTAGCAGCCATTGTTAGAGCTTAGAGAGTATAAAACCTTCACTTAGACTAGTAGATGATGTTCATGAGGCACATCTTTAGCTTGTTCATGCATGTTTAATGATGTTTCCAAATATATTTTTTGGATCGTGTTGATTGTGGTTTTGGTTTCGATTAGTATGTAAAATGTTGTTATTATTGTTTAAATCTTACTTGGAGTTATTGTTCATGCTACTAGATGCCATGACAATATGTATATGGCTGATTTTTATAAAATAAAATGGTTTTTTGTATTTTGAATCCCACATTGTTGAATATATAGGTTGTTTTAAGTTGGTAATTTTGAAGTTTGGAACTTCTTGCATGATTCAAATGTTTTGATGTTATTTATTAGTTTTCTTTATTCAAACATGTTTAGTTATGGTAATGTGGTTTGTGAGGACTAAAAGCAGTGTGTTTAAAGGCCTAAAATGCCAGTTTTTTAGGCCTAATAGTGGTTGAGTTTCTAAGCAGTGGCTAGGTTTTCTAAGGTAGTGTTCTTTGTGTTCTTGGAAAGAACATTGCTTTAGCTCTACGATTTGGACTAGTTTTGGTCCATTCCTTTGCATTAAACACTTTGTTGTACTTTATTAATTAATAATCTAGGGTTTATTTGCATCAATAACAAGTTTTGGAGGGTTTTAATTCTAGGGTTTTGGTTTTGAACCGAAACCCATTTTGACAAAATCATATTGATTCTTTGATAATCGAAGTGAATGAATGTTAGATTATTGATCCTTACATGATTTTCAACATATTTATAGCCTTGGTTCGATCGTAACTATTCTAGGTTGGGTTTCACGATATTGGGTTCAAGTTTAAATGTTCTTCATGTTCTTCCCGGAAGCATTGCCTTATCTATATGATTTTGACTTGTTATGTTTCATTTCTTTGCATCTGCATCTTCACACGATATTGTTAGCCAATAATCTAGGCTTAACTTGCATTTATAACATGAATTTTAGAATTTTTATCTTAGGGTTTTGGTTTCGAAATGAAACCTTTTATGGCCAAATTGTCAAGATTTAATATAATCAAAGTGAATGAACACCTATAATTCTTGATCCATTAATGATCTCCAACCTTTATGTGCTTTTGATTCCATGAAATCTGGTATGAATTATTGTTGTTGGTGGAATATGTTTGAATGTTCTTTGTGTTCTTTGTTTTTTTTTTTTTTGTATTTGATCTGATTTGACCAAGAAATTTTGAGTTTTGTGTTTTTTTGGTGTTTAATTTCTTTTTTGCTTTGTTTTTGTTTTTGGTTTGTTTTCGGGTCAAACCTAAATCTTTGGTTTAATTTATGGTTGAACCAAGGATTTCAGGTCAACTTGGTCAGGTTAAAATCGAGTCAAATGGCCAAGGCCTTGTTTGGTTGGCAAAGTTTTTTCTAAAGGTTTTTTTTTTTTGTTTAAGGGTGTGTTTGGCAAACAACTCTTTACGCTTGTGTTTGGCTGTTTTATTACAAAGAAAAATGGGTTTTTGCAAAACAAAGCCTAAAAAAAAATTTTAAATAAAAAAAATCTTTTTTTCTTGCATATGGCTAAAAATCCTTAAAATTATATGAGATTTTTATATATATATATATATATATATATATATATATATATATATATATATATATATATTGGCATTTAAAAAAAAATATTTCTTGAATTTTACAACAAGTTTGTAAAATTTTAAAGGATTTAGGCCTATATTTCAAAAATATTAAAAATTTATTGTTGGCAAGAAGAATATATTATTCACTTGTAATATAAGGATAAAAAAACCTAAAAGGGGTTGATATCCAAAATATTATCAAGGATAATAATTTATTATTACTAACTTTAATATAAGGATAAAAAAATATGTATAAGGTTAATATCCAAAATATTATTATGAATAATACAATTCATTCACTCATAATAAAAGGATAAAAAAAACTACAATGAATTTTATCTTAAATATTATTTGTAATGATACGATAGCAAAACATTACAAGTTTATCCTGAAAAAACCCTTAATGATAATTGAGGATATTTCACTATTTTAGACCAAGTTCTTGTCTTAGAAAACTTGGATTTATTCATCGTAGCAAACCCATCATAGTAGATTGATAGAAATAGAAACATCATCAAATCATAGCAAACAAAAAAAAATAAACAAAGCAGCCTACATTCATTTTATGCAATTAGTCACTTGCCTAGAATTTCTAAAATAGTAGTTAGGGTTCTTAGTAACCATAATACTAGGTGGTGACTCCCTTATCCAACCAAAGATCATTCCAGGACACCACTCAGAAAATATCACCATGACATCGCACCCCCGCGAGGAGGGCACGACAATCCATATTGTACTTATACTGCTTGATGACTGCTTGATGAAAGCATCCATTAGGTCTTTCCATCTCCGAATCTTTGTGTTATCTAGCCTCATATACTAGTTTAGTGTTGCCCCACTGAAACTATTCTAAAATAAGTGCATCAATATTTTTTTGTTATGCACGACTTCAACCATCTTATTGCAATAATACTTTAGATGAGTGGCAAGGCACTGAGTTCTGGTGTTCTTTATAAACACTAATACATGAAACTTTTTTTGGTATAATCATGTTCAGAATTAGACACATCTTTGCGGCCTATACAGGATCCTAAAAGTCCACACCCTCGATGGCCTTTACTCTTGCTTTTAACATTGTTATCTTATCATAAACAATGTCCTCAGAAGATTTTGTCTTATAGGATTCATTGGCGAATACATCTATGGATGTTATGGTTTTTACAGGTTTTGTTGAATGTGCAAACACTGTATTGCATTGGGGTTCCTGACCTCTTCCACCCATCGTTTCTTTAGGCTGAATTTTTGCTTGAGTTTAAGCGAAGGTCACAGATCAATTGAACAGGCCTTCACCAGAGATTTTTTTAGCTTTTTTACAAGCAAGATAGTAATACGAGCTATGTTAATCTTCAAAGAGTCCAACTCCTCTTAGAAGTGGGCATCACGGTGAGCGTGTTCTTCATCTTTCATGTTTTTTTATTGAAGTCAGGTGTTATAAACTTTGCGAGTTTGGGCTTTCTAGAGATCTATGATTCAACCTGAATATGCAAACATGACATTTAAAACCCCAAAGCATGAGTACATGTATATTTATGGATGCAAGTGTATGTACATGTATATCGAATATGGATTAGCCTGTTTAAAGAGCTAATACATGACTTCCTTGTTAAATATGGGTATAACTCATAGTCTGACGAATATATTAAGATCCTTCTCAAATCCTTGTCTCAAATGAGTGCTATAAACATTGGAAAATACAACATTAAAAATAGGTCTAAGCCTTTTTCATTCATCAAAAGCAAATTGTTCATACAAGTTTTTACTTACGGGGATAAGACTCATATATATCTCTACTCATTCTCAAAAGCAATCCTCATGTTGGCTACATTTCGGATAAAAGTTGAAACTTCATATAAATTCTACTTGTATTTGTTGGCACTATTGCGCTGATTAAAGAGGCTTTTACTCACAGTTCATTTGCTTTTCGATCCACCATATCAATCAACATGTTTGTCTACTCGATCTTGTAATGGAATACAATACTGTCTTAGAGCAACGCATTATTGCTTGCAACTAGTGACTCGTTGTTCCTATTTAACATCTAGACTATCTGTTCAAGCTGTCGGACTTAGTTTTTAGCCCTCTAAAGTTTTTTTTGTTTAATGTCAAACTCAGTTATCTTCATGTTCATCTGTACATTGAATCTACTGATGTGATCTTGTTATTCTTCAAACATCTATCTCAGCTCGCTTAGCTCTCCATCAGTTTCTTAATACTGCTCTTTCAGCTTCTTCAGTTCCTCCTCCTGGATTTCTGGCTCAGACTGGACTATGAAGACTTGTTCTCTCATGGCTTTTGCTATATCCTAGTACTCCTTCATGTCTGATTTGGCTGCTCTTCTAGCTTCTCTTTCATCATCATCTTGGCTTTTGTATTCAACTCTTAAGCTTCTTTCTTCCTCAATGTTATGATTGGCCAACATGTTCTTTTCTTTCTCAACTTTCAACCTCTTTCTATTACTGTCTCTTTCCTTTTTTAAAAGAAGTAATTAGTTCTTTGTCAACCTTTGCTTCATTTTTGGAGATGCTTTTTAGAGTAACTAGTTCTTTTTCCAGCATCACATGCTTGTTCATCAAATCATCGTACTTGGCCATTATTTCCTTCAACTACTCCTAGATTCCTTATGCAATTTTCTCATACTTCTTAGTTATGCCTTGCCATTCTTTGATCATTCTTTCCCCATTCCAAGTCTTACATTAGTATGGCTATCCGTTCATGCTTTTCTCTAAACTGCTAGTTCAAAAGGACCTTCATCTTTCCTTCTTTCAATAGCTAGTTTTCTAAGAAATTCTACTAACTCTTTTTGTTACTTAGCTTAATTCTCAACTTATTTAGCTCATCTCGCAACTCCTCTTCTTTACTAACCCTTTTTTTTTGTTCCCTAGTGATAGATGGTCTAACTTTGCCAACCACCATTGGGCCTTGTATTCCCAAACCTTTAATTAACCTAGACAATCCATTGTTTCTCTAAACTAAGTAATTAGGGCTAACTAAGGATTCTTCACGGTCATTTGTGGACCAGAATGAGTTGCTTCCAATCATGTTTGATAGCCTCTAATTCAACCAAAAAATTAGAATTCTTAAATAACCTAGTATACTCGGCTAAACCCCAAGTACTCGGCATATATTAAATCCCTCCAAACTGTCTAGCAACCAATTAGGGTAAATAGCCAATGTAACTAGATAACCCAATCAACAAGACTCATGCCTTGTCTTCATAACTCATGATATAAGAGGAATTCTCTACCCAAGGGGCTTTCCATTTGAAGTTACTATAAGGCATAACTTGGTATTTTTTTTACCCAGGCCCTTTCATCTATGTTACTCCAATTCTTACTCATAACTAACTTAAGGGGCTTCATGTTAAACCATAAAAAATTACTAAAAGCTTTTCTCAGGGTTTCCAAATGACTCGCTATCTACAGGAACAATAATGGAATATAACATCATATCACTCCCTTTCTATGTAGCCTCTAGTGGTTTATCAACAGGAAAGTTTCAGCCAAGACAGTTGTAGTATGGTTATTCATTGTTCATTCATATTCAACAAAGTCATTGGTGGCTTTGACATTGATGATCATAGCAACTTCTGAAGGAAACATAACCGACCTAAATATGGAAAAAGTGATCGATTGTTATCTCTTTTCTCTTAACTTTCCCCCATCTTTATTTGCCTTCAGCTTAGTTTCAATGAGCTTCCACTTAAACCCCTCATTGGTTGTCCTATACTGGTCAACTTGGTCTAGGTGCAGTAATTTGGTGACTTTGATAGTCATGTCCCCAATTCTTTGTCTGAAATACACCTTGTGAGGGTCATTTGGGAAATTTAGGATTTAAGCATATTCCTCAATAGTAGGGATTATGTTGATATCTCTAAAAGTAAAGCATCTGTAACCTGGGTCCTAGAAATGCAACAGGACCTTAATTGCAGAAATCTATACTAGAAGCCTCACCAAATGAGCAATTCTCTCATACCTTTTTTTAGAAAGGGTCTCGTTCATATATCCTAAGACTGACACAAGCTTCTCCATATTATTCACTAAGTAATATACTTTGATCATGCTTGGTAATTCCCCGGCCTTGGTCCTTAGGTAGTCCCCCTCAACCAATTGTATCATCTTTGATTTTTGGTTGTACTAAAAAATGGTCATGGAAGTCATGGTCTTAGCTTGAATAAATCTTTCAGAGTTTAGGATTTTTTATTAGGACTTCCTTGATACATAACGAATTATTAGGGAGTCAACATGCTAAGGGTAGGTTCTAGTCATTACATGAGTGGTAGGCTTACTACCTGATCTTAAAAGGGTCTATGATCTCCCCAGTAACTACCTCTCCTAAAAGTAGTATAAGAATTTACAAGAAATGGTTAGGGCGTAGTGTAACCGTCATTACCAAGTAAACTCTCATTTCATAGTTGGGTGTTTCAAAATATGAACCCCAACTAAAAGTCATGAGGCAGACCGATACTCCCCCACCTAGCCAAAAATTAGGTTTATTCTCAAAATTAAGATGCATGAAGGTATTAATCCATATCCAATATACGTATACATAAATAATATGTAAAAAATATATATATGCTAAAATTAAATCACACAGACCAACAAAATAAATAAGGCACAACAAAAAAACAATCAACAAAGCTTAGTCCAACCAGAAAAGTTTCTAGTAGAGTTGTCATCTTGTTGTGGCGTGCATGGCGTTGAATGGCAAGTCTCTCTCCTGGATCGAAAGTTTTGGATGTGTTGGGATAAATCATAAAATTATGATTTTGGCCACCTAGTAAGGTCACTAGGAAACCTAATGGTCTCTAAGAGTCTAAGTAAGGGAACTAGTTGTGCAAAAGGAAAAAACACATCACCACCAATTCATCCTATCTATAGTAAATTGCATTGTTGATTGATTGTTTTTCTAAGTCATGTTTCTATTCGTTGGTATATTTAAGGTTTACGGCAGATCTCCGTTCGTGAGAAAGTCTCTATCTTATCAAGTTAAATCTTAATCATTCTAGGGTTTAAATTTTAACATCGCATTTATTTCTTACTTTGTATCTTTAATATCTAACGATATACCTTACAGTATAATTTTATACCCTCAAATAATAAAGTCTACAACCAAGTCCTAATATTTATTGCTATTAATTCATTTAATTTAATATTAGGAGTATGCATTACGTTGTAAAGTTCATATTCCGAATATTAATTAAAAAAATCAATTTTATGATATTTTTTGAAATTTTGATCAAATATAATAGATAGTCATAAATTAGTTACGATCTTCATTTTTGTATTTTTTAAAAACACGATAAAAAAAATGCAATTTTTTATTTTTTATAAAAATATGCATAAAGAAATTTTAGAATTTATATGTATGCATACAAATACAACATATTTTTTGTGTTTTTGAAATGAAAAAAGTTTTGAATTTTTTAAAATTTCAGAAAAAAAAACACATATTTTTAATATCAAGTTTGTAGCTTATAATACAAGTCTACAGCCTAATATTAAGTGAAATTCTTTGAAAAAAAAAAGGATATATTTTTATATTTTTAAAATAAAGAATTTATTTTTTAATTTTTTAATTTTTTTTTCAAAATTTCAGAGAAAAAAATATATTTTTAAAACATGTATTGGGTAAAATTATTGAAAAATACGTGAGGGATCCACAAATAATTTTAAATAGTCCTTAAATTTTTTTAAAATTTTTTAAAATTATTTAGGGCCTGTTTAGCTAGACATTAAAATAAAAACAAACTAATGCTAAAAAAAGGCTAGTAAAGCGTGTTTGTCAAATACGTTCTTAGCCTAAAACTACAGTTATAAAAATATTTTATGATCGGGAAATATGCAGGAAAAAAAAAATTTTCTTTTTGCATAAATAGGACATACCAAAATTGCCTTTTAAGTCTAGATTGGGCTTAGCCCAACAATATAAATTGCGCTTATTGGATCCAAAGTCCGAGCCCGCACATACAGATTATGCATACCAACTTGATTTAGTGAGGTCAGTAGACTATTTAAAGGCTTCTTTATGAAACTCGTCCCAGCCACACCGGCTGGGCTAAGCAGGAGGCCTAGCCTCATTTCTTCACTAACCCGGCCCGATGGACATTATCTTGCAAAATTTGAATGCATGCATTCATGTTTTCACCTACTGCACTGCACACACTTCTTCTTTTTTCTCTTAATCATTACACAGCACACACACCTACATGTATAAGCTTATCACATGAGGAAGCAAGAGAAGAAGAAGGACATTACCTGGCCTAGGCGTGAAGGTTTGATGGCAATGATGGTTCAACCGAGAGGGGCTGCTATTGAAGTTGCTAATGCAGTCTTTGAACCAAGAAAACAATAACTTGGGGAGCTTCACTGGTCTAGAAACTTTGAGGGTTGACAAGGTTCTGGTGTGGTGCTGCCAGAGTCACTGGTGATCCACGGTGGAGCTACTAGCGAGAGGAGAACAAGGGTGGAAGTTTGCAGTGAAGTTATGGTGATGGGGATGGATCACGATGGTAGTATGGGGTATGGTTTCTAGTTTAACCTATTTGCAAGGGAAAGGGTTGTTTGGTTTTATTTTTCTTCTTCTGGTGCAAGGACGGGGTAGCTTTTTTTTCTCTCCCCTTTTCTCCCTCTCTTTTGCTTCGGTTTTCATCCTCTTTTATCACTTGAATTTCACCCTCATTTATACGAGGTGAAGGAGATGCTTGGATCCTTTCCAAACTTGAATCATGACCATTGACTCGCCTAGAAATTGATCACAAGCATTAGCTTATGCCAACAACCTGGTATTGTCCAAAGCAGGTTGTTGAGGCTAGCTGGGTAAACGGTTTTAGCCACTTATTGCAGCGGCTACAGGGCTACAAACTGGTAGGGACAAGGCTAAAGAGGTGGTACAATGTCAAGGTACGGGGTGGTGTGTTTTTTTATCTTGTTTAGTATGGGGATGAGAGAGGAAAAATGCTTGAAAAGTAGCATCACAAGTAGGTTTCTCGGGTTCTTTTTAAAAAAGATATAAACAGTTTCAGATAATATGTTTCCTTGCTTTTATTTATTTTATTTTTATTTTATGTTGACTAAAATAACCTTTTTTTGAACTAAAACATGTTGATTTGATCAAAATGCATCTTTACATTTAAATAAAATAGCCTCTTCTTGGCTATTTCAAATTGAATTAGGTCCTAAACTTTTTTTTTTTTATTTCAACCCTCAATCTTTAAATTTGCTAAATTGAGTTCTAAATTGAATTTTAATTTTATGAATTAATTCAATTTTACCCTTGTGAGGTTTTATAAAGACCCTTTCATTTAGCGTATTTTTCAACTTGATCCTTGATCTTGGATATTTTTAATATCATCCTCAATTAACATTCAAACTTGTAATTTCTTCAATCTCACCGCTATTTTCAACTACATTTGATCCCTAAATTCATTTGTCTTTTGACAAAATACTACCAGAAATTCGCTTAATACCAACAGAATTTCCGACGGAATAATTCCGTCGGCAATTTGAGGTCGCCATTACCGACATAATTTAATCTGTCGATAAGGTCATCAGCATATACCGACAGAAACAATTCGTCGGTATTTATCGATGGAATGTTGAGAATTAAAAAAAAAAAGGGTGGTTCGCTGACGTGGAGGTTATTGCGGGTATTTTGTACCGACGGAATCACTGAGGGATTCAAAAAAGTCAGCTTTGTACGGCGACGAGACCGGTTCATCGATGAACATGCCGACGGAATCACCGAGGGATTCAAAACATCAACTCCGTACGGTGACGAGACCGGTTCACCGATGAAAAATGCCGACAGAATCACTAAGGGATTCAAAACGGCAGCTCCGTACCGTGACGAGACCGATTCACCAATGAAAAATGCCGACGGAATCACCGAGGGATTCAAAACGGCAGCTCCGTATGGTGACGTGTCCTATTTACCGTCAGAATAGCCGACGGAATCACGGACAGAATAGGCCGTCGGTGAATCCGTCGGCAAAAGTTAATATATCCCCTCTCACTCGACTCTATCCTCCCCTATTTCTCCTTCTTCTTCCTCATCTCAACTCTCCCCAACTGCAAACAACCAGCCCCCCTCTCAGAAAACATCTCCCTCTTCTCAGCACAATAAGTCATATATCTTAAAGTCTTCTTGTCACAGTATCCGTGTTCTGATTTACCTACGGATTTTTATCAGTTTTTGTAAGTAATTTTATCTTTTTAAATTTTAACATTTAAATATCATGGTTTTTATTGTTTTTTTAGTATATGTATTTTGTTAGTAGATGTACATGTTTTATTGTTATTTCTCAAACAAACTTGTAGTATATGAATGTATAA
>Ga0307513_10006493_pt1 | contig 15272 bp, 21 predicted proteins | sample 15_EM_MG_FD_202174 | JGI IMG/M metagenome (GOLD analysis project Ga0307513, IMG submission 202174) | Populus trichocarpa ectomycorrhiza microbial communities from riparian zone in the Pacific Northwest, United States - 15_EM | ecosystem: Host-associated > Plants > Roots > Unclassified | place... | reverse complement strand
GCCACGTCGCTTGCCAGTAAAATATCACCTCGATATCTCGACGAGGTCGCGAGGATATCCCGCGCGCAAATGTCGGTGGATATTTCCGGCCGATATCCCACGACATCAGACGCGGTTAGTCGTGTAGGATGATAGCACGACACGTGGCTTTTTTCCCGTTCGAATCTCCGACAAGCGTCAAAAGGCGCTAGGCCTGCAATCCCCCGCAACACATCCCCCCGCTGGTATCTTCGAGAATGTTGAGCTGCTCCCCATTCACACGTATCCTCACAGTATCTTCTTTCTTGCCTTCAGCCCATTCTCACCATGGCTGGCTTGGATCGCTCCGCCCATACTTTTCACCCAAATGTCCTCCGTCTATATCAGCCTGTTCTGTAGTTATCCGCACACACAGTACGCTCAATAACACCGTTTCCTGGTGCAGGTGACCCCTCCCACAAATACTCGGTCGAGTATTGTATGATTTAGCCACCAACGCTCTGGATTGCCTAAAATCAGTGTCATCCATCGTTTTATAACGCTGGCCGCCACAACAAGTTTTTTAAAGAACAGAGGACAGCAGCACCTAGGGTAGGACAAGGCGTGGCTGAGTTTTGGGGTCTTATGTAAAATGGAAGGGGGAAAGTAGAAAGGGAAACGAGCACTGGCTACAATAGCAAGGAGCCAGCGTATTGGGTTGGGCATCTGATGACATACACGGGAGCAAAGGGTGAGAGCTCGCCGGTCGGGCGGGTTATGGTGGACACGTACCCGGAGCCATCAGGGTCTCGGGGATGGGGGGAGGTCGGTGTTGGAGAATGCACCGGATTTGACGATGAAGGCGATTGGGGAGGGGAGGCCTTTCTTCACGCGGAAGAGGTCGGGGATGTCGAAATTCGGTTTGTCGAAGTCCGGGCGTGCTTCCCTGAGGATTTAGTGGTAGAACTCATGACCTGGTCACTGTGTAATGATGTGAGCTCGGGTCTAGAGAGCGGTATTTCTCCCCCGCCCGCACACGGACAGTAGGGAGATTCCGTTGGGAAAACCCCTAGCAATACTCACCGGTACACCCGTGACCGGTCAGGCCTTCAGGGCCTGCGCGAGCCGTCTAAACACCACTCTGGGGGTGGATTCGGATATGGCATTTGGTCGGAGAGAAGGGAGGTCGACGTTAGCTTGGGCGAACAGGCCATGTAAGGCCAGATCCTCCCATTCATTCCTCCAGGACGAAATATCCACTTGTTTTGCGGCATGCGGGGATAGGCGAACATTGGTCCAACAAGGGCTTTCTCGCTGGCGTTCTCAGCGGGTGCTCAAGACACCAGTGATGTTTTGACGAAAGAGATCGGAACGGATCTGAGCGGAACCCGGGCGTCCTTTGAAAACCATTTATACGGCGGAGGAGCAGTCTGAGAAAAAGCGGATTGAAGCGTCGGAGGAAGCAACAGAGAGGACGGTTTTGCTAGTATGGGCTAGTGCAAACGTTTCAGCGTCGAAAACAGTAGAGTGATGACCGAAGCCGATTCCTGACTTGACGGATCCCTTACATCGTAAAACACAACCACCCCGTAACCACACTGCTTTTTGTCCTAGCTGTTTTTCATCCTCGAGCCATCGCAGAAGGTGAAGAGGGAGAACGGGTTGCTACAGGCATTGGTGACCTTGGCATTGGTGGAGTGGGCAAAAGACGAGCGTTCGTTGGGAAGGCAGGCGACCTCGCGTGATCACATTTGTAATTCATCCGATCCACGATTCCAAGAACCGCAGAGACATGTCCGCCCGCGTTCCCGTCCCATTTTCGACTGTTCGCAAATCGCTCGCTCTAGGGGCGATATCCCCGAGGCCATGCACGGCCGGCCGCGATTAAAAACCTTGGATGCAAAGTCTACGAACAGGTCGTTTGTATCTCAAGCCATGGCGGATGGGAACATCTTCCCAGCGACGGGCCCAGCATCGACCGGTCCACGGCACCAACAGCACCCTCCGCGTCGCACACAATCACCGCTCTTTCATCCTCCATCAAGGACGAAAACCTTGACTCCGAGATATTTTTCCCTACCTCTGCACATTCCCCGCCCCAAAAGATGGATGCTCAACGGTGATATCCAAGTTGAAGCTGCTCGCTGTCTTCCTGTCGCTGATCGCTGACTTGACGGTTCTGTCACATTAGTGGTAACTCGCTCCGAAAACCACCCGTGTCTGTGTCTGCGTTGGATACCCTGGAGGTTGTTTGGGGCTCTGCTGTGACATTCTGAACGGATTCGACGACCCCACTCAACTCCTTTACCGCCACTAATGTATTGCCTGCCTACCCTTTGTTCAATGGGTTTTGTCCCGCTTATGTGTTCTTTGAGGCATCTCCTCATCGACACCCTTCAGGTGACCTCCGTTTCCAATCATATTCTTGATGACCGATAATTGTCCCCCGAAGACCAAGGTGCTGTTGGAACGCATAGATTGGCCCTGTAATCATCCCCACCCCTCCCCACGGGGCTCGGGTCAAAGAAAAGTTCAGTGTCCGCCCCAGTTTCAGCACGCTGGCGAGCTCCTCGTCGTTCTTTCCGCCCGCCTGGCCTCAGCTCCCCATTGCCAGTGCATGTATACCTCGCTTTGTCCTACCCCTGCGCGCTTACTCGATCTCTCCGACTTACGACAATCCCTGTCCCCTCCGACCGTCCCTACAGTCCAATTCCCGTAGAGGTCGGCCGTCCCCAGTGGCTCGATCCTAGCCAAGGTTACCATTCCTAGTGATCCCACTCTCATTCGAGTGACCGAGTCCAATGGCCCGTCTCTACCGTGGACACTACTCCCGAAACGACCAATCCCAACTGAAATCGCCGCTCCGGTGAACCAATCCCCACTGAGGTGACCGTTCAGGATCCGGGTCTGGGCACAGTCGTGCAGCTCCCGGTGAGGATATCGAAAGAACTTTTACTAAACGGGCTTTCCGCTCCCCACCCCCGCTCCGTCACTTTTATAGGATGTTGGTACCTGATTTATCCCGTAGTGCATATGCGAAAGTATCGTAGCAAATATCTGCTGATAGGCAATGAAAGATCCCGCCAAACTGCATTCGGCACTGTACTATCCTGCGTGAGGTTTGTGGGCGGTGGTATCTATAAGTAAGAGCGGCAGATGAGCATGGATGTTATCCACGATTTGCCGGCTCCCCCGTTCATCGTACTACATATCCGAGACGTCAAACACCCCGATTGGCCGGAGCCGGGAGGGGATCCGCACTCGTGCCGTTTGCACTGCGAGGTTAACCGGTTCTCGATATCCCCAACGCCGACATCGATTGGACATTCTCTTGGATGATCCTCGCCACCCGTGCACCACCATATGCATAGCATTATACATCTGATCCATTTTGAATGTTGTCCGACGTACATGGTTCACGGGCTCCAGCCTTACAGCTGTCTTTCAAACGACTTCGTCAGAACTCCAAGGAAAATTCGGAACCGACTCATCATCGCACAATTCTCGCTTTGCTTTACATTTAGGCACGCCAACATCGGGATGAACACCGGAGTAACTTTCAGTTATTCCCGGCCCTAATGCAAACAACGTGATCCGTATTAATGGATAGTAACCAGCCTCTATGGGTAGATTGGAGGGGGGAGATCAAGCGACGAGTCTAACTTAGCCACAACCGTTCACATGCCCGGGGTGCGAGCCTCGAGTGATCCTTGGGTGGAGTGATGTAGCGATATTCTAGTATAATAGATAGGGGAAAGAGACTGGGGGAAACACCGCCCGCAGGGGTCTAACAATCCTCAGCCCATTCCTAAAGAAAAAGCTCGAGATCGGGATCCGATTCGCGCACGCGAGACAAGGCGGGTGACTTACGCTCTCCTTCTTAGTCTCGGCCCGAGAAAATAAAGTGGATCAGAGGGAGGGCTGGGATAACACGTCGCGCCACACACCTCCCCTCCTGGAGTGAAGTCGTTAAAATTTCTGGAGCTTTCTGATCTCTTCATGGGTCATTCCCTCGATCGCATCGGCGACGGTCTTACACCCGACACCGCTGGGTAGCAGTATTAGGAAACTGAATACAACGAGTATGCTGAGATGAACGCACAGCGAAGGCTTGACGTCGAGGTTGTTGGCAGTCAGGATAATCTCAAACGATACCTGATCAACAGTGACAAATGTTTGATCCCATTCGCCGAATTCGCCGATGTCGGTCGTCCGCCTTCGGTTCTCTTCTGCATTGGCCTCATTGGTGATCGGCAGAAGCTCGCCACGGTGATGCTCACAATGCTCGAAAACCTGTGCGATCCACGTGGTCAGCCAACACTTCGCCATGGGCGGCGCGACAGCGACGAACGTTTTTCAGCACAGGCGAATAAATGTTGGGTAACGGGAATGGGACAGGTTGGTCTCTCTCCGGCATCGAGGAGTGGACGAGGTGGCGGGATGTGAGATGGCGGGATGTGAGATGGCGGGGGTGACGGGGGGGAGCGTGGATACCTTCGAGCATGTTCCTGATGAGGACGCTACGTTCAAGTCGGGGGGACAAGGAGTTCGGAGGAGTGGTGGGAATAAATGCGCATGTTTCGATCGGCTCCTGGGGTGTAGGGGGTCGACACGCGTGTGTAGATCAGCCCGTCGTTCCCATGGTGAGGGGTCGGGATGTCGGTGTCGATGAATGCCGAAACGCAAAACGCGTCTAAGGAACCAGCCTCATCCGAAAGGGTGTTGGCGAACAATCGAACTGGATAGGCATCCGTTCGCATGGTATATGTATAAAACCAGCCCTTCAATGACTACAAAGGGAGGTGGGGGAAATCAGTCCGGCCCGAAGTCGTTAAGATAGGTTGAATGTACCTGCATACACCATACGACTTATCCGGTGGCTGGCTCATCACGTTCTGGCCATTTATCACCAATCAGTCGAAACATAGGTACTGCAAAGTTTCCTATCGAAATGAATGTCGGAGGTTAAGTACGGTCTTGGAAGGAAAGTCAACGTCCACTTGCATTCTTGTTTTAGAGATCTGGCATCCGGAACCAACTCCCTGCTCGTCAGTGAGGAACGCGAGGATCTCCGTGGTGAAGGAAGTTGAATCCGTCGAGCTGGTAGTGGTTGTCGCGTCTGTCTGGTTAGCAGGGAGATTTGATCCTGGAGCACCAATGGAAAAGACCGAGCATTGAAACCGAAGACGTTTAGGAACTGTACACAACCCAAATAAACCAACCGCACATACCGAGAACACCCTCTGAAATGGAGACCGCATTTAGAAACGCTTTCCTTCATCGGGACGGGAACGGACACGGAACTGACTCTTCGTTGATTAACCTCTGATTTCAGCCACCGTGCGTCAGGAAAACGACTTTGCGGTGGATCATCCACGCGGAATGTGTTGTGCAAGGGTCAAGGAACGAGAACGGAGCGGATGGACGCGTGGATGAGAGGCGGAAGTGAGAGCGGCGAGGCACGTGAGCCTAAAGTCGGAAAGGATGATGTTGAAGAGGAATGAGAGGGTCGGACTTGTTGAGATGACGGAGCTCACTCGCCACTTTCTTCAACTATCGGGCGTCGTCTGGTCCGCTGGGTACGAGATACCCTGGCAGATCAGGGATACGGGACATCCTGGGGTCGATCGGAGGGAGAACGCGGTGATGGAGACGGTGATCGTGGTCTGAGCTGACCACAAACGGCCACATTTGCACGACGTCACACCAACTAAGTAGTACGAATCTCAAGAGATCCTTCGGTAAAGTAATATGGTGACAGGGAGGAATCTACGAAGAACACCGCCTGCAGAAGTCCAACGATCCTCAGGCCATCTCTGATGATAGTAATAAAAATTAGACATCAGGACCTGATTCTCACACGAACAAAATGAAACGAATAACTTACGTTTTGCTTAGCAATCACGAAGTGGAAAAGATCAGAAAGAGGTATGAGATAACACGTCGACCAACGAACCTCTTCCTCGCCTGGACCCGTTTCTGCAGTGGGCTTGCCTGTGATCTCCTTGGGGACGGTTTCGTACCTAATGTAGTCCTGTACCCAACATGGCAATGCAATAACGCCAGAAGGCAGGGTATGCACACGCTGCAAGGAGCCATGCAGCAGGGGGTTAATCTCAAGGTAACTGGCAGGGTGGAGAACCCCAAACGGCATATCCAGATCGATGGTGACGAACTGCAGGCCCTGTTCGTCGATATCCATTCGTTCTCCTCATTAACAGCCGGCAGAGGTCAGTTACGACAGCGGCGACACAGATGAATAAATGATAGGCTATGCCAGGATAGGCCCCTCAAAATCCAGAGGTAGACGAGGTGGTCAGATGTGGGATGGCGGGGCAGCAAGAGCGGTGAACTTACCTTCGGGGGCGTCCCTGATTCGGAGGAGGGTGCCGCGCGCAACGAATTGCCTGTTGACAGCGGACCGCTCATCACCGGGGGAGACAGGGACGACCATTGGGCTGGCTAGTGAAGAGCGATAGAGATAGATGGGAGGAAGAGGACGAGGAGTGGCCAAATATTCCGGCTGACGGCCGCAATGGACGGAGGTATTGGGCGGTGACATATCATGAATCACTCCTCCACGCCCGGTGGGGAACAAAATCCCGATGGGGTTTCGGGGATCTGAACTAGGGTTGGATTGAACGCATCGTTGAATGTTCCATGCCAATGACTGACGCTCAACTGAGGGGGAAATATCTGGGGCGTGTCTGCCCTCACCGCCCAACCCCCACCACCAACGCTCGCCCTCATCTCAACCCCTCATCCACCCAGAGAAGCACACCGGAGTCCCCATCGCTATGGCAGGCCTGGAAGAGGTCAAAGTAGACAGGTGGGATTCTCGATCATTGTGCGATGTCTTTTTTTGATCCGTAGCCGCGCCCACAGTCAAGAAACCGAAGGCGAGGAACCAACGAGTGCCGCCGAGGAGCCGTCCCCGGTTGTCAGAAAGAATACGAAACGGAAGCGGTACGCTATGTTGCGCACCGAGTTGGCACTCCCCTGTAGCTAAATAATGTGTGGTCCTCAGATCTAGGAAACGCCGGAATTCAGCGGGGTCGGAACATCATTGGCAACCCCCTCCACCAGGGTGCGATTTACACCTTGCCTCACGTGAGACGCTTCCTGATCTTCGATCGCAGCCAGGATCCCGGAGGAAAGTCAAGGAGTGAGAAAACTAGGGAACAAGATGGGCAACCGATGGATAGGTGAGCTTTACTCCACGTCTCGCCAGGGCGTCGCTTAAATCCCCGTTCAGCCAGAAACGAGGCCCGCTATCAACCCAGGACGATCCTCGCACTCGGTTCTACACAGAATACCGAAAGGAAGCCGAGGATTACGACGAAGAATTCATGAAGAAGCACGACGAAGATCTGAATACCACTCTCATATTCGTGAGTCGTGCACACTGTCCGGCCGCGCGTATTCTGACTAGGGCCGCAGGCTGGTCTGTTCTCCGCTGTGACATCCGCATTCATCATCGAGGTCAATTCCGACCTCAAGAAAGACCCCAACGACGAGACGAACGACCTCCTCCGCGTCCTGATTTACAAGATAGACAACACCGCTTTCGGTGGAAATGTCCCCCCGCTCCCACAGTGGTCTGGCCCTCCTCACACGATCGTCCAGGTCCAGACGATGTTGTACGCCAGCCTCGCTGCTTCCATCTTCTCCGCCTTCCTCGCTATGCTCGGGAAGCAGTGGCTGAACCGATACGCCTCTGTCGACATGCGAGGGTCGGCTATCGAGCGCAGTCAGAATCGACAGAAGAAACTCAACGGCATCGTCACTTGGTATTTCGATCACGTGATGGACGCGTTACCCCTGATGTTGCAGTCTGCCCTGCTGCTCCTCGGTTGCGCCCTCTCCCTCTACCTCTGGGGAATTGACGCGAATATCGCCTCAGTTATCCTTGGCGTCACCATACTCGGTGTTGTCTCCTATGCCTTCGCTGTCGTTGCTGGAGCATTCGATATGAGCTGCCCGTATCAGACTCCCGGCGCTCAGATCCTCCGCTACCTTTGGAAAAAGGTTCCAATTCGTCCATCTTTCTTTATTTTCAAAGGCCCTGTAGTGCGAGACCCCGAGACGCCCCCCGGTCCAGAACAGGCGTTGGATCGGGAAGCAACCGCCTTGGACTTTCGCTGCATCTCGTGGATACTGCAAACGTCGCTGGATCGGCGCATCAACCTGTTGACCCTCAAATTCCTCGCGTCGATTCTCACGCTTCCCGGGTTCAAGACCATAATCGCTGCAGATTGCCTCAAAATCCTCATTAGCTGTATTCGCGTTACCAATAACCGAATGGTAGTAATCCGAGGATGTGGCCAGCTAGCGACAACGGCTGCCGCGTGCCTTCTCGGCGCTATTTCTTACTTGTTGAAGGTAGACCCGAAATCAAAGATCCTAAGAGACATGGACCACCAGTACAACAAGAGCTTTCCACCCTCCGTTGATCTCAAGGGTCTCCCCTTTCACCACACGATCGATGTGATCCATCACTTTTTCCATCGGCATAATCACCGAAAGCCAAAGAGTCTCAGTTGGAAAGGTGTTGATCCTTCTACACCGGGAAACGTTTTGTTGGCGCAGTATCTGGTCACTATCGCTGGGTTTTGTTATGCAAGGGTTGGTCTAGGAGGCCGAAAGAAAGTACCCCGCTGGGTACTCCGTTTTTCGCTTCACTCCCTGTTATGGGATCCCGAGCCCCATGTGTCAGTCATCACCAACTGCTTGATGATTGTCGCAATCGACTTGGGATGTGACATATCAGAGGGCGATCTCAGGAACCTGGACGAGAGGTATGCACGTCTGGTCCAGCTACACACCCTGTCACCTAACCCTTCGTTAGCACCCGTCTCGAGAATGTCGTGTCTAGGATATACCTGCGGCTTCAAGAGATCGGTGGAAACTCCGAGACCATTAAGCTTAGCAAGAAGCCGATTGCCACGTTCTTATTGTGGGCGACTCGGATCGAAATTTTCGGACGGTTTGATTTGCACTCAGACATTACCAGACACCAATTTTTTGAACTCTGGGACCGGATCCACCTGACCAACCCCGCACCGGCTAGAATTTACCTGAAAGCGCTCTTCAGCTACCTCGATGTGGATCACAATCGGGTGACGGTATGCCGAGGATCAGAGCATGGTGCAAGAGCGGCCTCCCTATGTTTGCTGCGTGCACTCTCCGGTCTCGATCAAAAATCAACAGCGCTTCAAGATGTACGTCAACGGTACCTCAAAGTTATTCCACCCGACGCCAATTTCGGAGCTCTCCTCTGCTACCACGCGATCAATGCAATCCATGCTGTACTTATGGGCCGACGGAAAGGATGGTCCTTCTCGTGGACGGACTATCACCCCTGTATCCAGGAGCACGTCTTCTTTGCAAATGCTTTAGTCAAGATCGCACAGAAGGGGGGAGGGCATGGGAAAGTACCTCGCTGGATCCTCCGCTTCGCGATTCATTCCCTGTCCAAGCATCCCCCGTCTCCAACCTCAGTCGTCATCGATTGCCTGACAATCATCGCGATCGACTTGGGATGTGATACACCAGAGGATGATGCGAGGAACCTGGACGAGAGGTATGCGTGCCCGGCCCAGTTACACACCCTACCACGCTGACCCTTCATCAGTACCCGTCTCGAGAATCTCGTGTCCAGGATATACATACGGCTTGAAGAGATCTGCCGAGGCTCCGATGCCATTCAGCTCCACCGGAACTCCATCGCCATGTTCTTCTTGTGGGCGACTCGGACCGAAATTATCGATGGATCCCGTCTGTTTGAATTGCAATCAGACATCACTCGACGTCGACTTTTGGAACTCTGGGATCGAATCCACCTGGCCAACCCCGTACCGGCCGCAACTTACTTGGACGTGCTCCTCAGTTACGTCGACGTCGATCAAGGTCGGGTGACGGTATGCCGGGGATCAGAGCAAGGTGCAAGGGCGGCCTCCCTATGTCTACTACGTGCACTCTCTGGCATTAATTCAACGTCAACGACGCTTGAAGACATACGTCAACGCTACGTTGCGGTCATTCCGCCCAACGCCGATTTTGGAGTCCTCCTCTGCTACCATGAAATCAACGCAATCCACGCTACACTTGTGAGCAGTCTGCTAAGGCGGTTCTTCGAGTGGACGGACCATGAGCCACGCGTCCAAGAGCATGCCTTCTTTGCAAAAGCTTTAGTCCAGGCCGTACACAATGGGAGACATCACGAGAAAGCGCCCCGTTGGGTTCTCCGCTTCGTGGTTTGTTCCCTGTCCCGAGATCCCCCGTCTTCGGTCTCAGTCGTCACCGATTGCCTGATGATCATCGCGATCGACTTAGGGTGTGACATACAAGAGGGCGACGTCAGGAACCCGGACGAGAGGTACGCACATCTGTCCCAACTGCACAGCTTATCATACTGACCCTTCATTAGTACCCGTTTCGAGAATGTCGTGTCCAAGATTTACCTGCGGCTTGAAGAGATTGGTGGAAGCTCCGATGCCATTCAGCTTAACCGGAAGCCCATTGCCGCGTTCTTCCTGTGGGCGACTCGGGTCGAGATTCTCGACGAATCCCAGCGGTCCGATCCGGAACCAAACGTGACTCGACGCCGACTTTTGGAACTCTGGGACCAGATCCACCTGGCCAGTCCCGCACTGGCTGCAACTTACTTAGACGTGCTTCTCAGCTACGTCGATGTCAATCACGGTCGGGTGACGGTATGCCGGGGATCAGAGCATGGTGCAAGAGTGGCCTCCTTTTGCCTACTGCGTGCACTCTCTGGTGTCGATTTAACATCAGCGACGCTTGAAGACATACGTCACCGCTACGTTACAGTTATCCCACCCGGCGCCAATTTCGAAGGTCTCCTCTGCTACCACGCGATCAATGCGGTCCACGCTACGCTTGTGGACAGACGAACGAGACGGTCCTTCTCATGGATGAGTGATAAGCCCTATCCCCAGGAGCGCGTCTTCTTCGCAAATACTCTAGCCCGAGTCGCACACATGGGGAAACAGCACGGGAAGGTACCTCGTTGGATTCTCCGCTTCGTATTTCATTCCCTACCCCAGGATTCCCCGTCTTCGGTCCCAGTCATCATCGATTGCCTGACAATTGTCGCGATCGACTTGGAATGTGACATGTCGGAGGGTAATGCCAGGAACCTGGACGAGAGGTACGCACATCTGGCTTAGCCATACAGCTCACCACGCTAACCCGAGTTCATCAGCACCCATCTCAAGAATGTCGTTTCCAGGATATACACGCGGCTTGAAGAGATCGGTGGAGACTTTGATGCCATTCAGGTCAACCGGAAGCCCATTGCCACGTTCTTCCTATGGGCGATTTGGGTCGAAATTCTCAACGAATCCCAGCGATCCGATCGGCAATCAGACATCACCCGGCTTTTTGAACTCTGGGACCGGATCCACCTGACCAACTCCGCACCAACCTCAACTTACTTGGATGTGCTCCTCGACTACGTCATTGTGGATCGTGGTCGGGTGACGGAGCGCCCAGGATTAGAGCAGGGTGCGAAGGCGGCCTCTCTATGTCTACTGCGTGCACTTTCGAGCGTCGATCCAACGTCAACATCGCTTAGAGACATACGTCGACGCTACGCTGCAACTATTCCATCCGACGCCGATTTCAAAGGCCTCCTCTGCTACCACACGATCAATGCTGTCCACGCCACACTTGTGGACAGCCGGGCAAGGAAGTTCTTCGAGTGGACGGATTATAAGCCCCGCGCCGACGAGCATATTTTCTTCGCGAATCCTCTAGTCCAGGTCGCGCACAAGTGGAAACAGTACGGGAAGGTGCCTCGCTGGCTTCTCCGCTTTGCCATTCATTTCCTGTCCCACGGCTCCCCACCCCCGATCACAGTCATCACTGACTGCCTGACAATCATCGCGATTGACCTTGGGTGTGACGTTTCACATGTCGGAACTTTGGGTTTGCCCGGGAGGTATGTTGATCTCTGACAGTTGCGGATATTTCTAACCGTGAAAGTACTAGTACACGGCCAGAGGTTTCGAGCCTGATATTTGAGAAACTCGAAACGCTGATTAACGCTGCCGACCCGAGCCACATTCGCTCGAAGTACAAGCCTATCACAGCATTCTTCGCATATGCGGTTTGGCAAGAGAGGAATGGGCAACACAAGGCGCTCGATGTCCTCCTACGCGTGGTTAGAGCCTCAAAGAGGTTTGGATTCATGTGGAATCGCATCAGGCCACTCGTTGTCACGCTACTCGACAAACAGAACAACGTTTCCGTAAAGCGGATCGCCATACTTGCATCACCTTACTTGTGGTTGTGGAAATTCCCAGCCAGCAAACACTTGATCCAATCATTGGCGGTGGCGGTCTCGGAAATCCCATACGCAGACGAGGTTGGCACTAGTGTGGTTGACACAATGTTACAGGTCGCATTCAACCCCTCGCTACGATCGTCAATACCCCCCGACATGTGGTCGTGGTTGAACAAGCGTCCTTCTCTCCCCCCTGTGTGCTGGGGACGTTACCTGGCAGGTCACGCCAACATCCTCCAAACCGTTCGAGCCCTCAGAGACACCGAAACCCTCAAGTCATTCCTGCTTCTCGTCTGGTCGGAGTGGAATGGGCCCTACTCTCACGGCCTCAAGGAGATGCACACCGCGATTCGGGAGGACCTCGGTGAAATTGGGATGTGGCGCCACCGGGAGGATCTCCTTCGACATCTGGATAACGTTCTGGGCCAGTTGGATCTGGGTTTAGAGCATATGCGACGGCATGACCCGGGCATCGACAAAGGTGATATACAACGAAGGAGGGATCAATATAGAAGACTCCGGGGGGCATTGCTGGAGGCGGATAGGGGAGCAACTGAGACGCTAATTCGTGAGCCTCTCAGATTGACCATCGTTTTTTGTCTGCTAATTCCCATTGATAGGCACAAAATCCCACTCGACATTTATGTGTGCAATTCCTCTCCTGTGTCCGTAGTTGCGCGTCTGGGATACTCCCCCCGATCAGGTATTCACCCCATAACCTGGTAACCTATCATCCTCCCTCACCCTCTGTTCGCCATCCCCAGACCGTTGTGTTATTTCCACCTCGGCCGGCGACGGACCTAAAAGTATTATTGTTGTGATATCAGCTTGTGGTTATGTCGTGTCGGTGGTCTCCTCGAGCTATCGTTTGTTTCATAGCGGACCTTGTACGTTTTAGTTTTGTTCATAGCGTTAGGGTGGTCACCTTTTACCTCCTCGTATATAATCCTGGTATCAATGTTCTGTTATCAAGTATTTCTTCTATCTGCATCGCAAAAGCTGCCAGGACGATATATCGCCGATATGATGTGACACCTGTCTATCACGCCCTCGATGGGGGAGTCCCATGTGCCATATATACTGTACCTCCGGTTCCGGCTCAGGCTCGTCCGTGGTGGGCTTGTCGCAGTGAACGTAGGAGCAACTGAGGAGATTCGCGCCACGCGATACCTCTGCTGGTGGCTTGAGCGGAATCTTGAGGATTTTCATTGGAAATAGGAGAGAAGTGGGAAGATATAGTTCTGTTGACATCGTATGGGGGAGGGTCAAGGCATTACAAAGTGATCGAGCGCAATCCGTGTTCTACCAATGCCCTCGTCTTATCTGCTGGCTCCCACCCAACCCTAGCCGTCCATATGACCAGATGCATCGCCAAGTGTTGCGCTGCCTTTTGTCTATCTAGCTCCGGCTGAATCGATAAATATCCCTCCAAAAACGCGGTGTCCAGAGCCTCGCTGACTGGGCCACACGCCGGATTGAAGTGTCGGACAGTGAAGATTTCGGCCTGGAATTGACCCACGTCAAACGCCGCAACGCCAGGTCTCGCCACCTCCCAATCCACCACGAACACCTTCCGGAGCTCCTCCGTCCCGTCACCACCACGATCCAGGTCGACGAGCACGTTCCCAGGCCAGAAGTCTCCCATAGTCATTGTCTCCCTCGAACTCCGCATTTCTTCCGCTCTCTCCTCCGCAAATTTTGAAATCTTTTCCAATTCCTCCGACGTGACTTGAAGGGGTGGGTCATGAATGAGTGAGATCGATTCCGACTTGCCCGTGATCGTGTCCACTAGTCGACCATACGTTGCCCACGCGCAGATGGCTCTGGCCTGCGGTTGGCCTTCGAAAAAGTCCAGGGACGCCCGACCTTGGTTTGTCTTCCCCCACACGTGAAGGATGGCGATGAACTCCCCGAGGGCTCGTCCAATCGCTGCTCCCGTCAACGGTGAGGGTGGGTTCGGCCGCCTCAACAACTCCTTCAGATTCACAGTGTCCCGGCCTGCGTCCTCCATGATGATGACGTGATTAGTCTCATCGTGAAGGTAGATTAGGGGAACCCGGGCGAGAGAACCTGATGGGAGGATCTCGCGCACTTTGTTCATCGCTGCCACCTCGTACTTCTACCCGGATCGTCAATAATCAATTCTCGCCAGTCAGAACAATGTAGAATCTTGCCTGTCTTTCGACGGAAAGGGAAAATTCCTTCGCCATCGGGATATATGACTTGCTATGCTTCAAGATCACGCACTCCTGCCCTTGGTACGATTCCACCAGCTCGACCCGAAAAGCAAAATTCGTGTACCCCCCCGATAATGACGTGATGGACTTTGCGGCCCATGGCGTTGCGGAGAGGTATTGGGTGACGTGTTGGGGGTTGGACAAGTCGAGTGTCGTCATTGGTAACGGTTCTTTTTAGGGAGATGAAGTCGTGCGGTCGTGTGAAGACGGTGTGGGGAAGATCCGTAGATTAGGTTTCAGTTTGGGTCTTTCAGTTCTGTGGGCGGAGAGCTTGTCTCTGTCTGGTGGCAGGTCTCTTGGACCGTCTTTAATATCCTGGGCCACTACAGGTCAGAGTCACACCAGGTCACGCCCAGTCCTTTCGGTCCCGGTGTATCCGGGCCGCCCGCCAATCGCCACCGTCGTCACGTGAAACTGCTGTTTCAGTCGCGTCAATCCGCGATTCTCGAGGGCAGGGTGTTTTTGGGGGTCCGCGGGGTGTAAGGAGTTGACATGCGTGCGTGTGTAGATCATCCCGTCGTTTCCCTGGTGCAAGGCCGGGATGTCGACGTCGGGGACTTTTCAAGGCGATACGGAACGTTCGACACTTTGATGATGATTCTGCGGCATCGATAAATGCCGAAATGTAAAACGTGTTTGACTACACACCCAATCCGGCAGCAGCCGAGAGCTAAGTGGATAGATCATCGGTTGATCGGGTGGACCAGAAGCCTGACTCCCAGACGTGCGTCACCCGCCAGCCAGCTGGGTGCTGCGGATTCTTCCCA
>Ga0307513_10006492_pt1 | contig 15273 bp, 16 predicted proteins | sample 15_EM_MG_FD_202174 | JGI IMG/M metagenome (GOLD analysis project Ga0307513, IMG submission 202174) | Populus trichocarpa ectomycorrhiza microbial communities from riparian zone in the Pacific Northwest, United States - 15_EM | ecosystem: Host-associated > Plants > Roots > Unclassified | place... | reverse complement strand
GGCCTGGGCCCAGCGGGACGGTTGCCACGCGCCGCCGCGCGACAAGGCCACCCCGCCCGACATCACCGAGACCCGGTGGCGCGGCTGCGGCCGCGGCACCGAGGTCGCGCTGGTGTCGGTCACCGGCGGCGGGCACACCTGGCCGGGCGCCGACGCGTACAGCGGCGGTGGCGTGGCCACGCAGACGATCGAGGCGACCGACGTCCTGTGGGCGTTCGTGAGTCGCTACCGGCTCGACAAGCACTGATCATTCATCCGGCACGGCGAAGGAGGGCACGATGGTCTCGGAAATTCCCACCGCTCAACCGGACATCGATCGGCTCCCGCTGATCATCCGCGCGATGGCGGTGATCGAGCGGGTCGGCAACAAGCTGCCCCACCCGTTCTGGCTGTTCTGGATCCTCTCGGCGATCATCGCCGTGATCAGCGCGATCATGGCCGGCCTGGGCGTGTCGGTGATCTCGCCGAAGGACGGCAAGACCGTCGCGGTGCAGAGCCTGCTCAGCGGCGACGGCCTGGCCATGGCCGTCTCCACGATGATCGACAACTTCGCCGAGTTCCCGCCGATGGCCACGATCCTCGTGGTGATCATGGGCGTGGCGGTCGCGGAGCACAGCGGCCTGCTCGCCGCGGTGATGCGCCGCGGGGTGTCGCGGATACCGGCCGCGTGGGTGGTCTTCGCCGTAGCCTTCGCCGGCACGGCCGCGCACGTCGCGTCGGCCGCCGCGTACATCATCCTGGTGCCGTTGGGCGGGCTCGCGTTCCGCGCGGTCGGTCGCTCACCGATCCTGGGCATCGTCGTGGCGTACACCTCGATCGCGTCGGGCTACGACGCCAGCCCGATCCCCACGCCGAACGACGCGATCTTCGCCGGCATCACCACCGCGGCCGCGAAGATCATCGATCCCACGATCGTCGTCTCGCCGCTGTCGAACTGGTACTTCAACATCGCGTCGTCGATCGTGCTGGCCACGGTGATCACGCTGGTCACGAAGTTCGTGCTGGAGAAGCGGCCCGATCTCGATCCCGACCCGGACATCGAGCTGGACGACCTCGGCGCGCTGGAGCTGTCGCAGCGCGAGCGCTCGGCGCTGCGGCTGGCCCTGCTCGCGTTGGGCGGGATCGTCCTGGTGCTGGTGGCGGTCATGGTGCCGGCGACGTCGCCGCTGCGTGGCGAGGGCGGATCGATCGTCGAGTCGCCGCTGATCGAGGGCATCGGCGCGGTCGTCGCGGTGATGTTCGGCGTGCTCGGCATCGTCTACGGGCTGCGCGTCGGCACCATCACCAAGGCGGCAGACGTGCCCGCGCTGATGGTGAAGGGCGTCGTCCAGATGGCGCCGGTGATCGTGCTGTTCTTCGCCGTCGCCCAGTTCCTGGCCTACTTCGACTGGTCCAACATCGGCGACGTCATGGCCGTCGAGTCGGCGGAGGTGCTGCGCTCCAGCGGCATCCCGACGGTGGTGGTGTTCCTGCTCATCCTGGTGCTGCTCACGATCGTCAACATCATGGTGACGAGTGGCTCGGCGATGTGGTCGATCGCAGCGCCGGTGCTCGTGCCGATGCTGCTGCTCGTGGCGGTGCCGGCGGAGACCACGCAGGCGCTGTTCCGCATCGCCGACTCCGGCTCCACCGCGATCACGCCGATGAGCCCGTACTTCATCATGGCGCTGGGGTTCCTGCAGCGGTATCGCAAGAGCGCCGGCATCGGCACGCTCGCGTCGTACACGCTGCCGCTGGCCGTCGCGATGACCGTCGTGTGGACGCTGCTGTTCCTGGCCTGGTGGTGGTTGGGCATCCCGCTCGGCCCCGGTGCCCCGGTGCGGTGACCACTAGCGTGGGGACGTGAGTCTCACCGATGCCCTGCTCGGGCCCGTCCTTCGTGGCCCCGGATCCGCTCGTCCGCTCGTGACGTTCTACGACGACGCTACGGGCGAGCGGATCGAGCTCTCGGGGGTGACCACGGCGAACTGGGCGGCGAAGGCGGCCAACCTGCTGCGCGACGAGTGCGACGTCGAGCCCGGCGGCCGGGTCGCGGTGCTGCTGCCGGCGCACTGGCAGACCGCGGCCGTGCTGCTCGCCGCGTGGTCGTGCGGGGCCGACGTGGTGGCCGATCCGGCGGGCGCCGATGTGGTGGTCTGCGACTCCGAACGCCTCGACCTGGCGTTGGCCGCCGACGCCGGCACGGTCGTCGCGCTGTCGCTGGACGCGTTCGGGAAGGGCCTCGACGGGCTCCCGGCCGGGGTCATCGACTTCGCCACCGAGGTGCGGCTGCACGGCGACGAGTTCGTGCCGTGGGATCCGGTGCCCGGCTCCGCTTCCGCGCTGGGCAGCGAGACCGTCGACCGGGTGCTCGACGCCGCCCGCATCCGCGCCGAGGCGCTCGGCATCGGCGCAGGCGACCGGGTGCTGTCCACCCTCGACTGGGATGTCCGGCTCGTCGACGGCCTGCTCGCCCCGCTCGCCGTCGGCGCCTCGCTCGTCCAGGTGCGCAACGCCGACCCGGCCCGCCTGGATCGGAAGGCCGAGTCGGAGAAGGTCACCGTCCGGCTGAGCTGATCACGTCAGGTCGTAGACCGTCTGGCTGCCGACCGTCGTCGCCGTGAACGTGGCCTCGACCCACTGCGCGATCTGCGCCGCCGTGCTGTCGGACTGCCCACCCGGGCCGCCACCCTGCCCGCCGGCGACGTAGTAGTGGATCTGGCCCGCGGCCACGGCGGCCTGGAACTGCTCCAGCGTGATCACGGGATCGGAGCCGCTCCAGCCGCCGAGCGACATCACGGCCGTCCCGCTGGCCAGCTCCAGCGACGCTGCCGACTGCGAGTCGGTGACGGCCGCCGACCACGTCGAGTCGGTCGCGGTCAGCAGCGCGGTCAGCTCGGCGGACGACGCGCCGCGACCTCCACCGGTCGGACGATCGCCCTGGTCGGGAGCCCCCGCGGGCCGCTGCCCACCGCCAGGACCACCCATCGCCGTCGCCACAGTGCCGACCGACGGGATGCTCCCGCTGTGCGCCGTCGCGGCGGTGGCCAGCGCGTAGCCGCCCGTCCCGACGAGGCCGGTGACCAGCGCGGCCACGACCGCGAGCCGGGCGAACCTGCCCCACGCGAGCAGCGCCGCGACCGCGACGGCACCTGCGGCGAGCACGATCCATGCCGTCCACGCGAACGGCTCCGACGACGTCACCAACAGCGTGAACGACCACGCCGCCGTCGCCGCGACGGCGAGCGCGAGCACCCACCGGTGGCGCCACACGGCGACGGCTCCGACCGCCACCACGCCGGCGATCCCGGGCGCCAGCGCCACCGTGTAGTACGGGTGGATGGTGCCGCTCATGAAGCTGAACACCAGTCCGGTGACCAGCGTCCAGCCGCCCCACAGCAGCAGCCCGGCGCGCAACCTGTCGGTGCGCGGCGCTCGACGGGTGGCCCAGAGCCCGGCCACGAACAGCAGCAAGGCAGCCGGCAGCAGCCAGGAGACCTCGAGGCCCATCTCGCTGGTGAACAGCCGCAGGATGCCGGTCTCGCCACCGAAGCCGGCATTGCCGCCGCCTCCGCCTCCGCCGCCGTTGCCCGACCCGCCGAGCAGTCGCCCGATGCCGTTGTAGCCCAGCGCCAACTCCAGCAGCGAGTTGGTCGTCGAGCCGCCGATGTACGGACGATCGGCCGCGGGCCAGAGCTCCACCAGCGCCACGAACCACCCGGCGGAGACGATCACGGCGCCGAGCGCGGCGAGCAGCTGCCACAGCCGGGTGCGCAGCCGGGTCGGGCCGGCGATCAGGTACACGAGCCCGAGCGCGGGCACGATGAGCAGCGCCTGCCCCATCTTCGTCAAGAACCCGAAGCCCACCGCCGTACCGGCCGCGACCAGCCACCACGTGGACGCCTTCGTCGACACCGCGTCCACGGCGCGGACCAGCGCGTACCCGCCCGCGACGAGCAGCAGCGTCAGCAGGGCGTCCGGGTTGTCGAAGCGGAACATCAGCACCGCCGCCGGGGTGAGCGCGAGCGCCGCGCCCGCCAGCAACCCGGCCGCCGGCCCGGCCCAGCGCTTCACCGCCGCGTACAGCAGCGCGACGGCGGCCACGCCCTCCAGCGCCTGCGGCACCAGCAGGCTCCATGTGTTGAAGCCGAAGATGCGCGCCGACAGCGTCATGATCCACAAAGCGGCGGGTGGCTTGTCGACGGTGATCGCGTTGCCGGAGTCCAGCGAGCCGAACAGCCATGCCTTCCAGGACTGCGTGCCGGCCTGCACCGCCGCCGCGTAGTACTCGTTGCCCGTCCCCGAGAGACCCCAGATGTAGAGCACTGCAGCGCCGACGAGCAGCGCGGCGAGCGCTGGCCGCTCCCAGCGGGGACGGGTGGGCGGTGGCGGCGCGGCCGCGCGCGGTCGTTCCAGGAGCATCGTCACGGCAACCACGCTCGGGGCGTCCGCTGTGCGCTGCCTGTGGACCCGCTGTGGCGCAGGTGGGCGCTACCGCATCGTGGTCAGCGCCACTGTGCCGCCGCTGATCGTGACGCGCCCGGCGGGTGCGTCCGAGGAGATCTCCGGGTGGTCGTCGCTCGCGATCGTCACTTCGAGCCGGTGCCCTTTGGCGATCCGGTAGTGCGTCGGCCAGACGTGGACCGCCAGGTCGTAGACCTCCCCCGGCCGGACGGGCACCGGATGCTCGTGCCCGTCGCGGTGGCTCGCCTTCAGCCAGCCCTGCGTGATGCGCGTGGTCGAGCCGTCCGGCGCCACATCGGAGACGATCACGGCCACGTTCCCGTCCACAGCAGGGAAGGCGACCCGCACGCGGGCCTCGATGTCGCCGGCGAGCACCAGGTCGGCGCGCTGTGGCGGCGCGCGGAACACGAGTCGCTGATCGGGCCTCCCCGGTCCGGACGTCGTGTTGACCTCGTAGGACGCCTGGAACGGCGTGGCCCGCTCCCTGAGCGAACCGTCACCGGTCAGGGCCAGCGTGCGGGTGCGGCCACCGAGCGGCCACGCGTCGAACTGCTGCCAGCCGCCGTTCGGGATCTCGAACGAGGTGATCTTCTTGGCGGGCAGCGGCGCGTCCCGGCCGCCCAGCCAGCGGTCCCACCAGGCGAGGAACCCGCCCATGCCGATGTCGGCGCGCTGCCCCGCCGGCATCCCGTGCTCCCACGGGCCCACCACCAGCCACACGTTCTCGGTGCGGGCGCGGAAGTTCGCCACCATGCCGTCCCGGTAGCGGTCGTACCAGCCCGCGATCTCCAGCGTCGGCACGTCCAGATCGGCCCAGCGGGCCTTGACGCTGCGCTCGCGCCAGAAGTCGTCGTAGCGCGGATGCTCGGCGTAGGTCGTCAGCGTCTCGGGCGCGGTGGCCTGCTGCCATTCGCGGATGCGGGGTGAGTAGATGCCGCCGCGGTAAATGGTGTTCTCGTACCAGTCGCTGATCCCGTCGACGGGGATGATCGCGGCCAGGTGCGGCGGCTTGTTCACCGCGACCAGCAGCGACGTGTGCCCGCCGTAGCTCACGCCCATCTGCCCGACCTTGTCGGTGGCCCACGGCTGCGCGGCCAGCCACTCGATCAGGTCGTAGTTGTCGCGCTGCTCCTGGGCGCTGAACGGGTCGAGCCGGCCGGGCGAGGCGCCGGAACCGCGGACGTTGCAGACGGCGGCCGCGTACCCGCGCTCGGCGAAGTACCCGGCCAGCGGCGCGAGCTCCGTGAGCAGGTCGTATGCGTTGAAGTCGACCACGATCGAGGGGAAACGACCCGGCGAGTCCGGGCGGTGGATGTCGCACACCACGTGGCTGCCGTCGCGCAGCGGCACCTCCGTCCGCTCGACGTGGACGCCGTACGTCGCCGGACGCGAGTAGCTGAAGAAGGTGTCCGCCGGCAGGGCCGGTGCAGGGGTCAGGGTCAATGCGAGTGCGGCGGCGAGCGCTCTCATCGGATCTCCAGTGCGAGCAGGCGGGAGCTGAGCGACTTGCCGTGCGTGTCGAGGGCGAGCGAGGTGGTCACGCCGCCGTCGACGATCTGGTGGCAGACGAACTGCAGCGCGGGCAGGTTCGGCAGCTCGTGGCGCACGACCTCGCCACCGACGAACTCGGCGAGATGCGCCCGCACCCGCGCCGCGGTCAGCTCCCGCTCCAGCAGCGGGTAGTCCGCGTCGGCGCGCGGGAACACCGACAGCGTGGCGACGTTGCCCTTGTCTCCGGCTCGGCAGTGCGCCAGCTCATGCAGCAGCATCGGGAGCCTCCAGGAACGTCACGGACGGGCGGACGGCAGCACGCGGCACGAGCGTGGAGACGATCCCGATCACGTCGGTGACGTGCACCCGCACGCCACCACCACCGGCCGGACCGTTCGTGAAGAGCGACTCGACCTCGTCGCCGATCCGCTCCAGCACGGCGGGATCGTGGCTGATCGCGGCCACCCGCAGCCGGCAGTCCGTGGGCCCGCCGAGCACCTCGGCGCGCACCCGGAGCCCGGCCAGCCGCTTGCCGACGACGTCGGCGGCGAGCGCGCCGCGGGCCGCGGCGTTCGGGCCCACGTAGGTGATCTCGGCCTCCACCTTCGACCCGGCCCGGTAGCCGACGCTCACCTTCAGCTCGTCCGGCCGGGGCGCGCCGCGGGCACCGGCCACCCGCACGTCGTCGGAGATCGTCACGCCGCGCACGTCCAGCACGACGTCCGGTGTCAGGTAGGCGCCGGGATCGGTGATCTCGTAGAGCAGCTGCTCGCGCACGGTCGCCCGGTTCAGCACGCCGCCGGTGCCGGGCAGCTTGCCCAGCACGGCCGAGCCGTCGTCGGCCACGTCGGCGAAGGGGAAGCCGAGCCGGTCCAGGTCGGGCACGTCCTGGTAGCCGGGATCGGCGAAGTAACCGCCGGTCAGCTGCCCGGCGCACTCCAGCAAGTGCCCCACCAGCGTGCCCGCCGCCACGCGCGGCAGGTCGTCGAGCGCCCAGCCGAGCCGCTGCGCCAATGGCGCCAGGAACAGCGACGGATCCGCCACCCGCCCCGCGATCACCACGTCGGCGTCCAGCGCGGGCAACAGCGCGTCGGCCCCGAGGTAGGCGTTGGCCGAGACGATCTCGCCGTGCGACCGCAGCGGCCGCCCCGTCTCCCATGCCGGCGCGTCCAGGTCGACGACGTCGAGCACGTCATCGCCCGTCAGTACGGCGACGCGGCCGCCGAGGCCCCGCGCGTCGAGGATTCCCCTGGTGACGCGGCCGGCGGCCAGCGGGTTCGCCGCCCCCATGTTGGTGATCACCCGCGCGCCGTGCGCGCGGGCCAGCGGCAGCAGTCGCTCGAAGCGGGCGGGCAGCCGGCGCTCGTAGCCGAGCGCGGGATCGGCGAGCCGACGCTGCTGCGCCTGCGCGACGGTGCGCTCGCCGAGGCACTCGAGCACGAGATCGGCGGCGTCCGCGCGACGCAGCAGGTCCTCGGCCGGCTCGATGCGGTCGCCGGAGAAGCCGGCCCCGCAGGCGATCCTCGTGGTCATCATCAGATGGCCCCCGTCACGAGCGCGACCGCCGTCATCACGAGCGTCGTGCCGAACGCCCACGTGAAGATGAAGCGCTGGTGCTCGCCGAGATCCACGCCGCTCATCCCGAGCAGGATGAACGTGGACGCGGTGAGCGGGCTCAGCGGGAAACCCGTGGTCATCTGGCCGAGGATGGCCGCCGTGCCGATCTCGGCAGGGCTGCCGCCGAAGGCCGCGGTGGTCTGCGCGAGCACCGGTAGCACGCCGAAGTAGTAGGCGTCGGGGGTGAACACCAGCGAGAGCGGCATGCCCGTGACCGCAACGATGACCGGTAGCGCGCCGCCGGCTCCGTCGGGCAGCACGCCGACCAGCGCCTGGGCCATCGCCGCGATCATCCCGGTGCCGGTCAGGATGCCGGTGAACACACCCGCCGCGAAGATCATCGTCGTGACGAGCACGACGTTCTGCCCGTGATCGGCGAACAGCTTCTGCTGCTGCGCCCACGAGGGCCGGTTCACGATCACGGCCAGCACGAACGCCAGCACGAACGCGACCTCGAGCTTCATCAGCTGCGCCAGCAGCACCGCGACCAGCGCCAGCGTGAGCACCACGTTGAACCAGAAGCGGACGCGCTCCCAGCCCGCCCGCGGCTCGGCGACAGGCACCACGTCGTCCAGCTCGATGACGCCGAGCCGCTTGCGCTCCGCCCGTCCGATGAGGAAGGCCGCCACGAGCACCCACACGATGCCGGCGGCCATCGCGGGGATCGCCGGCACGAAGATGTCCTGCGCGGGCAGGCCCAGCGCCGCCATCGCCCGCGCGGTCGGCCCGCCCCACGGCACCATGTTCATCACGCCCGCGCCGAGGCAGATCACCCCGGCCAGCACCAGCGGGCGCATGCCGAGCCTGCGGTAGGTCGGCAGCATCGCCGACACCGTGATCAGGAACGTCGAGGCGCCGTCGCCGTCCAGGGCGACGAGCAGGGTCAGCACGGCGGTGCCGACCGTGATCTTCAACGGGTCGCCCCTCGCCCACCGCAGCACCCGCGCCACAACAGGATCGAAGAGGCCTGCGTCGACCATCAGGCTGAAGTACAGGACCGCGAAGGTGATCATGATGGCCACCGGCGCGACCTTCACCAGCCCGTCGCCGACGAGCGTGCCGAGCTGGCCGCCGAAGCCGGTGAGCAGCGCAACCACCACCGGCAGCGCGGTCAGCGCAATGAGCACCGAGACCCGGCGGGACAGCACCGCCACCAGGAACAGCGCGATCGTGACGAAACCGGTCGCTGCCAGCATGGTTGCCTCCCCGTCGAGTGGCCCCACGATCGCTGCCAGCACGTATGACACACAAGCATCGATTTCCGATGTATTAAGTACATGTGCGCATGGATCTGACGTTGCAGCAGCTCAGGGTGGTCGTCGCCGTGTACGACGCGGGGAGCTTCACCGCGGCCGCCGAGTCGCTCATGCAGGCCCAGTCGTCGCTCTCACGAACGGTGGCCGACGTCGAGCGCCGCCTCGGCACCGCGCTGTTCACGCGCACCACCCGGCACCTCGAGCCGACTGCCGAGGGCCGCGAGTTCGCGGCGATCGCCCGCGCGACCGTCACCACGTTCGAGGCGAACCTGCGCCACTTCACCGGCTTCCTGGACGGGCAGCGCGGACGCGTCCGCGTCGCCACGCTCCCGTCGCTGGCGGCGATCCTGCTGCCGCCGGTCGTGTCCGCCTACACGCGCGAGCACCCGCACGTCACGCTCGCCATCGAGGACGCGCTGGCCGCCGAGGTGCTCGACCGGGTCCGTTCGGGCGCGGTCGACTTCGCCGTCACCGTGGTGTCCGAGGCCGCGGCTCCGATCGCCGACCTGCACGTCACGCCGGTGGCCACCGACCGGTTCTGCTGCGTCTTCCGCCCGGGGCACCGGTTCGCCGACCTCGACGAGGTGCCGTGGGCCGAGCTCGCCGGCGAGGCGTTCATCGCCTTCGACCGCACGACGAGCATCCGCCAGCACCTCGATCGCGCGTTCGCCGACTCCGGCACCAGCCCGCACAACGCCGTCGAGGCCCGCAACATCAGCGCCGTGGCCGGCCTGGTCGCCGCCGGCCTCGGCGTTTCCGCGGTGCCGGGCCTGGTGCTGCCACTCGTCGAGTTCGCGGGCCTGCAGCACCGGCGGCTGGGCGATCCGCGCATGACCCGGCGCATCGCGGTGGTGCGGGTGCCACATCGCCCGCTGGCGCCGGCAGCGCAGGCGTTCCTCGTCGCGATCACCGACGCGCGGCGCGCCGGCGCGCCGCTGCCGGCGGAGGCGGCGTGGCTCGGTCCGTGATCAGGGGGCAAGCTTCGGACATGACCGCACTCCCCGACGAGCTGGTCGCGCTGCTGAAGGCCCCGAGCCCCTGCTTCCTCGCGACCTCCGAACCCGACGGCTCCCCGCAGCTCACCCAGACCTGGGTCGACACCGACGGCGACCACGTCGTGATCAACACCGTGGACGGGCACCGCAAGCTGGCGAACATGAAGCGCGACCCGCGCGTGATGGTCAACGTCTGCGATGGCGACGATCTCCGCCGGTACTGGGCGCTGCGCGGGCACGTCGTCGAGACCACGACCGAGGGCGCCCGGGAGCACATCGAGGAGCTCTCGCAGCGCTACACCGGCGGGCCGTACCAGGACTACCGCGGGCGCGGCCGGCCGCGCGTGATCGTCCGCATCGTCGTGGACAAGATCGTCCAGAAGCCCTGGTGAGCCCCTACTTGAGCAGCGCCCGCGCCATGACCACGCGCTGGATCTGGTTGGTGCCCTCGTAGATCTGCGTGATCTTCGCGTCGCGCATCATCCGCTCGACGGGGAAGTCGCGCGTGTAGCCGGCGCCGCCCAGCAGCTGGACGGCGTCGGTCGTGACCGACATGGCCGTGTCGGAGGCGAAGCACTTGGCGGCGGAGGAGATGAATCCGAGGTTCTTCTCGCCCCGCTCGGCGCGCGCGGTGGCGACGTAGACGAGCTGGCGGGCGGCCTCCACCTTCATCGCCATGTCGGCGAGCATGAACTGCAGGCCCTGGAACTCGGCGATGGCCTTGCCGAACTGCTTGCGCTCCTTGACGTAGGAGATCGCGATGTCGAGCGCGCCCTGCGCGATGCCGACGGCCTGCGCACCAATGGTGGGACGGGTGTGGTCGAGCGTGGCGAGCGCGGTCTTGAAGCCGGTGCCCTCCGCGCCGATGATGCGGTCGCCCGGGATCCGGCAGTTCTCGAAGTGGATCTCGCGGGTGGGTGAGCCGTTGATGCCGAGCTTGCGCTCCTTCGAGCCGACCACGAAGCCCGGGTCGTCCTTGTGCACGACGAACGCGGAGATGCCGTTGGCCTTCTTCTCCGGGTCGGTGACGGCCATGACCGTGTACCAGGTGGAGATGCCGGCGTTGGTGATCCAGCACTTGGTGCCGTTGAGCACCCACTCGTCGCCCTCGCGGCGGGCGCGGGTCTTCATCGCCGCGGCGTCGGAGCCTGCCTCGCGCTCCGACAGCGCGTAGCTGATCATCGCCTCGCCTCTCGCGATCGACGGCAGCACCTGCTTCTTCAGCTCGTGTGACGCCGAGAGCAGGATCGGGGTCATGCCCAGCCCGTTGACGGCCGGGATCAGCGACGACGACGCGCAGGCCCGCGCGACCTCCTCGATCACGATGCATCCGGCCAGCTCGTCGGCACCCTCGCCGCCGTACTCCTCCGGGATGATCACGGCCTGGAACCCGGCCTTCGTCAGCGCGTTCTGCGCCTCGATCGGGTAGCGGCCCTGCTCGTCGACCTCGGCGGCGTACGGGGCGATCTCCTTGGTGGCGAGGTCGCGGACGGCCTCGCGCAGCGCGGTGTGTTCCTCGCTGAGCTCGTAGGCGTCGAAAGCAGGATCCATGCATCGATCGTAACGGCACTCCGTGCCACGAGCAAGCCGTGTTGCTACCCTGCGTGCCATGACGGTGGCGCGCAGGGGACGATCCGAGGCCGGCCGGGCCGAGGTACGCCGCGATCTCGTCGCCGCCGCCGTGACCCAGTTCACCGAGCAGGGCTACGACGACACCACCGTCGACGACATCGCCGCCGCGGCCGGCGTCGGGCGACGGACGTTCTTCCGCTACTTCCGCGCCAAGGAGGAGGCGGTCTCCCCCGACCACGCGGCCGCGCTCGCGCGCGTCGACGAGATCTTCGAGTCGGCCCACCCCACCGAGCCGCCTGCCGTCCTCGCCCTGCGCGCCGGCGAGACCGTCTTCGACATCTACACCGAGGACCCGGCGCTCTCCGTGGCCCGCTACCGGGTCACCCACCAGGTGCCGGCCCTGCGCGACCGCGAGTCGGCGAGCGTCGACCACTACCGCAGGCTCTTCACCCGCCACCTCCGGCGCCGCCTCTCCGCGGACCCCGATGGGGACCTGCGCGCGGCCGTGATCGGCTCGGCAGTGGTGGCCGCCCACAACCTGGCCCTGCGCACCTGGCTCACCGACGGCGCGCCGGTGGCCGGCATCCCGGCCATGGTGGAGCGCTACCGCGCGGTCGCCGGCATGCTCCCCGTCGAGCAGCCGGGCCTGGCGGAGGTGGCCGACCGGCTGGAAGCGGCAGTGGGCCGCCTGGAGCAGCAGCCCGGGGCCCCGCGACGTTGATCACGGGCAAATGGTCGCTTCCCAAGATCTACTAGCCACCATTTGCCCGTGATCAACGCCAAACCCCGCCCGCTCAGGCGACCAGTTCCACCGGCGCCGCGGGCTGCGCGAGCTCCCACAGCCGCTCGGCCAGCTCCGCCGGGTCGACGCGGGGCATGGGCCCCTGCTGAACCTCGTCGAAGTGCCCCTGCTCGACGAGCGCCTCGGCCGCACTGCCCCGGATCAGCCGGCCGATCTGCAGGCTGGCGACGCGCACACCACGATCCTCGACGGCCTGCGCGAGCGAGCGCAGGTAGGTGAGCAGGGCGCTCTGCCCGATGCTCATGCTCGCGAGCTGCGGCGTCACCTCACGCACCGCGACCCCCTGCGCGACGAGGAACGCGCCCGATCCCCGCTCGGCCATGCGCGGCACCACCGCGTGCGCGATCTCCAGGGGCGAGAGCAGGTTGAGCGGGAGCCAGGTGGCGAGCGTGGCGGCGTCGAGGTCGGCCACGGAGACGGGCAGCCTCTCGACCCCACCCGGGGCGTAGACGATCGCGTCGGGTACGCCGATCTTCGCGGCGGCCGCGCCGGCCGCGACGGGATCGTGCAGGTCCACGAGCAGCCGGTCGGCCGTGGTCCCGTCGGCGCGCAGGGCGTCGACCAGCGGATCGATAGTGCCGGCGTTGCGCCCGACGAGCGTGACGGCGTAGCCCTCGCGGGCGAAGCGACGGGCGGTGGAGAGGCCGAGCGCAGGCCCGGCCCCGAAGACGACGAGTGAACGAACTTGAGTCATGCCTCAACTTCTACCGTAACTTGAGGTAAGCCTCAAGTAGTAGGCTGCGGAGCATGGCCTCGACCGCGCTGCGCGCCGATGCACGGCGCAACCGCGAACGGCTACTGGAGGCCGCGCGGGAGGTCTTCGCCGAGTCCGGGCTCGACGGCTCGCTGGAGGAGATCGCGCGCCGCGCCGGCGTGCGCGTCGGCACGCTCTACCACCACTTCGGCAACCGGACGACGCTCATCGACGCGGCGATCGCCCCGCAGGTGGAGGCATCGATCCAGCTCACCGAACGCGCACTGGCCCATCCCGATCCCTGGCAGGGCTTCGTCGAGTACGCCACCGCACTCGCCGAGTGGCAGGCAGGCGACCGGGGCTTCACCGAGGTCTGCGTGCGCGCGCTCCCCCCGGACTCCGTCACCGAGCAGGCCAAGGCCCGGGGCCACGTCCTCTACGAAGCGCTCATCGCGCGTGTCCACGATGCCGGGGTGCTGCGGGCGGACGTGAGCCCGGCCGACGTGGGCCTGCTCCTGTGGGCCACGGTGCGCGCGACCGAGGGGCTGCGCGAGGTCGTCCCGGACGCGTGGCGGCGCCATCTCGGCGTCCTGCTCGACGGGCTGCGCGCCGGCTCGGCCAGCCCGCTGGACGGCCCGCCGCTGGATCCGACGATGGTCCACACGGCCATGACGTTCCCGTGACCGATCCGGCGGAGGCTGCCGCTGCGATCAAGGCCGGCGACCTCGACGTGCTGGCCCGACTGCTGCGCACGACACCCGATCTGGCCGCCGCACGCGTCCCGACCAGGCGCGACGGACGCACCGAGGGCCGCACACTGCTGCACGTGGCCACCGACTGGCCGGGCCACCTGCCGAACGTCGCCGCGACGATCGGGCTGCTGGTCGGCGCGGGCGCCGACGTCGACGCGCGGTTCGACGGCTTCCACACCGAGACCCCGCTGCACTGGGCCGCGAGCAACGACGACATCGAGGCGCTCGACGCACTCGTCGCCGCCGGCGCCGACCTGGAGAGCGACGGCGCCGTGATCGCCGGCGGCACGCCGCTCGACGACGCCGTCGCGTTCGGGCAGTGGGTGGCGGCCGCCCGGCTCGCCGAGCTGGGCGCACGCACCGCCGTGTGGCACGCGGCCGCGCTCGGGATGCTCGATCGCGTCGAGGCCCACCTGTCCGGCGCACAGCCGCTCCCCGCGGCCCACCCGTGGGGTGATCCCGCCGATCCGCCGCGCGAGCTCGACGTCGCACTGTGGTGCGCGGCGAGCGGTGGCCGACTCGCGGTCGCTCAGCTGCTCGTCGAGCGCGGCGCCGACCCGCGCTGGGTGGCACCGTGGGACAACTCCTCGATCGCCGACACCGCACGCCGAGCGGGCGCCGCCGACGTCGTGGCCTGGCTCGACCTCGCCACCTGGGGCACCCCCTGATCCGGCCCCGCCCGATCCCGCCCGGCGCCGGCCAGGAGTCGGTGTGGGACTACCCGCGGCCACCCCACGTCGAGGGCGATCGGCGTCGCGCGGTGCTGCGGCACGCCGGCGTGACCGTTGCCGACACGGCCGATCTCGTGCGCGTCCTCGAGACCAGCCACCCGCCGACCTTCTACCTGCCGCGCACCGCGTTCGGTGTGTTCCTGCAGCCCGTGGACACGACGACGTTCTGCGAGTGGAAGGGCAGCGCCCGCTACGTCGACGTGGCGGTACCGGGTGCCGCGCCGCTGCACGAGGTCGGCTGGTGGTACCCACGATCCACCTACCCGGAGCTGACCGACCGGGTCGCCGTCTACGCGGGCCCGTTCGATGAGATCACGCTCGACGGGGAGCGGGTCACACCGCAACCGGGCGGGTTCTACGGCGGCTGGATCACCGCCGAGGTCGTGGGCCCGTTCAAGGGCGGGGCGGGATCTTGGGGCTGGTAGCGGCGTACGGCAGGAGCACCTCGTCGACGATCCGCTCGGCGAACGCGTGCGCGACCATCGCCGCCCTCTCGTCCTTGCGCCAGGTGATCACGCTCTCGCGGAACGCGCGGGCGATCTCGGGGTCGTAGGCCATCGCGGAAGCTGCCGGTGTCGTCGTGCGGGATGCGTTGCGTCGCCGCGACCAGCAGTGCCTCGTTGAGCAGTGCAGAACGATCGGGCCGGCGCCGGGCCGAGCGCTTGGAAACGTCGGCGTACTCAATTGGGGGAGCGATGTCCGACCTGCACGTGGTCCTGGGCGCGACGGGCGCGACCGGACGGATGGTGGTGGCGGAGCTGCTGCGTCGCGGCCACCGGGTCCGGGCCGTGCACCGGGGTGGCAACGGGCGCTTCCCCGACGGCGTCGAGGTCGTCGCCGGGCACGCGGCCGACGCAGCCCGGATGATCGAGATCTGCGCGGGCGCCACCACCGTGCACAGCTGCATCCTCCCGGCGTTC
>Ga0307513_10006491_pt1 | contig 15275 bp, 17 predicted proteins | sample 15_EM_MG_FD_202174 | JGI IMG/M metagenome (GOLD analysis project Ga0307513, IMG submission 202174) | Populus trichocarpa ectomycorrhiza microbial communities from riparian zone in the Pacific Northwest, United States - 15_EM | ecosystem: Host-associated > Plants > Roots > Unclassified | place... | reverse complement strand
CGTTCATCGTTGAAGGGCCGGCGGCGATCGCGGCCGGCGTCCGCAACGCCGACGCGGCCACCTGGGCGGCGGTCGCCTGGCAGTCGCTGGGCAACAGCCTGTTCGGCTATGCGGCCTGGGGCTGGCTGCTGGCCAGGCACCCGGCGGCGACGATCAGTCCGTTGTCGCTGCTGGTGCCGGTGTTCGGCATGGGCGCGTCGGCGATCTTCCTGCACGAGCCCTTGTCGTCGTGGAAGCTGACGGCGGCCATTCTGGTGCTGAGCGGCCTGGCGCTGAATACGCTGTGGCCGGTGCTGAAGCGGCGGCGGGCGCTGGCCGGGGCGGCCTGATCTAGCTGGACACACCGGCGCCACGAATCCGGCGTGGCATGGCATAGTTCAAGCTCTGCCGGTCATCATCCAAGGGAACATCCATGGCACGAACGTCCCTCTTCCTCGCCGCCGCCATCCTGCTGAGCGCTGTCGCCGGCCAGGCCAGCGCCGCCCAATGCCGCGACGCCGCCGGCAAGTTCACGGCCTGCCCGGCGCCTGCCGCGCAGAAGGGCCCGTGCCGTGACGCGAACGGCAAGTTCATCAAGTGCGCCGCCGCGGCCAAGCCCGCGGGAACGACGACCGCCGCGGCGACGACGAAGCCGGCGCCCAAGGGCACGACGAGCGCGGCCGCCAAGCCGGCGCCGAAGAAGAAGTAAGACCCGCCCTACTCCGGCAGGGCTTCGATGATCACGAAGGCCTGGGCGTAGGGGTGATCGTCAGTGAGTGTGAGGTGGACGACGGGCCGGTGGCCCGGCGGCATGATCTCGTTCAACCTGGCGAGCGCGCCGTTGGTCAGCGCCATGGTCGGCTGGCCGGAACGCATGTTGACGACGCCCATGTCGCGCCAGAAGACGCCGCGGCGCATGCCGGTGCCCAGCGCCTTGGCGCAGGCCTCCTTGGCGGCGAAGCGCTTGGCGTAGCTGGCGGCGCGATCGGCCTTACGCTCGGAGCGCGTGCGCTCGATCTCGGTGAAGATGCGGTTGGTGAAGCGCTCGCCGTGGCGCTCCAGGGTCTTTTCGATCCGGCGGATGTCGGAGAGGTCGGAGCCCAGGCCGATGATCACGCGGCCCTCGTGGCGCGAGCCTCGTCCATCAAGGCCCGCATGCGCTGGATGGCGGGGCCGAGGCCGATGAAGATCGCCTCGCCAATCAGGAAGTGGCCGATGTTCAGCTCCATCAGCTCCGGGATGGCGGCGATCGGCTTCACCGTCTCGTAGTCGATGCCGTGGCCAGCGTGGACCTCGAGGCCCAGGCGCGCGCCTTCGCGGGCGGCGGCTTTCAGGTTGTCGAGCAGGTGATCGGCGGCGGGCAAGCGCTCGCGCACCGCCTGGCACCAGGCGCCGGTGTGCAGCTCGATCACCTGGGCGCCGACCGAGGCGGACGCGGCCACCTGCTCCAGATCGGGGTCGATGAAGCAGGAGACGCGGATGCCGGCGTCCGACAGGCGGCGCGTGACGGCCGCGATGGTGTTGTGGCCGCGCACGACGTTGAGGCCGCCCTCGGTGGTTACCTCCTCGCGGCGTTCCGGCACCAGGCAGGCGGCGTGCGGCAGGTGGGCGAGCGCGATGGCCTCCATTTCGGTGGTGACCGCCATCTCGAAGTTCAGCGGCCGGCCGCGGCGCTTGGTGATCACCGCCAGCGCGTCGATGTCGGCGTCGGAGATGTGGCGGCGGTCTTCGCGCAGGTGGGCTGTGATGCCGTCGGCGCCGGCCGCCAGCGCCATCTCGGCGGCGCGCACGGGGTCGGGATAGCCCTCGCCGCGGGCGTTCCGCACGGTCGCCACGTGGTCGATGTTGACGCCCAGCCTCAGCTTCGTCATCCGCGGAGCCTCTTTGAGCCCGGCTCCTCGGCCGGCAGGGCCGCGAGCTCGGGGGGGATTTCGTTGGCGGCGTAGGACGGGACGTCGACCGTTGCCAGCGCCACCAACGGCCAGCCCACATCCGCCTTGCCGCCGGAGCGGTCGACGATGCAGGCGCAGCAGAGCACCTGGCCGCCCGCCGCCTCGATGGGCTCGACCGCTTCGCGAAACGAGCCGCCGGTGGTGATCACATCTTCGACCACCACGACCTTGGCGCCGGGCGCGATGGTGAAGGCGCGGCGGAGCTTGAACTTCCCGTCCTCGCGCTCGACGTAGATCGACGGCACGTCCAGCCAGCGGGCGACCTCGTAGCCCGGGATGATCGCGCCGACCGCGGGCGCGACGATCACGTCGGGCTTGCCGAACTGGGCTGTGATTTTCTCGGCCAGCGCCTTGCACAGCCGCGCCGTGCGCTCCGGGTACTGGAAGACCAGGTTCTTCTGCAGGAACATCGCGCTGTGGCGCCCGGAAGCCAGGATGAAATGGCCTTCGCGGAGCGCGCCGGCGCCGCGGAACTCGTTCAGGACGTCTTCGGTGTTCATGGAGACTTTCCTTACACGCCAAAGCCCGGTCTTGTCGCGAGGCTGAGGGGCTGAAAATCTCGCGCATGGCTATCGCCGTCGACACCGCCGGAACCGACGCTGCGCGCGCAGGCGATGCGGCGTTTTTCGGCCATCCCGTGGGCCTCGCCTACCTCGCCTTCATGGAGGCCTTCGAACGGTTCTCGTTCTACGGGATGCAGGCGCTGCTGGTGCTCTACATGACGAGCAGCCTGCTCCACCCAGGGCATATCGAGAACGTCTGGGGCTTCGCGGGCTTCCGGGCGGCGGTGGAAGGCGCCTTCGGACCGATGTCGCCGCAGGCGCTGAGTTCGGAAATCTTCGGGCTCTATGCCGGGTTCTGTTCCTTCACCCCGGTATTCGGCGGGATCATCGGCGACCGGCTGCTGGGCCAGAAGCGCGCGGTGCTCGTGGGCGGCGTGATGATGGCGGCAGGCCACTTCATGATGGCCTTCGAGGCGACGTTCTTGCCGGCGCTGCTGCTCCTGATGACCGGCTGCGGCATGCTGAAAGGCAACATCTCGGCGCAGGTGGGGAACCTCTACCCGGGGCCGGACCGGCGGCGCGAGGCGGCGTTCCAGATCTTCTATGTCGCGGCCAATGTCGGCGTGCTGGGCGCGCCGCTGGTCTGCGGGACGCTGGGCGAGCTCTACGGCTGGCACTGGGGATTCGGGGCGGCCGGCGTCGGGATGCTGGTGAGCCTGGGGATCTACCTGGCCGGCTGGCGGCGGTTGCCGCCGGACACCCTGCCCGCCCCCGGCGCACCGCCCGAACTCAGGCCAAAGCTGACGCGGGGCGACGTCCCGACGCTGGCGGCGCTGGGCGTACTGCTGGTCGTCGTGGCGCTCTTCTGGATCGCCAACGGTGAGGTGCTGAACGCCTACATGGTCTGGGCCAAGGCGCACCTGAACCGGGAGATCGGCCCGCTGGAGTTGCCAACCACCTGGCTGCAGGCGGTGAGCGCGATTGTCGGCATCACGCTGGCGCCGGTGCTGATCCTCGTGTGGAACGCCCAGGCCAGGCGCGGGACCGAGCCCAGCCCGCTCGGCAAGATGGCCATCGGCTGCGGGCTGGCCGCCCTCGCCTATGGATGGCTGGCGCTGGGCGTGATGGTGAGCGGGCCAGACAAGGTGCCGTTGGTCTGGGCGCTGGGCTTCCACCTGGTGGTGCAGAGCGGCTACCTCTTCGTCTATCCGATCGGCATGGCGCTCTTCTCGCGCGCGGCGCCGGCGGCGATCACCTCGCTGACCATCGGCATCTACTTCCTGTCGGTGTTCGCCGGCTCGCTGCTGGTCGGCTGGGTCGGCCAGTTCTACGAGAAGATGAGCGCGCCCGCGTTCTGGCTGCTGCACGCCGGCGCGGCGGGCATGGCGGGACTGATCATTGTGGTGCTGTGGAGGCCGCTGAGCGCCGCCCTCCTCACCGACAGAAAGGCCATCGGTTGAAGCTCTTCCAGACCTATGACTCGCCCTTCCCGACCCGCGTGCGGCTCCTGCTCTACGCCAAGGGGATCGAGGTGGAGATCATCCATCCGCCGGGTTTCCACGCCTCGACGGAGACCAAGGACGCGTACCTGAAGGTCAACCCGATCGGGCGCGTGCCGACCCTGGTGCTGGACGACGGCCGGGCGCTGCCGGAGTCGGAAGTGATCTGCGAATACCTGGAGGACGCCTGTCCAGAGCCGAGCCTTAGGCCGGCAGATCCCTGGGCGCGGGCGAGGATGCGGCTGCTGAGCCGGATCTGCGACTTCTATGTGGTGATGGCGATGGCGCCGCTGTTCACGCTGGCCGGCCGATCGCGGCGGCATTGGGAGCCGGCGGTGGTCGAGGCGGCGACCGGCAAGCTCGCCGAGGCGCTGGCCTATCTGGAGGATTTCATCGGCGAAGAGGGCTACGCGGTCGGGCGCGGACTGACCCAGGCCGATGGGGCGATCATGCCGCAACTGGTGCTGGCCAATGAATGGATCCCGGAGCTGTTCGGGACGCGCCCGCCGCTGGAGACGCTGCCCAAGCTCGCCGCCTACTGGCGCGCTATCCAGACCGATCCCCTCGCCGCCCGACTGATCGCCGAGACCCGCGACGCCATCGCCGAGCGCAAGGCGGTGGCGCAAGCCGAGGCGGCGGCGCGGCGGTAGACCCCATTCACGCATCGCGAACGGCGCCTGTGTCCGTTCGCGTAGCCAAAGCGCCGGTTCACGAGTCTGCGCGGACAAGGACGAACGCGCCCGTCTAGCTTCCGGTCATCGTTCAACACCGGGACCGCCCATGCTTCGCCTGACCACCTTTGTCGCCGCCATGATGTTCGCCGCCTCCGCCCAGGCCGCCGAGCCGGCGGGCGATCTGACCGTGAGTTTCCAGAACCTGAAGGCGAAAACCGGCTCGGTGATGATGTCGCTGGTCGCCAGCGAAGACGCCTATGCCGACAAGGCGCCGGCGACCAGCCAGGCGATGGTCCCGGTGAGCGGCGACACGGCCTCGACCACCTTCAAGGGCCTCGCACCCGGCCGCTACGCGATCAAGGCGTTCCACGACGTCAACGGCGACGGGAAGATGGGCGCCAACCCGTTCGGCATGCCGACCGAGCCCTTCGCCTTCTCCAACAACGCCCACGGCAACATGGGCCCGGCGAAATGGGCCGACGCCAGCTTCGAGGTGAGGGCCGGCGCCAACACCCAGACCATCGACATCGACTGACCCGGAGAGCCAAGCCATGAACCGTCGTCATCTCCTGCGGGGCCTTTCGGGCGCTGTCCTCGCCACCATCCTCACCCCCGAACTCGCCCAGGCCGCGGCCCAGACGGCGAAGGGCGCCGCCGCCGGCCTCGACTGGCGGGTGGCCTTCGCCGACCTCGACGCCGACGTGCCGCCCACCGCCATGAAGCTGGTCCAGGGCCGCGCCCCGGCGGGGCTGGCCGGCAGCCTCTATCGCAACGGCCCCGGCAAGTTCCACCGGCCGGGCGGCTCAGTGGACCACTGGTTCGACGGCGACGGCCTGATGCGGGCGTTCCGGATCAACGACGGTCAGGCGAGCCTCGCCGCGCGGTTCATCGACACGCCCAAGCGGCGCGCGGACACCGCGGCCAATGCGGTGGTGACGCCGGGCTTCGGCACCAAGGCCAAGCCGGGCGCGAAGGTCGAGTCCAACGACGACGTCAACGCCGCCAACATCTCGGTCATGCCGGTGGGCGACGAGATCTGGGCGCTCTGGGAAGGGGGATCGCCGATCGCGCTCAACGCGTCGGACCTCTCCACCAAGGGGATCAAGACCTTCGGGGCGGACATGGCGCACATGCCGTTCCTGGCCCACCCGCGGCGCGAGCCGGGCGGCGACATCTGGAGCCTGGGGGTGAACGGCTCGAAGGCCATTGTCTGGCGCCTGGGGCGCGACGGCGGGCTGAAGTCGGCGGGCATGGTCGATCTGCCGGCCGCCAGCTACGTCCACGACTTCAGCGCCACGGAGCGGCATCTGATCCTGATCCTGCAGCCGTGGATCCAGGACAAGCTTGTCATGCCGTACAGCGACAGCTTCTCGTGGAAGCCTGAGCTTGGGACCAAGGTGCTGGTGCTGGACAAGGGCGACCTGACCAAGCGGCGGACCTACGAGCTGCCGGCCTTCTTCGCCTTCCACTACGGCTCGGCCTGGGAAGAGACTGATGGGACGCTACGGTTCGACGGCTGCCTCAGCCCCGACGCCAGCTTCGCCACCACCAACGGCAAGAGCATCATGAAAGGCGTCTGGACGCCGGAGCCCAGCCCGAAGCTGACGATGTTCGCGCTACGCCCCGACGGCCGGGCGACGCTGGAGCGGACTGAGATCGCGGCGGAGTTTCCGCGTACGGATGGTCGGCTCAGCGGCAAGCCGCGACGCTACACGGTGCACGCCACCGACGCCGGCGAAGGCGGGCCGCTGTTCCACGGCTACGCGACCCACGACTGGAAGACCGGCAAGTCCGACGCCTTCGACTTCGGGGCGAGCCAGCTGGTCGAGGAAGCGGTGTTTGTGGCCCGGCCCGGCGGTTCGGAGGAACTGGACGGCTGGCTGCTGGCGCCCAGCGTCAACCTGAAGGCCAAGGCGACCGAGCTGCATGTCTTCGATGCACGGCGGGTGGCGGCCGGTCCGGTCTGCACCTGGCGGGCGGATCGCGCGTTGCCGGTCAGCCTGCACGGGGCGTTCGTGGCGGCTTAGCCGCCTAGCTCTTCCGCCGATCCACGGTCTCGACGCTGGGGTTGGCGCGGAGCGCGGCGGCGATGTGGGTCAGGTGGCGGACGTCGTTGACGTCGACGTCGATGTCCACGTCAAAGAAGTCGTTCTGGCGGTGGTGCATGCGCAGCTGGACGATGTTGCCGCCGGCCTCGCCGATGATCGTGCAGACCTGGCCGAGCACGCCCGGCGCATTGCGGATGGTGGCGATCAGTTTGGCCCGCGCGATGGAGTTGCGCTCGGCCTCCGGCGTCCATTGCAGGTCGCGCCAGACCTCCTCGCGGTCCTCGAACTCGGCCAGCTTCTCGCAGTCGATGGTGTGGACGGTGAGGCCCGAGCCGTCCTCCTCGATGATGCCGACGATGCGGTCGCCGGGGACCGGCGAGCAGCACTCTCCGAAGTGGATGGAGACGCCGGGGGTCAGGCCGCCGCCGCGGACGTAGAGCTTGGCGGCCTTGCCGTCCTCGATGCGGTGGCGGGCGGTGGCGGCCTCGCGCTCGGCGGCCTTAAGGCCGGGGAAGACGGTCTCCAGCACCTGGGGCGGAGCGACGCGGCCGCGGCCGACGGCGTCAAACAGCTCCTCTTCCGTGGCCACCGCGAAGCGGTCGAGGGCGGGACGCAGCGAGACGTCCTTGCGGCTCTTGCCGGCGGCCTGGAAGGTCTGGTCGACGGTGGCGCGGCCGAGGCGGGTGAACTCTTCCTTCTCGGTCTGGCGGATGTGGCGGCGGATGGCGGAGCGGGCGCGGCCGGTGACGGTGATCGAGCGCCAGTCCGGCGGCACCACCGGCTTGCCGCCGCGGATCACCTCGACCACGTCGCCGTTCTGCAGGGCGGTGCGCAGCGGCTTCAACTCGCCGTTGATCTTCACCCCGATGCAGGTGTCGCCGATGTCGGTGTGCAGGGCATAGGCGAAGTCGAGCGGCATGGCCCCCCTCGGCAGGCTGACCAACTGGCCTTTCGGCGTGAACACGAACACCTGGTCGAGGAACATCTCGAGCTTGGCGTGCTCGACCAGTTCCTCGGCGTCGCCGCCGTGCTCCAGCACCTGGACGAGGTTCCGGAGGTTGACCAGCGGGTCGACGCCGCCGGCCGCCATCTGATGCTCGGCGTCGAAGCCGTAGGACTTGTCCTTGTAGCGCCAGTGGGCGGCCACGCCCTCCTCCGCCACCCGGTCCATGGTCTCGGTGCGGATCTGCATCTCGATGCGCATGCCCTTAGGGCCCACCACCGTGGTGTGCAGCGAGCGGTAGTTGTTGCGCTTGGGCGTCGAGATGAAGTCCTTGAACCGCTCGGGCACGCTCGGCCAGGAGCGGTGGATGACACCGAGCGCCCGATAGCAGTCCTCTTCGGAATCGACGATCACCCGGAAGGCGTAGATATCCGAGAGCTGGGAGAAGCCGATCGATTTGCGCTGCAGCTTGCGCCAGATCGAATAGGGATGCTTTTCGCGGCCGAAGACGCGGGCCGGCACATTGGCGGCCTCGAGCTTCGCGGCGATTTCCCCTGAGACCAGCGAGACCGCCCCACCCTGGTCGTGGCGCAGGGTATCGAGCCGGCGATAGATGGCGTCGCGGGCGACCGGGTTCAGGTGCTCGAAAGCGAGCTCTTCCAGCTCGGTGCAGATGCGGTGCACGCCGATCGAGCGGGCGAGCGGGGCATAGATGTCGAGGGTTTCGCGGGCGATGCGTTCCCGCTTCGCCGGGCTCTGGATGTACTCCAGCGTGCGCATGTTGTGCAGCCGGTCGGCCAGCTTGACCATCAGGACGCGCACGTCCTTGGAGATGGCCAGGATGAATTTCCGCAGGTTCTCGGCCTGGCGCAGGTGCTCCGAGGAGAGTTCCAGCTTGGAGAGCTTGGTGACGCCCTCGACCAGCTCGCCGATCTCGACGCCGAAGAGCTCGTCGATCTCCTTGCGGGTGACCGGAGTGTCCTCGATCACGTCGTGCAGCAGGGCCGTGACGATGGTCGCGGTGTCGAGCCGGTAGTCGGTGAGGATGCCGGCCACCTCGATGGGGTGGGCGAAGTAGGGGTCCCCCGAGGCGCGCTTCTGGGCCCCGTGCATACGCATGGCGTAGACGTAGGCGCGGTTGAGCAGCGCCTCGTCGGCGGTGGGGTCGTACGAGCGGACCTTCTCGATCAGCTCGAACTGCCGGAGCATTTTCGGCCGCTTAGGAGCGGCTGGGGGCGCCGTCGATCCCTTGGCCGGGATCGGGGCGTCCTTCAGCGGGACGGCGGTTTCAGGCGCCGCCTTGGCAATGAGGGGTTCTGCGCCTTCTAGGCTCAGTACCGCTCCTCCTGACCGCCGTCGCGGTCGCTCTGCAGGGCGCGAACGAGCTCAAGCTCGCTCATCTGCATGTGGGTCGGATCGGCCAGCAGGGCGAGGGTTTCGGCCTCTTCCTCGGCTTCCGAACGTTCGTCCACCCGTTGCAGGGTGCCGATCAGGTTCTCGCGGAGTTCCTCGGCGTCGACCACGTCATCGGCGATCTCGCGCAGCGAGACGACGGGGTTCTTGTCGTTGTCGCGATCCACGAGGATCTGCGAACCGGCCGAGATGGCGCGCGCGCGATGGGCCGCCAGCAGCACGAGGCTGAAGCGGTTGGGGACTTTTTCAATGCAGTCTTCGACGGTGACGCGAGCCATGGATTCCTCGGGCGGGGGATAGAACCCGTCAAAATAGAGGTTCGGGCGCCATTGTGCAACGCCGCAAAGGCCGCAGGCCCCGGGGGAGAACACTGTTATCGTGTAGACACCTCATTCACCACATCAGGTTGCAAAGCCTCAACACCAATCCGCGATAGTCGCCGCGCCGTAATCGGAGCTGTCGATGTCGCTTGCGTATTCCGCCCCCGCCGCGCCGCAGTACCCCTGGGAGCCGGAATCAGCCAACCGCGCCAGCCTGGCGTTGGGCGAACTGCGGCAGATGCTCGGCAAGCGGATGGGCCACGCGAACGCCGCCGCCACCCTGCTTTCGGCGGCCGGGGCCCTGGTGGGTTTCGCCGCCCAGAACGCGGCGCTCGAACAGGGCGAGCTGCTGGCGCAGCGGCGCGATCTGGTGGCGCCCAAGAGCGTGCTTTTGTTCACCAATGCTCACGACGAACGCTACCTGCTGGGGAGCTGGATCAACGGGCCGCTGCTGCTGGGCTACGGCCACGCCCTGCCGATGCTGGGCTTCCTGGCCAAGGCGGCGGCCGGCGCAGGGCTGCGCGCGCCGGACTTTCCGGACATCAACGCCATCGAGCGGCGCATCGCCGCCGCGATCAAGGAACCGGGTTTCGGCGCGGTCGAGCCGCCGCAGGGCCACCAGCTGGCGGCGACGCCCCGCGAACTCCTGCGGGTGCTCTGGCCAAAGACGCGAAAGACCCTGTCCGCGCCGATGCCGGTCCACCTGCCCGACGAACCGCCGCTGGACGACGCCCACTGGCCGATCCTTCTCTCGATCGTCGCGGCTCGGCTGATGACCCAGATCAAGGACGCCGTCGCGGCGGGGCCCGCGCTGGCGGTGGTGCTGGAGTCCGCGCTGGTCGCCTCGCGGCTCGATCCAGAGCTGATCGACCCAGGCCGCTGGAAGCTGGCCCCCGGCCGCGCTGGCCTGCAGATCGCCAAGGCGGAGCGGTTTCGCCGGCTGGGCTAACCTCCATTCTCTCTTGCTCATCAGGGCCGGGCTTGTCCCGGCCATCCAGACGCGCTGCCGTTTGAGATATGCCTGAAGCGCCCGCGTCTATGGATCCCCCAGACAGCCCCGGGGATGACGACCTCTAAGCAATTCGAGTGGGCGGCCGCGCGTCGAGGCCCACCGTCGCGGTCTTCGCCAGTTCCGCCGCCGTGCGCCCCAGCACCGGATGGCGCCAGTCGGATGCGATTTCCGCCAAGGGCCCCATGACGAACAGGCGCTCGTGGGCGCGGGGGTGCGGCAGGGTCAGGCCCGGGGCATCGATCACCTGCCGACCATAGGCGATGAGGTCGAGATCGAGCGTGCGGGCGGCGTTCCGGGCGCGCCGTTCCCGGGCGAAGCTCCTTTCGATAGAAAAAAGCGCTTCCAGCACCGCTTCTGGACCGCCCTTCGCCTCGACAAGCGCGACGCCGTTGCGATACTCAGGTTCATTCGGATCGGGCCAGGCGGCAGAGCTCCACCAGCCCGATCGCGCCAGGACAGGCAATTCCGCCTGAGGGAACCGCGCAAGGGCCGCCTCCAGCAACGCCTCGGTCGAGGCGAATTCGCCGGCCAGATTGCTGCCGAGGGCCACCACCACCGCGTCGTCCAACCTGGCATTTGGGAATTTCGAGCTGATGACCTTTTACCCCACGGATCGGTTGGCGCTCTTCATCGACGGGTCCAACCTCTACTCGGCCGCCAAGGGGCTGGGTTTCGACATCGACTACCGCAAGCTCTTGGAAGAGTTCCGCAAGCGCGGCGTCCTGATCCGGGCCTACTACTATACCGCCCTCGTCGAGGATCAGGACTATTCGCCGATCCGCCCGCTGGTCGATTGGCTCGACTACAACGGCTACAGCCTGGTGACCAAGGCGGCCCGTGAATACACCGACGCGCAGGGGCGCAAGCGCTGGCGCGGCGACATGGATGTCGAGATCGCCGTCGACATGATGGAGATGGCCGCGTCCGCCGACCACCTGGTCCTGTTCTCCGGCGACGGCGACTTCCGGGTGCTGGTGGAAGCCGTGCAGCGCAAGGGCGCCCGGGTGACCGTGGTCTCGACGGTGAAATCGCAGCCGCCGATGGCCAGTGACGACCTGCGCCGCCAGGCCGACAACTTCGTGGACCTGGCCGACCTCTCCGACATCATCGGCCGGCCTTCGCGCCTGCCAAGGTTCATCCAGGAGAGCAAGCAGGCCGAGCGAGAGCGTCACCGCGAAGACGAGCCGGAGGCCGATGCCGACACCGACGCTTGAGGCGCCGGAGCCGCCGCGCGACTGCCCGCTCTGCCCCAGGCTGGTGGCCTACCGCGCCGCCAACGCCGCGGCGCATCCCGATTGGTTCAACGGCCCGGCCCCGTCCTGGGGCGACCCGGACGCGCGCCTGCTGGTGGCGGGCCTGGCGCCCGGGCGCGGCGGAGCCAACCGCACCGGGCGGCCGTTCACCGGCGATGGCGCGGGCTGGATCCTCTACGAGACCCTGATCAAGTCGGGCTTCGCGCGCGGGACCTATGATCCCGACGGCAATGACGACCTGGAACTCGTGGACTGCATGATCTCCAACGCGGTGCGCTGCGCCCCGCCGGGGAACAAGCCGGAGACAAGCGAAGAGAACACGTGCCGGCCGTTCCTGACCAACCGGATCGCCGCCCTGCCCCGCCTCAAGGTCATCGTCACCCTGGGCGATGTCTCGCGGCGCAACGTGCTGAAGGCGCTGGGACTGAAGGCTTCAGCGGGGATTCCGGGCCATGGGACCGAGTTCCAGGCTGGGCCCTATGTGGTGCTGAACAGCTACCACTGCTCCCGGCTCAACACGAACACCGGGCGACTGACGCCGGCGATGTTCGAGGCGGTGTTCGAGCGGGCGAAGGCGCTGCTCGTGGCCTAGCGCCGCCGCCCCGTCATTCGCCGCGCCTAGCCTTGCGCGGATTGACGAAGAGCGTTGGTATGCGGCCCGGGGTCTCCGTTAGGGGAGCCGGAGCGAACGCCTCCGGCGACGGCGCGTCCCCGGGGTGGAGCGTACCGGATGATCATCGCCTTTCTGCTGGCGCCGCTGGTGCTGGTCGGCGTCGCCTATGGGGTCGTCCTCATCCGCGCGAGCCTCGCCGCCGGGGCTGTCTTCCCGCCGCGGCTGGAGGCGCTGGGACTGGGCGCTGTGGCCAACTTCTTCGACACCCTGGGCATCAGCTCATTCGCGACGACGATGGCCTGGATGAAGTTCCGCGCCCTCGTGCCGGACCGGCTCATCCCGCCCACCCTGGTGGCGGGCTACACCATCCCCACCATCCTGCAGTCCGCCATCTTCCTCGTGCTGCTGGGCGTGAGGGTCGACCCGGTGCTGCTGGGCGGCTGCATCGTGGCCATGATCGCGGGCGGGCTGGTCGGCGCGCGGCTCGTCACCCGCGCGCCAGTACGGCTGATCCAGGCCATCGTCGGCGTGGCGCTGTTGCTGGCCGGCGTTTTCTACGCCCTGGCCAACCTGAAGATGATGCCGCCCGGAGGTCACGCGACGGGACTGCCGCCGCATCTCATGGTGGTCGCCATCGCCGCGCACGTGGTGCTGGGGGTGCTGGTCAACTTCGGCGTGGGCAACTACGCGCCGACGCTGGCCATGCTCAGCCTGATGGGCATGGATCCGCGGCTCGCCTTTCCGATCATGGCGAGCTCGGCCGCGTTTTCCATGACTGGGTCGGCCGCGCGGCTGGTGCGCCAGGAGCTGAAGCTGGACCTCCGCATCGTGCTGGGGCTCACGGTCGGCGCCATTCCGGCGATCCTCATCGCGGCCTTCCTGGTCAAGGAGATGCCGCTCGATCTGCTGCGCTGGCTGGTCGTCGCGGTGGTGATATATGCGGGGATCACCCTGCTGCGCGCCGCGATACGGGCCAGCGCGCCAGCCACGGCGCCGGCCGGGGTCTGAGCGCAGGGTTGAGCCTTGGGAGGCGGGTGATGATTTTCGAACAGATCGCGACAGGCGGGTGCCAGTCCTACCTCCTGGGCTGCGAGGCCACCTGCGCAGCGGTTTTGATCGATCCGGAACTCTCCAGGATCGACCTCTATCGGGGGCTGCTGGCCCAGCATGGGCTGAGCGCGAAGTACGTCATCGACACCCACACCCACGCCGACCATTTCTCGGCCAGCCGCGAGCTGGGCAAGCTGCTGGGCGCGCCGGTGGTGATGCACCGGCTGGCGCCGGCCCCATACGCCGACATGCGCCTCGACGACGGCGAGATGCTGATCGTGGGGGACCTGCGGCTGACGGCGTTGCACACGCCCGGCCATACGCGCGATTCCATGAGCCTGGTGATGGAGGACCGGGTTTTCACCGGCGACGCGCTGCTGATCGGCGGGACCGGCCGCACCGACCTGCCCACCGGCGATCCGAACGAACTCTATGAAAGCCTGTTCCAGCGCCTGTTGAAGCTCCCCCCGGAGACGATGGTCTTCCCGGCGCACGACTACAAAGGCCGCAGCCACTCGACGATCGGCACGGAGATCGCTGAGAACCCGCGCCTGCAGAAGACCGACCGCGCCGAGTTCGTGGCGATGATGCAGAGTCTGGACCTCTCGGCGCCCACCCACCTGACCGAGGCCTTGCGCACGAATATGAGCGGCGGCAAGACGGTGGCGCAGCTGCTGCACGAGGCGGCGGCCAAGGTCCCGTTCATGTCGCAGGCGGAGCTGAAGGACCGGCTGGGCGGCAACTCGCGCGACTTCGTGATCCTCGACATCCGCGAGAAGGACGCCTTCGAGGCGGGCCACGTGCCCGGCGCGCACCATTTGCCGCGCGGCCAGCTGGAACTGCGGGTCGACACCGAGCTGCCGGACCCGACGGTCCGCATCCTCACCTGCTGCGAGTTCGGCAAGATCTCGACGCTGGCGGCCGCGACCTTGCGCGAGTTGGGCTATTCGCGGGCGGTGGCGCTCGACGGCGGCATGAAGGCCTGGCGCGACGCGGGCTTTCCGACGGAGACCTGACTTGGCCGAAATCATCCACGGAAGCTGTCTTTGCGGGGCGGTGACCTTCGAGATCACCGGCAGGCCAACGTCCCTCACCTACTGCCATTGCTCGCGCTGCCGCAAACAAGCCGGGGTGTTCGCAGCCGTGGCGATGGTGCGGCGCGAGGACTTCCGCCTGCTCACCGGCGAAGACCAGATCAGGCGCTACACGCCGGAGCCGCCCTGGCGTCATGTGCGGGCGTTTTGCGGCGTCTGCGGGTCGCCGCTGGGCGAGCCCTCCGACGAGCATGACCTCTTCCCGATCGCGGCCTCGGCGCTGGACGACGATCCCGGCGTCCGGCCGGTGCTGCACCTGAACGTGGCGTCCAAACCTGCCTGGTATGAGATCACCGATGGTGTGAAACAGATCCCGGGCAACTACGGGGACTAGTGACGTCGCAGGCTGACGCTCTAGGGTGCGCCACCTTCACCTCAGCGGATTCCCTCAGTGCACGCCAAATCCCTCCTGCTCGCCGCGGCCGTCTCCGCGGTCACCCTCGCCTCGCCCGCCCTGGCCGCGCCGCCCCAGCCCGATCCGGCGCTGCACGCCCAGGCGCTGGAGCTGCTGACCAAGGGCATTGCGTTCCGCACGGTGATCCCCGGCGACCAGGTCCAGCCCTATGCCGAGTACCTGAAGGGCGAACTGGTGAAGGCCGGCTTCAAACCCGATGAGGTGAAGATCGAGCCGGTGGCCGGCAGCGCGACGCTGACCGCTCGCTACGCCGGGACCGACCCCAAGAAGAAGCCGATCATCATCATCGACCACATGGACGTGGTGGAGGCGAAGGCTTCGGACTGGACCCGCGATCCATTCAAGCCGGTGGTGGAGAACGGCTACGTCTACGGCCGCGGTTCGGTGGACGACAAGTTCGACGTCTCGATCGTCATCACCGTGCTCTCGAAGCTGAAGCGAGAGGGCTGGAAGCCAGGGCGCGACGTGATCCTGACGCTGTCGGGCGATGAAGAGACCCTGATGCAC
>Ga0307513_10006490_pt1 | contig 15275 bp, 18 predicted proteins | sample 15_EM_MG_FD_202174 | JGI IMG/M metagenome (GOLD analysis project Ga0307513, IMG submission 202174) | Populus trichocarpa ectomycorrhiza microbial communities from riparian zone in the Pacific Northwest, United States - 15_EM | ecosystem: Host-associated > Plants > Roots > Unclassified | place... | reverse complement strand
CCGCACGTGGAGGATGAGCTGGGAGACGATGAGCATGAGAGACCGTCAACCTCGTCGGGAGGGGTTGTGCGGCAACATTCGTACCCAATAGAGCGCTACAACCACCAGCAGCGTATTCAGCCAACGACAATGTGGTCATATCCACCACCGACCCAGCTCCTCCCAGGCTCATCGACCCGCGGACCGATGACGAGTAGCTCACTCATTGCTCCTCCCCTTGAGCAGCACCCCACCTCTCACTATCAAGAGGACGAAGGAACATCTTCAGATGATGATACGGCACAATATGAGCAGGAGATGGCCGAGTTTGACCAGATCATACCTGCAACGAAGGAGGAGAGAGAACGGCTTGAGTGGCAAACGATGCTCCGCTCAGTCCTCGATGGAGACGTCCTCAGTGCAGAAAAGACTCGTATTGGTATTGATAAAGAGAGTACAACCCGCGACGATCACGGCGCAGACTACAGAAAGAACCTCTCTGTTGCAGACATATGGCTCGGCGCACGCGCGAGAATACGCTGCAGAAAGATAGAAGAGGAGCGGAAGCGCGTAGAGCACCGCCGTCTCCGAGTGGGAGAAGGCCTTGTTGAGGATGTTCTCGCCTTCAAGTATGTCGAAGGTCTTGGGCCCCCAAAAGAGCAAGTCAACAGTCTCCTCCGACGTCTCGATGCGGTCGAGTCATTCTATCCGAGCCTCAGAGCGATGCTTTTGGACAAGCCCGCATATGCTGAGGTGGAATTTAGAAAGCGAATTGACGCCATGATTAGCTGGGTCAACCTTGCAGGCATGATCCGGCACCATTATGCTCTATTGCAGAAGTGGACAGGTAGCCAGACCTTGGACGTTATTGCCCCGAACACCAACGCCGAACTGCCACTCGTTTCCCGTAGCAATCACGCTCGACGAGGTCCTAACGATTACGACATGGTAGATGCCACTACGTTCGTCGAGAGAATACTCAAGGAGGACTCGTTGGTGCAAATTTTTCAGAAACGAGCACTTGTAGACATTGGTCTCATCATCAGTCGTTCCAGCGAAAACTACAGCATTTATGGCGATCTATATGGAACTATGAACCTTCCCTGTGGGATTGATCTGCTCCAGGAGCTTCTGGTCTTCCCAACCACCCTGATGCACGCGTCCTTACGTGTCCGACTCGACTACTCCAATAAAGTCAAGGACATGGACCTCTTACGAATCGACCAAATGTTGGACGATTTCACAATTTCCATCCGAGAGGCGTGCAAACGCAAGTTCGAGTACGAGGACCTTATACTCGGTAGCTCCATCCTTCAGCATTGTCTACGTGCCGATTACGACGACATCGTCCTGGAAGCTGTCACGACGTTCTTTGGTTTGTTGCAAAGAAAATTGAAGAGCGTGGATGGTATTCGCAGCACGCATTTCAAGGAGACTGAATTCTTGGAGGCCCAGTCCGATCTCCTAAATGGTGTCGCTGCAGCAATAGATGGAGGGTCAATTTTGGTTGCGGAGCAATTATGGGAAGTACGGTTCTATAAGAGGAGTCTGCTGTTAGCTGACTCCTCATTAGCATGGTTCTTCACCGCTTGATCGTTCGGGTATCAGAAAACTTTGAGAAGCTTGTCAATAACCCGGTGCCAGAGCCTTCCTCTGCCATGCATGCTGTCATGAGAGTTCGTACTACCAGTACTGACGGTGAGGGCGGGCAAGGCGACATAGTTGGTTGGTATGCTCGCCTTCTAGACAACATTCGTGTCCGATATCGACGATTGCGAAACTTCACGAAGTATACCTTTCTCTTCGGAAGAATCAAAGAGGGTGCACTGACTATTGACAAATAGGGTCATGACGGGTCGATTCAGCAACTCGGCGGAGTATAGCATAGACGATGTTCAACTTGAGCCCTTCATCAACCATCTCGTGGTATCCGGGCATTTCCTTCTCTTCTCTGAGCACTACCAAGAAGAAGGGACGTTTATCGTTGCCGATCCCACTCTTCTCGACCGCCGCGAATGCGCCGTCGTAATCATCCAAAGAGCATTCCACGTCCAGCGATTATCCTACCACACAGCATTCCCCAGCCACGTCCCAAACCTGCACGAAGACGACATGCTGCCTTCCTATATCTTAATATTCCGACCTGCGAAGCCCTTTATCTGGCATGGAACTGTAGTCGACGGGAGCGACATACCACATATCGACCTCGACATCAAAGACCTGAGGATACGGTTAGTCGCCGATGGGGGTTACTCCCGCTTGTCCAAGGCGAAGAAACGGTTCACAGAATATTTCTCGAACTCACCAGAGAGCAGTCCGGATGAAGCCCCTGGTGGAGATGACGATGAAGGCTCCAATGGGGAGAGCGTAGGGCGGATGGGCAAGATGGGGACGATTTCGTGTGTCATCGAACAGCAGGCGCATATCCCCTTGGTCAATCGGGAGGTGCGGAAGGTCGTTAAAGCAACGAACCGTCTAGCAAGTGTCATCATGGGTTCAGCGGATGCTGTTAAGGCGTCTGTCAAGGGCGTGCCGCAGTATCAGGAACTCCTCGAGTCGTGGTTCCTCTTTGCTTCGGAGAATGCGCACCAAGTCAACCTGCATCTCGATAGTGCCTCAATTCTCAAGTTCAACCGATCACTCACGCAACTCGGCATCTCATGGGTATCGTTTATCTGCGATGACTGCGATGCGACGGACAGGAAGACGTTCCGCTGGGCTGTCAATGCACTCGAATTTGCGCGGAAGAGAGTGGGGACGCACGTCATTCTTCGTTTACCTGGAGAGGAGTTTGCACTGCTGAGGAAGAAGGTCGCTATGTGCATGAGCCTGCTTATTCGACATTTTGACATCCTGGGTGCTAGATCAACTCTCGAGGCCAAGCGCGAACGCGAGAGACAGGAGGAGATCCGACGCCAGCAGGCGCTCGAAGCCAAGCTCCAGACTGAAGATGACGCATACTTACGGCTTATGGCGCTTGAAGACGAAGATTCAACGGCCCAAACATCCGGGTACATTGCAAGTGCTTGTGTGCGGAGTATACGGATGTACCGGGATCGATTGTCGCAAGAGTTACAGGGCGTGGATGGAACCCGTAGTGGGTTTGATGCCCAGGAGAGACTCGTTGGGAGAGTGTTGGATGACAACCTCCCGGAGGATCGTAGTTTGTTCCTGCTTGCTTCGTCCCATTCAAACGTCTCGATACGATGGCAGCAGGGAAAGTTCATTGGTGGTGGGGCTTTTGGGTCCGTTTATCTTGCGTCCAATATGGACACTGGCGCTCTGATGGCGGTCAAGGAGATTCGATTCCAGGATGTTTCGGGTGTGTTGCCAAATCTCTTCAAGCAGATCAAGGACGAGCTCAGTGTCATGGAGATGCTCCGACATCCCAATATCGTTGAGTACTACGGTATCGAGGTGCATCGAGATCGCGTGTATATTTTCGAAGAATACTGTGGAGGAGGCAGCTTGGCGGCATTGTTGGAACTGGGGAGGATTGAAGACGAGACGGTAATCCAGCTGTATGCGTTGCAGATGTTGGAGGGTCTCAATTACCTTCACGTCAAGGGCATCGTGCATCGTGACATCAAGCCTGACAGTAAGCCGCCCTCACGCAGATTTGTATCCCTGTTGACCTTCTTTCAGACATTCTCTTGGATCACATGGGTGTCATAAAGTTCGTCGATTTCGGAGCCGCCAAGAACCTCGCTCGAAACCGCACCATGAATCGATCTCGAATGGGGGGTGCGACAACAAGTGGTCCCATGGGGAATAGTCTGACTGGGACACCAATGTACATGTCCCCTGAGGTGATCAAGAATGACAAACCGGGGCGACACGGTGCGATGGATATATGGTCCATGGGCTGTGTCTTGCTTGAAGCCGCTACCGGTCACAAACCTTGGAGCAACCTTGACAACGAATGGTCCGTGCTATTCAAGCCTTTTCCCCCACTTTCATCTGAGATCATTTTCACAGGGCTATCATGTTCCATATCGGAGTCGCAACCAAGCACCCACCTCTTCCAGAAACGGGTCAGCTTAGCCCACTTGGCATTGCTTTCACCAAGGACTGTCTGAATATCGATGCTTACAAGCGACCGACCGCTGCCGAGCTATTGAGTCATGCATGGATCCTGCAAATCAAGGACAAACTCAGGGAAGACGAACCACTTCCTCGCGAACATATGGCGACATTCAACGGCGATTTTCACGACGCGACTGTGGCTCAGCAGGCGGCAAACTTTACTGCTGCCGAGGTTGACGCTTTGAACGATTCTCCGCCCTTACACGGTGATCTGACCCCAACCGGTGGTACATCAACACCACCTCTTGGTGCGACTTAAGCCGCACCCACCCTTGTGTCGCTGTCTTGGCTTTCGTCTATTCCTCCTCGGAGGATGCGTCATTTCGAGCCCTTCCAATTTCTTTTTAATCCTTGACATTTGCCGTAGTTTTTGTTGCCCGTGTTGTACCTCCTGCATCCTCCTGCACACTGTATCGCTATTTCAAAAGCTATACCCACTACGTTCCACCGACAACTGCAATGGGGATTAAGAACCAATGGGACATGGTCTCCAACTCGACGCATCTTGTCGACGCCAACCTCTGATGAACGTGGGGGCAGTGAGAACCTCTGACTTGATTGCTTTACTTCCAACTGTGAATCGCAGCTCTCGGGTCCTTGCCTGCATCGTTTCCAAGGAACCCTCAGTCCAAATCCCCTTTGATGGCTGGTTGAAAGTCTGAGGCCACGTGGTCAGGAAAATAAAAGAGGCCTACATTGGGGTTGTCGCAGGAAATAGCCAGAATAGTGTCAACCCGTGATCGCAACGAGGGTTTGCCCTGGGTCAATTTGTCTAATAATTCGTTGACGTCGTCCCTAGAAGAGTTCAGGTAATTTCTACATTGACTGGAGTGCAAATGCCTACTTTGGTTGCCATACTCTAAGTAACAGCTGCTCTACTATTGCTGTAGGATCGCATTCCGGAAGCTGCGCCCAGCTGGTAGACAACCAGAGGAGCCACCCAGCAAGACAAAAGAAACGCCCTTGGCGTCGATTATTCTCTGCGCCTTTGTCTTCACTAAGGGTTAGCTCGTCAATGAGAATGCGGACGAGGACGCTCGGGAAAGAGGGATGGTTAGTTTGTATTTGCTGGAGAAATGGCTGCCAGATTCCCCTGGTTGGTATTTCCACGGATACTGGATGCTTTCTTTCCGTGACAGAGTCAGATTTTTTGTGAGTACGGACTGATTGCGGGCGTACTTTGATGAAATAGGGGCTAGACCTCCCGGCCCAGCCAGGGCAGCTGAAAGATACTCAAGCGCTACTATTTCGGATGACTGAGGGTCTCCATTCAACGCGTGCCAGTGGTTTGCCTTAACATTTGTGATCCATGATTCGACTGCCTTCAACCTCTGTGTTATTTGTGGGGCAAGTTGTCGAGCCAAGGATGAGTCCTTTTCTAGAGATTTAGCAACTCTTTTGTATTCCTTGAGGAGGGGCTCTAGTGAAGGTGGTTCGATCGGGTTGTCCACAACAGGGAGGGAGGATTGAGGCAAGGTGGGGAGAAAATAATGGTTTAACAGCCAAGTAAGTGCCTAAGAGTGAAATCCCCGTGTCAATGACTGCTCTATGCGTATCGATTCCCTGTTGCCTTGACTTACTTCACGCGCTGCTTGTCGAAGAGCTACGAGCGACGGCAATTCTTCGTGAGTCGCCGCATGCCGGAGTTCCACAAGAGACAGGGGTATACCAATCTGGGTAGCTATTGCGGCAATGGAACGAGCATGGGGCCCAGATTGTAACGGGTCTACTAAACCGTTAATAAACCGTACAATCGCTAGCGCATATGCACTCCGTCTGAAAAGCGATGAAGTGGGTTGTTCCGCATCTAGGTGAATTGCCACAAGTAGAGACAAGGTTGCTTCGAGTGCGAACGGTAAACACCCTGCAAATTTCCAGGCGGACAACCGATTAATCGCCCGCTCCCAGTCTTCGTCATTGTAAATGTAACCACAGAGTTGCTCGAGTTGGGACAGTGAAGTCCAGGGTACGCGCTGGGGAAGTCGCATTTTGGCTTTCAAGCGGAGGGGAGGGGGGACAGAGAATTCATTGTTGGATGAATAGGCAGGCCGTCCAAACCAACTGCAACGGGTTTTATTTATTATCATTTATTGAGCTTCAAAAATACTACAACTTGGTGCGGGATGCACGTATTTACCCCTCGACCCTGGGTTCTTACACCCTCTCCGAATCCGCAAATCCGCAAAGCGAATCTACGTCCGCTGGTTCCAACGGGGTCGCAGTATAAATATTACGACTCTACGGCTGCATCCCTACACCTCACTCTCCTCGTCACTCTGCTTCATTCACGACTCTGTTCACTCCAACGCATTCCCACGTACGCCCGATTCTCACCATCGAGTGATATATCTCAATGCACATTTCAAAAGCAGGCACAAATGAACAGTCGCGTGCCAAGATCGGGAAAGCGTGCAGCGGAAGACGATGCTGATGACGGGCCACCTTTCAAGAGGAAGCGACAAGGCGACACAGCCAGTCGTATGCGTGACCGCATTGATTTTGGGGAAGGATCCTCGATGACCGGCAGTCAAAATATGAGCGCTTTAAGCCAGCTCGACCAGGACCCGTTATCCGACATCATTTTCGAGGAAGAGGACCTCGTACTACCGTTCGAAACACCTTGGAATGGCCGTGATTCCAAGCAGCCCGTTCGATATCTGCGCGACTATCGCATTCTCAGGTTGAAATCGCAAAACGATTTTTGCATAAGCTCCATTCATCATACATCGCTCGAGTTTGAGGAACAGGAGGAGCTCCCTCACTTCTTAGGGTTCATTCGGTATAAAGCAGGCGACCCCTGTGAGCGTGAGGAGAGGACGACAAAAGACCATGAGCTCCTGGTGCTCTCCTCTAAAATATGGCGGGCGTGGTGGGATAGAGACCCAGATACTTCGGAACGGTACGTGCTTTGCTCTTTCTCTCACGAGACATTGGGCCAAGCTGCCATTAGAAGCCATTGGCTACAAACACAATTCGCAACCTATATTCTGGAAGAGCCTCATCAGGGCTATAAGATCTACCACGATAACCAGGCAATGTTAATGGGCATAACGCGCAGGCTAATACAAGCCGTGCGCATACGACCAAGCTGCTCCCTCCCGAACGCTCTAAACAAGTTTCAGAGAGTCGCGAGGGAGATTCGAAATGAAGAAATCGACGAGCAAGAGCTTCGAGCGATAGTATGTCCCCAAGGGAAATCCATCTCCAGGTACTTATGCACTGATACTTAGGTGAGGAGAATTTTGTTTGATCTCGACCCCCATGGCTATGAAGACTGTCCATTAGGCCGTGGCTATACCTGGGACACCCGTGTGCACGACATGGATGTCTTATGGGAAACCCTTCTTTTCAGACACTTGATAAAATGGGCAGACTACTGCAGCGACTTCGAGAAGAAGCCGCGGCGAGTGAAGCCAGAACGAGAGGGAAGCCAGGAGGTATGGTAGTTTCTCATTGCTTGTATATCCCGCACAAAAGTCGAGGTATCACAATGGGCGGGGAGTTTATATTTTACGAACAAGGCTGGATCGAGCGTGGCAGCAGCACCGAAGTAAAGAACACGACAAGGACGAGCAGGCGGAAATGGAGACAAGACGAGGGGGTTCTATTTGCGGTGGAGAAACTCAGGCGAGGTAGTTGAAGGTGTCACGTTGACCCTCGGCACGCTCAATATACTCCTTCTCAAGCAGGGTCTCAATGGCCTTCTTAATGTCCTGAATCTTTGGAGTGAACCTCTGCGAAATCTGAGAAATGACCTCTTGGATCAATGCCTGGTTCTTGAGCGTCTTTCGTGCCTTCATGATACGGACAATGGTCGCCTGGATGACGTACTTGCGATCTTCGTCGACCGCCTTGAGCACGTCCACTGCCTCCGCCTTGACCTCTGCCTTGATAGGCTGGTTAAGGTTGACACGAATCTAGCAATGTATAATCAGGTTTAATTCGCAGCAATCGAACAGTGGCGACCTACCCTCTTCGACCTGAAGTTGGGGTTAAAGTCGTACTGCTCTGTATCGCCCTCGACCAACACCTTGGCTTTGACGAGCACACCCACAACCTGGACCAGCAAGTCCTTCGTAATGCCAGTAGCCTGGATCAACTCATCCAGTGACAAGCTGTCGTTGTTGTTGTACTGGATGAGGACAGCCATCTGATACGAGCTAGTCATCAGGATGTACTTCTGGTTGAGGGTGTTCGTCCGCAGCTCGTTCTTCGAGTAGTTCCATAGCCAGGTGAGTTTCCGCCCAGAGTGCTTGTTCTGGTAGTACCGGGTGAAGCGTTCGTACGTAGGGAGGATCTCGCGAGGGATGGTAAAGTCGTGTGTCGGGGCATTGAGAGGCCAGAAGTTGGTGCCGAGAACCATGACAGTAAAGGTGACATCTGCACCAGTATCGTCGCCAGATTGCTCGATACGTTCTCTGAATTGATCGGTAAGATCCTTGCTCAGGCTCATATCTAGGAAGGGAGTCAGCGGCGTCTGGATGGCTTCAGAGTTTTTGCCATACCGGTGAACATGCGCTGTAGCTTGTTGGTGTACTCGAAACCGCAGGCATCCTTCAACTTCGAGATCATGCTCGCCTCAGCTTCATCAGAGGCAGAGACACTGTGGATAAGACGCTTCGACAACTTGGTTGTGTAGAACGTCTGGAACACATCTTTGTCGTCGATGTACTTGAAGAGAATCATCTATACTCGTTTTCAGCCGGGTATTATCGCTAACCGAGTTTACAAGACATACCACTTGGTTCAAGGCGTCCTCAAGATCGCCCTCCTCTGCGAACTTGTTGTTCTTTCTCAACAACGCATCTGCGTGCTTGGCGAGCAATTCGGGCGATTTGGTTGTCGAGTTACCAGTCGCAGCGTTGCGGTTGACAAAGTCTCGGCACGCCTTATCAAGCGCAGCAACGAAGCCCATTTCATTCTTGAAGCTTCGTTGCACGGTGTGCTGATTCTTGCGGTAGACCTCGAGCAAAGCATCGACGTAGATCTTGGGCTCGAGCTCGGTATTCGCACCGCCTTCACCAACGAGCTTGCTAATGGCTGCCTGGCCCGCGCGCTTGACGTGCTCTTCGAACTTCTTCCGTAGCGGCTCGAGACCTTCGGGAATACGGGCGAGAAGGGCATACATGCGTTGGAGGTCCTCATCCTTGTCGTAGTCGAGCAAATTCTGGAACTCTTCCCACATACGCTCTGAATGTACTCGGATGAGCACATGTTCGCACTTCGATATCAGCTACAATGCAGGGTCAGTATATTGGTACAATGGTCAAGGCGAGTCTCACAATTTTGCGGGTGTTCCCATTGAGATAGCGCTCAACCCGATCTTCCTCCTCTCTCAGGCGCTCCTCTGCTTTTTTTAGGTAGTCTGAGACGGTGTTTGACTGCAGGAACGCCTCCGATTCAGCGGTGTAGTATTTCTCGGTGGCATTAATAAAGGGGGCTTCAAAGTCGGCCTTGTACACTTCCAAGGAAGCTTTGTTTGTGTCTTGCTCGTCCAGGCCCAACGAAACTGGAAAACGCGGTGAGTTTGCAACCAACTATGACGCGTCGCGCCATACCACGTACCAAACGAATCGACAACCTTTTTCACTAGAGTTTGATCGATCGTCTCGCCATTACGTTGCATCTCGATGAGTTTAAGAATGGCGTTCGCGAGCTTGGTGTTCCTGCTCTGGACATGGCGGAAGAAGTTCTCTTTCCATTGCACGAGAGCCAACTACAAAGTGTGTCAGCGCGGATCCTGGAGAAGGGGGAGACAACGTACGATGTAGACAGCATAGACGTTCTTACGCCCTTCGTCCTTTTCACGTTTTACCCAGTGGCGGTTTAGGTATGTGAAGAGGCGATTGACATAATTGGCGCCGGTGGTGTATCGGTCCCACTCTTGCGCGTAGTACCTCAGCAAGGGCTCATCGACGAGCGGATCGGAAGCCTGGGAGTGGACGTGGTGAGAGGCCAGCTCGGCGTCTAGTGGGGTGTGGCAAACCGGGCAACGCGTCCAAGGAGTGGGTACGTACGTCGCGGAGGGACCTGAGATGGTGCACAAAGTATCGGATGAGGTTGTTGTAGAGATCAGAGCCCATCAAGTTGGCGCCGGCTTGAACATGAGAGGGAGCGTGTCAGCCTCGCCGTCGTCTGGCACGGTGAGAAGAGGGAGTAAAATAGGGACGTACTTCGACCACCGAGACCGACGCTTGCATCGATGTTGCCGTGCATCCGCGATGAGACGCAGTAGTTATACGCGACCGTGTAAAGATTCATGTACTTGGAGTACGAGACACCTAGAACACGCGACGGGCTGTTAGAGATGCTCAGAGGGTATGATGGTATGGTGCCTGTAGACCCACCTTCTCGCAGGCGGTTCATGATGTGGTCGACACCTTCCTCGAGATAGGCCCAGGTTGTCGCGAGATCCGCGTTCGCGGGCGGCATCGCAGGATCCGAAGGTGGCATGGTGTGTGGCAAGGGTGGCGGGGACGAGCGGAGGAGAAGTGCGGGAAGGGGCGGGCCCAGGTTGTGGTTGTGAGAACAAATATTTAACCTGATGGCGCCGCCCCGAAGACAAGCACGGCGCCAAACACGAAGCACGGTGACCCAAAAAAAGGGATAATATAGCATAATTTGTAGCACGTCTCTCACACCTTGACCCCCTTGTGGATGCTTGCAATCCCGCCCCACAAATCGGTCCAAGCCCCGCTTTCGCTCATCTCTCCGACCTCGAACCCAGCATCCGCAATCATTTGCGCAAACTGTGGCTGCGGTGGGAACTTGCGGATCGACTCGACAAGGTATTGGTATGACGCGCGATCAGACGCAAGAATGGTGCCGAGCAGCGGTATGACAGAGAACGAATACTGGTCGTACATCCTACGACAAGGGGTGAGTGGTTAGAAGGCTTTGCAACACGCGTGCTCACTGGGCGAGTATGGGCTGGGTTACTTTGCTGAACTCCAAGACTGCAAAGACTCCTCCGGGCTTGAGGACGCGATACGCTTCCTTGATTACGTCTGATACCGAGGTACAGTTTCTTATCCCGAATGCAATGGTGTAGAGGTCGTAGGTGTTGTCAGGTAATTTCTCTGGGTCTAGTTGTTGCGCATTACCGACGTGGAACGCGACCTGAGGAGCTAATGCGAATGAGTGAGTATGTAGAACGCGTGTGGATGGAGTAGAGTCCCTCACTCGCGTGGTACATGGTCTTGCGGAAGCGTTTCTGGCCCTCCTTGAGCATGTCAGGGTTAATGTCGACAACGTCGACGGTAAGATCGCGGTCCGCCTTGCGTTCGCGGGCATGGTCGAGGATGCGGAGTGCAATATCGCCAGTACCCCCGGCAACGTCGATGCAGCGAGTGACCTTGCCGACTCTGGCACTTCCTGGGTTGAGCGAGGCAACAAACGCATCCTTCCAGAGACGATGAATGCCCATAGACATGGCATCATTCATAAGGTCGTATTTTGATGCGACGGATGAGAATACATCCTTGACTGGCGGGCCTGGTCAGGATGCGCGCCAATTTCGACCCACTTGTAAGAAAACGCGCGCACCGAGGGACTCTTTCTCCTCTGTGGGTACTTGACGGAAGCCGAAATGAGTTGTCGACTGGGCGCTTGGATGTTGTGAGGGTGCCGCGTAGTGTCGCGGGAAAGCTAAAGGGAAACGCGTTGCTGGTGCGCGGAAGCTTTGCACTGCGGGGGGCATAATCGATGAGACGAATATTCCTGAAATAAGCATAGTGGAGGTTACTCGCATGCTCGGAGGTGGCCACCTTTCATCATCACGATACGCTCCAAACCTGGTCACAGCTTCTTGAACTCAGCCATCCCCTGCCCAACGCTCCCTTGCCCCCCATCCGCAGAGCTGTCTGGTTGAGATAGGATGGCATCTCGTGTCCCAGCTTCACCGAGGAGAGGAGGAGGAATGCAGACAAACTACGCTGCCGTCCCCCAATCGCCGCAGACCGCCCAGTACTCGCACCACCACAACCCTCAGCCACAGCAGCAGCGGCAGTCGTCCCAGCTGAAACCATACCCATCAGGGAGGTCGCGCACCCACTCGGCTGGCAGCAGCGCAGAGATGCCTCTCAACCCCACTCGGCCCAACGAGAATACCAGCCGGGGCGTCTTCACAGGGCACATTGGCGGTGGTTTCGGCCCTTATGCTGTATGTTACTACTACAACGACCCGTTACTACACCAGTTAACCAATTTCTCCAGTTCCAGCAGGCCCAAGAGCCGCGGCAATCTGTCGCCAGCCCACGCTTCACCCACGTCTCCGAGCAGCCGTACACAGATAAACCACTCGGTCCTCCCCAGCAGACAAACACAGTCGGGGCACCCGCTTATCTCTGGGATACCCGTGATCCAGACCTCGACGACGCGCTCCACAACCCCGACCCTCGTCAAAATGCTGTCCAGGACTCTGAGTGGACCTTCTGGAGCGCTCGGGGCTGGGCAAACTATATCACTCTTTTCGCAATCCTCTTCGGCCTCATCATCCTCTTCGCTGGTTATCCCATCATCGCCCACTACCGCACCATCAAGCTTGAACAAGGTTCCGCCTTTAATATAGGCGGCATCAACCTTACCGGCCAGGTTCCCGATCTTAAAATCCCCTTTAGAATAGACAAGGATACCCCAGAAGACGTCTACACGCGTACCGGTTTTGACGGCAACAAATTTAATCTCGTATTTTCCGATGAGTTCAACGTCGAAGGCCGCACTTTCTTCCCTGGCGACGATCCATTTTGGGAAGCCATAGACTTCCACTACTGGCCCACCTTAGACATTGAGTGGTATGATCCCGGCCAAGTAACCACAAGCGGTGGACACCTTGTCCTCGAAATGGTCCAGGTGTGCAACGCTTTCCTCTCCTCGCTGAAGTGGTGATTAAACCTCTTTGATCAGGAACGAAATCATGACATGAACTTCAAGTCCGGTGAGTTTGCACCTGTAGCTAGCGCGGCGGCAGATTCACCGCCTAGCAGGTATGATCCAGTCGTGGAATAAATTCTGCTTCACGGGAGGCTACATCGAAGTTTCCGTTTCGTTGCCAGGGACCCCCGACGTCCCAGGGTGAGTGTTCTCGCATTCGCAGATGCCCGGTACTCATTACCTGATACCGATAGATTTTGGCCAGGCGCTTGGACAATGGTAAGCCCGCAAGTCGTCCCACTGGAGCGATGCTGACCCCGCTGGACAGGGTAATCTGGGTCGTGCAGGTATATTCTTATCGCTCGAAGGTTTCATTCTGGTGCTAACTCGGTTCTCCAAGGCTACGGTGCCACAACAGAAGGTTCTCGAATTCCTTCGTGCCTCAAGGTCGGTACTGACCGTCATTTCCAGGTCTATGGCCCTACTCGTATGCCGAGTGCGATGTCGGTACGTTCCCCAACCAGACTCGGCAGGATAATACTCCCGCGGCCGCGTTGACTGGAAATGGTGGCGGAGATGGACCCGTATCGTACCTCCCTGGCCAACGCCTGTCGTCTTGCACGTGTCCTGGGTCCGACCACCCTGGCCCGAGCAACAACGCTGGACGATCCGCTCCTGAGATTGATATCTTGGAAGCTCAGATCAACACCAACGTCCGTCTCGGAGAAGTCTCGCAGTCGATGCAGGTCGCTCCCTTCGACTACGCCTACGACTTCCCGCTTGGTGGCACCGCGACTCAGATCTACGATTCGGGCAAGACAACGATGAATACGTACAAAGGCGGTGTATGGCAGCAAGCGTTGTCTGCCCTTACCCTCTTACCATCTGCGAGCTATCAAGGTACACAGGGACAGTTCAGCACGTATGGTTTTGAGTACTTGCCAAGTCGGGGTAGCGATGGGTACATTACTTGGACTGTCGATGGTGAAAGGTCTTGGATGATGACCAATGCGGCACTTGCTGCCAATGCAAGAGTTGAGATCGGGCCTAGGTTGATTCCGGAAGAACCCATGGTGAGATAACCCAGCTATCCCCTTTGCATTTCACTGACCGTTTGTTGCAGTACATGATCCTCAACTTTGGTATGTCACCTGGTTTCCAAGCGCAGGACTTCCAGCACCTCGTGTTCCCGAGTAAGATGCTCATCGACTACGTCCGCATCTACCAACGCGATGGACACGAGAACTGGGGCTGCGACCCAAGCGATCATCCGACAACCAAATACATTGAAGAGTGCGTCCCATCGGCGCGTCTCCGGCATTGTATGTCTACCACTAACCTATACTTCCTAGCCATATCAATGCGTACACAAATCCCAACTTCACAACGTGGTCTGGAGCAGGCTACTCATTCCCTCGAAATTCGCAATACGACGGTTGCTAAACCAGCAGTTCGTATGTCGCCTGCTTCACGATTGCGCGATCATAAGTCCTGCTCTACTATTGGGTTTGCTCCTCCCTCGAGTTCGTCAGCAACAATCAGCAAAAATTAGCACAAATTAGCAACAATAACGTCATCACCTTCATGCCTTCATTACTGGTACAAGATCGCCATTAATTGAGAGCTGCCTAATGATGTACGGGGTTCTATGGCGACAAACTGGTATCTCTTCTGCATTGCCTACGCCAGTCCCCACCCCTCCCGCATTCCTTGTACTCTTACTGTCATTGTCACGGATGCGCGTCCCATCCTGAAGTTTCGCTCGCATTTTATTAAACATTCCCTCTCCTTTTACTGCTCTCTGTGTTTCTCCCGCGCCTCGCGTCTACAGACCGAACGACCTCCTCACTACACTTCACTTAGCATTGATCGTCATGCAGTAGTTACGATTTCTGATATATGTATCCAGGACGCTGGGAGCGAGGATTCAACGACCATGTTCGGGTATATAGAGAACTCTCATTGTCAAGGTCGGACGTATGGATTCAATGATAGAGAGTAAGAATTTAAATTTTTTGGTTTGGGCGAATTTTTGAACCGAATACGAATGGAGTGCTGTCAAGATATAGAGCAGACTTTGACCTCAACCAACGTAACGCCTGAGGCCCATAGGGTTGCACATTCCGATGCTTGAATGCTGCGACATGTTATCCATTGGTCTTCTCTATCTAGTCTGTTACACTTTTCTGCACGACTGCGATGCTCAAGTCACACCACGCTGCCGCTTGCACGCCTGTTTGCTCAGGAAGCTACAGAACGAGAGCCTATGCAAAGGAGACCAACTTCCTGCACCTCATTTGGCGATATGCTTGACGAGGACAAGCTGCCTTTTGTCCCAG
>Ga0307513_10006489_pt1 | contig 15275 bp, 16 predicted proteins | sample 15_EM_MG_FD_202174 | JGI IMG/M metagenome (GOLD analysis project Ga0307513, IMG submission 202174) | Populus trichocarpa ectomycorrhiza microbial communities from riparian zone in the Pacific Northwest, United States - 15_EM | ecosystem: Host-associated > Plants > Roots > Unclassified | place... | reverse complement strand
AAACGAAGAAAAGGGATAGTGATTATTTGAAAGAGGAAACAAATAATAAGATCTTCCCATCACTTCTCTCTCTTTTTTTCTTTGTTGCAATCCAAATCTTAAGCTGACTTTATCTAGCCACCGTCTCTTTGTCAATCTTCAAAAAAAATCCTGTTTTGAGTTGTGTTTACTTTTAGTTAATGTTTTTTTTTAAAGATTATTTTAATATCCTAATATTAAAATATTATTTTAATATATTTTAAAATAAAAATACAGTTCAATCAGGATTTTTTAACCTGCAATGTTGTTCATAATACTATAGGTCGACAAAATTTTTTTTCTATAATTAAATAATTTACCACGTTTAAAATCCCGAAGTTGAGGATCTCAATCTCAAAACATGTAAGGATTTCAATCTCCAAAGGGGCCCACCACCGCTTTGTAATTATTGGCAATGATCGATGTAGGGCCAGGTAGTTGGTGTTACGTAGTTTGCGGATTATCAAACATCCATTCTTAACTCCATCTGTTTTTTTTTACAACTTCAATCACAAGGATGCCTAGTAGGGGACAGATGGGCTGATCCATGACCATCTCATCACCAGTACTCTGTACTCCATCATCATCCACAGGCAAACTAGACCCTTGACACACGACAAACTTAACCCAGCACGTGAATTCATGTTGCTAGCACAAGTGCGTCTGACGGTCTGAGAGTGCTTTTATTTCTGTTTTTAATCTTGATTTTCAAGTTTTCTTAATTTAAAACAACATTTAATTATTGTTTTTAGTGTTTTTTATAATTCTAATATGTTGATGTTAAAAAAAATGTTAAAAGATCTCATTTTAATTTATCTTTGATGAACAACTAACCGTACAACACGATCTCAGTCAGAACTATCATTTTCATCTTGTATCCCTTTTTGTCACCATCTTTGGCAGGGTTAATTTCTTTTGTTCTTGCAAGAAAAAAAGCCAGTGCTTAGTTCTTGGAGATATTTGTTATGGTGTTTAAGGACTGTGTTGGCGGGTTGAGAGAGCTTAGGCCTTTAGCACACTTGTTGTTGCCACTATGTTTTCATTGGATCGCCGAGGAAATGACTGTTTCTGTTCTTGTCGATGTTGTTACTTCTGCTTTGTGTCCTGGTCAGACTACATGCTCCGAGGCTATTTACATCAGTGGTCTCCAACAAACGGTAAACATAAGAAATGCTTGCTCTGCTTATTGTTTTTTACTATTGTTTGTTTGGTTTGCGAGAAAATGAAAGAAAACGGAAATAGGGTTTTTTGAATTTTGTGGTTCTTTTATCTGTGTTACGGCTTGGAGCTGATTAAGCACTAATTTTTATAATTTAAGAAGTTTTGCTAATTGGGTTTGTGGGAATTGCCAGTTTCTCAGTTTTCATTTATTGGAAAAAAAACAAAGGTTTGATAGGAAGGGAATGTATTCCTCATGTATGGATACTAGGTAGTAGGCAGGATCATTCTAGAATTTTGGGATTTACCCTTTTTTTTCCCAACAATCGAGTCAGATATTCATTGTTTTCTATTATTTGGTCTGCGCTTCCCATGTGAGTCTTTTGAGCCAATTAGAGCATGCCTGGGTTCACATTTGACGGTGATCATGATTTTGTGTTTCAGTAATGCTAAATAGGGTAATTAGAATTCAGGTGAAGAAATTTGTAGTGTGTAGTTTTCATGTTTAACCTAGCACTCAAAACTGATTGATTACAAAACAGGATTGAAATTTCAAGCAAGAGATGATTCCTTTTGCTTGTAGGTGGTTGGAATTTTCAAGATGGTGGTATTACCACTCCTAGGCCAGCTTGCAGATGAATATGGGCGTAAACCGCTTCTCCTCATTACTGTATCAACATCCATATTCCCTTTTGGTATGTTCCAGATGAGCATTTCTGATCAGAAACTAGGATTTATGGAAGGCTTGCACATTCTACTTCGAATACTGAATTCATTGTTATGGATATATGCAGCGAAGCAACACACAGTCTAACTTATTTGAAGGTTCACACGTACACACTGCAACCAAGATTATTCTGCTGATTTTTTAATTTTATTTTCTATTTTCCTTTTCTATTGCTTCAGCTGTGCTGGCCTGGAACCAATCGAGGGGATCTGTGTATGTGTACTATGTGCTTCGGACAATTTCATTTATTATAAGTCAAGGAAGTATTTTCTGCATTGCTGTTGCTTATGCGGTATGAGTTTTCAACCAAAAAACTAATAAAAAAATCGTGTCATGGTTAAGGATACTGGGGCATCACAGTTTCATCCCTTTGGTAGGCAGATATTATCGAAGAAGGAAACAGGGCTGCAGCATTTAGTTGGATCACTGGTTTCTTTTCTGCTTCTCATGTCTTAGGCAATCTTCTGGCACGTTTTCTTCCTGAGAAATACATTTTTGTGGTAAGTAGGTTCTGTGGGATTTTTAAGCTAGCTAGCAGCATGGTTTTTTCATACTCATCTGTTGATTTATTTTTTATTTTTTTTACTTACTTTATTTTTGTACTCTAGAAATCATCTGCAATCATCATTTGATAAAATTAAGCCTTTTGTTTCAGGTTTCAATTGCTTTCTTGATCTTTAGTCCAGTTTATATGCATTTTCTTCTAGCTGAAACGGTTGAACGGGTTCCAAAGAGGGATCGAGATTCAACCTTCTTGACTAAGATAATAAATGTTGCCCACAAAAGATACGAATCAATGAGAGATGCTGCAGCTGTAGTGTTTAAGAGGTACTTGCTCCTCTTCAAATACATTCATTTATTTTGTCCTGCTGCATTATTTTTGTTTTTTGAGCAAAGCAACATTCTTTTACCTTTCATTTTTTCAGCCCTACACTTAGAGGCATTTCGTTTGTTTCCTTCTTCTATGAGCTGGGAATGTCCGGCATCAGCTCAGTTTTACTTGTAAGTTCCCTTTATGTCTACCCTTATTTAAATCTTGATTATCAGAGAAATTAAACCCTTGGAAAACAAGGACTGGCCTTAATTGTAATATGGCGCATATCTACTCTGTTCTCTTTCTATTTAGATCCCCTGATTGCTTGTAACCTACCTATGCAGTTCTATCTGAAGGCAGTGTTCGGTTTTAACAAGAATCAATATTCGGAAATCCTGTCGATGGTAGGAATTGGTGCAATCTTTTCTCAGGTATGACATGGAGATAATGTTTCTGTTGTTTCATTTACTAACCTAAAGGGATTACTGTGCTTAAATAAATAAAAATTGCTGGGCTCTTTCTTTGGAAACATGTAAATCAAACGCTTTATATGTGGTCCCTTTATTCATTGTTCTCAGCTCATCATAGGATCTCAATGGAATTTCAATGAACTTGAGAGCTTCTGTTGCCTAACATATGTTTGTTTTGTGTCTGGTGTCTAGATTTTGTTGCTTCCTCTTCTCAATCCATTGGTCGGAGAGGGAGGGATATTATCTCTAGCCTTACTTGCATCAATAGCTTATGTAAGTTGCCACTCCCAACCATCTCAGCAACCAATGCACATGTTGAGAAATAGAAAGAAAATTCTAACGGGTGCTTTTTCTCTGAACAGGGTTTGCTCTATGGCCTGGCGTGGGCATCTTGGGTATGTACATTTCGCCTAATTCCTAAGAGTTAGTTTTCCCATGACACTTTTGAAAAAATAAAAAAATTTCTATCCTGAACCAACACTTCGCCACTCTGGGGCAACCGCTTTATTTAAACGAGCATACAAAGTTCTTTATACATTTTTTATTGCCCAATGCAGGTGCCATACTTGAGTGCCTCATTTGGAGCCATTTATATCCTCGTGAAGCCCGCTGTAAGTACTATGATCCTCACTCTCTTTTCTTCTGAACATCAGAGAAGAAGGGTCATCACTGACTACTTTAATTTTGTCGTTGTTTATGTTCTGAATTGCTTGACGTGCAGACTTATGCTATTATTTCCAAAGGTTCAGGCTCAATGAATCAGGTTTGCAAAACTAGCGCAGTCTGGCATGAACATTTAGTATTTTCTGCCTTTATTCCATTCCTACGAGCAAATTTGCCAACTTTTGATGCTGGCAGAAGCAGCTTAGCAGTGCGTCTTTTCTTAATTTGAGGCTCAAGCTAGAGTTTGCATTACGAGTCTCTGAAAGTGCTTTTAAAAGTCTGCATATTTATGAATGACCTATATCCATTGCTTACATGTTCTAGTACACTGGTTTACTGCAGGGAAAAACACAGGGATTTGTTGCTGGTGTCCAGTCAATAGCAAGTTTCTTATCCCCTCTCGCAATGAGTCCATTGACTTGTGAGTCCCCGATGTCAACATTCTTTCTTTGATTATTACAACAAGCATTCCATCTTGCTTGCTCATTGATGAATTTTGTTTTAGCATGGTTCCTATCTAGCACTGCCCCTTTCGACTGTAAAGGTTTCAGCATTATAGTTGCTTCAGTAAGCATGGTAAGGCCCTGCACAACCTCACCCTCCATCGCCCTTTCTCCTTTCTCCCAACTAACCACCGACTATTCTGTTTTCTCAGATGATTGCTTTATGCTTTGCTTGCCTACTTAAGCCGGACGAAAAGTTGAGCCATGACCCGGAAGACGAAATCGAAGCTCCACTCCTACGTGAAAGTTAACCGAGTGCCAAACTATTATTCTTCACAGCCAGATCATGTACATGTCCAAGCATTTCTTGCATATATAATAAACTAATTGTCAATGAAATTAAAAACTTCCCTGGCAAAAATTTCTTCTCTTATCCCTGTAACAACATCTCAAATCTGCGTACGGCATGCCTCTGCACTCCAGTTAAATGGAGACTGACCCAAAGGCCTAACTGTCCATTGACATGACTAGGAACAGAAAGTTTTGGACTTCCCTTTTTTTAATTTTAGTTTCAATTGTCAGGACATCCTTAGACTAGATTTCAAGCACTCAGTTTTTCTCAAATCCTAAGATTTTCAGAAAAGTATTAAAAATATATCTTTTTATTTTTAAAAATTATTTTTTATATCAATTCATTAAAATAATTAAAAAATATCAAAAGATATTAATTTAAAATTAAAAAAATTAAAAAAAAATTAAAATTTTTTAAAACGAAAAAAAAAAACTTGAGATTATAACATTGGTCAGGTTCGATAGTAAAGTTTTGAACACCATGACTATGCTTTCTAGGAACAATTTATTACTGTTCTAATACCATAGTTATCATTATCATGATGGATTATGGTTTTACCTGATAAACTTATAATGATATTATTTTGTTTTTTTAAAATTAAATGATATTAATTTAGATAGAAAAAAAATAAAAAAAAATACAAATCAAATGATATCATTTTATTTTTCAAAATAAAATAATATTTTTTAGATATAATTTTTTTTAAAAAAACTAAAATGCATCGCGGTGTTATTTATATATATAAAAAAACCACATGAAATCAATTTTCAAACTAGCTTATAATGAAATCTGGCTTGAATTATGCTCTTGATCGGTACATTACCAGTCAGGTTTAATAGCCATTACTAAAACAAATGACCCATTCGAAGAGAAACCACTAGTCACTTTGCAAATCAACTTCTCTCAAGTCTCACCCATCAAGGCAGAAAGGCTCGTCGTTTGACATGGTCATTAACGACCATCATTCATTCGAAGCGCCTAAAAAATATCAAAGGCAGATAGATTCTGCTTCTGCTATCACAACATTGAACAGCAAACAACAATAGCCTGAGCTTGGTCTGGTCTGTAATGAAACCTTAGAGACAGCCATGGAAACACTCTCTCCTTCATTATCCATCTCCAGTCTCACCTCCATATCCAAGAAACTCCCGGTTAAAGCTTCAAGTTTCAAACTTTACAGCCCTATAAAGAACAAGAACCACATAAAAACCCATTCTTTATCTTCTTCTTCTTCATTCATTTCTTTATCAACAAAAGCCACAACAACATCAACATGTACTCCAACTTCAACTAAAACTAACAAACACTGGATGATTCTAATGGAAAGTCCCCCAAAGGGTGTCAATTCAAAGCCAGAAATCATTGATTACTACGTCAAGACTCTAGAGAGAGTAATAGGCAGGTCGGTTGGGGGGGGGGGTTGTTTGCGTTTTTAACGATGACCCATTTTGGTATCTGTTGTTTTTTTGGCCTCAAGTTTGTTGCTTTATTGGTTTTGAACAGTGAGAAGGATGCTCAAATGTGTATGTATGATTCTTCTTGTGACACTCGTTTTGGGTTTTGTTGCGATATTGATGAAGATGCTTCCCTTGAACTTGCCAGTAAGTTTCTTTCTCTTTTGGCGCCAATGTATTGAGAATTATGATACTAACGCAAAAATTGTGGATTATGAGATGTTTCCTGATTGTTATGGATGTGTCTGTTGTAGGGCTGCCTGGGGTTATATCAGTTAGGCCTGACCCGGATTATAATTCCGCGGAAAAAGATTATAGTTTAGGTGTCAGGTTGAGTACATTATCAAATCCACAAATTGGAAGCAATTTGTTGTTTCCTGCAGGGAATACAAAACATTGGCTGGTTAAAATTGATAAGCCAGCAGTTGGAGTTGTTACAAAGGCACAAATGGTTGATTATCATGATCAAATACTAACCAAGGTCATGGGAAAGTAGGTGTTAATGTTTGAGAAAGAATGCAATCTACTTGCTGTTATATACCATGAAAGTGAAAATTTGATTTCTTTTGCAGCGAGAAGGATGCTCAAATGTGTATATATCATGTTTCATGGCAATCGAATTTTGGGTTCTGTTGTGAACTTGACGAGGAATGTGCACAGGAGCTAGCTGGTTAGTTTGTTCCCTTTGAATTGAAATTTTGTTTGGCATTTCGTGTTCTGTTTAATGACATACCCTTCTGTGTTTTTAGGTGTCCCTGGTGTTTTATCTGTTCAGCCAGATAAAAATGTTAAGTCAGAAAACAAGGATTATGGAGGTTTGTTACTTTCTTTTTAGCACTAAGATTGCTAGTTGTATATACGCAATTGTCAGTTTTATGAAACTAGCATCTGGATTTGCTGCTGGATGTTGAGTTATGATACCGTTATTTGAGTTTTCAGAAAAACCCATTGTCAATATTTTGAGTTTAATGTGATTGCAAATTTATTCCATGGCAAATGGTTCTTCTGTAATGTTAACACGTAATTGTCCAGGCGATCACATAATCAATTCAGCAGATTCTTCAGAAGCAAGTCAGATAACTCCTGTAAAAACAAAGAAACTTTTTATTACTGGTATGTTGCATCTTCAAATCAAATTCTAATGACCTTATGATCTCCAGTTCTTTTCTTTTGCTTCTAAAATACTTGACTGAAAGATAGCACAAGTTGTTTTTGCACGCAAAATCTCAATATTGGCCTCCTATCAAATTTGCATGATACACATTTGTCTGATTAGCTAGCTTTGTGATTGATTCACGTGCTTGGCAATCTGTGTTCCGAGCAGGTCTGTCATTTTATACTTCTGAGAAAACCTTGCGCGCAGCATTTGAGGGCTTTGGTGAGCTTGTCGAAGGTATGCCATGCCTTCTGTAATTTGTTGACATCTATGTTGCTGTTGTGTCCGGACAGTTGAAATAATGGCATTATATTCCTTACAGTTAAAATAATAATGGACAAGATTTCTAAGAGGTCCAAGGGATATGCATTTGTAGAGTACACGACAGAGGAGGCTGCAAGTGCAGCCCTCAAGGAGATGAATGGCAAGGTAGGTGTCATACAAGTCCTTGCTTCTCCTCATTTGTATTTTAACCGTCCAAGCAGTCAGGCTGACCATCATTCTGTCAACCTTAATTGGAGATCATCAATGGTTGGATGATTGTTGTTGATGTTGCCAAAAGCAACCCACCAAGATACAGCAGGGGTCAACCAAGACCAACAGCCTGAGAGAGAGGGAGGAGGCATCAGCCCTTCTGGTGGTGGATCATTATAATTGCCAGCCACATGAAATTTGTGCACTGAATTCTTGGTTCACAGGAAAACTGTAGTCATTTCCTCATCTTGCCATGGTAAATTTGTTATTAAAGATCGATCAATATTCTTATCTAACATTGATTTTTGCTGCATATGTTTCCAAATTTCTTTTATAGTTCAAAGCCGAAGAATCTCTGCTGTTCCATTATATAAAGTAATAAGATATGCATCGAGTAGTTGTCGCCCTAGCACCTTTCCATAGTTTTACTGGGATATGCAAAATCCATGATCAAAAGTCATGTTTTTGTCTCCTTTAGCAGTATTTCGTAGGCAAATTTCATCCTCATCTTTTTTCCAACTAACTGGGGTGTTTTGTTTTTGAAGATTGTGTATGTATATATTGATTTCCAAAACAAAACAAAAAGACATAAAATCAGGGGACGAGGATAGCAAACAATGCTTATATTGTATATATACATTTACCATTGAACATTACATGCATTGATCAGTCATTCAGTCTGGTTCACCTTGCAGCCTCTTTTCTTTTCAAAATATTGCCTAACTGATCGAGGAGAGCAAAAAGGAACACTTGTCTCTAAACATGAGCCACCAGAGATGGATAATAATTCAACTAAACTATGCATAACTTGTATTTATGAATTAATCAAAGCTCTGCTTCCACTTCATCAAAGTCATCAGCCCTCTTCTCCAAACTCCTTTGTGAATCTCTCATGCACCTCAAGATCAGCTTTACTCACTGTTGGCTTCTGCCGTGCAAGCACTTTGTTGAAATCTGCTCTTGTGATGTGTGGTGGAAGGACCTGCAAAGTCATTGATCTCAAATGCATCTTGTCATTGTTTGTCACCAAAGAGGATGCATGCAGCTAGAAGTCACAAATTAAAATGAATCTCCCGCGAAGCCAGCCATTCTAGAGGATGAATCATGATAACATGTCTCTCCTCTTGTTGAACGTTATGTAAATACAACAAAAATAAAAATGATATTTCTCCTCTTGTAGAATTCTAACAGTGTTTCTCCTAGGCACAACCACAGAAGCAGAAGTTGTGCTAATTTTTGGGAATATTTTCCAAGTTGAACCCTCTGCATTAGTGTTTTATTCAGTCCACCATACCTTTGAAGCAAGTCCTTGTGCATCAAGTTCTTGTAGTGTAGTCTTGACAGCTACTCGTTGTAGTTCACAAGGAACCCACATGCCATCAGAGGATTTAATGAAATATTCCGCATCCCGGGTTTTACGAACAGGTTCAAAGAGCACATCTTTAACCTATCAATGATGATGTCACGATCAAGTTTAAAAAGAGGAAACTGTTGACTATTTTCGATTTTCACACAGAAGAAAATGTAAAAAACTAATGCTTTTCAAACATTCTGCTCAAAGTGAGTCGCAAGAATCAAGATGAGATGTGGCAGAGGCTGACGTAAAAATTGACACTTACACAAACAGAAATATCTGAACCTGAAAAACCTTCTGTTTTTCGAGCCAACTTTTCAAAATCTCTTTCAGTTAAATCATGAGGAGTATCTCCAAGATGCACCTGCGCATAGACATACAAGAGGATGTTAATTTCAAGAACAACCCAAACATGTTTCAACATGACAAAAAACAGGCTACAATGATTCTGATAAGCACTACCTTAAACATGTGTTGCCTTGCCTTCAAATCTGGGAGAGGAATGTATATTCTCTTGTCAAAACGCCGCCGGATAGCCTGTATGATTATTTTGCATTAACATTTCCTAACAAGTAATTCTGATGAAAAGATAAATATTTCTGTCCATAATCAATGCGATTTAAAATCGGATGTTTTTATAACCTGATCCAGTGCATAGGGAGTATTTGTGGCTGCAAGAACAAGAACCTTCTGATCATCATTCCCTATACCCTAAAATGGGACAAGAACCTCAGTTTAAGTTTATGACAGAGCTCTTATCAGTTAACGTGGAATGAAGCTTAGGACAAAGTTCTAATCCACATACAGCAAACAGAAATACCTGCATCTGCACAAGAAGTTCTGTTTTGATGCGACGAGATGCTTCACTCTCATTACATTCACCCCGTTGGCCACAAAGTGAATCTATTTCGTCAATGAAAATGATGGAAGGTGCATTATCACGAGCCATTTGGAAAAGATTTGAAACTAGCTTCTCACTTTCACCCATCCATTTGGAAACCAGGTCTGAGGAAGAAACACTGCAAAAAGCATCATCTGGGACTTGTCAACAATTTTGATCGGAAAAAGTGGGTGGAAGGCAAGAATTATGCCCGGGATATAAGGATTTATTTATGATTTACCAGTGAAATCAAACAAAAAGGGATAATAGTAAGAATTTAGCATTTGCTAAAGAACCAGCCTGATGCACAAGCATTTTACAAATTTCTTGGATAATGTTTATTGACAGTTGCTTGCAAAGACTACATTATTATATATCCTGATCATCAAAAAATAGAGGAAGGAGAAACTTTGACATTGTTTACGCATTCAATGTTCAAACACTCACTTGATGCAATGTGTGAGTAACACTTTAAGAAACTTTCATCTGCAAGTAATATGGCCAGTTGTAATATCTTGGTTTATATATTACCTGAAGAAAGTTGAATCAGCTTCTGTTGCAACAGCCTTTGCCAAGTATGACTTCCCTGTACCAGGTGGACCATATAACAAAAATGCCCTCCATGGTTTTCTCTTCCCTGGATGAGTAACAGACAATCAACATCCAGAGATCAAATATCATCTAACATTGAATCTGTAATTTTAATATATCTTTTCCAGATTTGAGAAAGTTGGGTCTCACGATATATCGAAGTCAAAATACTTGGGTTTAATGATCAGTTGAACTCAAAGAAATATGAATCTGGCAAGAAGCCAGACCCTACATACTTGAGATCAGTCATTAGCTAAACCCAAGGTAACATGAGTCTGACAAGATGCTAGACCCAAATACTTTTAGATTCAGCCGTCAGCTAAACCCAACGTATCATGAGCTTGACGATATGCTAGACTCAACATGCTTGAGTTCAACTCATAGTTGAACCTAAGATAACATGAGCCTGACGAGATGCTAAACCCAATATACTTGAGTTCGGCTATTAGCTGAACCCAAGGTAATATGAGTTTAGCGAGATGACATACTTCATATACTTGGATTCGGCCGTCAGTTAAACCTAAGGCAATACACTAAGTCCTAGATGAACATCTAAGCTGAAAGTGTTATGGGTTGGATGACTTGTCATGCCCTTTAATCCAGGTTGGATTATATCTCATGTTTGGAGTATCCAAGGCTAAAAAATCATATTTTTAGAACAATTATATGAATTATTCACACAAGAGGTAATGATCTCCCTACATTTATAGATGTTCAAAAGATCTCTTAAGAGACCTACCATATTTACCATCTCATTAATGATATATAAGGAATATTTGTTTCTATTAATGCCACAAAAAAATAAAAAATTTATTTAGTTATTCTCTTCTCTAAAAATAACAAGGTTCAGAAATATAAATACTCCCTAAATCATTCAGGTAAAGTTTCAAAATATTTTTATTTCTTAAAAGCTTATATATATTTAAGAGAATTAATTATTCTAAAATACAATAACAAACATCATTTGTTTTTAGAATTTAAAGCACTTTTTAATTATTTCTTATCTTTCTTTATAAAGTCATCGATTTTATTATTAAAAGTTCTTTAAATTCCCTAATTAAAAATTATTTTTGCAGATATCTAGAGTTTTATCATTAATTTTGTGTTTCCCGAGCCAAGAAGAAGAAAGCTATTTACCTGAATATTTTAATTAACTACTACACATAAACGTAACCTATTACATAAATATTTCTGAGTTTTTAAGACATCATCAGAATCTTAACCCGAAAAAAATGTTACCACAGCGGATGCAAAACACACAATTGCGAGCTTTACGTCCAAGAAACTAACCAGTGAAAAACTGTGGGAACTTAACAGGCAATATAACAGCTTCCTGCAATGCCAGTTTGGCATTCTCAAGACCTGCCACATCACTCCACTTCACATTTGGCTTCTCCCTGATGATAACAGAATCAAGCCCTTCCTTAAGCTTCGCTAGCTCTGGATCCTCCTTGCCCTTCCTACCTCCATCCTTTGGTTTTGGACTAGTCTTGGGCCGTGCAGCAACCGATGCATCACCATTTGAGGCTGGCATACTCCTACCATTATCAAGAACAGATCGGATCTCCTCCGCCCTTCTCAGATACCCCATACATTTTTGCCTAATTGTTTTCTCAATCTGTGGATTCTTCTCATACTTCAGTTGTGCTTGAAAATACTCTAATGCATTCATATAAAGCTGGAAAGCTTTCCTATAGTTTCCAGCATCATCCTCCTTGACTGCCTGTTTCGCGTACTCTATACCATGCTCCATAAAATTGCAATACATTTTGTCCTGAAAACTAAAAACACCAAATATAATACAATCCTCAACACTTAAAAACAATCACTCCCATAAAACAATGATGCTTAAAACAAGACTTCAAACTCAATAGCTCCTATAATCCATCAGAACACAAACCCCCAGTATTTGATCCCATGAAATGTGAAGATAACATCTTTATATACCAGCAAAACATAAAACACTCCTCTAATTCATCATAACCTAAGATCCCAACACTTGAACACAATCAAACCTAGAAAAAAAACACTATAATTCAATCAAAACTGAAACCCAACACTCAAAGTTTCAACCTTTACAGTAGTTTTGAGATACATGATTCTTTTCTTCAAAGTTTTCACCAACCCAATACAGTTTGCATTAAAAAGACTCAAACTTTGTAATCAAGTATCAATGAGAGGAGCAGACAAGAAACGAAATACCCATTAACAGACCTGGAACTTGAGGTTTTGTTCAAGAGAGATGATTGTTGTAACAAGAGAAGCAACCACTTGGCTTTTGTCTTGTCTCTGTTCAGTATCTGTGTTCACTTTAATGTGTCGTTTGATGTTAGAATTCTAGACAGATAAGTAAACAACCACTTAAAATGAAAGTGTCCTGTCGCTTTAAAATCTAGAAAAGTTGGCGTAAGCAAAATGAAATGTTTTTTTACAATTTGATCCTTAAAGTGAAAGAAGTTTTTTTTACCCCTAAGCTTTTCTAGACATATTCTGACCGCTAAAAACTGAGAGACTCTTGGCTCAAAATACTCCTCCAATGCATCTGTTGCCCTTCCTTCAAAACATTTCACTTTGATACGAGCAAGAAAAAAATCTGTTCTCTACACCTCCACCTACACACACATTCCCATCCTTCACACTTCCACATCTGCTAGCTGTTCAAATGCAGAAACAAGGTTCACTTCATCCACTTCTTTTTAGCTCTTTTCTGCTCCTCTTATATAATTTTAATATATATTTTTTTCAAAGTATTTAGGAATAACTCTCTCTTGTTTAAACATACAATTTATTGGCTTCTACTTATTGCAGAAGGTAATGCAATATTGGAAGGATCACATCATGGACACCATAGCAATGGCTCAGCGAAGCTTTTTGCATTTGGGGCTTCCTAAACTGGCCATGACTGCTCAGTTGGTACTATGTATGCAGCTCATTATGCTATGTATCCAGCCTTAAGTTCCATTGGTTGATGCTATAATTATTAAACCCAGTCCAATTAAATTTTTAAAAAAGTCAACTTGGTATTGACTTAATTTGATCTAGCAAGTTAACCTTTAATGTAATAAAAACAATTTTTTTTAATTGAAAAGATATCATTTTAATTGACACTGTTTAATCTATTTAACCTGTGAATTTGATCATATGCCATATCAAAGTTTAATAACTTATGTTTATGCAACCTATTATGTCCATCCTGCCACAAGACATATTAGTTTATGCAACATATAACGCATATCCTTACGAATTAGTCTGTGCATCCATGAAGCCTATCCGGCCTTGAGTTGAATTAGTTAATGCAGCACAATATGCCTGATGAAAATGTTAAAAATTACGTGTAATTTTTTTTTTACAAATTATTTATTGAAATGAATAAGACATGATTCACGCAAAATAAATGGGCATGGGTACAGTGTGAGTTCAGGATGTAAGACATGACAAGGTAATAACACAAGATTTGCCATGAACAGAATGGAGTTTTTTCTACCCATTAATAACTTAAATTTATTATTTTCATACCATCATTAGGTTTGAACAATCAGAATTATTATATTTTTCCTTTTTATTTTCCTTGAAGTATAATTCAAATAATTCATTTATGAGACATTGGAGCAAATTAATATCAATAGAAGTACTAAAACAAATATACTTGATTTACTTAATCACCCGTAGCTCTGTTGGTGGATCTCCAAGATGTCTTTAGTCTACCCAGCACATTATGACTATTCTCATGGCTTGAATCCCTTACGCAAAAAACGATTTTGTGGATTTTGCTTGATTTTACTAGTGATACGCTTCTTTCAATATATAGTTCCCCCAGTGATGTAATCTCCGACTAATTTTGGTCAATGTTTCAAGTCGAGAGAAAAACCATGTAGTGTCTAAGATGTGATTTCAGTCGGCATGGTATAGTGTCTAAGATCGAAGGGGAAAAATGTGTCCATGGTGAGAAACACACTAGCAAATCTTTGTAGACGTTTGGGCCAAGGCTAGTTTTCTTTATTCTGATTTCAGTCGGCATGGTATAGTGTCTATGATCGAATGGGAAAAATGTGCCCACGGTGAGAAACACACTAGCAAATCTTTGTAGACGTTGGGGCCAAGGCTAGTTTTTTTTACTCACCCTTTCTCCATCTCGTTTGAGGGATGGTAAAAGCTTCAGCTGATAGCCAACTGATTTTTTAGTGTTTTTGATTCTGATGTAAATATACCCTTCATTAATTCATTAAGAGTGGTAATCCTTGATTCAAAGATTTGGATAAAAGAGCAAATCCAATGAAACCATCACAGCAATCCGACTCTAAAAGGAAAAATCAATTGATCTCTCAGATCATTGAAGAGAAAATGAGAAGGTTACTCTTGTTCACAATTGTAGGAACAAAGGTTTGAGATTTCAACACAAAGTTAATTTTCAGGCAATTCCAATAGTTGTGATGTTACTTGCTCCCCTGGCACATGGCAGTCTTCGAGTACTATATGGAAGGCAGGGGAGCAGAAAGGATTTACTGGTTTTTCTTACCCTTTTATGCTAAGCAATGCAGGAACCAAATTAAATGTTATTTTATTGATTATGTCTTCGATATTAGTTTGATGGGTTTGGTATTAGTCTGATTAATAATTATTTCTTGATTAAAAGTTTACATAGATGCATGCTTCCTCTCTCTCACGAATATTTTCAATGGTGAATTTCTCAACCCCAGAATAGTGAAATGAGTCATGGAATG
>Ga0307513_10006488_pt1 | contig 15275 bp, 9 predicted proteins | sample 15_EM_MG_FD_202174 | JGI IMG/M metagenome (GOLD analysis project Ga0307513, IMG submission 202174) | Populus trichocarpa ectomycorrhiza microbial communities from riparian zone in the Pacific Northwest, United States - 15_EM | ecosystem: Host-associated > Plants > Roots > Unclassified | place... | reverse complement strand
TTCAACAGCCATGTAGAGTAGCCACGCTGCTTTTGAGGGGACTTGGCAGCGGTGGTTCTCCACAAGGCAAAACAAAAGGCAGCCACTCCACCAATCACAACTACAAAATCTATTCCAAAAAGAAATCTACTAAATATTTCCCCGCTTGGGGCTATCAGATTGCTTACTTCAAACTACCTTCGAGATATTCATCGTCCTTCATGAAGATCTTCAGAGAAAACTGCTGTCCGAGAGATATTGTCGTTATCTAAGGCACTAAGGCCGGAGTATGGACCCGAAGAGAACAATGAAGATGTCCCATCAGATTCGAAGGTATTAGATGACTGCCTCAGGTTGGCCCGGGCATTGGAGAGGTTGACATGGAATCTTGATATTCCATTACACGGTGCACCATTTTAAGTGGCTGTACTACTTCACCCATGGTCGGTCGCTGGCTTGCCTCAGAGGCAACACAAGCTGCTGCAATTGTGCAGACTCGTACAAAATCTTCCTTGGGATATTTCCCTCCAAGCCTTGGATCAGCGAGCTCTTCTAACTGGTCCTTGTCTCTCAGAATGGGCCTGGCCTGAAAGCGATAGAACAGGATCTGTTAGCCTATCCAGAATTTTAATAATTGTTAGGTATCCTTTTGTATTGCCAGGTATCAGGATATGAATTCGAGCTCGTTTGCTACTGTGATTGAGTTGGAAATATCAGTGATTGAGTTGGAATAATCTACGACCTGTGTCTCATACTAGTGCAATTTATGGTATGACTTTGTTTCCCCCTTCTTGGTGACATATGATATGATTCTTAGATGAAGGCCCTATTTATTTTTGAGTTCAAAAAATGTTTGAAAAAATTTAAAAAAAAATATTTTTTTATTTGCTTTAGATTAATATTTTTTTGTGTTTTTAGATCATTTTGATGTGCTGATATCAAAAATAATTTTTAAAATCTAAAAAAAATTATTTTGATATATTTCTGAGTGAAAACTATTCTGAAAAATAATCACAACTACAATCTCAAACGAGCAATAACTCCATAAACAATGTGCATAATATTCTATATGGCTGGGAAATGTAGCTTGCTAGCCGATTTTGATTGTGATGCAAACCGAAGCTAATAGCATGTAAATTTTAATGAACAAAAATGCTGTAGATTTAAATTTTAAATTTTATTTTTAAAAAGAAGTAAATGTTTGATATCTATCTCCTTAGTAAGAGGTTTATTGAACTTTTAAATAGGTTAAAAAAACCTACATATACTAGAAAACAATCTCAAGTCCGAAGGTATTATGAAAATTAAAACATAATCCAAAAATAAAAAATAAATTCAAAAATATTTAGGAGAAGTAATAAAATTAGCCCAAACAATAATTTTTTAATCTAATTCCAGGAAATCCAACAATCCTATAAACAACATAGTGGTTTCAAATGTAAAAACGACTTGTAGAATTATTTGAAAAACTTTGAACTTGATCCAACAGTTAGATCTCTTGTTATCACAGTCTTAAGGCATTAGTCTAATTTGGTGTGACCAGATTTTTTTTTTGGATTTAAATATATCTCACTAGTTTATGAAAATATTTGTTAGGCTACCCACCGAGTTAAATTTTTATTTAAAAATACTAAATTTTTATCTCACTTGTTTATAACGTACAGTTTCTACAAGCTTGATTGCAAGGGTAATTATGTTAACTACTGAGGGGAAGAAAAATAAAAATACACATGAGTCAGATATTGCATTACTGAAACCAATCATTAGTTACCGTATCAAGATAATGATCTAATGACTCAAAACTTCTAAAATGTTTTTATTTTATTTTATTTTATTATGTAGTAACCAAGAAGTCAGGGTTACCCCACGATGCTTTTTAGTTATATTACTGTATTATTGTTGGCATTATTATAGGGGATGGATTAATTTTTTTAATGTAAAAAAATATTTAATTTTTTAAATAAAAGAAAATTAAACTATATAAGGATTGATATGAAAGTAAATAAAAAAAATTATTTAACTTAATTCTCAATTAATCTAATATTGAATGATAAAATTAAAAATAAAATTCAACTAAAAAATAAGTCAATTTAACCTACCAAACATGAGTCATAAGATTAAAATAATCTCATAAAAAACAAATAAAAACAAATTATGTAATTCATTTCTCAATCAACTCAATGTTAAGAAGTACAATTAAAAAAACAAAAAAATTATCCGAGTTAACCCACCAAACCCCTAATACTGAGTGCATAATATTGAAATATTCTAACTATGAATTCTAATTCCAAGAAACAGGAATTCCGTGCAAATTTTACCAATGCTCCAGGACCCCGTTGACTAAATTAAATATATATATTTTTACGTTTATGTTATTTATATTTCTTAATTTTTCTATGTTTAGTCAAAGTGTCTTATGGTTCTTTTCTGAATGATTTGTTCTAGCTTCCTCTCTAAGAGTACTTAATTATTCTCTAGCCTCTTTTGTGTGTTGCGAGAACGTGTGTTAGTTCTCCTACTATAAAAAAATCTGATTGTTCCGTCAGCTTGTTTTCCTTTACAGAGGATTGTTTGTGATCTAGAGCTAGTGTGACTTATGTCTCATTATTGTTTTTCTTACATGGTAGAGGAGCTACAAGGGAGGTAGGTGGATGCTGCAAGACCCTTGGTAGAGAAAATCAGTTGTAGTACGAGATGGAATTGAATGGTCGTGTAATTGGACTAGGTAAATTAAGAGCTTTTGATAGAGTCCAATTATAAAGTTTGGAGGACTTGTTTGGAGTCCTATCTCATCGGCGAAGATTTATGGGAAGTTGTTAGCGGAGATGATACTGCAGCCCCTGAAAATAATGCTCAAAATGTTGATTCTCTTGAGCAGTGGACACAAAACAATGCTAAGGAAGAATTTGTCTTGAAAAGGTCAATCTCTCATGCTTTGTTCGAGCATGTTCTTCGCTGCAAATCCACAAGTGAAATTTGGCAAAGGTTATACAACAAAAAGGTTGCAAGTGTTAGAAGTTGATATTGTTCATCCTGGCAAGAGAATGTATGATTTATATATGTTATTATCTTCTTCATCTTCTTATGCTGAGAAGATGTGTATCCATAAAAAATGCTTCTTTATGGCATACTCGTCTTAGAAATCTTAATATGAATAAACTGAGAGTTATGTGCAGAAAAGTTACTAGAAGGACTTCCCAATATATCCAGCTTTCGTGGGGTGAAATTTGCAAGGTTTGTCAAAATTAGTCTCTCACTAAAGGTCCCTTTGAGCTGATTCGATCCAATCTTGGACTTGTTTTGAAAAATTATCTTTTAAAAGACTCGTTGACTAAATTAAAGATATTTTTTTTGAAGTTTTCTGCTATTTATGTTTTATAGTTTTTCTATGTTTAGTAGTTAAAGAGCCTTTTGGTTCTCGTAAGAGTTCTTATCTGGGTGATTTGTTCTAGTTTCCTAGAGCCAGGAGTATTTATTTTCTAGCCTCTTTTATGTATTGTGAGAATGTGTGCTCTGTCAGCTTGTTTTCTTTTTTTGTGGTCTTGGGATAGTACTGATACCTAAGTTTCTTTACAATTTTTCTTACAGACTCAGCTGCTGTTGCTTTATTTTGCAAGTGCACGGATCGTAACGAGTAATAAAGTGATGAGTAGAGTATCGTCCCACGAGAATTTATAAAAATTACTACTAATTACCAAAGTCTTTTAAATTATGATCTATTTGAGGAATCGAATGAGATAGTTTATGAAACAAAAATTAATGATTAAAAACAAACAACCAATTGATTAAATATTAATGAATTCAATTGTACTGGTTCTAGGATTTCTGACTTACCGTAACTATTCCTATGTGAACTTTCTCAATTGAATTAATTACTCCTAACATTGATAATTAGGTTTTTCTAATTTAAACATTAATCTCTCTCGAGTATCAATGAATTATTTCGACAAGCAAATTTCATAGATTCTACAAAAGTTATGAACTTGTCGAAATTTATTAATTATCGTAAAACCTGTAACGATTACAAAAGTTCCTAGGATATCTCTATCCTATAGATTTCTTAAGGTATTTCAAACAATAGCTACAACAATTATCACTTCTCAGTCTCAAATTGAATTCTAAATCATGCAAATGTTGGCCAAATATACACAAGCATTACACATAGAATGAAATACTCAACAACTTAATGTAATAATTCAATCGATGAAATTGTTCACATATTCATAGTAAGGTTATATAAAAAATCCCAGAATAAAAGTCTACTCCATAGTTAAATTAAATAGAAACAAACTTGATACGATGAACATCACTCAAAAGCAGAGAATGACAGTGAAATAGATAGGTGTCCTACAAATCTTCAATGTTTTTGCCTCTATTTCTAGTCCCTCTTTGTGCCGCCTCTTCTTCTTTCTTTAGTCTATTTTAGGGTTTCTTTATGTATGCACCTTTTCCTTGCAGACTCCTCTTTTTTTCTTTTATATTGTGGCCTTTTTACCCCCGCTGGAATTAAGACAGTTTCCTTTTCTGATTTGAATTCCTTCCTACCCAGACATTGTGGCCAGATTTGAGGTAGGAAACGTGCGAATTCAAAGATCTCTATTTCTGGAGAAATTGTAGAAAATCGAAGCTTCTTTCCAACACCACTGATCTTGCAATTTTTGGACCTCTGAGACTTGAGATAAGGGCCATAAACCGAGACAGTATTTGGACTGTAGGAAGTTCGGGTCTGATTCAATCCCTGTTTTTCGACTTGCTTTTTGGGCTTCGAAACAACAAAACTGAGTTATATGCCCTTCATATGTTTTGTAGACCTTCATCTCAGATATTTGAAAATGGTGACGAACATCTAGAACTGAGTTATATAGCTTCCTTTGCAACACACAACAAATCAATATTCGGTTTTACTGCCAGATTCTGCATGCTCAGTAACCTAGTATCTGAAAACACATTAATTTCCCATGAGATCAATAGTTCAAAAAAGGATCCAAAATTCTAATTACCTTGTGCAACACATCCAAAATATTTCAAAATCAAGCATGAATAGTGGAAAATATACATGCTAAAAATTCCCTTATCAGTTGCCTGCTTAACTATTTTTGCATTTATGTATTACGGAGGTCATCAGTCATCGCATCAAGAATTTCCAGGTTGGTTTTCCTAATAATAGTTTCATAAAGTGCAAAGCAGCTAAGGATGACTGCAAAGCTTTTCTTATTTTTCCCTTGCCTCTAAATTGTTGAAGTTATGGCACCAAAGCTAGAACAAGGTTACTTAGCTGTGATCTCACTACAAGATTTCATAGTTTTACCGACGGACAGATTCTGTCGGTATGAGATTCAGAGTTTATCAGCAATTTTTTTACCGACTAAATCGCCGATGGAAAGAGTCCTTCGGCATACCATTCGTTGGTAATACTGCATTCTGTTAATAAGTCTGTTGATAAGAAAAAATAAATTACTGATGGTTTTACAGACGGAAATTGCGCACTAAAAAAACAATCTCGTTGGAAATATACTGACAGACTTATTCCGTCATGATAGTGGCATATCCAATAAATATGTTGCAGCTCTTGGTAAAATGTCGACGGACGATAGCCGCTGGTGTAACCGTCAGTGATTGTGGCATTCCAGTAAATATCTTTTAACTCTCTGTGAAATGCCGACGGTTACATTCCGTCTGTAAATCCGTCGGTAGGTATTTTTAATTTTTTTAAAAAAATTATTTAGAATAAATAATATAAAATTATATAAATAAATAGTAAAAAAACCAATTATGAAAATAAATTTTATTAAATATCAAAAATAAAAAAATAAAGTTAAATAATATTCATTACAAATTGAATGTGTTTCCAAAAAAATATTAAATTAGCACAATGGCAGATCTGGAGGAAGAGGAGGAGGAGACTGGTTGTTATACGGCCAAAAAAGGAGCGCACATGTATCACCACTCTATGATGCCCATGTTCATGACCATTTGAACAAAGTTGTTCATAATTCGCCGAGAGTTGCACGTATTTCTCGGTGAGATGAGTCGTGTGTTGCTACAAGGCCACGAACTCCTTAGATTGGGTGCTCGATACTGATTGGGAGCTCTCAACGGTTGAGACATTATGGGCCGCCCGCAAGTTCTCGGCCCTAGTGTTGGAGAGCACGTACACCTGATTTTTATCGGGTCCACCGGACGATCCTACCTCCATCCATAAATCCGGATGGGTTGAAGGATCGTCCCCATATCTCTCCCTCAACCGACTATTATAGCACTCCTTAAAATGAAAAAAGAAATCATCATATTCAATTCAATAAAAATAATAACTTACGAAATAAAATGGTTGAATGAACATACCATAAAGTGTTGAGCGCAGTTGTCAACGAACTGTTGCACCCCCTTTTAGTAGTCTTGACTCCGCACGTGCGTCTCAACAAACAGCTCCATTGGGCTCGGCTCACGTCCAAGAGACGTAGCCTGTAAGGAAAAAAATTAATTAAGTAACAACAAATTATTTAATGATATATTTCATTTAAATTAATCTTATCATCCGTTTCGCATGTGCAGCAAACGGAACAAAGCCGTCGATGTGCGTTGTCACCGAACCATGAATTGGCCGGTTCCGGTTGCCAGCACCGGACTGTGAACGTCATGTGCTCAAGATATTGCGGCCACATATCTGCGGTTTGAAATCCCTCCAAACCGCCACGTCGTTCCAGCCTTGAAGACCGTTATCTCTTGCATTTTTCTCTGTCTTTTTTATGCTTCATACCAAAAATCACGCAACCTACTTCCATAGCGAGAAATTAGATTTTAAAACATATTTTTTAAAAAAAAATATTGTATTGTTTTCGATGTTACCTAGTTGCCGCGTGATTTTCCCACACCCTCCTCACAACAATGTCATGCGCACTGTCCCGGCTGAATTTGTCCTGTGTATAAATAATTAATTTTAAATAAAAATCATAATTTATATACAATTATATTAAAAATTTATTAAAAATAAGGTGGAAATTAGAAATTAACACCAACCTCAAATCTGTCAAACTATGCATCAATTTGAGGTATCCATTTAGGATGTCTGGATACCTGACTCCATTGAAATAATGAAATCTCCATCGACAATTTAAACGCCGATGATATTACTCGGGCGGCCTTAATGTTTGTGAACCTGAAAATAAATTAAATTAATGAAATATTGATTAGTTGTTCATAAATTATGTTATAATTAAAAAAACTAAAACCGAAACAAACTTAAATTGAAATGTCGTCCTTCCACTGTGCCTCGTACTTGCGGGTGAATTAATTCCGCTGCGAAGGCACGCCGCCTCTGCGCTGTGAAACCGCGCTGGGAGAGGCAACATCGGTAGACGGCACAGGTGCCTCTTCTTGATTGGCACATAAGGATAGGTCATCCTTGCTGCTAGAGGAACTAGCTGCGACCATATGTGAGCGATGAGTTATTGATTTCGTTCAACGCATCTACACAATTTTATACAAATAATTATATAATTAAATTCGATTGTTAAAAAAAATTTGGCAACACCTCCCCTATACTGGAGACTACCCAAACTTTTCAAACCTGCAAATATTGACAATAGCCACAATCAATTGACCCCATTCAAAAATCTTGTATATAACATAACATATATACTAATTACAAGGTAAATTCAACAATAACAATTAAAATTCAACAAATTATTCAATTATTATATCAATACAAACAATAAAATATATTCAATAAATTAAAAAAAAAAACTATAGACTAACAATTAAAATTAATGGAAATAATTAAACACATATCATGCAATAATAGAGTAAAATTGAGAGAAATAATGAAATTTATTCCTACATATTCAATTACTAATTACAAGGTAAATTCAACAATAACAATTACAATTCAACAAATTATTCAATTATTATGGCAATACAAACAATAAAATATATTTAATAAATTAAAAAAAAAACTATAGACTTTAGGAATGAAAAATGCTTACCTTAATAATGTGTTTATTTCAAGACTTTATCTACATTATAAAAATACACCAAAACAAAAAACATAACAAAAATAACAATAGCTAAAACAAAGAAAAAATAAATCTTGAAGTAAGATGAAGTAGAGGAAACACATACCTTTTAATTTGCTGAAGATTCAAGTAGAGATTACAAGCAAAACAAACAAAAGATTTGAAGGAAATGAGAGGAAAAAAAAACAAAAATGAAAGATGGATAACGGAGCAGATGAAAAAATGAACTGAAGGGGCGGTCGCTGGGATTTATAGCGCAGTTTTACCAACGGATATTTAAATAATATTAATTTTAATTATTTTATCGGTGATGTTTCGAAAATCCGTCAGTAAATTTTGAATTTTGCACCAGAATTTGTAATTACCCTCCATATTTTTCGCGGTCCATCGGTAATTCCGTCGGCAATTGCACGTGGTTAGAGATGCATTTAATACCCCCGTCCTTTCAAATTTGCACCGTCCATTGGTGATTTTGTCGATGATTATGAATTGCCGACCAATGTCGACATAATGTATGTCATCCGTAAAGTCATCGGTGATGATTGTGGCATTTCCAGTGAAGCTACTGTGAAATGCCGACGAACTATATTTCGTCCGCAAAGTTGTCGGTGATTATTGTGGCATTTCCAGTGAAGCTACTGTGAAACGCCGACGAACTGTATTTCGTCCGCAAAGTCGTAGGTGATGATTGTGGCATTTCCGGTAAAGCTACTGTGAAATGCCGATGGACTGTATTTCGTCCGCAAAGTCGTCGGTGACTATTGTGGCATTTCCATTGAAGCTACCGTGAAATGCCGACGGACTGTATTCCTTCGAAAGTTGTCGGTGATGATTGTGGCATTTCCAGTGAAGCTACTGTGAAATGTCGACAAACTGTATTCCGTCCACAAAATCGTCGGTGATGATTGTGGCATTTCCAGTTAAGCTACTGTGAAATGCCGACGGACTGTATTTCGTCAGTATGAACGTCGGGGATAGTGCACTGTGCAAGAAAGATTATGTTTGTATTGTCTATTTACCTTCTTGCAAACACTTAAATTACAAATTGTCCATCGCACAAAACAATAACAACAGTGCTTAAACAATACAAACTTATAAAATAAATATTTTGTGTTACAAAATATATCATCCATAATATATATTACATGAAAAAAAAAATGTTTCACACATTGCTTCATTCTGATAGTTAGTCAGAATTTTCTTCTTCGTCGTCGTCAATTGAATAGTCATCACCTTCATCGCAATCTTCAATATGGATATCATCATCATCTTCATCGACATTTGCTTGTCCGCTAGAGCTCAAAACAACATTCAACTCCTCTGCGTCAACATCTACAAGACTATCATCGAAAACACGAAAATTTGAATTTTCTTCCAAGTCAATCGAAGGAGCAACTCGATATGGTTCAACCAACTCATTAACTTGAAAGACTTCATCTCGCACACCTGTGTCTTCGTTCTCATCCTGAACAACCTCGACACTACCCCTGGGTTTCGTTTTTAAAACGGATAACCAATCAACTCTTGATCGATCCTTTCTAAATAAAGGGGTGTGTGTGTAATAAACTTGTTGACATTGCTTTGCGAAAACAAAGACATCGTTTACGTTGCAGAGTCTAGCTTTTGAGTTGATTTCGACCAGACCATAGTGAGGATCAACTCTGATTCCTCTGTCAGTCGTGTCATACCAATAGCATTTGAATAAAAACACTCTATTCTGCTCGCTATGATATTGCAGTTCGACGACCTCTTCTAATCTACCATAGTAGTCAACTCTTAACTCACTACTAGTCGACCCTTTAACACAAACACCAATGTTGTATGTCTTTCTTCCATGCCCGTATTCTTTAGTATGGAACACATATCCATTAACAAAATACTCGTTGTAGCACTTAACTTTTTCTTTCAAGGTCAGGCTTAGTGAAGACAATAACTTAGCAACACTTCTTCCCATTTGATAAACCTTGTATATAATGTACAGTAAAGAACAGTAAACGAGAATTTCATAATGACATGCATACAGTAATTTTGCAAGATATAATGAGTTTGTGATAGTACTTACATGTGTTCTGAACCACGTGACAAATTGTTCATCTTGTAATTGAAAGATTTGGGATTCGGTCAGCTGTGAGTTATTGGACAACAAATATTGTCGATGTTGTCTGCAAGGTTGTTCCAAATTATTGAGCTTATGATATTACAATATATAAATAGTATATTATTAACAAAGTTTAATTAGTAGTACATATATATATACTTACTGAATAAAAGGTCTCAGCTCATCACAGTTAAATAAAACATAATTGTGTGCTTGTCTGAACTTTATTTTCGACAAATATCTTCCCCTTGCGGCATTTTTAGGTGTGGGTCATCCAGGATTGGAGAATATTGACAAGTTCCCACTGGAAGGCACTTCACCGCCATCATCATACCGTGGAACGCGATTGATTCTCGTTCTTAGATGAGGTTCGAAATAATACGAGATAAATGTTAAGATCTCCTCAACAATATAAGCCTCACATATCAAAGCCTCAACATGCACCTTGTTCTTAACCTTTTTCTTGAGATTGAACAAGTACCTGTATTGAATTAATCAAATATTTTCAATTAAAAAAAACAAAGAAAATACTTTTATATATGAAATACATTGCAACTGTAATATCTAACCGTTCGAATGGGTACATCCATCTATACTGGACCGGTCTTCCAATTTTTACCTCGAACGGTAGATGTATAGGGAGATGCTCTATTGAGTCAAAAAAATGATGGAGGGAATATCATCTCAAGTTTGCATAGTGTCTCGATGATATTTGTTTCAAGCCTCTCAATGTGATCAACATTCAACTTGGTGGAGCATATATCTCTAAAGAAATGACTGATCTTCGTGAGTGCATCTCATATCCCTTTTGGCAACAAATCACGATAAGCTAATGGAATGAGTGTTTGGATAAACACGTGGCAGTCATGACTCTTCATTCCATACAATCTGTATTCCTCCATATTAACCAACCTTGATATGTTTGAGGCATGTCTATCGGGAAAACATAGAATCTTAAGCCATTTGTAGACTAGTAGTTGTGCGTTTTTCTCTAACACGAAGCTTGCTCTTGGTTTTGCGACCCGTGACCCATCATGAACCAACTCCATATTTTGATGGTTACAGAACAAAGTTATATCCAATCTAGCCTTGATGTTGTCCTTTGTCTTCCCCTTCACATCCATGACGGTGTTGAAAATGTTCTCAAACACGTTCTTTTCTATGTGCATGACGTCAAGGTTATGGTAGAGGAGATTGGTCTTCCAATAAAGAAGCTCCCAAAAGATACTTCGCTTTACCCAATTGTGGGTCAAACCAAAACCAAGAAACTTCTACTTACCTGATTGAAGACCAAACACAATGTCACCGTACTCTGATACAACATTATGTAATTCTTCACCAGAAAGGTGTGGGGGTGCAACATCCTTTTCAACTTTGCCAACAAAAAAATCCTTTTTGTTCTTTCTGTACCTGTGATTCAGTGGCAAAAAACGACGATGACAGTAAAAAAAAGAAGCTTCACCTCTGTTTGTTAGCATGAATGCCTTGTTGTTTTCCATGCAATATAGACAAGCTAGTTTTTCATGTGTACTCCAATCAGAAACCATTCCATAAACTGGAAAATCATTGATAGTTCACATCAAAGCCGCCCTCATTGCAAAATTTTATTTCCTCGATATATCATAAGTCAAAGCTCCGGAGGACCACAACTGCGTCAACTTATCAATCAACAGTCGAAGACAAACATCTATATTCCAACCCGGGCTGCTCGGACCGGGTATGACAGTAGATAAAAACATGAACTCCGGCCTCATGCACATTCCTGGTGGCAAGTTATAAACCATAAGTATGACCGACCAACAAGAATAAGGAGCAGCAAATGACCCGAATGGGTTGAATCTGTCTGTACACAACCCAAGACTCACGTTCATTGATTCAGCTGAAAAGTGATGATGCACACTATTAAAGTGTTTGCACACTTCGCCGTCAGAAGGATGCACCATCACTCCATCAACCGCATCATATGATTAGTGTCATGTCATGTGCTCAGTAGTCCTTGGTGACATGAATAACCTATATAGTCTAGGTGTGATTGGGAAATATCTAAGTTTTTTATATGCCACTAGAGTCTTTCCCTTGCCAGTTTTGGGTTTGTAACAGGAATGCCCACATGTCATGCACTCGGTCAGCTTAGCATTTTCAAGGTAGTATAACATGTAGAAGTTAGGGCACATGTCAATTTTCTGGTATCCTAAACCGAGGGGTTTCATCATGGACTTCGCAGCATAGAAGTTCTCTTTCAGCCTGTTCCCTTCAGGTAAAATGCTTGCTCATTCAATAATTTTATCATACCCGGCCCCACTCAACTCGTGATCTGACATGAAGGTGAACACTACTATGGTCGATAATTTACTGTGGTTCGTTCAGTCATCCCATAATGGTTCGTTAGAATCTTTCAACAAATCAAAAAACCTAGCTGCATCTGCATGAGGTTCTTCTTCTACGATTGGATATTAACTGACATTACCTTAATTCATTCTCATTGCATCCATAACCATATTCTTGTAAGGATTAGTGTTGTCATTTGCAACTTCATGCACGTTGCTAGCACTAGAAGTTGACCCAACCACCCTTTCTCCCATGCTCTTATTACGAACAAATATTTCTCCATGTGCATACCAACACCGATAATTCTCTATAAACCCTTTGTGTAGAAGATGTATCATTACAACATCTGGATACAGATACTTTTTATTTTGACACTTTCTGCATGGACACCTAATACTGCCTCCAGTAAAATTTCTGGGAATAGATGTTGTAAAATTAATAAAACCCTGAACCCCGTTACAATAATCCATCATTCGCAATCTTTGGGGTGAATCTCGATACATCCATGAACGATCATCCATGACTTCTATCGAACCTCTATAAAATTATGATGACAACATGTATTAATTAACTATGTTAGGTAAATAAATTTGTAAAAATATTGGTTTACCTCGAAATTATCCAACAAACTAATTGCAACTTCTCATAAATATTAAATATTCATTATCAATTATCAATGTCCATACAAATTTATACATATAAATTTACGGAAATTACAACACCGCAATAGCATTAATAAAACTTACAACAGACCCGTTAAAGTATTAATTATTTCACCACAATACATGTAATTCGGTAATTAAACAAAGATTCAACAATTTTCAAACAAATACAATTTTATAAAATCTAAAACAAACCATAAAAAGTACAAAATTATGCATTCATATACTACAAGTTTGTTTGAGAAATAACAATAAACAAGTACATATACTAACAAAATACATATCCTAAAAAAACAATAAAATTGACATTTAAATGTTAAAATTAAAAAAGATAGAATTACTTACAAAAAATGATAAAATCCATAATAAATCAGAACACGGATGTTGTGACCACAAAACTTAAAGAAATATGGCTTGTGCTGAGAAGAGGGAGATTTTTTTTAGGGGGGCTGGTTGTTTGCAGTTTGGGAGGGGAGGGGAGAGATGGGATGGGGAAGAAGAAGGAGAAATAGGGGAGAAGAGGGTCGGCAGAGTGGTGATATATTAACTTTTACCGATGAAATCACCGACGGACTCATTCCATTAGTGACTCTGTCGGCAATTCTGATGGTGAATCAGTCACGTCACTGTACGGAGATCCCGGTTTGAATCTCTCAGTAATTTCGTCGGTAAAATCGCCCACAAAAACTCAACGTCAACGAACCGGATTTTTTTAAAATTCTGAATATTCCGTCTGTAATTCTGTTGGTATATACCAACCAAAGTATTCCATCGGTATATACCGACTGCATTATAGACGGAAAAGATTTTGTCGGTAATTATGACCGCACATTACAGACATAATTATTCCATCGGTAATTCCATTAATTTTAAGTGAATTTCTTGTAGTGTCTACTACATTGTTGTCTATCTGTTAATGATAACATTATGAGCATTATCTAGATTAGTATTTTTTCAATTTGTTTTAAGTTTATCCAGGATAAGACTAGTTTGTCACATAACTCCTTAGATAAAGAAGATGAAGGCTGTTACGTTCTTTTTTTGTTTTTTCAATTCTGTAATGTTTGTTTCCTTGTATAAATAAAAGACAAGGGATGGCAGTAACCCACTAAGACAATTCAGCTCTTTGTTCTTTTTATCGTAAAACTCTGTTCTATGTTCTTTTCTTCATCAATTAAAACAAAAGTCTGTTATGTGTATATCAGTTATTTCAACATAAATGATGTCTCGTTCTTCCTTGCTGTGAACAGGGTAGCCAGAAATTAGCTTCCGAGTATTTTGTCATGGCCAAATTCACAAATGTCGGCTATCCCCACTTGGTCTGTGGTCAGGTTTCAGATAACAAGATACTGATAGAGCCGCGCGCTTGCTCCTGGAAATGGATTTCTAATAGTATACTCGGCTGGAGATTGGACTATTGCTTTGGGAAGAACATTTTCTTTCTGTTTGGTCTTGGAAGTATTTTTATGTTGCCTTCTTGATAAACCATCCTTCTCTAGCCATCTAATTGGATCATAAGTAGAACAATGTAAGATCATTTCTGGGAATCTCTCAATGGCAAGTTAAGTTTTGCTTGTATCATGGTCTTTTATTTTCTCCCCTTACTTCTGTTTTCTTTGGCTACTGCCTGAGCACCCTCTTGTTTTTCCTCTTGATTATGATTAGTGTTGGTTTGAAATGATCAAGAAACACAGTCAGCAATGCCCATGGCTACAAATTAAGTTGTTGCTTGCGAGTGTCCAGGTATATATTTCGAAGCTGCATTAAAGAAAGATAAAACAGCAGAACTTTCTTTTTCTTGGTGGGGGAGAGAGGGAGGAGATTCATTGAAGGTGAGAATAACTGTATATACTCTTGTATAAAAAGACGATGCAATCAATAATAATCTGCATTCCAGCAAATTATGTTCTTCTCTCATTAATTTACACACATTACCGATCGAATATTCCTTTACACAAAGCATGATATACATGACAGAACAGCTAATGATTAATTTAACTCCATTGGAGAGATGCAGAAATGGCCAAGTTGATGCTAGCCAACTTATCCAGATGCTGACCCGTCTCTTGCAATGGTGATTCGAGGTCTGGTTGCTCGGCAAATGCTTCCTCACATGTGTCAGAATATGTTAAAGCGGCACTTAGCTTAGTGCTCAGCCTGCCTATGTCGTGAGCGGAAATTGCAGTCAAAGCGTCA
>Ga0307513_10006487_pt1 | contig 15276 bp, 17 predicted proteins | sample 15_EM_MG_FD_202174 | JGI IMG/M metagenome (GOLD analysis project Ga0307513, IMG submission 202174) | Populus trichocarpa ectomycorrhiza microbial communities from riparian zone in the Pacific Northwest, United States - 15_EM | ecosystem: Host-associated > Plants > Roots > Unclassified | place... | reverse complement strand
AGCGATGAACGGATGATGGTCAGCGGCGTGCGGATTTCGTGGGCGAGCTTGCCGGCCAGGGTGCGCAGGTAGCCGGTGTACTCATCGAGCCGTCCGAGCAGTGACGAGAAGCTGCGCGACAGGTCGCCGAGCTCGTCGCGGGCGTCGGCTTCGGGCAGTACGCGCGACAAGTTGCCCTCGCGCCCCAGCGCCGTTTCGCTCGCAGCCCCGAGCCGCGAGATACGCAGGGTCATGCGGCCAGCGAACCAGAAGGCCGCCACCACCGCGAACAGCGTGACGAACAGCGTGAGATTCAGCAGGCGCGTGAGCGCGGTGTCACGCAGCGTCAACCAGCGATCTGCGGTCTGCGCGAGCTGGATGACACCGAAAACGTGCTTGCCGTCGGCCGAGTAGATGGGTGCGGCCGCAGCGACGATGACGCTGTTTTCATAGCGGCCGGCGAACAGTGCGGTTTCCGCCTTGCCCCGCGCCACGCGGGTGGTGAGGCCTTCGGCGGCGCGCTGGCGTTCCGCCTGCGAGACACCGCGCGGGATGGCGTCGCCGTCGAGGAACAGGCGGTACATGCGCGGCAGGAATCCGCGCATGCGCGTGTAGTCGGCCGGCAACGCGGGCGCGTCGATGCGCGTGAGTATCGCGCCGGTCGATGACGCCACCGTGAGCTCGACGCCGGGTTGCGCAAACTGACGCAGGTGGTCGTTGAGATCGGGGTCTGCGGCGATGAGCCTGCCCGTGGCACGCAGATCCGAGATTTCGAGCGTCCCGTAGCTGGTGCGCGCCGTGCCGCGCCGGTCGCGGTCGTCGATGAGCACGCCGATGTGCTGCCCCAGCAGCGACAACGGGATGCCCATCTCGAGCACGTAGCCGTCGCGCGAACGCTGCCACACCGCGTTGATGCGCGGCTCTTCGACCGCTTCCTCGCGGCCGTATTCACGGGTTTCGATGCGCCGTGCGCGTAACGTGCCGCCGCCCGTGCTGCCGAAGAACAGCTGGCTCTGGCCGCCGCGCTTGTCGTCGAAGGCGAGCCAGATGCGGTCGCCGATGGTGGCGGAATCCAGCGGCGCGAGCGTGGACGCGTCGTAGATCACCTTGTTGTCGCGCACCAGTAGCGCGAGATAGAGCCAGCGCTCGTGCGTGGCGGCCAGCAGCTGCAACGAGTCGCCACCAGGGCCCGCAACTCGAATGAGGTTGCGTGCATCGGTGTCCCATTCATCCGCGCGGCCGTCGAGGAGCGGCGCACCGGACAACACGATGGGTGTGATGTCGCGCGCGTTGCCGCTGCTCACCGCCGGCAGCGAGTCGTCACGGAACAGCAGCTCCTGCTTGCCCTTGAGAGATCCGGCGATCGTGGTGGTGACGGCCAGAAGGGACTGCTTCTCGCTCTCGCGCAGTACGGTTTCCATCTCGCGCGCGTACTGGCAGCCGGCCCACGGCAGCGCGAGCGTGGTGAGAGCCAGCAGCAGTAGTTTGGTCCGCAGCCGGAACCCGGAAATCGGTCCGATCCGGATCAGGTCGGAAATGCGTCCCACGGCTTTGACTACTCGACCCAGCGGTAACCCATGCCGTACACGGTGTGCACGGCATCGAATTTCTCGTCGACCACCTGGAACTTGCGGCGGATGCGCTTGATGTGCGACGTGATGGTGTTGTCGTCGAGCACCACGTTGGCGGCGTCCATGAGCTGCTGGCGGTTTTTCACGTGCCCAGGATGTTTGGTGAGCGCGTAGACGATCCAAAACTCCGTCAACGACAGGAGCACGACCTGGCCGTTCCATTCCACCGACATGCGTTCGCTGTCGAGCGAGAGTGCGCCGCGGCGGATGACCTGTTTTTCCTCGGTCGGGCGGCGCAGTGCGTCGACGCGGCGAAACAGCGCGTTCACGCGAGCGATGAGATGGGCGAGCGACAAGTCCTTGGTCAGGAAGTCGTCGGCGCCGAGCCGCAGGCCGGATACCGCATCAATTTCGCTGTCGCGAGCGGTCAGGAAAATGATCGGCAGCTCGGGTGAGAGTCCGCGCAGTTCGCGGCACAGCTCGAAACCTCCCTCGGGCTCGTCTTCCAGGGAGATGTCGATGACCGCGAGGTCCGGCAGGCGCGCCACGAAAGCCGCCATGGCTTCACGACGGTTTGGATAACCGCGCACGGCATATCCCTCACGCGAGAAAGCCGCGGCGTAGTTGTCGCGGATGGCACGTTCGTCTTCGACGATGGCAATTGTCTTTTTCACAGGATGGCAAGTGTAAGCGACCGGAATGGGTGCCGGTGGCGTGGCCACATTTGGTCACTTTCGGTCGGCGGGGCGCCATCAAGGCATCACGGATCGGGCGGCAGGACGGCGCGAAATGTCGCTCAGGCTCAAAACAAAGGATGCCGTCATGACCGACCAGCCCAACACATGCGACCGGACATATGCCGCTGAACAGTTCGCCACCCAGCAGGGTGAGCGCTGGCGCCGCTTCCTGGAACGCGTCGGCACGCGCAGCAACGACTTCGCCGCACGGCTTGCCCGTGCGCGCTTCGTCTACCTGCATCGCCGCGAAACGGCCACGCACTGGTTACCGCTGTGAGCGCGGTGCCTGGGCATTTCATGAACGAGAAGCCGGAAACCCGCGAGCCCGTGGCGGAGGAGAACGATTCGGAAGGCACGTTCTGGCACTGGTTCGCGCTTGGCGCTCTGCTGTTCGCTTGGATTGCCGAGGCGACGATGTGCGCCGAACGCGGTTTCTGAAGGCGATGTTCAGTCTGGCACCGGCGAGATCCCCAAGCCGGTGACTCTCGAACGCTGGGCCAGCGCCAGCACCTGTGCCACCACTTCATAACGCGTACGCTTCTCCGGCACCACGTTTATGCGTGGCGCGTTCGCGCTGCCAGCCACCGCCGCGAAACGCACGCCAAGCTGTTCGAGCGACGCCACTTCCGCGCCGTTCCAGTAGATTGCGCCGTCGGAGGCGATATCCAGGCGAATGGATGGCTGTGGCGCCGTGGCCGGGCCCTGTGGCAAATTGAGTTTCACGGCATGCGTCGCCAGCGGCAACGTGATGATCAAGATCACCAGCAGAACCAGCATTACGTCGATCAGCGGCGTGGCATTGAGCTGCGGCTCGGCAACCGAGGAGTGACCTGACATGTTCCACCTCTTGTATTGCCTAACGCGAAAGCGCGCTCGTCGGGGTTGCGGGCAGTCATGAGAGCCGAACGGAGATTCAAGGCGCTGCCGCTCGAGGCCGCCACGCTGCTCAGCGAAGGCAATGTCATCGAAGCCATCAAGGTGGTCCGCAAGGCCGAGCGTGCAGGGCGCAGGGAGGCCAAGGCACGCGTCGCTGCGCACATCGCGCAGGACCCGATCCTGCGCGTGCAGATCGAAGCGCTGCAGAGCGCGAGGCGCCGCAAGTTCTTTTTCTGGTTTGTGGTCGTGGATCTCGTGATCACCGCCGGGGTCATCTATTGGTTCTTCTACAGGGGTTCTGCCTGATGTTGCTGATTGGCATGTTCGACTCGCCCTTCGTGCGCCGTGTTGCGGTTTCCATGAAGTTGTTAGGCGTTCCGTTCGAACACGGCAACTGGTCGGTGGGCAGGGACTTCGACCGGATCCGCAACCACAACCCGCTCGGCCGCGTGCCCACTCTCGTCACTGACAGCGGCGAAACTCTCATGGAGTCGAGCGCCATTCTCGACTATCTCGATGAGCTAGCCGGCCCGGAGCGCGCGCTTCTGCCACGGGCCGGCGCAGAACGGCGCCAGGCGCTCAACCTCATGGCCATGGCCACGGGCGCGGCGGAAAAAGGCCTGCTGCAGATCTACGAACGGATCTTTCGGCCAGAGACGAAGCGTCATCAACCCTGGGTCGATCGCTGCCGGCTGCAGATGAGCTCTTCGCTGGCGGCCATCGATCGCTACCTGGGCGAGCGCGGCGTGGCGCAGTGGCTGGTGGGCAAGCGGATGACGCAGGCCGACATCACCACGGTTTGCGCGTTCACGTTCCTCAATGACGCGCTCAAGGTGGCCGACGATGCCGTGATGTTCCAGTCGCTGGCCACGCTCGCCTCGCGCTGCGAATCCATGACGGTGTTCCAGGAAACCCGAGTGCCGTTCTTTCCGCCGAGTAGCTAAGTTCTCGCGAGTCGCCACTGACATACGCCGCCGCATCGGCGGCGTTTTCCTATGTGGGCGTCAGCCCTCAAAAAGCATTGATCCCCGTGAGCTCACGCCCGATCGTGAGCTGGTGGATGGTCTCGGTGCCCTCATAGGTGATGACGCTCTCGAGATTCAGGGCGTGGCGAATCGGCACGTATTCGGCGCTGATCCCCGAGCCGCCGAGCATGTCGCGGCAGTCGCGCGCGATGTCGAGCGCGATGCGGCAGTTGTTCCATTTCGCCAGCGACACCTGGGCCGGCTGCATCTTGCCCTGGTCCTTGAGCCGGCCGAGTTGGTGGGATAGCAATTGCGCGCAAGTGACCTTCCGGGCCATTTCCGCGAGGCGAAGCTGGATTGCCTGCGTGGCCGCCAGCGGCCTGCCGAACATCACGCGTGTCTTCGTGTAGTCGAGCAGCTGTGCGAGGCAAGCCTGCGCTGCGCCAATGACACCCCAGGTAATGCCGTAGCGCGCCTGCGTCAGGCAGGACAGGGGTCCCTTGAGTCCCTTGACGCCGGGCAACAGGTTTGCATCGGGCACCACCACGTTGTCGAAAAACAGCGATGAAGTGACCGAGGCACGCAGGGAAAACTTGCGTTCGATTTCCGGCGCTGCGAAACCCTTCATGCCTTTCTCGATGATGAACCCGCGAATGCCATCATCAGTCATCGCCCAACAGATGCAGAGGTCGGCGATGGCGCCGTTGGTGATCCACATCTTCGAGCCGTTGATGACCCAGTCGCCGCCTTTCTTTTTCGCGTGCGTCTTCATGTTCGAAGGGTCCGACCCGCCGTGCGGTTCGGTGAGGCCAAAGCAGCCGATCTTGCGGCCCTTCGCCATGTCGGGCAGCCACCTCTGCTTCTGCTCGTCGCTGCCGAAGGCGAAGATCGGGTACATGCACAGCGAGCTCTGCACCGAGACGAAACTGCGGATGCCCGAATCCCCGCGCTCGAGCTCCTGGCAGATGAGCCCGTAACTGACGGCGTTCAGGCCGGCGCAGTCGTAACCCCGGATGGATGAGCCTAACAACCCGAGCTCGGCGAGCTCCGGGATGAGTTCTTTCGGAAACGTGTGGTTTTCGAAAGCATCTTGGATAACGGGCAGCACCTTCGCGTCGACGAAGCGGCCGACCGAGTCCTGCACCATGCGTTCATCATCGGTCAGCAGGCCGCGGATGTCGTAGAGATCGAGGGGATTCAACATCGCGCGATGATACGGTGCCGGGTGGGGAGTGGGGAGAGCCGCTCTCCCCACTCCCCACCCGGCACCTAGTAGGCAATCCCAAGTCGACGATACAGGTGCCCGAGGAGCCAGAGCGGGCCGATCAGCAGGAACTGCAGATCCTTGTAAAAAGAAGGCCGCTTGCCTTCGATTGCGTGACCGATGAACTGGCCGATCCAGCCGATGGCGAAAATGACGAGGCAGGTAAGCCACAGGGGCCAGGCGAGGGTGTCGAGCCAGCTCACGGTGAGCGCCAGGATGCCGAGCGCGATTGCCGCGCCGATGCCGAGCGTCACCGACAGGGTGAAGTAGTAGACGACGGCGAGGGCGATGGTGATCGTGGCCCAGTTGAGCCAGGGGGAAACGTCCGCGAGTGCCGCGGGGACCGGGATGGCCCAGATGAAGCCGATGACGGTGAGGACGATGGGTGGCACACAGATGATGTGCAGCAGCTCATTGCGGGGATTGCTGTGGCTCTCGCCATATTCCCCAAACCATTGCTCGACGGTGCGCATGGCGCGGAACGCTACGCCTGCGTCGTGGCCTCTGCAAGAATGACGGACTGTCAAACGGAAGGAAGCCGACATGCCGCTGATGCAGCGCTTCATGAAGCTCGTGGCCCGCAGCGGCATCCTGCCCGATGCGCGGCTGTTAGAGCTGTATCCGCCGTTCGTGCCCATGCGCATCAAGGTGCTCGAGATCACCAAAGACTGGCGCACGGTGCGAATACTGCTGCCGCTCAACGCGCGATCGCGCAATCCCGGCGGCGTCATGTTCGGCGGCTACCAGGCTGCGCTCGCCGATCCCATCGCGGCGCTGGCATGCGCACGGGTTTTTCCTGGTTACTCGGTGTGGACACGCGCCATGTCGATTTCCTTCGATCACGGCGGGAACTCCGACCTCGAGATGAGGTTTGCGCTTACACCTGCACAGGAGCAGGACATTAGGATGGGGCTCCAAAACGAAGGGCGTGCCACCCCGACATTCGAATACGGCTACGTTCGCAAGGATGGTGTGCGCTGCACGGTAATTCGCAATACGGTTGCGATCCGGCCGCGCGGCTACAAGCGTGCAACCACGCCACCCGCTTCGCCCGAGAACGTGGAATAGAGCCCTCGAATGAGAACCAGATCACAGAAAACCGGTTCATTCGGCGTTCAGATGCACGCCGCTATGTTTGCCCGACGATTCAGGAGAACTGCATGAATACGATTATTGTACGCACCACATTGTTAGCCATCACCGCCGCGTTCACGTTTGCGGGATGCACGACCACCGACGCCTACACCGGCGAGAAGAAGGTCAACAACGCTTCCAAGGGTGCCGGCATCGGCGCCATCGCGGGTGCCGTCATCGGCGCAGCCACGGGCGACAACTCCAAGGAACGCCGCGAACGCGCGCTCATCGGCGCTGGCGTCGGTGCGCTCTCGGGTGCCGGCATTGGCGCCTACATGGACAAGCAGGAAGCCAAGTTGCGCGCGCAGCTCCAGGGCACGGGCGTGTCCGTGACTCGCGCTGGCAATGACCTCATTCTCAACATGCCCGGCAACATCACGTTCAAGACCGCAAGCTCGGATCTGAACGCGGGCTTCTACAAGGTGCTCGATTCGGTGTCGCTGGTGCTCAAGGAATTCGACAAGACACTCATCGACGTCGAAGGCCACACGGACAACGTCGGTGACAACAACTACAACCAGAACCTGTCGGTTCAGCGCGCGAGTTCGGTGGGTGGCTACCTGCAGTCGCATGGCGTGAACAGCCAGCGCATCGTCACACTGGGTGCCGGCGAGAACCGTCCGGTTGCTTCAAACGACAGTGCCGAAGGCCGCCAGCAGAATCGCCGCGTAGAACTCAAGCTGCAGCCGATAACGCAAGGCTAGTTCTCGAGTTCGAAACTCGGATGGACGCCGGCGCTTCGCCGGCGTTTTCCGATGTGGCGCTTGCGCCTGGAAATACGGCGTTTTCCTTTGTGGCGCTTGCGCCTGGAAATACGGCGTTTTCCGATGTGGCGCTTGCGCCTGGAAAGGCTCTTGGTTTCATCCCTGAAACAATAGGTACCTGCCAGACCGCGTAATGGTCCGGATTCAATATGCTCGCGATGATCTCGTTGAAGTGCTGGCGGACCGTCGTCGCCGGAAACTCGGCCGTCGCCAGCGCGTTTACGTAGCCATCGCGCCATGCGGTGATGATGTCCGCGAACACTCGGCGCGGAACCCGAAGCGTATCGACCACCACGTAATCCACGCGCACGTCGATGAGCCCGGCCTCGCGCAGGAGCGTCCAGGCACGGCGGCCAATGCGCGAGTCCGTGTCGGTGCGTATGGAGAACTCCACGGGGCCTTTACGCCAGAAGACGTCGGGGTCGAGCGGCCCTGACATCATATGCAGCATCGAATAGTCCTCGGCGAGTACGTGCACACGTCCACCGGGTTTGGCGACGCGGACCAACTCGGAGAGGATGCGGTCGACGTGCGGGACCGACTGGATCATGTGCCGGTTCGCCACAAGGTCGAAGGTGTTGTCCGGTTGCGCCAGGTGGAATGCATCGCCCGTCTCGAACTTCAGGCGCGGCGCGAGTGCCGCATAACGGTCGCTGGCGTGATTGACGGAAGCCGCGAGCAGCTCCACGCCCAGCACCTGGGCCTCGGGCAACAGCTCGGCCATTTTTGCGCTGAACTCGCCCGTGCCCGCGCCGACGTCGAGCACGCGCGCGTTGCGCGGCAGCCGGTAGAAATTGATGAGCGCCTTTTCCTGCGGCCAGATCGCTTCGATCTGCGCGGCCAGCGTGCGGACCATGGATTCGTCCGCCATCTGCTCGCCCTGGGGATTGAGTGCTGATTTCGTCATGAAGGTGAATTAATCCACGGACCGATGGGTCGCAACAATACAAAAACTTACCATTGAAAAAGAAAAAGCCCCGGTTTGCGGCCGGGGCTTCAGGGTTGAGTCTGAACGGGCACTTCAGGCCGTCATCAGGCCTCGCAATTTCTTGATCGCATTCGCCTCGATCTGGCGTACACGTTCCGCCGACACGCCGTATTTCTCCGCGAGGTCGTGCAACGTGACCTTGCCTTCACCAGTCCAGCGGCTGACCACGATGTCCTGCGCGCGTGGATCCAGCGTCTTCATGGCCTGCGCCAGGCGATCGCCCGTGGTGTCTTCCCACTCGGCATTCTCGATCTGGGTGGCCGGATCGGCATCCGGCGCCGGTAGATAGGCGGCGGGCGAGTAGGTCTCGTCGCCGTCCTCGCTGCCCGAGTCGGGAACCGGGTCGAACGAGAGGTCGCGCGCCGCCAGGCGCTTTTCCATCTCGGTGACTTCGGCGGGCGTCACCTTGAGGTCACGCGCCACGGCCTGCGTTTCCTCGTGCGACAGCCACGCCAGGTTCTTCTTCATCTTGCGCAGATTGAAGAACAGCTTGCGCTGCGCCTTGGTGGTGGCCACCTTGACGAGACGCCAGTTGCGCAGCACGTATTCGTGAATTTCCGCGCGGATCCAGTGAACCGCGAACGACACCAGGCGCACGCCAACCGTGGGGTCGAAGCGCTTCACGGCCTTCATGAGTCCTACGTTGCCTTCCTGGACCACGTCGCCGAGCGGCAGGCCATAACCCGAATAGCCGCGCGCGATGTGCACCACGAAACGGAGGTGCGACAACACGAGCTGGCGGGCAGCCTCGAGATCGCCGTCATTGCGGAACCGGTTGGCGAGTTCAGCCTCATCCTCGCGCGACAGCACGGGTATGCGGCTTACCTTGTCCATGTAGGCGTCAAAACTTCCGACCGGGCCGGACAGAACGAAATCGTTCTTTCGGGCGACCAGTGCGGTTGCAGCAAGAGCGGTGGCAGTCATCTGGACGGACCTCCTGGGGCGATCTGCTTATCTCGTGGGTCGGGATATTAGCAGTCGGGCAATTAGAGTGCTAAAGGCCCGCTCAGTTCCATCCCCCGAAGGAGGCATCAGATCAATAAGTTATTGTTTTATAAGTCCAGGCTCAGGCGCGGGGCTCGATCGCCCGGAGGTGCCGGCCGGTGGAGATGAGGGCGCCAAGCCAGCCGAGAGCTGCCCCGACCCCCACGAGAAGCCCCAATCCCTGTCCGCCGAGGCCCGTCAGGTGGAAACGGCTGCCGTACTGCGCGGACAACTCGCCGACTGCCTGGTCGAGCCAGGCAAGGCCGCCGAACACGATGAGCGCCGCCAGCAGCGCCCCGCCGAGGCCATAGAAGATGCCGGTGTACAGGAACGGCCGTCGAACGAAGGCGTTCGAGCCACCCACCAGTTTGGTGACTTCGATCTCCGGCCGCCGCTGCTGGATCTCGAGCCTGATGGTGTTGCCGATCACGGCCAGCACCCCGAGCCCGAGCACGGCCACCACCAGCCACATGACCCGCCGGAGTACATCGAGCAGCGAATGCAGGCGCCGTACCCAGTCGAGGTCGAGCTGCACGATATCGACCTCGGGAAACGCTGCGAAATAGCGGCGCAAGGATTCCACCTCGGTGGGGCCGCTGGCGTTTTTCCCGGGCCGAACCACCAGGTGGTGCGGCAGAGGATTGTCCTCGAGGGCCGACAGCGCATCGCCGAAGCCCGAAGCCTGCTTGAACTCCTCGAGCGCCTGCGAAGCGTTCCGGACAGTGATGGAGGCAATGCCCGGGCGATCGCGCGCGCCCTTGGCGATCTGCTCCACGCGCTCGATGGGCGTGCCGAGCTTGAAATGAACGGTGAAGTCGACGGCGTTGCTCAGGTCGCCGGTTGCGGTGCGCAGGTTGTCGACCATGAGCGCGAGTCCCGCGGGCAGGGCCAGCGCCACGCCGATGACCATGAGCGTGAGCATGGTGGCGAGCGGTGCACGGGCCAGCCGGCCGAGCGAGCCGAACAGCGCCTGCAGATGCCGCGTGCCGTACGACGAAACCGCGCCGCTCACGTGCCCCTGCTCATGTATGAATGTCCGGCAGATCGGAAAGCTGCGGCGCCTGCGCGGTCATGCGTGCCGCGTACCCGGCGCGAAAGGTGTCGGTGGCGATGCGACCGGCATCGAGCACGATCTCCCGCTGGCCGAATTGCTCCACCAGGTGCGGATCGTGCGAGGCGATGATCACGGTGACGCCGACTTCCTGGAAGCGCTTGAACACACGCATGACTTCGACGCTGAGTGCGGGGTCGAGGTTTCCAGTGGGCTCGTCGGCGATCAGCAGCTGCGGCTTGCTGACGACCGCGCGCGCGATACCGACACGTTGCTGCTCGCCCACGGAGAGTTCGAGCGGCGAAGAACGTTCACGGCCTAACAACCCGACCTGGTCGAGCGCGGCACGCACGCGCCGGTCGACTTCCCTGAGCGGCGTTCCAGCGACGACCAGCGGCAGCGCCACGTTGTCGTAGATGGGCCGGTCCACCAGCAGCTTGTGATCCTGGAACACCACGCCGATGGCGCGGCGGAATGCCGGAATCCTGCCGGCCTTGAGCTTGCCCGTGTTCTGTCCGCTGACGGTGACGGTGCCGCGGCTCGGGCGTTCGAGCAGCGCGATGAGCTTCAGGACGCTGCTCTTGCCGGCGCCGGAGCGGCCGGTGAGGAACACGAATTCGCCGGGCTGGATGGTGAACGTCACGCCCGCGAGCGCCTCGCGGCCATTCGGATAACGCTTCGCGACGTTTTCGAAAGTGATCATGCGCGGATCTTAGCTCGCGGCGACGCTGTTGCCGGAAACCAGCGCACCGGCAAAGGCGCGTGCGTCGAATTCGCCGAAGTCCTCGGCCTGCTCGCCCACGCCGATGAAGCGGATGGGCAGGCCCAGCTTGCGCGCGATGGCGATCACGATGCCGCCCTTGGCGGTGCCGTCGAGCTTGGTGAGCACGAGGCCCGTGACGCCCACGGCTTCGTGAAACTGCGTGGCCTGCGTGAGCGCATTCTGACCCTGGTTGGCGTCGAGCACTAACAAGACCTCGTGCGGCGCGGAAGGTTCGACGCGCTGGATCACGCGCTTCACCTTTTTCAGCTCGTCCATGAGATGCGACTGGCTGTGCAGCCGCCCGGCGGTGTCGATGATGACCACGTCCGCGCGCCGCGAACGCGCCGCCTGCACGGCGTCGAATACCACGGCGCCCGGATCCGCGCCCGCCTGCTGCTGGATGATGTCGGCGCCGGCGCGGTCCGCCCAGACGCCGAGCTGCTCGATGGCCGCGGCACGAAACGTATCGCCCGCCGCGAGGACCACGTGTTTGCGCGCGTCGGCGAAACGGCGTGCGAGTTTGCCGATGGTGGTGGTCTTGCCGGAACCGTTCACACCGACCACGAGGAGCACGAACGGCTTGGCGTTGAGCTCGAGAGGCTTCTGCGAGGGCAGCAGGATCGCCGTGATCGCATCCGTCAGCGCGGCGATGAGCGCGTCGACGTCGGCGAGCTCAGCGCGCGCAACTTTTCTGCGCAGTTCTTCGAGAATGTGCTGCGTGGCATCGACGCCGACATCCGCGCTCAGCAAGCGGGTCTCGAGCTCGTCGAGCACTTCGGCGTCGATCTTGCGGCCGGGCACCAGATTCGCGAGGTCATACGAGAGCCACGAACCGGGGCGGTTGATCTTCGCGCGCATGCGCGCGAGAAAGCCGGTCTTTGCGGGTGGGTCGGTGGGCATCGAGCGTGAAGAGTATCAGTCAAAAAAGAGTGGGCGAAAAAAAGAGCGGCCCGAAGGCCGCCCTGCGAAGTATCGAATTTGCCTGATTTACTGTGGTGCGAGTATTGCGGCGTTGGTGACGGTGATCTGCAGCCCGCCCGATCCAAGGAGTGACGCCAACTGCGTCCGTGCCTCGATGTAGGACGGAAGCGTCTGCGGCGCCGGGCTCGGAAGCGCGATCGTGCCGTGTCCGCCTTCCGTGAAGCGCGTGAGGCCACGCGCACCGGTCGCGCTCGCGAGCGTCGCCGTGATGGTCGGCAGACCCAGCAGATTCGCCAGGCGCAGGGTCGAGGAGTTGGGTACCGCCAGATCTGTCGGACGCGTGGCGTTTCCCGCCGTACCCTGGATCATTTGCATGAGAGTCGGCTTCGCGACCCAGTTCGCCGCATAGTTGCAACCGTCACCGGATTCCACGGTGGCCTGCGCGGCATGCACGAACTCCCAGTAGATGGACGTTCCGGGCGGGAAACCGGCGGCCGCGAGGCCGTTGTTCAGTACGGGCGAATAGCCCGGCGACTGGCGCAACGTTTCCATGATTCCGCAGCCGGCCGCGAACAACGACACCGACTTGATGTTCGTCACGGCGATCGGCGTGCCCATGTAGGCGCTGCCGATGATGCCGCCGAGCGACCAGCCGAAGAAGTGGACGCGGGCCGGGTCGATGTCCGAAACCGTGTCGCCATCGAGGTCGAGGAACGGCACCGCTCGCGTGAGTGCGATGAGATTCGCCACACCCTGACGCAGGTTGTCGCGCGCGGTGAGTACGCTGGCGAGGTTGATGAAGTGCTGTCCGGACGAATCGGGAGTGCCGTCCGGTCCCGGAGCCGTGGTCGCATTGTTCACATAGTCCACGTTGAACGTGGGTTCGCCGACTCGGTAGGCCGTCGGGATGCCGGGATACGCGGGACCCATCGGATTCGTGGGCGAGAGCGCGTATAGCGGATCGGTGGGCATGATGCCGTGCAGGGGCAGGTCGATGCCCACGATGACGAAGCCAGCTGCCGCCGCGGCGTCCGCGATCAGCGCCAGTGTGCCGCGATCTTCCGTGATGCCGTGCTGATAGATGACGACCGGCCAGCCCGCGCCAGGCTTGGCGGTTCTCGGCACGCCCACGAGCATGGGTACGGTGAGCTGCTCAGTGACCCGGGGAAAGGGATTGAAGCGCGTCAGGTTGCGCTCGTTTTTCGGATCCTGAAGGCCCGCGGCCGCAGGCGGCGGATTTGCCGCACGCCACCACGTGTTGATCGGCTCGGTGCCGGTGCCCGCGGGAGGCGCAACGGGCTTGCTCAGGTAGTAAGGCACCGTGATCGTCGCGAAGTGAAGATCCGCGAGGTTCTGACCGCCGACCACGATCGCGCCAGTCGGAAGCACCGGCGCCGGCAGGACGGCGGTGGCCGGTGGCGGGCTCGCGCTGGTGGTGAGCGAAATCACGCGCAATACGGTGTCCACCGACTGCGTGGTGAAGCTCGAGGAAACGACGATCGTGGCCGGGCTCACCCCCGCGACGCCGGCAGCGCCGAAGTGCGCGCGAGCCAGGTTGCACAGTGCGTTCAGGCGCGCATCGGTGATGGTGGCGCAGGTGTTGGCAATCGCGGCAGTCTTGATGGTGACGTAGTCAGCGTCGGCATCGATGGCAGCCCCGTTCGCGGCTCGCAGCGCATTGGTGACCAGCACCAGGTAGCCGATGTCGCGCGGACGGGTCGCGCCGGGTGCGTCGTTGTTGGGAAGCAGCGGGCGCAGTGGCACGATCTGCACGAGTGTGCCGCCCGCGTCGATGTTAGGCGCGGTCTCGACGATGTAGTCCACACCCTGGACCAGCACTCGGCGCACCGGGCTCGAGGTGGTGGGGAAACCCACCGTCGCCTTGGTGGCTGGATCGACGTGCACCTCGATGAGCTTGATGCCGGCGGCCGTGGTCGTCAGGTTGATGGCCGTCGAGAAGCGCAGCTTGATCGGGGCCTGCGTGGAGAAGCCATCGAGCGCGTTGACCACCGGTTCGGTTACGCCGCTGGGCAGACGCAGCGTCGCCGGGAAGAAGGCGCTGGACGGCAGGTTCAGCGTGCCGTCCGTGGGAACACCCGTGGTGGGCGTGAAGTAGGCATCGTGCGGGTACGGCAGGATGCCCTGGTTCGGCGAGAACAACACGCGGTTGGCCGACAGCGTGGTCGTGCTCGGCGGAGCGAGGTTGCCAGTCGTCGGAACGGTCGGCCCCACATCCGGTGGATTGTCCACCGAACTCGAACAACCGGCCGTGACGATGACAGCCAGGGCTGTGGCTGCAATAAGCCTCTTCATGAGTTCGCTCCTCGGAATTCTGTTTGCAGAAAATCAGGCCGGTCGCATTCCCTCGCCGTGCAGAACGATGCGCCGAACTTGTCGTATTGGGGCGGTAGCGTACGCTTGGGCCCCAAAAGGTAGCAAGCAGCGGGCGCGTGGGTCTCGAGCATTGGCGAAAGTAGAAAACAGCGGAAAAAGTCGGAAGCCGGTGCGCGCCAATGACGCGGGCGGTGGTGCACGAGCGCCCAAGTCCCACTCGCGAGTCTTGCGCATCATCGCGGGCCGGCATCGCGGCCGTCGTCTTCGTTTTCCTAACGGCGTCGAGATTCGCCCGACTCCGGACCGGGTGCGGGAAACCCTGTTCAACTGGCTGCAGCCGCGCATCGACCAATCGCGCGTTCTCGACTTGTTCGCCGGCAGTGGTGCGCTCGGTCTCGAAGCGCTGTCGCGCGGCGCCGCGCAGGTCACTTTCGTCGAGAAAGATCGGCGTGCCGCGGCAGCCATCGAAGCAGTGACGCGCGAATGGCAGGAGTCGAATGCGCGCGTTGTTTGTGAGAGCGCCATCGCGTGGCTGGCGTCGCCGGCGAGCGATTCGCCGTTCGACATCGTGTTTCTCGATCCGCCCTACGATTCGGATCTGCTGGCCGCGGCAGCGGCGGCACTTGGCGGCAGGATCGCGCCCGACGCACGCATCTATCTCGAAAGGCGGGCCCGGGAGCCGCTGCCGGCGTTACCCGCGAGCTGGAAAGAGCTTCGCGCGGGCCGGGCAGGCGAGGTCGGGTATCATCTATTTTCTGTTTGAAACCAGGGCCGCATGAAACGCAGCGCCGTATATCCGGGGACCTTCGATCCCATCACGAACGGACACCAGGACCTGGTGCGCCGGGCTGCGAGTGTGTTCGAACGCGTCATCGTCGCGATCGCCTCAAACCCTAACAAGGCGCCGATGTTCCCGCTCGAACAGCGCGTGGAACTGGCGCGCGC
>Ga0307513_10006486_pt1 | contig 15277 bp, 12 predicted proteins | sample 15_EM_MG_FD_202174 | JGI IMG/M metagenome (GOLD analysis project Ga0307513, IMG submission 202174) | Populus trichocarpa ectomycorrhiza microbial communities from riparian zone in the Pacific Northwest, United States - 15_EM | ecosystem: Host-associated > Plants > Roots > Unclassified | place... | reverse complement strand
CTGGTTTTCGGCCAGTTCGCCGAGGCAGAGATCGCGACGCTGTCGGAGGCCGAGCTCGACGAGTTCGAGACGATCATGGCGGAAGAAGACAATGATCTCGTCCGCTGGGTCATGGGAACATGGCCGGTGCCCGAGCGTTTTGAGACACCGATGTTTACCCGCATCGCCGCCTACAAGCCCGATTTCGACAAGCCCCTCAGGACGCCGGAATGATCCCTGGTTTCGATGCGAAGAAGCTTGCGGCCATTGCCGAGCCGCTGACGATCGGCAATGTGCCTGCCGGTCTTGAAACGCTGCTGCTCGCCGAACTTGCCCGAACGGGCGAGCCGGTCGCCTATGTGATGTCTGACGGCCACCGCATGGCCGATCTCGAACAGATGCTGGGCTTCGTCGCCCCCGACATTCCGGTTCTCAGCCTGCCGGCCTGGGACTGTCTGCCCTATGACCGTGTCTCGCCGAGTGCCGATACTTCGGCCCGCCGGCTTGCAGCACTTGGCGGTCTCATCGCCCATCGGAAAAAGCCGCATGCTGCAATCGTGCTCGTCACCGCCAATGCCATGCTGCAGAAGGTGGCACCGCAGGATGTCATTGAAAGCCTCAGCTTTTCGGCCCGTCCCGGCAACCAGCTGCGCATGGACGATCTGGCCGGCCGCCTGGAACGCAACGGTTTCGAGCGCGTCGCGACCGTTCGCGAGGTCGGCGAATATGCCGTGCGCGGCGGCATTCTCGATGTCTTCGTGCCGGGTTCGGAAGAGCCGGTCCGCCTCGATTTCTTCGGCGACACGCTGGAGAGCATCCGCAGTTTCGATCCAGCCAGCCAGCGTACGATCGGGCAGGTGCGCTCCCTCGATCTCAACCCGATGAGTGAGGTGACGCTGACGCCGGATACGATCAGCCGCTTTCGCAAGAATTATCTCTCGGCTTTCGGCGCCACCACCCGCGACGACGCGCTCTATCTCGCGGTGTCCGAAGGCCGCCGTTATCCCGGCATGGAGCACTGGCTGCCGCTCTTCTACGAGAAGCTGGATACCGTCTTCGACTATCTCAGCGGCTTCCGGCTCGTCATCGACCATACGGTGCGTGAGGCGGCGGAGGAGCGCTCCAAGCTCGTCCTCGACTATTATGACGCTCGCGCGAATTCCGGCCAGCCGGCCAAGGGCCAGGTGAACCAGGGCACGCCCTATAAGCCCGTGACGCCGGGCCAGCTCTATCTCGACAGCAAGCTTTTCGTAAAAACCCTCGACGCGCTCGGCGCGATCCGCATCAGCCCCTTCAACGAGCATGAGGGCGAGGCGAGGCGGGTCGTCAATGTCGACGCCCGCCAGGGCCAGCGCTGGGCCCGCTCCAATGCCGAAGGCGTCGGTGATGCCGAGCGCGTCAATATCTTCGACGTCGTCGTCAAGCATATTGCCGACCGCCGAGCTGCCGGAGCGAAGGTGCTCATCACCGCCTGGACCGAAGGTTCGCTGGAACGCCTGTTGCAGGTGCTGAATGAGCACGGCCTCGAAAAGGTCAAGCCGATCGAGGCGCTGAAGGATATCGGCTCGCTGGCAAGAGGCGAGGCGGCCGCTGCCGTGCTCAGCCTCGAATCCGGTTTCGAGGCCGGCGACCTCGTCGTCATCGGCGAACAGGATATCCTCGGCGACCGCATGGTGCGCCGTTCCAAGCGCCGCAAGCGCGCAGCCGACTTCATCTCCGAGGTCGCGGGCCTCGACGAGGGCTCGATCGTCGTCCACGCCGAACATGGCATCGGCCGCTTCATCGGGCTGAGAACCATCGAGGCGGCAGGCGCCCCGCATGCCTGCCTCGAACTGCAGTATGCCGACGACGCCAAGCTTTTCCTGCCGGTCGAAAACATCGATCTTCTCTCGCGCTATGGCGGCGAGGGCACCGATGCCCAGCTCGACAAGCTCGGCGGCGGCGCCTGGCAGATGCGCAAGGCCAAGCTCAAGAAGCGCCTGCTCGACATGGCCGATGCGTTGATCCGCATTGCCGCCGAGCGCCTGACGCGCCACGCCCCGATGCTGACGACGCCTGAGGGTCTCTACGACGAATTTGCCGCCCGCTTCCCCTATGACGAGACCGAGGACCAGGAAAACGCCATCGAGGCGGTGCGCTCCGATCTCGGCGCCGGCCGGCCGATGGACCGCCTGGTCTGCGGCGACGTCGGCTTCGGCAAGACCGAAGTGGCGCTGCGCGCCGCCTTCGTCGCGGCGATGAACGGCGCCCAGGTCGCCGTCGTCGTGCCGACGACGCTGCTTTCCCGTCAGCATTTCAAGACCTTCTCCGACCGTTTCCGCGGCCTACCGGTGCGCATCCAGCAGGCCTCGCGCCTTGTCGGCGCCAAGGATCTGGCGCTGACCAAGAAGGAGGTGGCGGAAGGCAAGACCGATATCGTCGTCGGCACACATGCGCTGCTCGGCGCCGGCATCAAATTCGCCAATCTCGGCCTGCTCGTCATCGACGAGGAGCAGCATTTCGGCGTCAAGCACAAGGAGCGGCTGAAAGAGCTGAAGAGCGACGTGCATGTGCTGACGCTGTCGGCAACGCCGATCCCGCGTACGCTGCAGCTCGCGATGACCGGCGTCCGTGAATTGTCGCTGATCACCACGCCGCCGGTCGACCGTATGGCCGTGCGCACCTTCATCTCGCCCTTCGACAGCCTCGTCATTCGCGAGACACTGATGCGCGAGCATTATCGCGGCGGCCAGAGCTTCTATGTCTGCCCGCGCCTTGCCGACCTCGAGGATGTGCACGCCTTCCTGCAATCGGATGTGCCCGAGCTGAAGGTCGCCATTGCCCATGGCCAGATGCCGGCCGGCGAACTCGAAGACATCATGAACGCCTTCTATGAAGGCCGCTACGACGTGTTGCTGTCGACCACCATCGTCGAATCCGGCCTCGATGTGCCGACCGCCAACACGCTGATCGTCCACCGCGCCGACATGTTCGGCCTTGCCCAGCTCTATCAGCTGCGCGGCCGCGTCGGCCGCTCGAAGGTGCGCGCCTTCGCGCTCTTCACGCTGCCTGTCAACAAGGTGCTGACGGCCACCGCCGAACGCCGCCTCAAGGTGCTGCAGTCGCTGGATACGCTCGGCGCCGGTTTCCAGCTGGCGAGCCACGATCTCGATATTCGCGGCGCCGGCAACCTGCTCGGCGAGGAGCAGTCCGGCCATATCAAGGAGGTCGGCTTCGAGCTCTACCAGCAGATGCTGGAAGAGGCGGTCGCCGAGGTCAAGGGTGTCGACGAGATCCACGACACCGGTTGGTCGCCGCAGATATCAGTCGGTACGACCGTGATGATCCCGGAAGGTTACGTGCCTGATCTGCACCTGCGCATGGCGCTCTACCGACGTCTCGGCGAAATCACCGAACTCAAGGAGATCGACGGCTTCGGCGCCGAGATGATCGACCGTTTCGGGCCGATGCCGGTCGAAGTCCAGCATCTCCTGAAGATCGTCTACATCAAATCGCTCTGCCGCACCGCCAATGTCGAGAAGCTCGATGCCGGCCCGAAGGGTGTCGTGGTACAGTTCCGCAACAAGGAATTCCCCAACCCGGCAAACCTCGTCGGTTACATCGGCAAGCAGGGCACGATGGCGAAGATCCGCCCCGACCACAGCGTCTTCCTGACCCGCGACCTGCCGACGCCGGAAAAGCGCCTGCAAGGTGCCGCGGTTGTCATGACCCAGCTGGCGGAACTCGCGAAATAAACGGAAGGAGACAGAGATGGCGAAATACGGCGCAACGATCGCCTGGCAGCGCAACGGCGAGACCTTCACCGACAACCGCTACAGCCGCGCCCACCGCTGGACCTTCGACGGCGGCATCGAGGTCAGGGCATCCTCTTCCTCACATGTCGTCCCGCTGCCCTATTCCGTCGAGGATGCCGTCGATCCGGAAGAGGCTTTCGTCGCCTCGCTCTCCAGCTGCCACATGCTCTGGTTCCTGTCGATCGCCGCCAAACAGGGCTTTTGCATCGACAGCTACACCGATGCAGCCGAGGGCGTCATGGAGAAAAATGCCGAGGGCCGTCTTGCCATGACCGTCGTGACGCTTCGGCCGCATGTCGTCTTCAGCGGCGAGAAGCAACCCTCGTTAAGCGAGCTTGAAGCCCTGCACCATCGCGCCCACGACGAATGCTTCATCGCCAATTCGGTGAAGACCGAGGTGCGATGTGTTCCGGTTCTGGGCTGAGCTTTCGGCTAATTAGTCGCCTGGCGGTTCCGACCAGCCGATCAGTTTTGCCCATTCGTTGGCGCCATCCATGATGATGTCGAACACAGGGTCCTTGATGTCATAATAGAAATCGGCATCCCTGGGAAAACGTTGGGCGAGCCGTTGCTTGATAAGCGCATAGGCGCCTGCCGCCGTCGGGTGGGCACGGAGGAAATCGCGGCAAAGAAGCGGGTAACGCTGGTTGAAGCGGCCTCTTTCGCGAATGTGCAGATTGGCCGGACGCCCCGTGCTGCGATAGAGCGCCTTGCGCAATTCGCTTTCTGCCAGCTCGAGTCCCGGCGGGCAATGATCGACCGCAACCGACCTGCGCTCGAACCCTGCCTGTTCGAACGCGCTGTGATCGACGTCAGCCAGATCGTTCACGGTAAGCTGGATATCGATGATATCCTTCGCGGCTAGGCCGGGAACGGCGGTAGACCCAATGTGATGCAGATATGCTTCGGCAGGCGCCGCTTGCATGATGGCGCGCTTGAGCATCAGGAAATCCTCGGCCCAACTCTGTCGTGGCTGTTCGATCTCGATCCGCATGGCCGGCGACGTTAGTTGAGGCTTGATCGCGCCTCGGCTTTCGCCTTAGCGATATCGCGCAGCGCGTTCGCCAGCACGTCGGGCGTCTGCGCGCCGCTGACGGCATATTGCTGGTCGAAGATGAAGAAGGGCACGCCGTTGACGCCCATCTCCTGCGCCGCGGTGATCTCGGCGACGATCAGATCGCGGTCGGCATCGGAAGCGAGTAGCGAGGCGATGACTGAGCGGTCGAGGCCGGCCTTTTCGGCGATATCGAGCAGTACCGCGTGGTCGCCGACATTGCGGCCTTCTTCGAAATTCGCCTTGAACAGGGCGGCAACGACCTTGTCCTGCTTCTCGCGGCCTTCGATCATCGCCCAGTGGATCAGCCGATGTGCGTCGAGCGTGTTCGGGCCGATCTTGATCGCCTCGAAATCGAAGGCGATGCCGACCTCGCGGCCGAAATCGGTGAGCATCTTGTGCGCCTGCGCCACACGCTCTTCGCCGCCGAGCTTCTGCGCCAGCGCCTTCTTCTGGTCGACGCCTTCCTTGGGATAGTCGGGATTGAGCCGGTAGGGTCGCCAGTTGATGTCGACGCCGATCTGATCCTGCACCTCGGCGATGGCGAGCTCCAGCCGCGCCTTGCCGAGATAGCACCAGGGGCAGACGACATCCGAGACGACGTCGATGGTGATACGCTCCATGATGATTTTCCCTTATTTCTGTGCGTCTCCGTAGGGAGACCTTTCGGCGGGAGCGGCGTGACTGCTCCCTATTGCACGCTCGCGTCCCACCATACCGGCAGCTGGTAGCCATAGAGCGGCACCGTGTCGGGATGGCCGATGCGCTTGCTGCGCGCCAGCCATTGCTGGTCCATATGATAGAGCGGCAGCACATAGTGGCTGGAAAGCAGCAGCCGGTCGTAGGAGCGCACCGCCGCGGTGAAATCCTCGGCCGAGCGCGCCCTGAGCAGATGGTCGATCAGCGTGTCGAGATCGGGATCGTTGGCGCCGGCAAAGCTGTCCGTACCTTCGCGGCTCTTCGCGGCCGAAGACCAGCGGCCGAGCTGCTCGTTTCCTGGTGACAGCGAAGACGTATAGGACTTGAGGATCATATCGTAGTCGAAGCTGTTCGTCCGGCTCTGATACTGCGAATCATCGACTGTCCGGATCGCCGCGGCGATGCCGATCGTCTGCAGCGAACGCTGATAGGCGACGGCCAGCTTCTCCTGGTCGGCATTCTGCGTCATGATCTCGAAGGCGAGCTGGCGGCCGGAAGCATCAGCCATCTTGCCGCCCTGGATCGTATAGCCGCCCTGTTTCAACAGCTCGACGGCCTGCTTCAGCACATTGCGGTCGCGGCCGGAGCCGTCGGTAACCGGCAGCTTGTAGGTGCCGTCGAGAATCTCCGGCGAGATTTTGTCCTTGATCGGCCCGAGCTGGGCAAGTTCGGCCGCATTAACGGGAACTCCAAAGCTCGACAGCTCGGAATTCTGCCAGAAGCTCTGGGTGCGCTTGTAGGCGCCGGAATAGAGGTTCTTGTTCGCCCATTCGAAATCGAACACCAGCGACAGGCCTTCGCGCACCTTGAGATCGGCAAAGATCGCCCGGCGTGTATTGAACACGAAGCCGAGCATGCCGCTCGGCAGTTTCGGCTTGAATACGTCCTTGACCGCAGCCCCCGACGTGACAGCAGGGAAATCATAGGCATTGGCCCAATGGCCGGGATTGCCGTCGGCATAGATGTCGACATCGCCCTTCTTGAAGGCTTCGAACAGTGTCGTGTCCTGCAGGAAATACTGGACCGTGATCTGATCGTAATTATCCGTGCCGACCTTGGCGGGAATGTCCTTGCCCCAGTAATTCGGGTCGCGCTCATAAGTGATGCTCTCGCCGGGCTTTACCGTCTTCACCTTGTAGGGACCGGAACCGACCGGCGGCGTCAGAGAGCTGCGGTCGAAGGTTGCGGGATCGATCGCATGTTTGGGCAGAACCGGGAAAAGACCGAAGATCAGCGGCGTCTCGCGGTCGGCCTTGTCGTTGAAGGTGAAGCGCACGCCGTGTTCGCCGACCTTTTCCATCTTGGCGACGACGTTCAGCCGGTTGGAGAAGGGCACGCGGCCCTTGTCGCGCATCAGTTCGAAGGTGAACATGACGTCTTCGGGCGTCACCGGCTGATCATCGGCCCATTTCGCCTTCGGATTGAGATTGAACTGGATGAAGCTCCTGTCGTCGTCCCATTCGACCGTCTCGGCAAGCAGGCCGTAGAGCGTGAAGGGCTCGTCCCTGGAACGCTGCATCAGCGATTCGTAGACGAGATTGCCGTAATCAGGATCCCACATGCCGCGCGCCGTCGTGCGCATGCTCTTCAGGATGAACGGGTTGAGGCTGTCGAAGGTGCCGACGACGCCGTAAGTGATCTTGCCGCCCTTCTTCACATCGGGATTGACGTAAGGGAAGTGCTTGTAATCCGCCGGCAAAGCCGGCTCGCCATGCATCGCGATGCCGTGCAGCGGCTCGGCAGCAGCGGCGCCGCAAAGCAGCGAGAGGAGGAGGGGGACGACGATCCGAAGCATTCAGAAATCCTTGATCCGCGAAAACGGTTACGATTCACCCTAAGACTATCATGGGGTCGACTGATTCCAACACGGAGCGACGATTTTTGGCATCGCAGCGAAATTGCCCCTCAAATTGCCAAAGAAATGCTGGATATCTTGAACGGCGCGATGTAACAGGTGAACCCGAAGTTTCGGGGTCATGCATTTGCCTTATTTTTTTAAGAGGTGGAGTGCCGAACGACCCGATGATTGGGGCGGCAAGTCGCTGCCCCGAACGGATATCAGGAGACGGAATTCGCTATGATGTTCAAGTCTGAAAAGAAAATGCGGGCAGCACTGTCCGTTCTGGCAGTGATGTTCGGCGCCGCTTCGGCTCCGGTCTCCTCCTTCGCCCAGGATGCAGCGGCACAGGCTCCAGCCCAAGGCGTCGGCGCGCCCAAGCTCGGCTGGTACAAGACCTGCAGCAAGCAGGAAGACAACGACATCTGTGTTGTCCAGAACCTGATCCTCGCCAATGGCGGCCAGCTCGTCACAGCCGTCGGCCTGATCTCGGTCTCCGGCAAGATCAACCGCAAGCTCCTGCAGGTCTCGGTTCCCACAGCACGCCTGATCCCCCCGGGCATCCTCATGCAGATCGACGGCGGCAAGGGCCAGAAGCTCGATTACGCCGTCTGCCTGCCGGACAAGTGCACCGCCGAAATCCCGCTGACCGATGCGATGATCGCCAGCCTCAAGAAGGGCAGCGATGTGATCTTCACCTCGATCAACTTCCGCCGCGCCCCGAACCCGATCAAGATCTCGCTCGAAGGCTTCACCGGCGCCTATGACGGCGAACCGGTTACCGAAACTAAGCTCGCCGAAAGCCAGCGCAGCCTGCAGGAAGGCATGCAGAAGAAGGCCGAGGAAGCTCGCAAGAAGCTGGAAGACGCCCAGAAGGCAGCCAAGGCGCAGTAATCCTGCCATCATCATTGAATGAAAAACCCGGCTTCACGCCGGGTTTTTTATTGCCCAAAGAAAAGGCCCCGCCGGATCAGTTCCCGGGACGGGGCCTTGTTTCATGCTGTCGGACGTCCGATCTAATGGGCGAAGCTCACCTTGGGTTTGAACTGCCCTGACGGGGCCTGATCGAAAATCTGGTAGACCTGCGGATTGCGAAGCGGTGTGCCGCTCTCATCATTCTCCAGGTTCTGCTCGGAGACATAAGCGACATATTCGCTGTCATCGTTTTCGGCGAGCAAGTGATAGAAGGGCTGGTCCCTGCTCGGGCGCACGTCGGCCGGAATGGAATTCCACCATTCTTCCGTATTCGCGAACTCCGGATCAACGTCAAATATGACGCCGCGAAACGGAAATACCTTGTGCCGAACCACTTCGCCAATACTGAACTTTGCTACTCTTTCTTTCATGGTACGACTTCCTTTCATCACCTGATTTGGTGATTGGTGCCGCGCAAATCAAGATTTTGCGCGTCGTTCGTCACATGAACGTCATATCCTCCTTTTGGCGTCCATGACCTGGGAGGTGAAAGCCCCCGCACCACGGGGGCTTTCCGTTTCCGGCCGATCAGGCCGAATAGTACATGTCGTATTCGACCGGGTGCGGCGTCATTTCGAAGCGCATCACCTCGGCCATCTTCAGCTCGATAAAGGCATCGATCTGGTCGTCATCGAACACGCCGCCTGCCGTCAGGAACTTGCGGTCCTTGTCGAGGCTTTCAAGCGCTTCGCGCAAGCTGCCGCAGACGGTCGGGATCTTCTTCAGTTCCTTCGGCGGCAGGTCGTAGAGATCCTTGTCCATGGCCTTGCCGGGATGGATCTTGTTCTTGATGCCGTCGAGGCCGGCCATCAGCATGGCGGCGAAGGCCAGATAGGGGTTGGCGGTCGGATCCGGGAAACGGACTTCGACGCGCTTGGCCTTCGGGTTGGAGCCGAAGGGAATGCGGCAGGAGGCCGAGCGGTTGCGGGCCGAATAGGCAAGCAGCACAGGGGCTTCGTAACCCGGCACGAGACGCTTGTAGGAGTTCGTCGACGGATTGGTGAAGGCGTTGATTGCCTTGGCATGCTTGATGATGCCGCCGATGTAGAACAGGCAGGTCTCGGAGAGGCCGGCATATTCGTCGCCCGCGAAGGTCGGCTTGCCGCCCTTCCAGATCGACTGGTGCACATGCATGCCCGAGCCGTTGTCGCCGAAGATCGGCTTCGGCATGAAGGTCGCCGTCTTGCCGTAGGCATTCGCCACCTGATGCACGACGTATTTGTAGATCTGCATCTTGTCGGCGTTGCGCACCAGCGTGTCGAACTTGATACCGAGTTCGTGCTGGGCGGCGGCGACTTCATGGTGATGCTTTTCGACGACGACGCCCATTTCGGAGAGCACCGTCAGCATTTCAGAGCGCATGTCCTGCGCGCTGTCGACGGGAGGAACCGGGAAATAGCCGCCCTTGACGCGCGGGCGATGGCCGAGGTTGCCGGTCTCGTAATCGGTGTCGTCGTTCGACGGCAGTTCGGTCGAATCGAGCTTGAAGCCGGTATTGTAGGGATCGGCCTTGTACTTGACGTCGTCGAAGACGAAGAATTCGGCTTCCGGGCCGACGAAGATCGTATCGCCGATGCCGGATGCCTTGAGATAGGCTTCGGCCTTCTTGGCGGTGCCGCGCGGATCGCGGTTATAGGCCTCGCCGGAGACCGGATCGAGGATGTCGCAGACGATGACCATGGTCGACTGAGCGAAGAATGGGTCCATATGCACCGTTTCGGTGTCGGGCATCAGCACCATGTCGGACTCGTTGATGGCCTTCCAGCCGCCGATCGAGGAACCGTCGAACATCACGCCGTCGGCGAACATGTCCTCGTCGACGCAGGCAATGTCCATCGTCACATGCTGCAGCTTACCCTTCGGGTCGGTGAAACGCAGATCGACGAACTTGACGTCGTTTTCCTTGATCTGCTTCAGAATTTCGCTTGCGGTCGCCATTAATTAGTTTCCTCCGATTTGCGATGACGATACGTGGTCGGCGATGACGGTAACGGACTTTGCGCGATTGGCAAAGTGGTCAGATGGCATCGATGCCGGTCTCGCCGGTACGGATGCGGATAACCTCTTCGACGTTGGAGACGAAGATCTTTCCGTCGCCGATGCGGCCCGTCTGCGCCGCCTTGCGGATCGCGTCGATGACGGCTTCCGCGTTCTCGTCGGCCAGCACGACCTCGACCTTTACCTTCGGCAGGAAATCGACGACGTATTCGGCTCCGCGGTAGAGTTCCGTATGGCCTTTCTGGCGACCGAAGCCCTTCGCTTCCGTGACTGTGATACCCTGCAGACCGACTTCCTGAAGGGCTTCCTTCACTTCGTCCAGCTTGAAAGGCTTAATGATCGCTTCGATCTTTTTCATGAGAAAATGTCTCTCCGCTTCTCCCGTTATGGCAGGAATTTTCCCGCTCGCCGGATATGATGCAGATATCGTGCCAGTTTGAAATCCATCTTCTCGAAAAAAGACGTCGATTCTGTAAAAACAGCCGCGTTTGCGGGGATTTCGATGTCGTTTTGGTGACGCACAGATGAGAAAACATTGTCCATTGACCAGAATCGCATCCAAACCCGAAAAAATCACGTGTTTTAACAGTTGCGAATACACATCTCGATTTGATGAAAATATAAGCAATCGCACAAATATTGTTCTTTTCTTTGGTGTTTCAGGCGGTTGTTTTTTAGGCGTTTTTTCAATTGAATAGGGCGATGAGCAAGCACCTGTCCGACCTTCTCCTCACGCCCGCCGAAATGGCCGCCGTCGATGCTGCCGCTGCCGCATCCGGCATCGATTCCTTCGGCCTGATGGAGAGAGCGGGTGCTGCGGTCGCAGCCGCCGCACTGCGTCTTTACCCCGGTGCTCTGCGTTTCGTCGTGCTCTGTGGGCCCGGCAATAATGGCGGCGACGCTTATGTCGCGGCAAGGCATCTGCAAGAGAGCGGCGCGACGCTAGCGCTCTTCCATCTCGGTGATCCCTCCAGGCTGAAAGGGGATGCGGCCCGTGCCCATGCCGGCTGTGCAATTGAGGGGCAGGAACTCGAGCTCTATCAGCCAGACACCGGCGACGTCGTCATCGATGGCGTGTTCGGCGCGGGGCTTGGCCGCGACGTGCCAGCCGATGTGCGCGCACTGATCGGGCGTGTCACCGAGGCCGATATCCCCGTGCTCGCCATCGACCTGCCCTCCGGCCTTGATGGCCGCAGCGGCAAGGTGCTGGGAGCGGCCTTCCGCGCCCGCAACACCATCGCCTTCATGACGCGCAAGCCCGGCCATCTCCTGATGCCGGGCAGGGAGCTTTGCGGTCAATTGGAGGTCTTCGATATCGGTATCCCGGCCCGCATCGTCCGCGCTGAGGCAAGCGGCGTCATCGCCGAGAATACGCCCGCCGCCTGGAAGGGCGTGCTGCCGGCCGAACAGCTGGAAACCCACAAATACAAGCGCGGCCATCTGGTCGTCTTCTCGGGCGAGGCCGACAAGACAGGTGCTGCGCGCATGTCGGCGATATCGGGCCTGAAGGCCGGCGCCGGCCTGGTGACGATTGCGTCGCCCCACGCTGCGATGGCCGCCAACGGCGCGCATCTCACCGCCGTCATGCTGCATGCGGTCGACGACGAGGCCGAACTGGGTGAGTGGCTCGCCGACCGGCGCCTGCAGACCTTCATTCTCGGTCCCGGTTTCGGCATCGGCGCCAGGGCGCGGGGTTTCGTCTCGGCCCTTGCCGAACGCCGTCTGGTGCTCGATGCCGACGGCATCTCCTCGTTCAAGGACGATCCGCAGCAGCTCTATGACGCTTTCCAGGGCGAGCCGCGTCTTGTGCTGACGCCGCATGAAGGCGAATTCGCGCGGCTCTTTGCCGATATCGCCAGCAATGATGCAATGAGCAAGGTGGACAAGGCAGTGGCCGCCGCCCGCCGCGCCAATGCCGCGATCGTCTACAAGGGGGCGGATACGGTCATTGCCTCGCCGGACGGCCGCGCACTTGTCAATACTAATGCCCCGGCATGGCTAGCCACTGCCGGTTCTGGCGATGTGCTCGCCGGCATCATCGGCGGATTGCTCGCCCAGGGCCTGCCCGCCTTCGAGGCTGCGGCAGCCGGCGTCTGGCTACATGGAGAGGCCGGCCACCGCGCCGGCAAGGGGCTGACGGCAGAGGACCTTGCTGCCCAGGTATTGCCGCTTTAGCCCAGGCTATGTTTTAGCCCAGGGCTAAATCCCAGTCCGTCTATTTCGCCAGTGTCTTTTGTAGCGCGATCGCCCCATGCGGCGCATTCACCTTGCCTTCGTGGATCATGAAGGCGAAAACATCGCGCGGCTCGGTCTTCACCTTGCGATCTTTGTCGATCAGCGGCAGATCATCGGGCACCTTGCCTTCGGCCCAGGTCTTCAGCCGGTTCGCCCAGGCGTCCAGATCCTTTTCCGGATAGCAGGTCGGAATATCGTCCGAGCCCTTCTGCAGCCGCGCATAGACGAAATCCGCCGTCACGTCGGCGATCATCGGATATTCGAAATGCTCGGCGCAAACAGGCGCCACGCCGTATTTCGCAAGCAGCGCCACGAACTCGGGCACCTTGAAGGAATCGTGCCGTACCTCGACCACGTGACGGAGTTTCAGCCCGTCCTGCCTTTCCGGCAGCAGCTTCAGGAAGGCTTCGAAATCTTGCGGATCGAACTTCTTCGTCGGCGCGAACTGCCAGAGCAGCGGACCGAGATGATCGCCGAGTTCGCTGATGCCTGACGACAGAAAGCGCTCCATCGATTCACCGGCTTCGCCAAGCACCCGCCGATTGGTGACGAAACGCGTCGCCTTCAGCGAGAAGATGAAACCGTCGGGCACATCCGCCGCCCATTTGGCGAAGACCGCAGGCTTTTGCGTGCTGTAATACGTGCCGTTGACCTCGATGACCTTCAATTGGCGGCTGGCATAGTTCAGCTCGTCTTTCTGTTTCAGGCTCTCTGGAAAGAAATGGCCGCGCCAGGGCTCGAAGGTCCAGCCGCCGATGCCGGTGCGGATAGTGCCGGATGTGGTCATGTTATCCTCCCCATTCGCAGCCGCTCAGGCCGCATTGATCTCTTTCGTCATGTCGACAATCGTCCATCCTGGCCGATAAGGGTTCGGCCGGCGACCCGTTTCTTGAAAGCCAAGGCGCCATAGAGCGCGATGTTCCGTTCCATCCGCGCATTCGTATAGAGCCGGATCTCTGGCATCGCCCATTCCCGCGCCTTGCCTTCCAGCCACTGCAGCATCGCCAGCCCATGTCCGGCACCCTGAAAGGCCGGCGAGACCGCGATGCTGAACAGCATCAGATGATCGGAATGCCGTTCGACGACCACGAGACCGGCGGTTTCGCCGCCGATCTCGCGCAGCCAGACCTCGCCGCGTTCGATGCGCGGCGCATAATCCTCCGTCACCGGGATCGGCGGAGCGCCGAAGAGTTCGGTATAGGGCCAATAAGCGGCTGATGTCAGCGTCGCGATCATCTTGAGATCATCGAGCGACGCCGGCCTCATCGTCATTCCGCCGCAACCGCCTTCTTTACTGGCCGCCGCTCCAGCAATTCCTTGAGGAAGTGTCCGGTATAGGACCGCTTCTCCCTGACGATCGCCTCGGGCGTGCCGGTTGCGACGATCTCGCCGCCGCCGTCGCCGCCTTCGGGGCCGAAATCGAGCACCCAGTCGGCCGTCTTGATGACTTCGAGATTGTGCTCGATCACCACCACCGAATTGCCCTGGTTGACCAGTTCGTGCAGCATTTCGAGCAGCTTGGCGACGTCGTGGAAATGCAGGCCGGTCGTCGGTTCGTCGAGAATATAGAGCGTGCGTCCCGTCGAGCGTTTTGACAGCTCCTTGGCGAGCTTGACGCGCTGCGCTTCGCCGCCAGAGAGCGTATTCGCCTGCTGGCCGACCTTGATATAACCGAGGCCGACATCCTTCAGCGATTGCAGCTTGTCGCGCACCGCAGGCACCGCAGCGAAGAAATCGACGCCTTCCTCGACAGTCATGTCGAGCACGTCGGCGATCGACTTCTGCTTGAAGGTGACATCGAGCGTCTCGCGATTGTAGCGCTTGCCGTGGCAGACGTCGCAGGTGACGTAGACATCGGGCAGGAAGTGCATCTCGATCTTGATGACGCCGTCGCCCTGGCAGGCCTCGCAGCGACCGCCCTTGACGTTGAAGGAGAAGCGGCCGGGCTGATAGCCGCGCGCCTTTGCCTCCGGCAGCCCGGCGAACCAGTCGCGGATCGGCGTGAAAGCGCCGGTATAGGTCGCCGGGTTCGAGCGCGGCGTGCGTCCGATCGGCGACTGGTCGATGTCGATCACCTTGTCGATATGCTCGAAGCCGTCGATGCGGTCGTGATCGGCCGGGTTTTCGCGCGCGCCCATGACGCGGCGTGCGGCCGATTTATAAAGCGTCTCGACCAGGAAGGTGGATTTGCCGCCACCGGAAACACCCGTCACGGCCGTGAACACGCCGAGCGGGATCGACGCCGTGACATTCTTGAGATTGTTGCCGCGTGCGCCGACCACCTTGATCTCGCGGCCCTTCTTCGGCTTGCGGCGCTCATCGGGAACGGGAACACCGAGTTCGCCCGAGAGATATTTGCCGGTCAGCGACCTCGGATTGGCCATGATGTCCTGCGGCGTGCCGTGGGCGATGACCTGGCCGCCGTGAATGCCGGCGGCCGGGCCGATATCGACCACGTCGTCGGCCGACAGGATCGCATCCTCGTCATGTTCAACGACGATGACGGTGTTGCCGATGTCGCGCAGATGCTTCAGCGTGTCGAGCAGCCGGGCATTGTCGCGCTGATGCAGGCCGATCGACGGCTCGTCGAGCACGTAAAGCACGCCCGTCAGCCCCGAGCCGATCTGCGAGGCAAGCCGGATGCGCTGGCTTTCGCCGCCCGACAGCGTGCCGGAATTGCGCGACAGGCTGAGATATTCCAGGCCG
>Ga0307513_10006485_pt1 | contig 15278 bp, 14 predicted proteins | sample 15_EM_MG_FD_202174 | JGI IMG/M metagenome (GOLD analysis project Ga0307513, IMG submission 202174) | Populus trichocarpa ectomycorrhiza microbial communities from riparian zone in the Pacific Northwest, United States - 15_EM | ecosystem: Host-associated > Plants > Roots > Unclassified | place... | reverse complement strand
CGAGTTTTCCCGGTTTCCCGGCCCGGCACCATCATCCGGCACCTACAGCCATCCGCGCTGCCGCGCGAGTCGGTACGCATCGACGCGGTTGTTGGCGCCGAGCTTGCCAATCGCCTCGGATAGATAGTTGCGCACGGTGCCGGCTGACAATCCGAGCTGCTCGGCGATCTGCGGCGCGGACAGTCCTTCGCCCGACAGGCGCAGGATCTGGCGCTCGCGATCGTTGAGCGGATCGGATTCGTTCCACGCCTCCACTGCGAGCGCGGGATCGATGGCCTTGCCGCCACGGTGCACGGCGCGCAGCGCCTCGGCGAGCTTCTCCGCCGGCGAATCCTTGAGCAGATAACCCTTGACCCCGGCATCCAGCGCGCGCCGCAGGTAGCCCTGGCGTGCAAACGTCGTGACGATGACCACCTTGCAGGGCAGGCCGTCGGCCTGGATTTTCTGCGCCAGCTCGATGCCGGTCATGCCAGGCATCTCGATGTCGGTCACCACGATGTCCGGCTTCAGCCGCCGGCATTCCGACAGCGCCTGCATGCCATCGGCGGCGTCGCCGAGCACTTCGATGTCGCGCTCCATGCGCAGCAGCGCGCCGAGCGCGCCGCGCACCATGGCCTGATCCTCGGCGAGGAGGATGCGGATCATGCGGCCCTTTTCATGCGGCGATGGGAACGGACGCGCGCAGCAGCGTACCGCCATTCTCGTTGGGCATGAGCAAGAGCGTGCCGCCGACGTTGTCGAGCCGCTCGCGCATGCCGTTCAGGCCATTGCCGGGAACGATGCGGCCTCCCCGACCGTCGTCCGCGACTTCGACCACTACCGTAGAAGATTCATTTTTCACGCGGATCGTCACGCCCGATGCGCCTGAGTGCCGCCGGATGTTGGTGGCGGCTTCGCGCAAGCTCAGCGCCAGCGCGGTTTCCCGGTCGTGCGGCAGTTTCACGTTCTCGGTTTCACACTTGACCTTGACGCCCTGCGCTTCGAGCAGCGCGGTGGCCGCAACCAGCTCGGCTGAAAGCGCCGTGCTGCGAATGCCGGACACGGCGTTCCGGACCTGCGCCAGCGCATCGCGCGCCACGCGTTCGACTTCGCCGATCTCCGCGCGCGCTGCGTCGAGATCACGATCGATGAGCTTGCGAGCCAGCTCCGACTTCAGCGCCACCACCGACAGCGTGTGTCCCAGCAGGTCGTGCAGATCGCGGCCGATGCGTTCGCGCTCGGCCAGCATCGCGAGCCGGGTGATTTCCTGGTGGCTGCGACGAAGGTGCGCTTCCTGATGGGTGGTGTAAGCGGTGTAGAGAGCCGAAATGCCGAGCAGCACCACGGGCAGCGCGCAACTGATGATGGTGCCAAAATTGTGACCGAGCAGGCTCATTTCGAGGATGAACAGCGCGGCGACGCTCGCAATCACTTTCCACCCGATGCGCGTCGGAACGACGAATGCGAGGCTGAAATACCCGAAGATCAGATAGCCGAGCGCGGACAGGTTGAAATACGACACCACAAAACCCAGCAGGAAGACGCCGGCGATGTATCGCAGGCGCACCTCGTTCGGGCCGCCGTAGTAATAAGAGCAAAGGTGCAGGTAGACAAAAAACGGCACGCTGATGAGCGTGGGCAGAATCACGCGAACGAACGAAACCTGCGCGACGATCGGATACAGGAACAACCAGGCCAGGTTGAACAGGATCACGAACGGCATGTTACGCATTGCGCGGCCGTTGCCACCGAGCATGTGGCCGACCATCGACTCCGGGGGTGGATTCCGGATGTTCTGCAGCAGTTTTCTGGGGTGCATGTCTTTCGTTTCCCGGTGCGATCTTACTCCACGCGCACGTCATCGATCTGGAAGCGGAACGGCCCTGCGGGTCCCATCGTGCCGACGCCAATTGCGCGCACGCGCTTCCAGTCGGCGGCGCCGAGACTGGCGATATCGAGCCGTACCTCTTTCCACTCGGGGCCCGTTTCGAAGTCGACCATGAGCGGTATGCCTTCCACGGCGAGCCCCGAGATCACCATCAGCATGTAGCGCCGGCCATCGCCGCGCGCCTGGAATGTCAGGGTCTTCTTCCCGGAGTAGTCCATTAGGCCCTGCATGGGCGGGCCCTGCGGAAAGAACATCGAGCCGGCGAATGGGTACTGGATTGCGTCGCCGACCGCGCCGGCTACTTCGAGCGCGCCCTTGCTGCCGCCCGCACCGCCTTCGACGAGTTGCTGACTCGCGCTCGAGTTTCCGCCGCGCATGTCATCACCGGCGGCACCCCAGCCAATGCCGTAGGCCGTCGCGGCGGACCCGGCATCGAAGTTGGACAGCACCACCACCTGCGGCGCCGCCACGCCAGCGGGTGACTCCGGCGCGGCCGTGCTGCTGGTAGCGGAGGCCGTATCCGTTGCCTTGCCACCGAACACGCCCGCCATCGACAGGGCAATCACGGCGATGCCGGCAGCGGCGGCGATCGCCAGGGTGCGTTTCGGCCGTGCGCCTAACAAGCGGAATCCGCTGCCGTGCATGCGCCGCATGGCGAGCAGGAAGAACACCAGCGTGACGCCGGCAAGAACCGCCACGTGACCCAGGACGGTGCCGCTGCTCGGTGCGCCCACGGTGCCCAGCGCCATCTGCGCGAGATGGTAGGAGGGCCAGATCGGTGCGAAGTCGATCAGTACCTTGGGCATGAATTGCATCGGTACCCACAAGCCCGACAGGAAGGCCATGGGCAGGAAGATCAGGTTCACGATGGCCGGCGAAGCTGCGCCTGAGACCAGCGAGCCGACCCACATGCCGATGGCGCAGAATGGCAGTGCGCCGAGCACATCGATTGCGAACAGACGGATGCCCTGCGAGAACGTCAACGGCACATGGCCGACGAACACGGCCATCAACGTGAGCATCAGCGCAATGATTCCGACGAACAACATGGCCATGGCGGCACGCGCCAGTAGATAGGCACCCGGCGGTTGCGGCAGCGCCTGCTTGAGCGTGAGCAGGCCTTGCTCGCGTTCGATGGCGAGCGACACACCAAAGCCGAACAGCCCCGGTCCCATGGCCCCGAAGACGCCATAAGTGGCGAAAAGGTATATCGCCTGGCCACTGTTGCCGCGCATGCTTCCGAAGAAGATGCCGAACATCACGTAGAACAGGATCGGAAATAGCAGTGTCGGCACGGCGAACGCCGGCGTGCGCAGCGACTTGATGAACTCGAAGCGCATCTCGCCCAGGTATGCGGCCCACAGGCGCGAGCCTGACATGTTGCTGACGGTGTTCATGCAGCCTCTCTGGCGGAATCGTTGGTGAGCTCGGTGAACGCCTCGGCGAGTCCGGCGCGTTTGACCTCGATGTCGGAAAGCTGCGGATCCTCGCGGAACAGCCGCACGAGCAGCTCTTCGGCGTTGCGCGTGGTGATCTTCAGGCGGTCGCGCTCCATCTCGACCTGTACCACTTCGGGCCAGGCGCGCACCGAGTCGGCGGTCAGACGCGTCACACAGCTCACCTGTTTGCGGGTGACGTGCGCGCGGATTTCGTTGACGCTGCCACCGGCGATGAGCCGGCCCCGGGCCATGACCGCAACACGATCGGCGAGCGCCTCGGCTTCTTCGAGATAGTGCGTGGTGAGCACTATGGAACAGCCTTCATGCTTGAGCTCGCGCACCACCTTCCAGAGCGCCTCGCGCGCCTGCACATCGAGGCCCGCGGTGGGTTCGTCGAGGAACAGCAATTCGGGACGGCCGCAGATCGCCAGCGCAAACTGCACCTGGCGCCTCTGGCCGCCGGACAGCTTGCCGTAGGGACGCAGCGCCAGGCTCTCGAGCGACATTCGCTTGATCACCGCGTCGACGTCGTAGGGCGTGGGGTAATAACTCGCGACTTGTTCCAGCAGCTCGCGCGGACGCATCACGCCCGGCAGCATCACTTCCTGCATCATCACGCCGATGCGGCGGCGGCCGTCGATTTCCTGCGGATGATGACCGAACAACTCGGCCGAACCTTCATCGGCGGCCTGCAGGCCTAACAGGATGGAGATGGCGGTGGATTTGCCGGCGCCGTTGGGTCCGAGCACCGCGAGCAGCTCGCCGCGCTTGACCGCGAGATCGAAGCCATCGAGCGCCTGAATTTTGCCGAAGCGTTTGCGTACGCCCTTGAGGCTTGCGAGTGTGGTTTGCGACATGTCCCCTCCGTTGGGCAGATCATGGCGCGCCGGGAAGCCGAAACTAAGTTGTCCCTGTCAGCCAGCCCCGGTGACAACTGTCATGCGTCGAGACCATCATTTTTGCGGGTGCAAGACGGGTGTTTCCAGGCGCATCGACTGCGCGAGCGCGTCGCGCCCTTCGGCTTCGGCAAATTCCGCGAGTGCGCGCAGGTCGGCGGCCGAATCCATGGTGAAGTTCGGTGCGCGGGTACGCAGGATTTCGAAAACCGCCAGCGCGGCGTCCGGCCGGCCATATCGCATCAGGTGGCGAATCAGCGTACTGCCCAGCGTGTTCAGCGCGGGCAGACTTTCCCAGCGAAGTGCCTGCTCGGCGACGTAGTACGCATCCTTGGAGACGTGTTCCGGATCCGTGTCGTTCAACCAGCGCGCGAGCGGCGCGGTCGCATCGACGTGTTTGCCGATCCGCACGAGCTGGAAAACGTCGTCGATCATTTTTGCCCGTTCCTTCACGCGCTCCGTTTCGGCTCGTGCCGCGACGCGCTCAGGGCTTCGGCTGGGTTCGAACCCGAGTTGCCGGCGCCGCACGAACAGCGCGGCGCCGACCAGGCTGAAGAAGGCCACCTCGCACCACAATGCGATCGTGGTTTCGACGATGGTCCACAGGTCCAGGCGATTGAGGAGGGCGATAACGCCAGCGATGACCACGAGCGCCAGCAGCAGCACCACGTAATAGGGACCGAGGCCACGGATGACGCGATACCAGATCACGGGGTTGACCGCCTGCCAGGGCCGTTCGCCAAAGCCGAGGATGGCCACGGTCGCCGGAAATACCGCAAGCAGTACGATGCCGAGAATGACGCCCGGCGTGCCACCGAGCCACCAGCAAGACCATACGCTGTAGAACAGCAAGGCGGCCTGGATCCACGGGCGGACCTCGAACGGGCTCAGCATGTCCGTGTCCATGACCGGCGGTTCGGCGGCGCCGTCAGCGAGATGTTCGATCAATACATAACAATATTTGAATACCCAGATCTGCAGGAACAGCGCCGCCAGATACCCATAAAACCCCGCCCAAAGGCAGAACGTGAGAAGGACGGAGAAGATTCCGACCATGAACAGGTTGGTCGGATGGAACGGAACCAGAAGAACGCGTGAGTGGTCCATAATGCGGTTCTAATCGGGGGTTGAAGTAAAGCATGGAAACGAATTCTTTCGATGCGATCGTCGTGGGATCCGGAATGAGCGGCGGCTGGGCCGCCAAGGAACTCACGGAAAAAGGCCTGAAGACGCTGGTGCTCGAGCGCGGGCGCATGGTCCGCCATCCCGATTACCCCACCGCCACCAAGGATCCCTGGGATCTGCCCTACGGCAACCGCATCACGCAGGAAACGCGCCACCGCAAACCTGTCCAGACACGCACCGGTTACCCCACCCCCGCCAACCAGCACTGGTTCGTCGACGATCTCGACAATCCTTATGTCGAGGAACAACCGTTCGACTGGCTGCGCGGCTACCACGTCGGCGGACGTTCGCTCATGTGGGCGCGGCAGAGCTATCGATTCGGGCCGCTCGATTTCGAAGCCAACGCCAAAGAGGGCGTGGGCATTCCGTGGCCAGTCACCTACGACGAAATCGCGCCGTGGTACGACAAGGCGGAAATCTTCGCGGGCATCAGCGGCAGCGTCGAAGGCCTGTACCAGTTGCCCGACGGCAAGTACCTGCCGCCGCACGATCTCAATTGCGTCGAAGTCGATTTCAAGAAACGGCTCGACGAAAAACTGGGGCGCAAACTCATCATCGGCCGCTGTGCCAATCTCACGGCGCCGCTCACGCACAACGAGAGCCCGCAACGCGGCACCTGCCAGGCGCGCAACATGTGCATTCGCGGTTGTCCTTTCGGCGGCTACTTCAGCAGCGTCTCTTCCACGCTGCCGTCGGCGGAACGCACCGGCAACATGACGCTCATGGCCAACCAGATCGTCTACGAGCTCATCTACGACGCTGACAAGGGCAAGGCGACGGGTGTTCGCGTGCTCGATGCCGAGACCGGCAAGCAGACCGACTACTTCGCCAAGATCGTGTTTCTGTGTGCGTCGGCGCTGGGCTCGGCCTACATCATGCTGAACTCCACCTCGAGCCGCTTTCCCAACGGCTTCGGCAACGATTCGGGCGAGCTCGGCCACAACATCATGGACCACAACAAGCCGGGCAACTCCAACGCCAGTGTCGAAGGTTACCTCGATGTGGCCTACACCGGCCGCCGGCCGAACGGCTTCTACATCCCGCGCTATCGCAACGTGGGCAAGGACAAACGCGACTATCTACGCGGCTTCGGCTACCAGGGCCGCGCGGCGCGCGCGGGTTTCGGGCGGTTCAACGACAGCGCGGTGATCGGCGAAGATCTCAAGAAGGAATTCCTGGAGGCGGGTCCCTGGAACGTGAGCATGACGGCGTTCGGTGAAATCCTGCCTTACCACGACAACCACGCACGGCTCGACCGTGACAAGAAGGACAAGTACGGGCTGCCGCAACTGGTCATCAATGCCGTCGTGCGCGAGAACGAGCGCAAGATGGAACAAGACATGAAGAATGATGCGGCCGAGATGCTCGAGGCCGCCGGCTACAAGAACGTCACGGTGAAGAGCGACGCCTACAACGTGGGCAACAGCATTCACGAGAGTGGCACGGCCCGCATGGGCACGGATCCAAAAAAATCCGTGCTCAACAAATTCAACCAGGTTCACGCCTGCAAAAACGTGTTCGTCACCGACGGCTCGTTCATGCCTTCGTTCGGTTGCCAGAATCCCTCGCTCACCTACATGGCATTCACGGCGCGCGCGGCCGACCATGCCGTCAGCGAACTCAAGAAGGGCAATCTATGAGCGACGTCATGATGCAAAGGCGCGAAGTCCTGCGGCGCGTTGCCTGGATGCTGGGCGGTGCGGTTTCCGCGCCGGCGGCGCTGGCGATCCTGCAGGGTTGCTCGGCCAGGGATCCGGCGGTCAGTGCCACGGCGTTCAAGCCAAAATTCCTGACCGCACCGTCGCAGATGGACATCGTCACCGAAGTCGCCGAGATCATCATTCCGAAGACCGACACCAGCGGCGCCAAGGATGCCGGTGTGCCGGCCTTCATCGACTCGGTGCTGGCCGACGTATATCCGAAGGATGCCCAGGAACGCTTCGCCGTGGGTCTTGGCGGGTTTGCGGCTGCAGCGGCCGCCGCCTCCGGCAAACCATTCCTCGAACAGGATCCGGCGCAGCGCATCGCGTTCGTGAAGCAATCGCTCGAGACGGCGCTCGAGGGTGAACGCAATCCGAAACCCTTCATCCTCATGGCGCGCGAACTCACGCTGCTCGGGTTCTTCACCTCGAGAGTGGGCATCACGGAAAATATGGAGTACGTTGCGGTCCCGACGGCGTACCACGGCTGCGTGCCGCTGTCGCAAATGAAGAAGCACGTCTACTGGGAATAGACCCGCAAGACCGGGAGGCAATCATGACCGTGGATCGCCGCATCATAGATTTGTACAACGAATACGTGCATACGGCTTTGCCGCGGCGCGAATTCATGACCCGCCTCGCGTCCATCGCCGGCAGCACCGCCGCCGCGATGGCCATCCTTCCGTTCATCGAGCCTAACTACGCGCAGGCCCGGCAGATCGAGCCCGACGACAAGCGGATCAAGGGCGAAAAGATCGAATTCGATGGTCCCCAGGGAAAGGTGAAGGCCTACCTGGCGCTTCCACGCAAGCCCAGGAAGGACGAGAAGCTGCCTGCCATCCTCGTCATCCACGAAAATCGCGGCCTCAACGAGTACATCGAAGACGTGGCACGCCGCGCCGCGGTCGGCGGTTACATCGCGATCGCGCCCGATGGCCTTTCGGTGGCGGGCGGCGCACCTTCGGACCAGGAAGCCGCGCGCGACCTGTTCGCCAAGCAGGATCCCGCGCGAATTGCGGGCGACGTGCTCGCGGGCGTCCCGTGGCTCAGGAAAAACCCCCAGTGCAACGGCAAGGTGGGTGCGGTGGGATTCTGCTACGGCGGCGGGCTCGCGCTGCGCGCCGCCATCGAGACCCCCGCCGTGGATGCGGCGGTATGTTTTTATGGGCGGCAGCTCACTGCCGATGAAACCCAACGGCTCAAGGTGCCCGTGCTGCTCAACTACGCCGGTTCCGACGAGCGCGTCAATGCGGGAATTCCGGAATTCCGCGCGGCGCTCGATTCGGTGGGCGTGCCCTACAGTCTCAACATGTATCCGGGCACGCAGCATGGCTTTCACAACGATTCGAGCGCGGCGCGCTACAACGAGCCGGCCGCGAAACTGGCGTGGAGCCGGACCATTGATTTCTTCGATACGTATCTAAAAAACCAATAGCGGAAAGCAGGGGGATCGCATGAAGGTCTGGGCCTATCTGTTGGCCGGTGTCACGCTGTGCGGCGTGGCGGCAGCCGAAGAAGACATTTTGAACCGCATGATCAACAAGGAAACCAACGGCTCCTGGTTCATCCAGCCGGAAAAACCGAAAGCGAAGCACATGAAGGCCGATGTACTCGGTGGATACGCATTCCGGGTCAGGGCGACCAAGAGCGCGAATCCGTGGGATGTGCAGGCGAGCTCGCCGATCGCTGGCGCGATCAACGAAGGCGACGTGATCATGATCAACTACTACGCGCGTGCCGAAGAGCCCGCCGAAGGTGGCAGCTCACTGACCGTGCGCATCCAGTTCGCGGGGCCGCCGTACAACTCGGTGCTGGACACGACCACCAAAATCTCCAGCGAGTGGCAGAGCTACTGCGCCTTCCGTGTTGCCAACGCCAGCATGGGAGAAAAGAAGAGCAGCGTGTCCATCCACCTGGCCACGGCCAAGCAGGTCATCGACCTGGGGCCGGTGATGGTCTTCAACTTCGGCAAGGGCTACGACACGAAGAAGCTCGCGTTCTGCAGCGGCTAGCCGCGATGGCCACCATCCCGAAGGCGGTGCGCGATCTGTGCCTCGCGTTTCCCGGCGTCGAGGAGTTCGAATCGCACGGCTCGCCTAACTATCGTGCCCGCGAGGGGAACCGCAAGGGCAAGGTTTTCGCGGTGTTCGCGCTCAATCACCACGGCGATGGTCACGTCGCCCTGTGGCTCAACACGCCCGCGCTCGAGCAGTCGCGCCTGATCGCCTCTGCTCCGAAGCACATCTTCAAGCCGCAGTACGTCGGGCCTTCCGGCTGGATCGGCGTCGAGCTCAATCGCGGATTCCCGTGGAAACGTGTGATCGAGCTCGTGCACATGGCCTACGTCAACAGCTCACCGGCGAAACTCGTCGCGAAGTTGACCAAACCGCCTGCGGTAGCTGCGCCGACCCACAAGATGACGCCACCGGAAATCGATCGCCTGAAGGCGCCGAAGGCACTCAAGTTTCGCGAGCGCCTTTGTAAAATCTGCCTCGCGTTGCCGGAAACCGACGAGGGCACGCAGTTCGGTTCACCCGTGTGGCGCGTCGGGAAAAAAAGTTTTGCCGTGCTCTACGATTATGGCAAAGGCCTCACCTTGCAGTTCTGGGTGGGCATCGAGCGGCAAGGTCCACTCGAAATGGACCCGCGCTTCAGCATTCCGCCGTACGTGGGGACCAAAGGATGGATTGCGCTCGATGGCTCGAAGAGCATCAACGAGCGTGAACTCAACAGTTTTCTCGTGGAGAGTTACCGGCATTTCGCCACGCGCCGCGCGCTGGCGAAGCTCAATACGTAGTTATTCGTTGCCGTAAACACACGTCGCGTTTTTCGCACGCTGTCACCATCTGGAGTCACTTGAAAGTTTCCGCCTACAGGCTATCTTCTGCGCGCAAGTAAAGGAAAGGGACGCATTCCATACGCGTGCCAGATCGCGTTTTCAATTCTCCAAGGACAGGGGAAAAGACATGAAACCAATCAATCGGAGACTAACTACAGTCGCGGCCGCGGGAGCGTTCGTGGCGTTGACTTCGGGTATCGTCGGTCAGCTGTCACAGGCGCAGACCGTGGCGCCCAGCGCGGATGTTCATCGTTTCACGCCATCGACATTACGGGTTGACCCTGAATCGAGCGCGGCGGAAACGCCTTCCGTGGGCACGCTGTCAGTGCCCGGCGAGGGGTTCCCAAGCGGGACGTTTCGTGAGGCGCCCGCCGCATTCGACAATCGCACCAATGGGTTCGATCCACAGGGACCTGAATTCGACTCCATCGACGAAGACACGGTCGTTCCATTGCGTTCGTTCAATGACAACCGGTTCATCTTCGAGGAAGTCGAGACGGTCGCAGACGGGCTGGGGCCCACATTCAATGCCCAGGCGTGCCGCGAGTGTCACCAGAACATCGTGACCGGCGGCGCGAGCCAGATCGCCGAGCATCGCACCGGGCGCCTCGAGCTGCTGCAGTTCGTGGAGTCGATCGGTGGCTCGCTGATCCAGTCGCGCTCCACCAACGCGGAGATCTTCGAGCGTGTGCCATTCGAAGACAGCGTGAGTACGTTGCGCATTTCGACCAACCTGCTCGGCGGCGGGTTCGTCGAGGCGGTGGCGAACTCCACTTTGCTCACCATTCGTGATCGCCAGCCCGCGGCCATACGCGGTACCGCGCTCGAGGTGGGCGTGCTCGAGGCTAACAACTTTCCGCGTATCGGGCGCTTCGGGTGGAAGAGTCAGCACGCCAGCATGGAGTCGTTTGCCGCCGATGCGTATCTGAACGAGATGGGCATCACCACGCCGGTCCTGCCGGTCGAAAACACTTCGTTAGGTCGCTTCGTCGGCTTCGGAACTCCCTTCGATCCGGTGCCGGACCCGGAGGATGACGGCATCGACGTGGTGGCATTCGCGAACTTCATGCGTGCGACCAAGGCGCCTCCGCGTGGGCCGATCAACGCTACCGTCCGTGCGGGCGACACGTTGTTCAACTCCGTGGGCTGCAGCGGTTGCCACATACCGACGATTCGCACCGCCGCTCCCGGTACCCGCATCAACGGTGGGGCGATCCGCGTGCGTGATGCGGTAGGCAACAAGATCATTCATCCGTACAGCGATTTCCTGTTGCACGACATCGGCACGGGCGATGGCGTTCCGGTGCTGCCGGGCGCGGCGTTTGCGTCGACCGCGACGCAACTTCGCACCGCGCCGCTCTGGGCGCTGCGCACGCGCAACCGGCTGATGCACGACGGACTGTCGTTCACCAAGCAGGAGGCGATCGCGCGTCATGCAGGACAGGCTTCGGGTGTGCGAGCGGCCTACGATGCGCTGACGCCGGCACAGAAGGATCAGGTGCTGGCCTTTCTCGATTCTTTGTGAGCTGAGGGACGCAGCTCGATCAAAGGCAACGGGCGCGGGTCAATGGACTGACCCGCGGTCCGTGTTCCTCTAGTCAGCGTATGTTTCGTGTTCGAACTGTATGAAGCAGAAGCCGTGGCCGAAGGGATCAGCAAAGCTGATGCAGCGTGATCCGCGCCAGTCAACGTGGCCGGTTTCCTGTTTCGCGCCGGCCGCGATCGCGCGCGCCGCGGCCGCATCGACGTCCGGCACCACCACGTCGAAGTGTACCGGCGTCCAGTGGCGGCCATAGTCGCGCTCGACGGGCGGCGCCTTCACGGCGGCCGTTCCCGGTCCCTTTTGCAGTAGATAGAGAGTTGCCGAGGCGCCCTGGAGCTCGGCGACGTCGTCGTCGAGCGTGCGCGAATGCGTGAGCCCGAGCGCGGCGGTGTAGAAGGCAATTGCGGGGCGAAGTTCCGGCACGTCGATGTTGATGACGATCTTCACGCGGGCACTCCTGACGGCAAGGTCAACAACTATTTCGCGGGTGGCGTCGCGGCAACCGCGACCTCGACGTCGTGGGCAACTTCGGCGCGGATGCGTTCCCAGTGGAAGAGGTTGTCGGGATTCGCATCGAACGAATTGCCGTTGTAATGCGTGAGCTTCATGTCGCGGTACAGAGGCCGGGTGTTGCTGCTGAGCTGGGTCCAGTACGCGAGCGCCTGTTGCAGATGGCCAATTGCCTTTTGCTTGCTTTCTTCATCGCCCGTGATGCGATAGTTGGCCAATGCCACTGCGCCGCGGAGTTTCTCCGCGAGATGCACGCCCAGATACGCCCAGGCTTGCACATCGGTCACTTCGTAACGCAGAGAGACGTTGTCAGCGGCTTCGATCCCGTTTACCAGGCGCCCGGCCTCGCGACAGTCGCGTTCGAGAACGTCGGCAAGCTGCAACGGCGTGATGCGATCCGCGCCGAAGGTGCCGCCGGCACGCGTGGTCTTGACGTAGTCGGCGACGGATACGTACGCCGGATCCAGCGTCGGCTGATTGATGAGCGCATCGACGCCGATGTAGTTCGTATGCTCACCCTGCAACGCAAGCATTCCTTCGCCGTAGAGTGTGAAGTCCCAGCGTGAGTCATACAGCGATGCCAGCCGCATCTGCGTGTTCGAGGCGAGGGCGAAAGCTTTCAACAGGTTTTCGCCGCGCTTGCCGTAGCGGCGCGTGAACTCGGCCTGGAACAGCGTGTCCGGTGTTTTCGGGTCGTACAGCAGGCGGCCCCAGAGCTTGTAAAACAGCCACTGGCGCTGAAATGCCCACTTCCAGTCCACGCGCTCCTGCGAGGCCGTGAAGTAGTCCAGTGCGGGGATATAGGTTTCCGAACCCACGAAGTAGCCGCCGACGTAGTCCTGCGCCCCATTGAGCGCGATGTGCTGGCGGATGAAGTCCGGCACGCCCCAGCGCAACGCGAAGAAATCTTCGTTGCGCACCTGCCAGACGATCTTGTAGTTCGAAGGTGCGGGCTTGAAGTAGGTGTCGCCGAGCTTGCCGCCGTGCACCTTCACCAGCTTGGGCGTGGAGTGGCCATGCGACCAGTTGAACTTCATCTCCACCCAGATGGGGCCTGCGAACTTGTGGCCGAGTTTCTCCATCGCTGTGCGCGTGATCTGTTCGACGTCGGTGCTGACCCCCGGCCCGGACGAAAGCCCCGATGAAAACGGCACGCGATGGATGAGCTTCACGGGCTGCTTTCGTTTTGCGTTCAGCGCCCCGGCGACGTACACCTCGTCGACGAACTGCTGACGCGCGAGCGGCGTCATGCCCGCCATGCCTTCGCCATGCGAGACGCCGATGCCGTCGAGATCCGGGTACTCCTCGAGCATCTGCGTGACGCTCTCGCGTAGATAACGCTTGGTGATCTCCGAGGTATCGCCTGGAACGTAGTAATGCGGGTAGAAGTTTTCCTTCGCGACGTCGTGCGCCTTCGCGAACTCCTCGCTCACGAAGATGCTCCAGAACACCACGTAGGTGTCGAGCCCGCGTTCTTTCGCCATGCGAAAGATCTCGCGATACAGGTGCTGCCATTCGGCAAACTCCGCGTCCGACCACTTGCTGGCTTCGGGAAAGTTCTTCGGCCGTACCATGTAAGTGAAGGGATGCATGGTCCACAGCGTGAATGCGTTGAACCGGTTCTCGACCATCATATCGAGCCAGGCTTCCCAGAATTTCAGGTCGCGCGCCGTGGCGTAGTGCTGGTCGAGCGCCGAGCTCGGCCGGTAGGTGTCCCAGGGCGTGTTGAACTTGATGCCGCGAAACGGCAGCGCCGGCTTCGCTCGCATCGGCGTCACCTTGTCTATCGGCGTGCCGTTCAGGAGTTGCTCGCGCAGCGCGAGCGCGCCATAAATCAGTCCGCGTGCATCGCCGCCCGTGACCGCAATGGTCTTGCCGCGAGGTTTGATCGCGAACGCTTCCGGCGAGAGATCTTTCGGCGACACTTTCAGCGTCACCGTATAGCCGTCGGAAGTCGTGTCGAGCGCTTCTCCTAACTTCCGTGCGGCGTAGGCGCTCTGCGGAGTGGGGCTGCTTCCGAGAATCGAAATGGTGGCCGCGTGGACATTCGTTGTGACAGCGAGCCAGACAATTGCCCATCGAATGGCAGAGTAAAAAAGAATACGCACGGGTTGTTAGGGGGCGGTAGCGGTAACGGGCCCAGAGAATACGCCAATCGCACGGCAACAAGGCCGTTCAAGCTCTCCGACACGTTTTTCCGGTAAAACGGGATTGCATTAGTGATGGCGGCAGTGCATAAATCCGGCGCAGGTTCGGTGGACCAAAAGCGGGACTAGAAGTCCGGCTCCATCCGGGCGATCGATGGATTGATCACATCAGGGGGACCCTATGTCACGTCGCAGACCTTCCGCTGCGAAATGGCGGAGGGCGGCCGCGTTTATCGCGTTGCTGTCCACGACCATTTTCGCTTTCCTGTCGCCTACGGCGGCGTTAGCCCAGACGCTTCCGACCGCACCGACCGTTGCCAGCCAGATGACCGTCGGCTGGAACCTCGGCAACACACTCGAAGCCATCTGTAGTGAAACGGCCTGGGGCAACCCGGCCGCGAGCCAGACGCTCATCAATGCCGTGAAGGCCGCCGGGTTCAATTCCATTCGCATACCGGTGTCCTGGGATTGACACACGGCGCCCTCGGGCACGACGACAATTCCCGCCGACTGGATGGCGCGCGTCAAACAGGTGGTCGACTACGCGATCAGCCAGGACATGTTCGTCGTCCTCAACATCCACTGGGACAACGGCTGGCTGCAGGATCATCCGACGTTTGCGTTCCAGACCGCGGTGAACGCGAAGCAGCAGGCGTACTGGACACAGATCGCCACCACCTTCAGGACCTACGACCACCACCTGCTGTTCGCCGGAACGAATGAGGTGCACGCGGACTACGGCACGCCGACCGCCGAGCACAATACCGTGCAGCAGTCGTACAACCAGACCTTCGTGAATGCGGTGCGCGCCACTGGCGGCAACAACGCGTCGCGCACGCTCGTCGTGCAGACCTACAACACGAACATCCAGCACGGCTTCAACTTCTTCAACATGCCGACGGACACCATTGCCAGCCGGCTCATGGTCGAGGTTCACAACTACGATCCGTACGACTTCACGCTGAACCCGAACGGCGCCTGCAATGTGTGGGGATCGCGCTTCCCGGACTCCGGCAGCAACTGCAACTGGGCCTATGAGAGCTACTTCGATTCGCTCTTCGCGCAGGTGAAGGCAAAGTGGGTCGATCAGGGCATCCCGGTGGTCCTCGGTGAGTACGGCGTCGGCACCCGGCCAGGCAAGAACCTCGAGGC
>Ga0307513_10006482_pt1 | contig 15282 bp, 14 predicted proteins | sample 15_EM_MG_FD_202174 | JGI IMG/M metagenome (GOLD analysis project Ga0307513, IMG submission 202174) | Populus trichocarpa ectomycorrhiza microbial communities from riparian zone in the Pacific Northwest, United States - 15_EM | ecosystem: Host-associated > Plants > Roots > Unclassified | place... | reverse complement strand
GCTTACAACAACAGACTGCCTATCAAGGAATGAAAGAGATATAAGAGAATCGAAATAACAACAAGCGTGAGCACACATGGCACTGCGCGGACAAACAACAGAGCGTGGGCGATAAGAGGCACGCCGAAGCAGACTGAGACTGGGATGGCACGAGTTGACACTGCAACGGACAGTAGTAAGCGTATCAGACTCCAATATTGACCGAGGTAAATGGGAGCTTACCCAATTAGACGCTGAAAACGAGTAGACTAAAATGGGCTTTAACAGGAGTAAGAGGGGGGATTCATCCGATGGGAAGATGGAAGGTTGTGGACTGGGTTCCGGAATAATAATGCGCAGTAGAGGGCAGCGATGGGTCTGTGAGACTTCTGAGGACTGAGTATCACCACTGTCGCTTCGGCCATGATGCGTCGTATCGGATTTTCGTGTCTGGGAGCCGCTCCCGCTTGCTCGCGTTTGTGCTCACGGGGAGAAGCAAACCGATTGAGGGAATCCAAATATGTCGGGCGGTTGTGGAACGCCAGGGGGATCTGATCCAATGGGGCCCTGCTCAGTGAAGTCCTGCTTAATGACGCCCTGCTCTTGAGATGCGAATCAACCGAAAGATAAGATTACGAAGCTCACATTCGTGGCGACTTTTCCCCGTCGAATAATTTTCCATATATCCTCGCGATTTTTGAGCCAACCAACCAGATTGATGCGAGCGGGGAGAGTGGTGGACGTCGAGAGGATGGATCCATTTGTCGTGACACGGGCTAGCCCATTGGTCATGGCAATGTAGAGGGTCCAGAGGTGTTTAAATGAGTTACTGAGCCTCCTGAGGCACTTCTCGATTTCAGAGCGCATATCCCGAAGACACCCCAGTAGGTTGGTAGTCGTGGATGGCACAAGGTTGTGCCTGAGTACCGCTTGTACAAATGCCAAGGTTCTTGTATCAGTTGGTAGAGTTGTTGAATGAAGCACGAGCTCCTCTGCCTTGGTTTGACGCATCAGTCGTTTGAGTGCACTGAAAGTCTCGTCAAGTGCGGTGCACAACTGGTCGATTGCTACTTCCCCGTAATGGCTGAATAGGGTATTAGGGCGCTCCTCAGGTACCAATGAGCAGCATAGGACATACTCTCCGAGCAGCTGCCTAAAACCACGATCCCTGGTATTTGACGCCAACACTACAAGTGTCCCATGAATACGGGTCATCTGTATTTGAAGATCTTCGAGATCCTCCTGTAGGTGCCCCAGCTGGTTTGCAGCCTCTTGATGGGCGGCAATGGTCCTGTCGACCATGCCGAGGGTGCGAACGACGAGCTGCAAAGCCACCGCAACGAGGCTAACGATACCCGTAGACAAGCTGAAGGGGTCTGCCATCGTAGATAAGATGGTTTGGGGACTGTCGGGGTCGCTCGAAGAACGCGGACCACAGCAAGCGCCGAGGACCTGGAGACTGGTGAGGCTAGAGAATGCAAGATCCTCGAGGCCGTGATGTTGTTGACACTTACACTTTAGCAGATGCCCCCCGATAGGCACAAGCACGTCAATTCAAAGTTTAACTCCAATCTCGTCTTCATTGACTGCTTCAGAGATAAGGTCCTTTCTGAACCTGACTGCAAGTTGTTTAATGTATGCCCGCTTTAAACACGCGATGTGAGACCGGATACTATACATCTAGGGCCAGCTTTGATGTGTTTCATCCCACGACCTTAACGCACAACGCGATCGCCGAGAAATATAGTAAAGAGGTTTGCTGAGCGGTGAAAAAGGGCTTCATTGGTGCAGAACCGCGTGCTGCCTGAGTTCGAAGGCTTGTGTCCATTGAAAACCCACGGTTGCGAATGGACAAAGCACATGAGCTTTGCCCCGTTTTCTGTTACTCCGTCAAAATGCTGCGAATATTAACACGAACGGCAATGACATCATCATGGATGCCCCCAGCAACATCAAGTGGGCGCTGTATCTACGCGCCCTCTAGAAATTTTCTCAGGACGACGGCCACTGTCGCCGTCGAGACATCCAAACCGAGCGCGGTGGATGAATTAGCAATCATATCTAGCAAGGATATGCCGCAGCTTGACCCAGAGCTTGTAGATCCCGTTCTCAGATGGCTTCTTGACGAGCAAAACACGCTCGAGGCTCCGCATATTCCAGTAAAAGGTACGCATCAAGCTCCTGTTGTCTTTAGGACATTCGCTTACTACTGTGTACTTTAAAATACAGCTGAGCCACTTGCCGACGTTCCTACCTATCTTCCTATGGCTTACCTTCAGCCCGTCGAAGAGTCGCAACGCAAACTCGTCCCGCTAGACAAATATATCTTTTTTCATCCTATGCGGAAGGATATACTACACGCATGCGTAGTATGGTACCTCGATGGTTTGCGGCGGGGTACCGCATCGACCAAGACACGGGCTGAGGTCGCGTATTCAGGGAAGAAGATTCGGCCGCAGAAGGGTTCCGGGCGCGCTCGATTGGGTGACAGAGGCAGCCCAATGTTGCGAGGTGGTGGTGTTGCTTTTGGCCCAAAGCCGCGAGACTTCAAGACGCTGCTGCCGAGAAAAATAAAGGAGATGGGGATGCGCGTCGCGCTGAGTACGAAGGTAAAGGAGCGTCGATTGGGGATAGTACCACACATCAGATGGGGCACGGTCAAGACGAAGACGTTTGCGAAGCGGTTCTCACAGCTCGGCTGGGGCAAAACCCTCTTCGTTACGGGACAGGAAGAGGTCGAGAGGAATTTCTCGCTTGCGACCAGAAACCTGCAGGATGTTGAAGTGATGAAAATCGAGGATGTGCAGGTCTATCACTTGCTTAAGTGGCCTAGAGTCATCCTAGATCTCAATGCGCTGCAATGGATCGAGGCCCAACTTGCGCGGGATAAGTTACCTATAGTAGAGGAGATTCCAGGAAATGTCGAGGCTAGCGTTGCATAATTCTTGTCTTCCAACTATCATATTCATTTTGAGGAATCTTGCACGCCCGTCTGAGCCAAATTAGTTCGTCTATGCTATCCCTAATTTGCATATACGAGGTACAGAGGAAACGGATTTTCCTGTTTGTTGGCCTTCAGCATTTGGTGGACCCAACACGCCTCGTAGACTCCGCCATGTCCGACCCCTACACCGCGTGGTCCACAACTCTTTCCGTTGACCTCACTCCGGAGCTGGTAGACGAGCTTTTAGACGGAATACCGGATGACCTTTGGGCAACTGCCGCCTGCGCAGAGCGCATAGTGGATGACGTGCAAGTCGCTCAGGTCCTCGTCAAGACCGGTCTTCGGCGTTCCCATAAAGTTGAAGATGAGGTCAAAGTTGGGGTCTCTGTTTATGAGCCGTTAGAAGAAGGAATTGAAGCAGAAGACTGGGAAGAAAGCTCTCGAACACCGCTGGTTGCCTATTTCAAGGCGCATGCACGAGAACGAAGACTATGTTTGTTGCGGAAAGTGCTATTTGAGAGATTGGATCGGATACAGACCTATTTGATCATGTCAACACAATGGCGAGATGAAAACCCTGCCAACGGCGAAGCAGAGCCTGCCGAGCTTGAGGAGGACGACCCATGGGCGGACGGTGATGATATACCACCACAAGACAAACCTGAAGAATCTACTCCTGAAACTCCCATTACTTTATCAGACTTCCTCGCCCAGCCGTTGCTCGAAAGCGCCCTACTCCTAGCTTCGACCCTCCAATTCGCAGCTCTACGGTCTCTCATCGAACATCATTCGATGGCTCTTGTGCAATACCGGTTTGGAATATTGGACGCCATCCCACTGTACGCAGAACCCACGGAGTATCGTTCGCTCCTCCCTGCAAACGATTTTGACAACAACACCGAGGTCCTGCCAAGCGGTACCCCTTGGAGACCTAAAGCTAGTTGGATCGAGTCGGTGGAGGTGGACGAGGCGCTCAAGGCTTCACTTGCCTCAGGTGAAGACGCCTGGTTGGAAGGAGAAGAGGAGAGCGAGGAAGCGAGTAACCTCATGCGAGTAGATAAGCCATTGTCGGCCGAAGCTCTTACCTCTTGGTACAAATCTCGCGTACTCGCGATCGACGAACAAGCTGGCCTTACTACCCATGCCCTCGCCCTCTTACAACACGGCGCATCCCAGGGAGTAATCGGCCTTGACGAACTGGGTGAAGACTTCATTCTCCTCGATCGCCTTGTCTACGAGGCTCCGCAATCCAGCGACCCCTCTCTAGGGTCAGACGACTGGACCCTCGCTCGATGGCGGAAACTCGAGCCGAAACACGCAATAGGGACCTATCTCAGATACTCAGCTCCGGATACAATTGCTTCGGACATCCGTCGACTCGTTGTACCCTACCTCTCCGTCCTCGAATCCCGCTATGAGCGCCTCTCTTCTGCTGTTACCCCAGTAAACCAGCACATAATTGAATCTAACCTGGCTCAGCACTTCCTCTACACTTATATTCTCCAATCACCGCTCTCCCTCGCCCTTCCGATCTTTGAAGCTTCAAAGCCGACTATCGCCCCCGCCTCAAACCGTATTATCCGAACCGACGAAGATCTGGCACGTTTAGCTCTCGCCTATCTCTATGGATCAAATCTGACACAGGGATGGGAGACGATGAGTAGCATCTTTGAGTGTTTGCCTGATTGGGGAAGCGCGAGAGACGAGCACGGTGACGAAGCGGATACAACGTTAACGTCTCTAGCCGCATTATTTGCCCCTAGCACGACGGGGACCGTCACACCGGAGGAACTCTATGTATTTTTCAAGCCCCTCCATTCAGGGGCGCTCTCACGCGCCTTGGACGTCCTCGATGCGCATTTGGAGGGCGGAGAGGTTCTGGCAAAATGGGGCGTACAGGCTTCTCTGAGCTGGTTCCTGAGAAGTGCTGGGGATAAAGCTGAACAAAATGCCCGAGCGGTTATGATGGCTCGACGTGGCGGTGCGGTGGATGAAGAGGAGTGGAGAGCGCTGCTTGATGATATGCTCAAACTTGGACGGGACGTTGAACACGTGGGTAGCGTGAGAGGCGCTTTTGGTCTTCTGGATAAGAGGGAGATCGCGAAGATTTATTTTGAAGGTCTTTTGAGTTTCGGAAGTGAGTATCGGTACGAACCTGGGATTTCACAAGAAGCAGAATTAATCACCTCTACGCAGATTTCAAGGTTGCGAAGAGTATCCTGGCCCGGTCGGCGGCCAGCAAGTACCTCACAGGCCCAGTTGTGGAGGAGATATGCTTAGCTATCTCGAAGGAGCTCTATGATAATGCTAGCTCTGGGAATCTCCACCGAGGGGAGATGAAGCTCGCCTATGAGTGGTACGCCTCTTCTGCTCGATACCTGTCATACAAAGTTAATGATAAATGCAGCCTCGCTGTATCACCGCTGACTACACGGATTACTCGGGAACGAGCTTTTATCGAAGCGACTTCCAAGATCTCGTCCTTCCATATCACTTCTCCTTCCGGCAACCCCCTCACTTCCCTTGAAATCCGCCTCACGAAGGACCGCCTCACTCTGATTGCACGTATTCTGAGTAGCACCGACGATAGCTACAAGCACGTGGATGTTATGCTCGACATTGTCGAGAAGCTCGGGTATACTAAAGACGGTGCAGACGTAGAGGGCGCAACCGGGTCCTACGAAAGCGCAGAGGTCAAGGTCCTTGCCATGCTTGCCGATGCCGCACTCCAGGCAGAGGACTTCGGACGGGCTGTCAGTAGCTGCGAGAAAATGGTCGAAGGGGCGAGAAAGTTACGATCGAAGTATCCGCCGCACGCATCGCCACCAAGTCACGATGCCCGACAAACCCCACTGCGAGCAAGCGCTGAAGAGGCGATCGAAGTTTGCTGGCACTCGTGTTTCCAGCTGGGTCGGCAATCTGAGTTCAAGGACACGCAGGCCAAACTTCGACTCCTTGGGTTTGCGCTCGAGCTCTGTCCAACGACGAATACACTCAATCTGCTCAGCGTATGGAGGAGGATTGAAGCGGAGGATATCGAAGTACGCAAGCAAGCAGTTGAGAAGCGTAAAGCCAAACAGCTGTCTCAAACACATAGGAGTTTGGTTGCACCGCCTCAGGCTCATCACGGACACGTTAATGGTACTTCGAATGGCACAGAAAGCAGAAGTCGGCCCACCTCACTTGCCATGGCCTTCTCCCCGTTGGTTGCGCAGGCGCACCATGGTCAAGACATCGCGACGAATGTCCTTGGACGCGTCAGTGGATTCGCTGCTTCGCTTCCTTTCTCGGTCAGTGGAAGAGGGCGATCGAGCTTCGACAGTGATCGACCGCAGACGCCTGGTAGTCCCCCACTGCTCCCTTCGGCGCCAGACGTCGCAGATACTGCAAGACGTGCTTTCTCAAGAGGAGTGGGGTGGCTTATTGGAGATGATCAGTAGGGTCTGGTCTGTTCCTTGTTGATGCATCTTAGGCCATGGCCGGTTCGTGTACAGTACATAACCCCTCGTTAATAGTTACGGATACATGGCAAGATTCTATCCACCATCTACAAATGTATATCATACTGCGTATTACACGGGCATACGGGCCGCTGTTCACTTGCCGCTCGCAGCATAATCCGCAGGCGCAGGAGAAGCGTAATGGTCCGTGACCCGTATTGAGGGTAGCAGAGCCATCGGTAGAAGCAGTAAAGACGCCACAAGAACTAAAGATCCGCGTCAATCACGCATACTTCGTGTAAGAGGTATCGTCACTGTCACGCCATAACAGTTGTCAGGTCACAGTAGCGACCTGAGGAGATGATATAACAGACTTATTGTCGTAATGGTACCCGGTTCCCTCGTGACCATAGTCGATGACGGACCATTCGTTCCCCTCTCCAGAGCAACTTGGACGGGGTATTGCTGTTGTTATTGTTAGACACCCCCAGAAAGTGGGTGGGTTCAGGTTGTGTTGAACGGAGGGCAGCGCAGCAGCCCAGAGGCAGGTTGATTGACTTCTCCATTGCCTGGAACTTCTCGCCAATAAGACGCTCATTAGAGTTTAAGTCCTTCTCACCAGTTACGGAGTGGTTTATTTGGTGACTATTCCAGGATTTGTATATATCAGCTCCTCTTGCTTAGTTGTCATGTCAAGCTCGATCTCTTCGACTAGTCTGGGAAAATACTATGAGACCGCTCTATTGAGTACCCAGTGCACGTGTTTCAATTTGATGAATTATTTTAGCCACCTCAAGTGCATGGACATGCTGGCAGGAACGGTCAGGGAGTATTCGTTGTCCCTGCTCATTATATTGTACAATTCTGTCCTGTAAACGGATAGATCATCCTGCGACGCGTCGTCACCCATGATGCGGGGTGACATCGCCTTCGAATTTCTCAATAGATTCACGCGCTGTGCATTCACCTTGGTTGCGTCAACTGACCTCCTGTTACTGGCACCCTTTGATGTACTCTACACCATTTAAAGAGGATAAAGTGTGTTGAAGAGAGGCGTCTATTGTCAAATCAGCATTTTCTGCGATGCAAATAATGCCGAAAGCGGCCAATGAGATTTTCAATCAGCTCTACCAGATAGCTTCAAAGTACACTTCTCCTTTATCCCCTCTAAATTTTGCTGCACAATCGACCGCATCTGAGAAGCCGAATCTCCCCCCGAAATTTCGAACTCGACGACACGGAGACGAGGCATCCCGATCAAGATAGTTTTCATTGCATCCCAATCAAAAGTTTGGTCATTGAACTTGTTATGATGCCATATTCGAAAACGGAGGACCTCCAAGGGGCTGTTGACCCGCACTGTTTGTAGAATGGGTGTCACCCATTGTAAACTTCGGTGGCTGGCCATACGCATGATGGGAGTGAACTTAATGCCTGTGATTGTAAATTCTTTAAGAGAGGTCAGGTGCTCAAGTGGTAAGTGTCCTATGAACCCTAGAGCGGTGTCAACCCAATAAAGAAAGTATAGAAATGCATGCACCATTATCAGTTTCTTCTAGGAGAGATGTAAGGTTTACTTCGAGCACATGTAAGGTATGTCGGAGTCCGAAGAGCAGTGTATGATTCGCGGTAGTGTCGCTCTTGCTGCGCGAAACAAGCTCGAGGTGCTCAATTGATGCCAGAGGGGATTCACAATCAACGAAAAGCGGAATGAGCGGAGAGTGGCCCGTCGTATTGAAGAGGCGAAGGTGCTGGAGTTGTCTGAGTGGCAAAAGCCCCTGATGTTGATCCGTCGTGGAGGCTACATCCCCCCCAAAAATTGAAAGGGTACGAAGGATAGGATGTGATTGAAAAAATGAGGACAATGTGTGCAATCCAATGGTGCAATGGACGAAATAGAGTTCCCTCAGCGAAGGAAATGCTTGGACAAGTCTCCGGGTATCCTGTGAAGGGTGATACGCCAGGTATAATGATATGAAGTAGAGGCTCGACACGTTGATAAGTAAAGGCGCTATTTCGGCTAAGTAGGTGCCGTCCTCAGATACGCCATTCCATTGACTGGAGGAAATCGAGCGAGGAAGTAGTGCAATGTGAGGACTTTCACGAATTACTTCAAAGAAGCGGGTCGTCTTGATTGGTGATTGACCGAAGCAAAGATCCCTGAAATATTCTGATTGTGCGATAGGCGCCCAAGCGCGGCAGGTAAGGCAGCAGGCTGCGAGTGTTTTTTGGCACTCTATTTGTATGACGATGTTTCTGATCAGCTCCGGGGGAAGGTAGGGGGGCATCGGTTGAAATGGCGGAGGACAAGTGGACAAGTACGAATATGTGGCCACACAATTAATTCAATATGCAGATGGAGTCGATGGACATGGGTGAACCACCTGTCAGGATCCCAGCCGTTAGTAAAGTCCATCAGGCTAATTGTGTCTCCATTGGGCCTTCTGGTACTCCACGAGAAATGATGAATTAATGCGCTGATAGAGGCACGTATAATACATGTTCAGTTCAACCTATCAGCCACAGCCACAGCCAAGGACATCTCTGTCCAAGATCTACTCGCATGTTCGTGCAGCCTGACCTAGACCTTGATTGTCGTAATTGAGACTAGCAAATAAATCAAGGAAGGCAAGGCGAGTCTAAAGAGCAATGATGCCTTGACTTCAAATAGACGAATACAAGATGTGTGCGCGAAAGCACGATTTCAGTGATATTATTTCGTTCCCTCCTCGTTCACTGTGCGGGTGTAGGTGCAGGTGTTGGGTCAGGCGATGTAACAGATGGCGTTTCCAGTGGCGGAGGGGCGACGGTCTTGCCATGCTTGTCCAACCACCGGTCCATATCGTCGGCACGCTCTGGGAATGGCCGCTTACCGAGAAGCTCGATCATGTCTTCACGGGTAATAACTTCGCGCGCGAGGAGCAGTTGGGCAACTTTCTCAATGTCCTCGCGGTGGGCAGTGAGCAGGTCTGTTGTCCGCTTGTGTGCGTCCCTACGCGTCCTAATTAACGTGCGACGATGAAGAAAGTCGGAAGCAACTTACATTATCATCAGGTGCACCCGTTGGTCCAAGAGTTCACCAGTCTTCTCGCTGAACGGCTTCTGCCAGTGCTCCTTGAGCTCATCACGTCCACCATAGCTAATGGGCCCAATCTGCTTGTCCATGCCGTAGTTGGCACAGGCCTCATACGCCATACGGGTGATTTTATCCAGATCGTCCTTCGCACCGCTAGTAATGTTCTCTACTCCGAAGAAGATCTCTTCGCTGATTCTTCCACCGAGTGTCATACACATACGATCAATAAGCTGAGGGTGAGAGAGGAGGTAACGGTCGGCAGGGAGGTACTGAGCATAACCCAGTGCTCCCACACCACGCGGAATGATTGAGACCTTGAGCAGAGGATCCGCATGCTCGAGGAACCACCCGGAAACAGCGTGCCCGGCTTCATGGTAGGCGACGGTTTTTTTTTCGTCTTTACTTAAGACGCGGCTTTTGCGTTCCAACCCGACGATCACACGTTCAATGGCGGTCTCAAAATCAACCGCCTCGACGTACTCGTGCTCATGGCGAGCCGCATGAAGCGCGGCTTCGTTGCAGACGTTCGCAATGTCAGCACCTGAGAAACCAGGGGTGAGAACGCCAAGCTTGGAGGCGAAATTCTGCACATCCCCGATCCTTGGTGAGAGGCGAAGGGGCTTGAGGTGGACGAGGAAGATCTGATTACGGCCAGAGACGTCCGGGCGGTCGATAGCGATGTGACGATCGAAACGACCGGGGCGAAGGAGGGCGGGGTCGAGGACGTCAGGTCGATTAGTGCCGGCGAGGACAACAACATATTCTGTCGTTCCGAAACCGTCCATCTCGACCAACAGCTGCTTGAGAGTAGACTCGCGCTCGTCATTTCCTCCAAATTGACCGCCCTTACCACGAGACTTGCCGATAGCATCAATCTCATCGACAAAGATGATACACGGGGCGTGCCTCTTTGCTGATGCGAAGAGGTCTCGTACACGGGAAGCACCAACACCCACGAACATTTCGACGAATTCGGAACCGGAGACGGAGAGGAAAGGAACAGACGCTTCTCCCGCAGTGGCCTTGGCAAGGAGGGTCTTCCCTGTTCCTGGAGGACCGGAGAGAATGGCACCTCGGGGGATTTTGGCTCCGAGCTTCTCGTATTTGGCGGGCTCCTTCAGGAACTTGACAAATTCCATGACCTCTTCTTTCGCTTCATCCATACCAGCGACATCCTTGAATCGCACGCGCACTTCATTTTCTTGGTTGAAGAGTTTCGCGCGACTTTTGCCAATGCCGAAAATACCTCCAGATCCACCTCCGGCACCACTCGCCCGCCGGCTCATCCACCACATCAGGCAGCCGAGGAGGATTGTAGGGGCAAAATGCAGGAGTGTGCTGAACGTCGAAACTTCGTCATGATAGGCAACAGGTATCCGTTCAGATGAAGGAATTTCGAGTTCGTCTTGTGCAGCGTCAATTTTACGTTCGAAAGCTTCTACGCTACCAATGGAGAAGTAGTAGTTGCCCCGTGGTGGACTGCTTGAAGTGCCATCGGGATACATTGTACCAGTGGCGTTACTGACAAGGTGTATCCTGACCTTGGTTCGATTGAGCACGACGAGTTTGTCTACCAGACGCTTGTCTAGGAAGGCTGTTCGGAATTCTTGCCAGGTGATTTCTTTTGAATTAGACGACTGCGAACCTCCGAGGCTGAGTTGGTATAGGGCGGCGGAAAAAGCGAGGAGGAGTAAGGACTGTCCAGGAGAAAGACTGGGACCTCCTGGGCCTGGTGGGGGCTGCTCATTAGGGTTGCTGGAACTCTTATTGAAGAAGCCCTGCTGTTAAGATGTTAGCCAGCGTCGAGAATCGACCGAGGGCGTTCGCACCTCATCTTCTTTGGATTTCTCTTTTTCTTCCTCACCTGAAGAACTTTCCTTCTTCTGACCTTCCTCTGCCTTTCGTTCCGGATGCCGTTCAGCGGTCGGCACTTCATCCGTCCCCTGCTGTGCAGTAGTTCCATCTTTCTCACCCACATTGTTACTCTTAGGATGTTCTTTAGATGGTGTCGCGAAGAGAGCTCTGCGGTCTGGAGGATGGCAATTGAACGGGGTGTGTCGGAGGGATGACGCGTAAAATTGCCGTAATGCCGGCAGCAGGGAGGGATTAGAATAAGAAGATAGATCACTGGAACGACATATTGAGAAATTGCGCGTCGAAGCCGGGCAAAGGGGGCTGAGATTTAGAGGTCGAGACTCGATGATACTTCGACTCGTGAGCGCCGTAAAGGAGCGGTTATAGCATAGTTTTGAGGGTGACGAAGCTGCTCTGCGCGCTAGGAGGCCAGCTGCCGTTGTGCTGGGCAGCATTCGGGTTCAAGAGTTGTCAGCGTGTTTGTAAAAGCTTGGCTTTCTCCCGGCAACCGCCGTCCCCGAGAAGGCTTCTCATCGGCTTCAGTATACTGGCGTACCGAAGGTTCCTTGATGCTGGGAGATGGACTGGGAGCAAGATCGATTTGAAGGTTTCGTTGAATGTGCGACGGCCGTGTCTGGGTTCTTACATGATCATTAAGCACGTTCAGAAGAACTATTGAGCTACCGAGCTCCCCGCCTGGACGGACATCCGAGGAAATAAGTACGCGGACACTTCCACTAGACTACTTCCCACGACCTCCCATTACCACGCCAAGGCGGACGCCAGGGGACGACATAACAAGCATTAATCAAAGCTTTCTAATGATGAGAAACCAAGGGAAGGGTCAGGTTATCAGTCCGTCTTGTATGGCTTCCTCTTCGAGTGTGCAGAGTCCGGGGCATCCTCGATAGGGCGTTTGTGCCAAGCAAACTTGCCATCAACGATACACGTCTCCAAGTAGCTCATCTTCTCGGTGCCATTGCACCTGGCAATGAAGCTTTGCTGAAAACGAGGCTTCTGTGGCACGGAGAACCTCTCCCATGTCTTGGTGTCGACGACTACTAGGCCCGGTTCGAATTGGTACGGCTGTAAATCGGTCAATATCAGCACATAATTCATCGCGAGCGGGAAACGGAATCGTACGCGGTCGAGTCCCCAGCGACGTTCAGTTGTGTTGAAGGTCCTACCTTCGACCTTGGGATTATTGATTGTGAATTCGTGACGCCCATACGCCAAGAGGCACCTCTTTTCAAGCCAGCAGGGATCACAGCGGAAAACTCTGACCTCAGTAAAACATTGCATTGAAGAGGAACACCACTAACCCTAGTAGCAGCAGAGATACCCAGCTCGATTATTTCAGACGGTACCCCTGGGACAGACGAATCGACCCCTTCTCCCTTGTAGCTGACCCCAAGGCGTTGTTCAAGGCGGAGGACCGTGGCCCAGAAGGCTTTCTCCTCAAAGGGTAGTTCGTACCAGGCTTCGTATGCCAGATGCGAATCCTTAGGGTCAAGCTCGTAAAGATAGCGGAAGAACGCGTAGACTTCTCCTCCTGGGTCTTCGAACCTTTGCTCTTCGCGGTCGCTGTCTTCAGACATTTCCGATGGTGCGGAGTAAAAGTGGCGTTGGTGAGCACAAGTTACACGACGCCTGAGTTGCCGGACTAGAGTCGCAGTTGAGTGCGATTTCCGGGGGTATCGACTACGCACAAACCCGTAGGATTCTATTATATAGCTGCGATCATTTTCAGTGGAATATTCTTGGGTTCAGTATGTTGATCCACGTGACGGTGGCCGGGGTTCATCTTGAAGGCAGAACAAATCGGATACAAAGACTCGAGGCGTCCCCGTTCGTCAATCCCGAGTTCTGATTTGACTCTCAGTCACCAGATCATGCAGGGTGGATTGCGCCTCCGAGCAATTAAGGTCTTCTATCGATGACCCCCTGACGCGTTCGACAGATCCGGTCAATGGCTGTCACCCGCTTTTGGGAGTCTCTCCAGTCCGGACTCCCAGTTGCAAGGCATCACAAAGGTTCAACTACAATTAGGGGGTCGCGACACAAAAGGAGGCCCTCTGCCACCTGTGCCAACCAGGCTCGTTTCATTCATTTTGGGAAACCGCAGCGAGCGGCGTCTCCTTCTTGCGCGAAGGACCGCATAGTGAATGTGCGGTGAGTACGCAAACCATATCCGGATCCACGCAGAATAGTTCATGACAAAATGAACTGCAAACGGGGAAGGACATACCCGGTCGAGTCACAGTGAATCCGCAACCTTCACACTAGCGCAGGTTCTCTTTGTCGGCGGCGGTGAGTCGCCTAAGACTGAACACTTTCTCCTGGTGGAAGGTTTACGCGTTACGTTGGATAGGGAGTCACGCAGGGATCACTATATACTACTCTGTGCTTCTACTATGACCTTTTTGGCCAGATGTTCCGCAGGATTGGCCAGTTGGGGAGTTTCGCCTCTCGGAGCGGTTGAACTTGGTACGCAGCATCATGATTTAATCCCGTGATATCGGGTCTCCAATGGCAGACTTGATCTCTCTACGCTTCGGATCTTGTGTCCGGGGTGGTACCGATTTCCACCCCAACCGTCCGCGTTTGCCGCGTTCGCAGCTCGTGACACGCGCCTCGGCCATTACATTCTATTCTGGTAATTTATCCGACCAAAGTAAGCTGATGCCGATCATCCGGGCACGTTCTCATTGCATTGCGAGACCTGTCTTTTTATTTGCCAGTCTGGTTCATGTTACCCCTGTGATCCGTCCGCCAACCTGTTTCAGTACCCGTGACACCAAATTATGAGTAATAGGATATCAGATCTCGTCTTGCGGGTCCATCGAAGCTGAGATGGCGATACTGTTGCTTCGGCGAAATACTTTACGCTTGTATTCGCGACACACCCTTCCGCCTCACGCCCTTCCTGCAGCGCTTCTCCTCTGTAGAAACCTTTTTAACTGATGTGCTGACGGTGAAACGACTCGGCAGATTTAGTGAGTTTTGCAGGCACCCTTGGAATCCACTGACAGTTAAATTTAAAGGTAATAGCTTCAGTCTTTGGATAGAAGCATGAAAGTAGGCTCCCACGGTGAACAAATAATTGGTGTTTTCTGCTCACACCTTGCCGGTTAGCCTGCGCCACGTGTATGTTGGACTAATTCAATGGATCCACAGATACACACATGGTGTATTAGAAGCACCAGCGCATCGTACGTCCAATCGGCCGAGTCCAATCCTTCTCATGAAGAGACGAGTGATCTTTTAAGCATGGGACATACATGGCACCTAGGGCCATTTCCCTGTATGGTAATGATTTACATATGGATGCATGTATCGCTTGTACGAAGGTGACTGGCCCTAGACTTGGAGAGGAGTGCCTGCAGGCGTTACATCATGGCCCATCGTAGACCTTAATCTTTCTTCAACAACCACCAAACCATCAAGTAAGGAATGTGTTATCATTGGGTCGTAAGGTGCTGAAGATAGTCTCCGAGGGACCACCCGTTTCGCGAGAGACTCCCTTCTGTCAGTATAACTCCTTCGAGTAGCTGAAGCGCAATTAGAGTTTTTTTGGGCACTTCTACCATGATTAGGACTTGTCCTCCGGCTTCATATCTGCCAGTCATGTCCAGAAGGGGTCCATTCATACTCCAGGCCACTGAAGGGCAGCACAATATAGTGCAACTATGCATGGAGTGCTCGAATATCAACTTTAGAAGGCACCTCATCACCCCCAATATGAGCCTCTCAAAGATCAAACGAGCCACCAAATGGTTTCTGCATGGAGGCATAAATTGTGCAAGAGGAGCATACAGAGCACCATACAGCACAACCACAGGCGCAATATATGAGTCGGTGGAGCAGCGCGAAAGCGCCTATCGGTAACTGGAACGAGAACGGCATCAGCATGTCGGCCATTCCGGCGCATCCCAAACGAGCATATACCGCACCTCTTTTGCCTCCTGGCACGAGCACCCGGACCACCA
>Ga0307513_10006481_pt1 | contig 15285 bp, 11 predicted proteins | sample 15_EM_MG_FD_202174 | JGI IMG/M metagenome (GOLD analysis project Ga0307513, IMG submission 202174) | Populus trichocarpa ectomycorrhiza microbial communities from riparian zone in the Pacific Northwest, United States - 15_EM | ecosystem: Host-associated > Plants > Roots > Unclassified | place... | reverse complement strand
CCCGGCTCGATCTCGGTGCCGCCATGCTTGAATTCGACGAGGCGGCTATAGACCGTGCGCGACGACGCGTCGAAGGTCGTGCCTGCCGTATAGAGGCTCGGGTCGAAGCCTTCCGGCGAGCCCTCGGAGCAATAGACAAGGGTCTTGGACCAGGCCGACGTTGCCATGACCGAAATCAGGGCCGTCGCTGCCAGGAGGACAGAGATCTTTTTCATAGTATTGTTTCCCAGGTTGTTCTTTTTTGATGTTGGGGACCGTGGATTGGCATCCCGATCGACGGCCGATGGAACGATATTTATCTACTGAAAGCAACGGGCCTCGCAGAAAATTTTTCCAGGCGGACAATTTTAGAAATTTTGCGTCAAAAATCAGCCTCATTTGGAAACATTCAGATAAAAATGACCTGAATTTTGTCGCATTCGGTTACAAATGCGCCTCGCGGGCGACACGCAACCGGCGACTTCACGCCATCTCAAACAGCCGAGGAGTGACAAAAACAAAAAACCGCGATTGCCGGGGCAACCGCGGTTTCATCAGCATATTCTGCTCTTTAATTCAGGCGGCGGGGGCAACGATCGCAGGCTTGCGATACCGCTGCTCCTCGGTGATTCCGAGGAGGAAATTGATCTCCGGACGCGCCTTGACGAGGTCGTCGATGGAATATTCCGAAAGCACGGCGAAAAAGGCGTTGAGCGCCTTGCGCAGCGCCGAATTCAGGCCGCAGCTGTCGACCAGCGGGCACTCGACCATGCCGTCGTCCTCGAAACATTCGGCCATGGCGAAGCTGTCTTCCGTCACCCGCACCACATCGAAAAGGCTGATGCTGGCCGCCGGCTTGCCGAGGCGCACGCCGCCGTTGCGACCGCGCACGGTCTCGACCAGGCCCGCCTTGTTCAACGGCTGGAGGATCTTGAAAAGAAAGAGTTCGGAAACGCCATAAGCCCTGGCGATTTCCGGAATCCGGCTCAAGTGCCCATCATTGGCAGCACAATACATCAACATGCGAACCGCATAGTTGGTCTGCTTGGTCAACCGCATGCCATTCTCCTGACTCGTGCCTGTTCAGACCTATATAGGCGGTTTGCTAGTTTTGAACAATTCCAAAATATGAAATTCACATTCAGCTTATGAGGCCATTTGCCGCGACGTCAATCCGGCTGCAGGGTCTTGTTGTATTCCAGGATGGCCTCTTTACGCTCGGGCGTGCCTGGATGGGTGGACAGCATGCTGGTGCGGGAATGATCGCCGAGCCTTGCCTCCAGCACATCGAAAAAGCGGGCGATCGCGACGGGGTCCATGCCGGCCTTGCGCATCAGTTCTACCGAGCGCCGGTCGGCCTCAGCCTCGGCGCCACGGGAATAGGACAAGGCGAGCAGGCCGCCGCCTTGCGTCAGGATATCCTCGACGCCCGAGCCGATATCGCCGGCGATCAGCATGACGAGACCGGCCACACCTGCGGCGCGATAGAGTTGCCTGAGGCTGTGCTTGTATTCGACATGGCCGAGCTCATGGGCGAGAACGGCGGCAATCATCTCGTTATCGTCGCGCGCCAGTTCGAGCAGCTGGTCGGTGATGACGATGTTGCCGTCGGGAAGCGCGAAGGCATTGGGACCGATCATGCCGCCATCGCGGAAATTCAGGGTGTAGCGGCCGGCACCGCCTTCGGCATTGGCGGCCACCTGCCGAAAGCGGTCGGTGATCTCCGCCTGCCGGACTTCCGCGACGCTGCTCGAAGACAGGACCGTCGTGTCGAGCGTGTTGAGCGCGCCATAGGACATCATCTCCGAGACAACAGGCGGCGTCACGAAGACGGCGACTTTGACGAGTACCGGCAGCGCATAACGATAGATTCCGATGGCGAGCAAAACGACGGCGATGGCGAAGACGAAGATACGGGGATGAAATTCCTCCAGCCGATGCACCCATCCGCTTCTGCCGCCGGAACGAAGAAAGGCATCGATCGCATCATTATCCATGCTCTCGAAGACCGAGCCATCGGCAAAGACGGCGCGCCGGGGGATCGATCCGACGCGCGGCGTGAAAGAGACCTGCCTGACTGTGCCATCCGAAAGAGCGAGCTTCTCCTCGTTGACGGCGAACAGGCGCCCGCCGCGCGACAGCAGGCGTGCGGGAACGGCGCCGCTCGAATGCGGCGGGTACCATTCCCCCTTTGCGATGGTTTCGCCGTCAGAAACCAAAATCAAATCCTTCCATGCTCATATATTCCGATGCGACAGCGGCGCCGGTCACCTGAAAGTCTGTAAAGACCTCGCCGACTTCGCCTTCGATGCGGATCGCCGTACGTTCGGCCATATAGCGCGCCAGACGAACCGCCGCCCAGGGGCGCATCAGGCCGAGGGTGAGCAGCGTCACCACGACATTCGATATAGCGATCCAGGCATAGCGCGCACGGGAAAGATCGCTTCTCAACAGATGCCGACCGTCGACGCGCATCGACGACCAGACGATGTTATGGACGGCAGCCCGATAAATGAGGCCGGCAAGGCCGTACACGATGAAGACGCCGAAAAAGATCGTGTAGACTCCGAACACCATCATGACGTCGCGGAGATCGCTCCTAACGCCCATGGCGTCATAGGCCTGCAGCCCTCCAGCCGCGATCGCAACCAGCCCAAAGAGCACGACCGCGCCCAGCACGACCATCAGGGCCGGTATAACAAGCGCGCCGTAAAGCGTGCCGACCTTGGGATCGACATGAAAAGGCCGATTGCCGTAGCGGAGGTTGTTGAAGACATAGCGGTTGAGCCAGCGGCTGGCGAAGGGCGCAAGCAAACCCAACGAAAGGAAGGCGACGAGGCTTCCGAGAAAGACTGAGACGAAGGCGCCGCCGGCGGTGCCCCTGAAATCAAATCGAACGTTGCGATAGCTGGTCACGCGGGCGTTGAACCGAATGCCCCTCATGATCAGCCAGGGAAGGGCGATCAGGATCAGGATGGTGGTCACAAGCGAGAACAGCGGATGGATCGCCGACAAAATATTGACCACGACAAGGAAGGCGAACACGATCAAGCGACCGATGAAAATCTGCTTGCCGGTGGCATGATATTCAAAAGTGCGGCCGAGCAGCACGGTGTTGCCGTAGAAATAGCGATTTCGCCGCACTTTCGCCCAGGCCGAATAGATGCCGAACGTTACGATCGTCAGAAGGACGTTGACGATCCAGATGCCGAAATATTCCGATGCCGTGCCGGTAAACCGGGCACGCTCAAACGCGTTCGCCGCGGAGCCCGCGGACACTTTATTATCCATATCTTTGCTTCCCCAAGCGCCATGCAGCCGGACCGTCCGTGATGAGAATCACATGTCCAGCGCATCATCTGAAAAGCAAACGGCACAAAAATCAACAACCTAAAATCGAATAAAACGGGGGCCGAATGGCCCCCGAATAGCAGATCGATATGTCCGCGCGATTACTTCATCGTCGGCATGACGAATTCGGCGCCGTCCTTGATGCCCGAAGGCCAGCGGGCGGTGATCGTCTTGGTCTTCGTCCAGAACTTGATCGAATCCGTGCCGTGCTGGTTAAGGTCGCCGAAGCTCGATGCCTTCCAGCCGCCGAAGGAATGGTAGGCGAGCGGAACCGGGATCGGAACGTTGATGCCGATCATGCCGATATTGATGCGCGAGGCGAAATCGCGGGCGGCATCACCGTCACGTGTGTAGATCGCAACACCGTTGCCATATTCGTGCTTCATCGGCAGCGACAGCGCATCCTCGTAGTTCTTGGCGCGAACGACGGAAAGAACAGGCCCGAAGATCTCGGTCTTGTAGATATCCATCTCCGGTGTGACATGATCGAACAGGCAGCCGCCGACGAAATAGCCGTCTTCATAGCCCTGAAGCTTGAAATCGCGGCCGTCGACAACGAGCTCGGCACCCTCCTCGACGCCGCGGTCGATCAGACCACGAACACGGGTATAGGCTTCCTTGGTGACGAGCGGGCCCATGTCGGCCTTGTCATCGGTATAGGGGCCGATACGCAGGGATTCGATCTTCGGCGTCAGCTTTTCGACGAGGCGGTTGGCGGTTTCTTCGCCGACCGGAACGGCAACCGAGATCGCCATGCAGCGCTCGCCGGCCGAACCGTAGCCCGCGCCCATCAGCGCGTTGACGGCCTGGTCCAGGTCGGCATCCGGCATGATGATCATGTGGTTCTTGGCGCCGCCGAAGCACTGGGCGCGCTTGCCGTTCATCGCCGCCGTGCCGTAGACGTAACGGGCGATCGGTGTCGAGCCGACGAAGGAGACAGCGCCGATATCGGGATCGGTGAGGATCGCGTCGACGGCAGCCTTGTCGCCATTGACGACATTGAGGATGCCGGCGGGCAGGCCGGCCTCGATCATCAGTTCGGCGAGGCGGATCGGCAAGGAAGGATCACGCTCGGAGGGCTTCAGGATGAAGGCGTTGCCACAGGCAATCGCCGGCGCGAACATCCACATCGGGATCATGCCCGGGAAATTGAAGGGCGTAATGCCGGCACCGATGCCGACCGGCTGGCGCAGCGAATACATGTCGATCGCAGGACCGGCACCTTCGGTGAACTCGCCCTTGGCGAGATGCGGGATGCCGCAGACGAATTCGCAGACTTCGAGGCCGCGGATGACATCGCCCTTGGCATCGTCGATCGTCTTGCCGTGCTCCTTGGAGAGCATTTCGGCAAGCTCATCCATGTGCTTGTTCAGGAGTTCGACGAACTTGAAGAAGACGCGGGCACGGCGCTGCGGGTTGGTGGCAGCCCATTTCGGCTGCGCGGCCTTGGCGTTTTCGACTGCGGCGCGCAGCTCCTCGACGCTTGCGAGCGCCACCGTCGCCTGCACTTCGCCGGTCGCCGGATTATAGACGTTGCTTACGCGGCCGCTGGTGCCGGCAACCTGCTTGCCGCCGATGAAATGACCGATCTCACGCATGGGATGTTCCTCCTGTTTTTGGATGGCGCACAATCGCACTTCAATTTGCACAAATCAATGCGCTGATATAAGCAACCGTTGTGCGTATATTATAGCCCTATCGTTGCGTCCCGCACTGCTGCTTCCAAACTTGGCACGGCATGCGGACAAGTCAAATCCAAGGGGAGGTTGAGCCGATGAGCCGGAAACCTGTCGTCAGAATGGCGGAGCTGGAGATCGATCCGGGCACGCTTGAAGCCTACCGTGCATTGCTTACGGAAGAAATCGAGGCATCCGTCGCGCTGGAAGACGGCGTCCTTTCCCTGAGCGCTGTTTCCATCAGGGATAATCCACACCGGATTCGTATTCTCGAGGTCTACGCCGACCAGGAGGCATATGAGGCCCATCTGCAGACACCGCATTTCCTCAAATACAAGAGCGAGACAGCCGGGATGGTGACATCGCTGACGCTTATCGATGTCGACCCGATTGCAATGCGTGCCAAGCCATGAACTGGGATGATGTTCGCATTTTCCTCGCCGTCGCCCGCGCCGGGCAGATCCTTGCCGCTTCGAAGCGGCTAGGCCTCAACCACGCCACGCTCTCGCGTCGACTGACTTCGCTGGAAGAGGCCCTGAAAACGCGGCTTTTCATCCGCCGCACGAATGGCTGCGAGCTGACGGCCGAAGGCGAGGTCTTCCTGCACGCCGCCGAGCGGATGGAAACGGAAATGCTGGCAGCGCAAGCCAACCTCGGCCACACTGACACGGCAATTGCCGGGACGGTCCGCGTCGGCGCGCCTGATGGGTTCGGTGTTTCCTTTCTTGCGCCGCGCATGGGCAGGCTGATCGAGCGCCATCCCGAGCTGAAGATCCAACTCGTACCTGTGCCGCGCTCGTTCTCGCTGTCACAGCGCGAGGCGGATATCGCCATCACGCTGGAGCGGCCGGAGCAAGGCCGGCTCGTCTCCTCCAAGCTGACGGACTACACGCTCGGGCTTTATGCCTCGCGTGATTACCTCGCCGCTCAGGGAACCCCCGCCGATATCGAGGCGCTGAAGGCGCATCCGCGCATCGGCTATGTCGAAGACCTGATCTTCACCGCCTCGCTCAATTTCTCCGGCGAGGTGATGCGCAGCTGGGATGCGAGCTTCGAGATCTCGACGGCGATCGGCCAGACCGAGGCCGTGCGCTCCGGCGCCGGCATCGGTATCCTCCATGATTATATCGCCCGGCAGTACCAGGAGCTGGTGCGCATCCTGCCGGGAGTTTCGATCCGGCGTGCCTACTGGACGACCTATCACGAAACGGCACGCGATCTCGTCCGCGTCCGGAGCGTTGCCGATTTCCTGCAGGAACTCGTCAGCGCCGAACGGCATATCTTCCTCTAAGCCGAGACGTGCTTTGACGGCTCGTCGTTCTCATCCGGGTTCGGAACCGGAGCCTCGTCAGGAAGCCGATCGGGTTCCGGTTCCTTGATCGGCGGCACCGGCTTCCAGCCGGGCGCGGGCAAGGGCGGCTGATCGGGAATGGGTTCGTTGGGCACGGACATGGCCGCCTCCCTTCATGATGTCTTATCGTGGATGATGTTCGGCCGAGACTATTTGTCCGGCTTCAACGATTCGGCGGCGCGCATCGGCATGCTGTCGATGATGGCGAAGAGCTCGCCACCGGCGATCGGCTCGCTGAGCTTCAGCTTCACCGTGCCGTCCTTGCCGAGAAGGAAGGCGGCGAACTCGCCCACCTCCGGCGCTTCGAGATCACGGCGGATCGCCTCGGCGTCGAGGCCGTCACCGGCTCCGAAGATCGATTTGACGCCGCCACCGGAAATCTTGAGCACCACCATGTCGCGCTCATCAAGGGCTGACCGATCGGCCAGCAGCAGGTTTTCCTGCCGCGCGGCGCGGGCATTATCCCTGTCAGCGAAAACAACGAAGACGCGGTTCTTCCATTGGAACGCAGAAAGGCTTTCGACCGGCGCATAGGCGCTGTTGGTCTCGTCGATCTTGGTCGCACCGTAGAGAAGGGTTTTCGACATGCATATTCTCCCGTTAACATGGAGAACGGGCCGACGCGGCATGGGTTCCATCTGAATGAACAGAACCGGGTTTTCATTCTTGTCGCGTGGGGAGATGGTACGGTTGGGGGGTCTCGAACCTCCGACCTCAGGTGCCACAAACCTGCGCTCTAACCAACTGAGCTACAACCGCATAAATCGCGCTTGGCGCGACGGGGGTCACATACGAGGACTTGGCGATGAATTCAAGTCCCATTCCGCGGCAATATACAAAAAGGCTGGACACGAGGTCCAGCCTTTTATCTTTGATTGGTAAAGACCGATCAGGCGACCTTGAAGGAGGCCATGGCCTTTTCGGCGGCTTCCTTGGAGGGCTTTGCGAGCTTTTCGGCGACCTGCTTGGTGGTCTCCTGCATCGACTTCGCCTGCTCGACGGCCAGTTCGGCCTGCTTGCGGATGAACGAGGTCTGCAGTTCGAAGAATTCGGCAGGGGACTTGACGCCGAGCAGTGCTTCGATGTGCGAGAACGAGTTCTCGGCGTTGACGCGCAGAGCGTCGATCGCCTTGAGGCCGATCTCGACAGTGCCGGCCTGGGCCGTCTGGACGGTGGCTTCGAGCGTCTTGCCGGCTTCGTCGCCAGCGGTCTTCAGCTTGGCATAGGCATCCTTCGACTGCTGAGCGCCCTTTTCGGCGAAATCACGGAAGGATTCCGCGAACTTGGACGGGTCGAAAGAAGCAATTGAAAAAACGTCGTTGGTCTTTATGGTAGCCATGGGTCGCATCCTTTGGGTTGAGGCGTCGCTGCCTGCGATTAGTTGGATGATGCTTATATAAGACATTTCATTGTGCATTGCAACATAATTGTGCGATGCACAAGACGTTAACCTTTCCGGCCGAAAGCCCCCCGCTCTTCTGGACCGGCATGCGACCTGCAGTTATTAATAAGCCGTTAATTTGAAGAGGCCGACAGCGACAAGGTTCGAACATGCCCGCAGTCCAATATCCGTTCATCGATATCGCCGTGCACGCACGGGTGCGGGAACGCTTTTCACGCGGCGAGGCGATGGTGCTGTTTTCGGCCGATCTGGCCCGTCTGCTCTGGGCGAACGGTGCGGGTGCTGAACTTTTCGGGCATTCGGCGGTCTATGACCTGCTCGATCAGGGCGTCGACCATGCCGACATCACCTTCCGCCAGTTGGAAACGGCGGCGCGCCAGCTCGCCGATATCGGCGACAGCCGCAACCTGATGATCCGCGTTGCCAAGGGTTTCCAGCGTGTGCAGGTGCAGGCGGCCGCAGAACTGATCCGGCTCTCCTCAGGCGAAAAGGCCATGCTGTTTTCGGTGCCGGTCTCGGCAAAGCCGCTCACAGCAGGCGCCTCGGCGGCGCAGATGCTGCAGGGGCTTGATGATCCCGATACGCATATGGCGGTGATCGGCGCCAATGGCGAGGTCATCGCGGCCTCGCCGGGCTTTGCCTCACTCGGCATCTCCGAGCAGACCGCAAAGACCTTGATCAACCTTGCCGGTGCCCATCCCGACCGGCTGGTGAAGCGCCCCGTCGCCACCGGCAGAGGCTATCTTCCGGCAGCGGTCGGCAAGCTCAGCGACGAGCCGGCGCTCAATCTGCTCTTTGCGGTCGAGACCGTGATCGGCCATCTCGATCCGACCGATGCGCCCGCGCAGGAAGAAAACGAGCCGCCAGCCGACGTGCTTCAGGACGAACCTGTTGCCGCCGAAGGCTTCCCCGACATCATCGACGCTGTGTCGGGGATCGAAGAGGTCGAGGAGGCACTCGAGGACATCGCCGGCGAAAGCGAACAGCCAGCCGAGACAGTTGCGCCCTCTGCAGACGAGATGGTTGCAGAGACGTATCTTGCCGGGCACGAGGAACAGGAGAGCGACGGCGTCGCGATCGACAGTGGCTCGGATGAAGCCGACGAGCCTGCCGCGATCATCGAAGACGAGGTGATCCCTGTTGCGGAGACGGTGGAGACAGCTGCGATGGCGGAACCGCCGATCGAAGCCAACGAAGCGAACATCGAAGAAGCACCGGCACCAGTTCCTGACGAACCCGCCGCTGCAACGCCTGTGGTCCCCGACGCGCCCCCTGCCCCGCTGGTTGCCGTCGAGCCGGGCTTTGTCTTCAGGCCGAACAGCCGCGCGACGCGCTTCGTCTGGAAGATCGATGCCGAGGGCCGGTTCAACGAGGTCTCGCATGAATTTGCCGATGCGGTCGGTCCGCATGCGTCAGATATCATCGGCTCCGCCTTCAGCGATGTCGCCGCCCTCTTCAATCTCGATCCCGATGGCAAGCTTGCCGAAGCGCTCGCCCGCCGCGATACCTGGTCGGGCAAGACGATCTACTGGCCGGTCGAAGGAACGAGCCTCGTCGTTCCGGTCGATCTCGCCGCACTGCCGACCTATACCCGAAACCGCGATTTCGACGGTTTCCGCGGTTTCGGCGTCGTCCGGCTTTCCGATGCGCAGGAAGATCCGCTGGCGCTCGGCCTGACGCTCGGCCCTGATGGTATCGGTCATGATGCAGCCAGCCTCGGCCCGCTCGCCGAGCCCGTTGCAGAGGTGGCGCAGGATGTGGGAGCCGCATCCGAAGAGACCCTGGTCGAAACCGCCCTGACGGAAGAGATCGAGGACCAGGCGCTTCCCGCAGACGAACCGGAAGCCGAAGAGCCGGCCGCGGAAGAGATTGCCACCGAAGAGGCGGTCTTCGAGGCACCCGCACTGGAAAGTGCCACGGAGGAACCGGAGGACAGCGCCGAAGCCGACGAAGCTTCCATTGCCGAGCCGGTAGAAGATCTTCCGGAAGAGCCGCCGGCGCTTCGCATTTCGGAAACGCCCAATCGCCGTTTCACCGACAAGATCGTTCAGCTTCACAACACCGGCGCCGGCCTGACGGCCGCCGAACAGGCCAATTTCCGCGAGATCGCCAAGCGCCTCGAGGCCTTCGGCGCCCATAAGGAAGAGCCTGCCATCCCAGCACCGGTGGAAACCGCCATCGCGGAAACGACCAGCGTCGAAGAGGCCCCTGCAAGCGAAGAGTTCAAGGCGGAAACGCCCTTTGTCGAGGGGACGGCGCCACAGGAGGCGATCTTCGAGAATGCCGTTGAGGCAGAGCGTGAAGACAAAACCGTCGCCGGGGAGCCTGATATTTTAGAGGACGAGGCGACGGAGGGGCTTGAGGAGACCGTCAGCCAGATCGAGGTTCTGACCAGCTTCATTCCGCCGCGCGTGAAGATGACGGACGGGCTTTCGGCCAGCACGATCGACCAGTTGCCCGTCGCCGTGCTCATCCATATCGGCGATGCGCTGATCCATGCCAATCCCGAATTCATGCGGCTGACGGGCTATTCTTCGCTCGGTGCACTGCGCGAAGTGGGCGGCATCGAAGCCCTGTTGCAGCGCCGCGAACTCGAGGAAAAGGCAGCCGGCACGGGCACGATGATGCTCGTCAAGGCCGATGATACGCTGGCGCCGGTGACCGCGCGGCTGCAATCGGTGCGCTGGGAAGATGCCAATGCCCTGATGCTGGCGCTGATGCCGGTGGAACGTAGGGAAGACAGCCGCGGTGAAACCAGCCGTACCGAAGCGCGTCCCGAGCGGATGGTCGAGAAGGTCGCCAAGCTCCAGGTCGAAGTGGAAGAATTGCGCTCGATCCTGGAGACGGCGACCGACGGCGTCGTCATCATCGGCACGGAGGGCGACATCCGCTCGATGAACCGGTCGGCGAGCGCGCTTTTCAATTACGATGAACAGGAGACGCGCGGCAAACCCTTCGTCATGCTGTTTGCCCATGAGAGCCAGAAGGCGGTGATCGACTATCTGAACGGCCTCTCCGGCCATGGCGTGGCGAGCGTGCTGAACGACGGGCGCGAAGTGATCGGCCGCGAGGCCGCGGGCGGCTTCGTGCCGCTGTTCATGACGATGGGCCAGCTCACCTCCTCCAACGGCTATTGCGCCGTGATCCGCGATATCACCCAGTGGAAGCGCACCGAGGACGAGTTGCGCAACGCCAAGGGTGCGGCCGAAACCGCCAATGCCCACAAGACCGATTTCCTCGCCCGCGTCAGCCACGAGATCCGCACGCCGCTCAACGCCATCATCGGCTTTTCCGACATGATGGCCGGCGAGCGCTTCGGGCCGATCGGCCACCCGCGTTATATCGAATATGCCAACGATATCGGCCGCTCCGGCCGGCACGTGCTCGATATCGTCAACGACCTGCTCGACATTTCGAAGATCGAGGCGGGCGAGATGGATCTCGATTTCGCCGCCGTCGGCCTCAACGAGGCGGTTTCGGAGGCGGTGGCGCTGGTGCAGCCGCAAGCAAACGGCCAGCGCGTCATCATCCGCACGGCGCTGTCGCATTCGGTGCCCGATGTCGTGGCTGACCTGCGCTCGATCAAGCAGATCGCACTGAACATCCTGTCGAACGCCATCCGCTTCACGCCATCAGGCGGGCAGATCGTCGTGTCCAGCTCCTACGAGGCGAATGGCAGCGTGGTGTTGAGGGTCCGTGATACCGGCATCGGCATGACGCGCAGCGAACTCGACCAGGCGATGAAGCCATTCCGGCAGGTCTCCTCGACCCAGTCGCGCCATCGCGGCGACGGCACCGGGCTCGGCCTGCCGCTGACCAAGGCGATGGTGGATGCCAACCGGGCGACGTTCTCGATCAATTCGGCGCCGAACGAGGGTACGCTCGTCGAAATCACCTTCCCGTCGCAGCGTGTGCTGGCCGGCTGATCGAACGATAAAGAAAAGGCAGCCAGAGGCTGCCTTGAATTTGGTGCTGTTCAACAAGAGCTCAGTCGATCAACGTCATGTTTCGGAAGCCCTCCTGCATAATTCCTTAAATCGGAATCGATTTAAGGAATTATGCAGCAACTCAAAGTGCTACAGCGTCCTTTGCGCGTCTGAAAAGACGCGCGGCGCTGTAGGGCTCCAGGCCGCCTCGTTCATGTGCGGCCCCCAAGTTAGCTTCACCTTTGACAAACCTTTCTTAACGGAAGGTTTCCATGACACGGGATTCATTCATGGTGAAAGCTTGTAGTTCAGCAAACACGTCTCAGTCCCTTAGTTCGCTAAGCCCTGCAAAGAGCCTGAGCGCCTCGGGATTGGCGAGCGCTTCCTGGTTCTTCACCGGGCGGCCGTGAACGACCTCGCGCACGGCAAGCTCGACGATCTTGCCGGATTTGGTGCGGGGAATATCGGCAACGGCGATGATCTTCGCCGGCACGTGCCGCGGCGAGGCGCCGGTGCGGATGCGGGTCTTGATCGCCTTGACGAGGTCTTCGGTCAGCGTCACGTCAGGGGCAAGGCGGACGAAAAGGATGACGCGCACGTCGTCGTCCCAGTCCTGGCCGATGCACAGCGCCTCGGCCACCTCCTCCATCTGCTCCACCTGATTGTAGATCTCCGCCGTGCCGATGCGCACGCCGCCGGGGTTGAGCGTCGCATCCGAACGGCCGTGGATAACAAGGCCCCCATGCTCCGTCCATTCGGCGAAATCGCCGTGGCACCAGACATTGTCGAACCGCTCGAAATAGGCGGTGCGATATTTGGCGCCATCCGGGTCGTTCCAGAACATCACCGGCATCGAGGGGAAGGCCTTGGTGCAGACGAGTTCGCCCTTCTCCTGGCGCACCGGCTTGCCGTCATCGTTCCAGACGTCGACCGCAAGGCCGAGGCCGGCCCCTTGAATCTCGCCCCGCCAGACCGGCTGCAGCGGATTGCCGAGCACGAAACAGGAGACGATATCGGTGCCGCCTGAAATCGAGGCGAGCTGCACGTCCTCCTTGATGCCCTCGTAGACGAAGGTGAATCCCTCAGGCGACAGTGGCGAGCCGGTGGAGGTCATCAGCCGGAGGCTGGAAAGATCGTGGCTCGTGCGCGGCGTCAGCCCGCCCTTGCGCACAGCATCGATATATTTCGCCGAGGTGCCGAAGATCGCGAATTTTTCGGCCTCGGCATAATCGAACAGCACATTGCCATCGGGTGCGAACGGCGAACCGTCGAACAGGCAGAGCGTCGCGCTGCTGGCGAGGCCGCTCACCAGCCAGTTCCACATCATCCAGCCGCAGGTGGTGAAGTAGAACAGCTTCTCGCCCGCTTCCAACCCGCAATGCAGTCTCTGCTCCTTCAGATGCTGGAGTAGCGTGCCGCCGGCCGAATGCACGATGCATTTCGGCACGCCTGTAGTGCCCGATGAAAACAGGATGTAGAGCGGATGCGCAAAGGGAAGCGGCGTGAACTCGACCTCACTTGCCTCATAGGGCGCGACGAAGGCCTCGAGCGTTGAAGCCCCGGGTGTTTTGAACGCCACCGCCTCTGCATCGCCGGCGTAGTGGACGATGACGGCGGGAACGCCCAGGCTTTTGGTGACCGTGGCGACCTTGGCTCCGACATCCTGCAGCTTGCCGGAATACCAATAGGCATCGCAGGCAATGAAGAGCCTGGGGCCGATCTGGCCGAAGCGGTCGAGCACGCCCTGCTCGCCGAAATCAGGCGAGCACGACGACCATATGGCGCCGATCGAGGCGGTGGCGAGCATGGCGGCGACGGTCTCCGGCATATTCGGCATCATGGCGGCGACACGGTCGCCTTTGCCGATGCCGAGCGCACGGAAGGCCTGCTGCAGCTTCGAGACGAGGGCGCGCAGCCGGTCCCAAGACCAGCGGTCCTCGACCTTGTCCTCGCCGCGGAAGACGATCGCGTCAGCCTCGCCGCGGCCTGACAGCAGGTTCTCGGCGAAGTTCAGCGTCGCATCGGGAAAGAAGCGTGCCTCCAGCATGCGGTCGCCGTTAACGAGCACCTGTGCGCCGCGCTCACCCTTGACGCCGCAGAAATCCCAGACGGTCGACCAGAAATTCTCCCGCTCGGCCACCGACCACGCGTGCAGATCCTCGAAGCTCGAAAGAGAAAGCCCGAAGTCAGCGTTGCAGCGCTCCATGAAGGCCCGGATCGGGCTGTTAGCGACGGCATCGTGTGAGGGCACCCAAAGTGGTCTGTTATCCTGCATTCAATCCTCCTCCCCAATGCGGCCTTTATATCATGCTGCATTGCATTATAAAGTCTGGAACCGACCCGATCCGACGCCTGGAGTATGATGCCGAAAAGTGTGAGCGGTTTCGGACGACATCATGCTCTGACTCTTTAATTGAAAGTGCTACAGCGTCCTTTGCGCGTCTGAAAAGACACAGCGGCGCTGTAGGGATTTGCATATGCCGGACATTTCATATATCCGGCGAAATCAGCGCATAACGGGATACCGGCTGAATTACCGGCGGAGATCATGAGTACGTCAAGATATCGCAGGTGGTGCAGGAAGATGGGACCCGTTTCGCGCTGGCTTCCGGGATTTGCCCGTCTGTCGACAGTGTTCCTTCTGATCGCGCTCGCGCTTTTCGTGGCGCTCAGGGTCGCGGCGCCCTATCTGATCTCGACCGGTTTCGTGCGCTCCGGCATCGAGGACGCGCTCTCGAAATGGACGGGCTATCATGCCGAGATCAAGGGCACTCCGGTTCTCGAATTCTGGCCGACGCCGCGCATCACGCTGAACCAGATCACCATCCGCCAGCCGCGCGCAAGTGGCGACAAGCTGCTCGGCAGCATTGAAAGCCTGTCGGCCGATTTCAGCCTGATCGACGCGCTGAGAGGACGGACGAGCTTTCACGAATTCCACCTGCTGCGGCCCAACCTTGCGCTGACACGCGACGAGAACGGGCTGATCGACTGGAGTTACGCCGGCCAACTCGCACGTGCCATCAGCGGCGTTCGCTATGAAAACGGCACTGAGGTGCTCGATCCGGATCTCGATGCCGAGATCGGCGCGGTGACCGTCGAGGACGGCACGCTTGTCGTCACCGACATCAAGACGGCCAAGACCTATCATTTCGACAGCGTCACCGCAGATATCGCCTGGCCAAAGCTTTCAGGCGCGATCACGGCGGTGCTCATAGCCCGCATCAACGGCCAGGACCTGAAGGTCGATTTCGCCTCGCGCCAGCCGCTGCTCGTTTTCGCCGGCAAGAATGCCGAAGCAAGGACGTCGCTGACCTCAAACCTGATGACGGCGCGCTTCCAGGGACTTGCAAGCATCGCCAGCCTTTCCGCCCTTTCAGGCAATATCGCCGTCAGCATTCCCGACGTGCCGGCGCTTCTGGCCTGGTCCGGCGAATCCTTCCCCGGCATCGGGTCGCTGAAAAGCGCCTCGCTGGATTCCGACATCATCTCGGCGGCGAACGGGCTGCGCTTCGACAATCTCAGCCTGTCGCTCAACGAGGCGAGCGCCACCGGCGTGATGGACCTTTCCACCGCGCCCGGCAAGCGGCCGAAGATCGGTGG
>Ga0307513_10006480_pt1 | contig 15285 bp, 12 predicted proteins | sample 15_EM_MG_FD_202174 | JGI IMG/M metagenome (GOLD analysis project Ga0307513, IMG submission 202174) | Populus trichocarpa ectomycorrhiza microbial communities from riparian zone in the Pacific Northwest, United States - 15_EM | ecosystem: Host-associated > Plants > Roots > Unclassified | place... | reverse complement strand
GATGACGTCGCTGCGCTTCGAGATCGGCGGGCAGAAGCTGCCCATCGAGCCGACGCTGAACGCGCTGCTGGACTCCAATGGCGCGGTGCGCGCCGAGGCCGGCGCGGCGCTCGCCAAGGTGTTCAAGGAGAACATCCGCCTCTTCACGCTGATCACTAACATCCTCGCCAAGGACAAGGAAATCTCCGATCGCTGGCGCGGCTACCGGGATGTCGCGGATTCGCGGCATATGGCCAATAATGTCGAGCCGGAGGTGGTTGCCGCCCTGGTCGAGGCGGTGCGCAAGGGCTATCCGCGCCTGTCGCATCGCTATTATGCGATGAAGGCCCGCTGGATGGGCCGGGAGCGGCTGGACTATTGGGACCGCAACGCGCCGCTCACCTCCGAGCCGGACCGCAGGATCGGCTGGCATGAAGCGCGCGACATGGTGCTGTCAGCCTATGGCCGGTTCTCACCGGCGATGGCCGACATCGCGCGCACCTTCTTCGACAAGAACTGGATCGACGCCCCGGTCCGCGAGGGCAAGTCGCCGGGCGCCTTCTCGCACTCGACGGTGCCATCAGCGCATCCCTACATCATGATGAACTATATGGGCAAACCCCGTGACGTCATGACGCTGGCGCATGAGCTTGGGCACGGCGTGCATCAGGTGTTGGCCAACGTTCAGGGTGCATTGATGGCCTACACGCCGCTAACGTTGGCCGAAACAGCCAGCGTGTTCGGCGAGATGCTGACCTTCCAGGCGCTGCTTGCCGGCACCACCGACGCCCGCGAAAAAAAGGCGCTGCTCATCCAGAAGGTCGAGGATAAGATCAACACCGTGGTGCGCCAGATCGCGTTCTACGAATTCGAGCGCCGCGTGCATACAGAGCGGCGCAAGGGCGAGCTGACATCAGACCGTCTTGGCGAAATATGGCTGGCGGTGCAGGCCGAAAGCCTCGGGCCGTCGATCCATCTCGGCGAAGGCTATGAAGCGTTCTGGTCTTATATTCCGCATTTCATCCACTCGCCGTTTTATGTCTATGCCTATGCGTTCGGCGACTGTCTGGTGAACTCGCTCTATGCCGTCTACGAGAAGAGCGAAAGCGGCTTCCAGGAACGCTATCTCGACATGCTCCGCGCCGGCGGCACCAAGCACCATAAGGAGCTGCTGGCCCCATTCGGTTTGGATGCCACCGACCCGAATTTCTGGGCCATGGGCCTGGGCGTGGTCGAGCGGCTGATCGATGAGCTGGAGAAATACGAGGGGGCTTGATGGTTCCCGTCGTTGCGAGGAGCGAAGCAGCCGGCAACCTACATAACCGCCAGCGGGCGAAATGGAACGCTGTATACAGGCGTAACCTCCAGCCTTCTGCAACGTGCGCATCAGCATCGCGAAAGCTTGGTGCTGGGCTTTGCATCGCGGTACCGTTGTAAGTTGCTTGTCTGGTTCGAGCTTTATGAAACGATGGAAGCCGCGATTTCTCGTGAAAAGCAGATCAAAGCCGGTTCGCGCCGCAAGAAACTTGAGTTGATCGAAGCGATGAACCCAACATGGCAAGATCTCTTCGATACCTTGATTTGAGCCGTCATTGCGAGCGAAGCGAAGCAATCCAGGGCTGCATGGCGCGGGGGTGTTGCCCTGGATTGCTTCGCTTCGCTCGCAATGACGGAGCGCCCATGTCTATGCTCAATCTGGACTGCCGCCTGGACTTTGACCTTGGCGATGCCCTTATAGCAGTGGCTGATCCAGCCCGAGCAGAATGCCCGCAATCACCGCAAAGCCGTCATCGCGGTAGGCGCCAAAACACCTGTTCCATACCGCGCTCCGGCTCTTATCGCTCCCCCCCGCCTCACGGGAATGACAACGGAGAACGTGGCGAGGTAGGGAAGCGTTCACCATATCGGCAGCTTCTCCGCCGAACTTATCCCCGCCCTCCCGGCGTCCATTATTCTCGCGCTCGTTCTTCCTCCAGAGGGACACGGGGACTCGAGACCGTCTCACCACGCGGAGGAGGAAGCGGTGCCTGATGACGCGAGGGCATGACTGAACCGGAATCAGAGGTCCCAAGGACCGGAAACGGAGGTCAGCCTTGCGGTGGGTGTAACGAACCCGCAGTCAGGGGTAAGAGCGCTCCCTCCTGGGCTGGAATGCCTGGGACACTGGCGTGTGCCGAGGCAGTGTCGTCCGGTGCGCGATCAATGGTAAGGCGGAGCGACTGCGCCAAAATATCACCGCGCGTGGGCGGCTGGGAGGCCACCACTAAAATATACCAAGGCCGAAAGGCCGCCCACGCGTCCCTCTTGGGACGCCAAAGCAGGAATGCGTCCCTCTTGGGACGCCAAAGCAGCAAAGCGTCCCTTTTGGGACGTCGAGCAAGGAATGCGTCCCTCGGCAAGAGGCGACGGAACTGACGAATACCCTCGCGGGCTGCCCCGGCGAGGCGCTTCATGCTATTCCCCGACATAGGGGATGCAACTGATGAGCCGGTAGCGCGGCGTCCTGGCGCTGGACATGTGTTTCGGCCATGCCCTTATAAAGAAGCCGACAGCGCTCAACAGAAAGACCAGCGCCATGGATGACAACGCCTCCGGCCGCGACGACGAGGCCAACCGCTTCTCCCGCCGGCTGCAACGCTATGCGCAGGTGGGCACCAATGTCGGCGGCGTGGCAGCGGGCATGGCGACGCGCTATGTGCTGGGAATGGCGCTGGACCGCAACAAGAACGCCGCCGACCTGACGGCCGCGCTTGGCGGGCTGAAGGGGCCGCTGATGAAGGTGGCGCAGCTTCTCGCCACGATCCCCGACGCGCTGCCGCCCGAATATGCCGAGCAACTTGCCCAGCTCCAGATGCAGGCCCCGCCCATGGGCTGGTCCTTCGTCAAGCGGCGCATGGCGGCCGAGCTTGGCGCGGATTGGGAGAGCAAATTCGCCAGCTTCGCGCATGAATCCGCCGCCTCCGCCTCGCTCGGCCAGGTGCATAAGGCGCAAGGCCATGATGGCGCGGCGCTCGCCTGCAAGCTGCAATATCCCGACATGCAGTCGGCGGTGGAGGCCGACCTCACCCAGCTTCGCATGCTGCTCGGCCTGCATAAGCGCATGGACCCAGCCATCGACACCTCGGAAATCGCCAGCGAAATCGCCGACCGGCTGCGCGAGGAACTCGACTATGAGCGTGAAGCCGCGCATATGCGGCTCTACGGGCTGATTTTCGACGGCGATCCGCTGATCCGCGTGCCAAGCGTCCGGCCCGAGCTGTCGACCAAGCGCCTGCTCACCATGAGCTGGCTGGAGGGCGGGCGCCTGCTCGACTACAAGACAAGGCCGCAGGACGAGCGCAACCAGATCACCAGGGCGCTGTTCCGGGCCTGGTGGTTTCCGTTCAGCCATTACGGCGTCATCCACGGCGACCCGCATTTGGGCAATTACGCCATCTTCGAGGAGGGAGGCCGGGCCGCCGGCATCAACCTGCTCGACTATGGCTGCATCCGCAGCTTCGCGCCGCGCTTCGTGCAAGGCGTCATCGACCTCTATCGCGGGCTGGAACGCGGCGACCGCGCGCTGATCGTTCATGCCTATGAGACCTGGGGCTTCAAGGGCCTCTCCAAGGAGTTGATCGACATCCTCAACATCTGGGCGCAGTTCATCTACGGACCGCTGCTCGACCACCGCGTTCGCCGCATCGCGGAAGGCGTCTCGCCCGCGCAATATGGCCGGCGCGAGGCGTTCACCGTGCATAAAGGGCTCAAGGAGAGAGGCCCCGTGCGGGTGCCGCGCGAATTCGTGTTCATGGACCGGGCGGCGATCGGGCTGGGCGGCGTGTTCCTGCATTTGGATGCGGAGCTGAATTTTTACCAGCTCTTCAACGAGACCATAGAGAATTTCAGCCTGGATTCAGTCAACGAGCGGCAGAATGCTGCGTTTAACCAAACCGGCGTGCCGCTGCCGGTGTAGGATTGAGGAGCCGCCCATGCTCCGCATCGCGTTACTTGTCGGCCTTGCCGTGATGTCAGCCTTGCCAGCCGCCGCGCGCTCGCGGGTCGGCGGGCCGGGCGAGATGTGCGGCGGCATTGGCGGCTTCCAATGCAGCAGCGGGCTTTGGTGCGAGACGCTGCCCGGCATGTGCCGGGGCGCGGACATTTCCGGCCGCTGCGTCGACGCGCCGCAATACTGCACGCGCGAATACAAGCCGGTCTGCGGCTGCGACGGCAAGACATACGGCAATGATTGCGACCGGCGCGCCGCTCGCATTACCCTGGATCGTGACGGGCCTTGCATGAAATAGCCGCGCCCGCCGCGTGCGTCGGTTGCCAGACGACGCTGGCCATGAGAGTTTTGCCACTCATCCCGTTAAACCCGCCCAGGAAATGTGTCATGGCTCAACGCTTTCCCTCCATCGAGGACAGGCATCGCGAATTCGTGGAGAAGCAGCGCATCTTCTTCGTGGCCAGCGCCGCGCCGAGCGGCCGGGTCAATGTTTCACCGAAGGGCATGGACAGCTTCAAGGTGCTCGGCCCGAGCGAGGTCGCCTATCTCGACGTGACCGGTAGCGGCAGCGAGACGGCTGCGCATTTACGCGCCTGCGACAATAGCCGGCTGACCATCATGTTCTGCGCCTTCGAGGGGCCGCCGATGATCCTGCGGCTGTATGGCCAGGCTCACTCGCTGCCGCTTGGCAGTACGGATTATGCGGCGCTCGCGCATCATTTCGAAGCGCTTCCCGGCGCACGGCAAATCATCCGGCTCGATGTGGATCTCGTCCAGACCTCATGCGGAATGGCCGTCCCCAATTTCGACTATGCCGGGGAACGCGACCAGCTCAAAAATTGGGCGGCGCGCCAGGGCGAAGAGGGTTTGCGCAAATATTGGCGGCTGAAAAACATGGAGAGCCTCGATGGCTTGCCAACCGGCTTCGATCCGGACGCCATGAGTCAGTGAAGGTGCCGCAGGGCTCATTGCGCGACGTGGTCGCGGCATATCAGCGAAGTTGCGGCGATAAACGGAACCGGCGGGCAACTGCCCGCCGATCCAATGGAAACAATTGTGCACGATGCCGAAAAGATGCAGCTGGGCCGCGATTGCCGCTAAATTTCCGCCAGCAGCACATCGGCGGCTGTCTTCTCGGCCTTGCTCGGCACATCCTCGACATTGAGCGCTTTAACCACGCCGTCCTCGACGAGCATCGCATAGCGCTTGGAACGGATGCCGAAGCCGATGCCCGAGCCGTCCATGTCCAGCCCGAGGCCACGGGCGAAATCGCCATTGCCGTCGGAGAGAAACAGGATTTTGTCGCCGGCGCCCGTCGATTTCGCCCAGGCGTCCAGCACGAACACGTCATTGACGGCGGTGCAGGCGATGGTGTCGACGCCCTTGGCCTTGAACGCGTCGAGGTTGGCGAGGAAGCCGGGCAGATGACTGTTGCTGCATGTGGGGGTGAACGCACCCGGAACGGCGAACAGCGCCACGCGCTTGCCGTCAAAAATCTCGGCCGTCGTCTTGGCCGCGGGACCGGACGGCGTCATCACGCGGAACGTGGCTTCGGGCAGGCGGCTGCCAGTGGTGATGGCCATGGAAATCTCCCTATTCGGCTTTGCTGTTCAGGATATGGGACGAGGTCGGCGGCATCATTTCACGGCAAATGTGCTTTCGCAACTGCCCTGGTCTGACACCATCGTGAAGGTGAGCGGCTTTTCCCTGATGAGCGGTACGCCCTCCGGTTCCAGCGCGAACATATAGATTGTATGGCCAGGTGGCCGCATGGCTTCCAGCGTTGGGGCGCCAAGGCCGGCTTCCTGCGGCGCCTCCACCATGAGATCGTGGCGCCGCACGCTTTCGTCATATTCCGTCTCTACGCGCAGCGCGGGCATCTCATCCCGGCTGACCAGCACCGCCGACAGGAACCGATGCGGACAGAGCGCACCCTCGCCTTGCCTGCGCGGCACAAGAGAGAGCGTGCGCAGCAGCTCGTCGCGATCGGGTTTGCGCACCGGCATGTCCAGGTCGAGGCTGAGCTCGGCCTCCACCGGCATGCAGATGTCCTTGCATACCCCATAGGCCACGGCCAGATTCAGGCTGACGGGCTTGGACGGGTCCTGCGGTGTGATCGCCACCGGCAGCACCACCTTCTCCTTATAGCCGACGGAACTGCCATCCCCGTCCGCGAACCGCACCGGCGCCGGCCACAGCACCCGGGCATCCTTGAGGTTCAGCGATTCGTCCCAGGAGAAGGACGGCGCGATGCCCTCCCCTGGCGTGCGCCAATAGGTCTTCCAGCCGGGCTCCAGCGTGATCTCGATGCCCACCATCGCCCCCGCCGCGCTGTCGCCTTCGGCCGGACCGCCGGTGAACAGGCGAATGCGGGTATGCGGCGCTTCATAGGCCGGAGGCAGCGCGCCGGTCGGCGTCGCCCGTGCCTCGGGTGCCGCAAGGCAGGCGAGCAGCACCAAGACCAGGCGGCTGCATGAAACTTCGGCGATGTAACGGGCGTTGAAACGGTGCATGACATCATTCCGATAAGCTATTGCTCGCCCGCGTTGAAGAGACAAGTTAAGGCAATCCCCTTGTTTTAAGCCTTTTCATGGGGGGGAAATGATGGCGAGAGGGACCAAATCGCTTCACAGAAGCCGCCCGATGCAGGTAATCTAGCGACCATGCCGAGAACCGAGCTACACAGCACTACCCAACAAGGCAATGGTTATCTCGATGGCCAGCTGCTCCTTGCGATGCCCGCGATGGTCGATCCGCGCTTTGCGCGCGCCGTCATCTATATGTGCGCGCACTCGGCCGACGGGGCGATGGGCATCGTCGTCAACCAGCGCGCGCCCAACATCACCTTCCCCAAGCTGCTGGAGCAACTCGATATCCATCTCAACGCGCCCGAGGGCGGGATCACGTTGCCCATCAATAAGATGGCTGTTCATTTTGGCGGTCCAGTGGAGACCGGACGCGGCTTCGTCCTGCACACCGCCGATTATTACGTCGCCGAAAGCACGCTGCCGATCGACGAGGCGGTCTGCCTGACCGCGACCATCGATATTCTACGCGCGATCGCCACCGGGGCGGGGCCGAACCGCTCGCTGCTCGCCCTCGGCTATGCCGGATGGGCGCCCGGCCAGCTCGAAAACGAGATCCACGCCAACGGATGGCTGACCTGCCCCGCCGATGTGGACCTCATTTTCGGCGACAATCTCGACGCCAAATATGAGCGTGCGATGGCCAAGCTGGGCGTGCATCCCTCGTTCCTGGTGAACGACGCCGGCCATGCCTGAGCGGCGGTTTCCGGCCGTCAGCACAGATCGCCGAATGCCGAAAAGCCAATTCATCGGGGATCGGCCTCCACTGCGCAGGCATTCACTTAGCTCTCCGGCCAAAGCCCGGTTGGACGCCCAAATCAGGGTATCATCCCGCTGTGGCGTGAGGTCATGATTTGGAAACTCTGCTTGGGCGCAGTTTCTATCTCCATCAAGCCGAAAACCAGCCCCAAGTCTTTATTTGGCCGCGCTTTCTCGAAGGAAACCGGTTTCCACTTTTCTGGAGTGCGCGCGATCTCGCCGACCTATTTAGGCTGAATATTCTGATCGCCACCGGGCGTGCCAGGCGGCGGAATAACCGGCGTCGTTCGCGGATCCGGCTCGGGCGCGGGCGCATGAATTCCTGGATCGATGCCGGTCGGTGGCCGCAAAACCCCGCCCGATTTGTCCAGCTTTTCACTCAGCGGCTGATTCGGATTTGCGGCATCGGGCGTCACCGGAACTTGGCCCGCTGCACCTGATGTGCCGGCGCCGGGCTGCTGTGCTTGGGCAGGCGCATCGTTCGCCACGGCCGCCAGCCCAATTCCCAGCGCGACAGCGAGAGCTTGGATGATGCGATCAGCAGCGGGTTTGGACCCCGGCGAGGCTGCTGCATGAGCAACGGTGAACGGCATTGGCTGACCTCCAAGAAGGTTGAGTGAGGCAAACGCACCACCGTGGAACGAAGTTCCGGTATCGGAACCTTCGCCTCATTCACTACGAAGCAGATACGCCTCGGCAGCCCAGCATAAACGTTCGCTCCTTGAGCCTTGTCGCTCACGATAAACGTTCGCTCCTGCTTGAACGCGACAGGTTCTTGTCTACGAAAACCGGCATAAGTCTTTACCCAATCGCACACTTTCTCGTGAAAAAACCGACTTCCACCTTTCTGGAAGGCGCTCTAGCCGACCTCTCCGCCCGACGCGATGCGGTCGAGGGCGCGGCGCTGGGCGTGCATCTCCACGAACACGCGGTAATCGCTGTCGAAACGTGGGCGGGCGCGAGGGTCGGGCGCACGTTCCCGGCCGCCTTGCTGCATCGCCACGGCCGCCGCGCTGAGGCTGGGATGAAGCCCGGCGGCGGTCGCGGCAGCCATCGCCGTACCAAGCAGCATCGCGTCCTCGGCGGCGGGCTCGATCACTGTGCAGCAGGCGGCGTCGGCGTAAAGCTCCATCAGCAGCGGGTTCTTCAGATGCCCGCCGGTGACATGCAGCGTGTCGATGCCGTAGCCGCGCGCGTTCAGCGCTTCGAGGATGTGCCGCACCCCAAGCGCGATCCCCACGGCCGTCCGCCAATAGAGCCGGGCGAGGCTGTCGAAACCGGCGTCGAGCGTCAGCCCGCTGATGACGCCCACCGCATGCGGGTCGGCGAGCGGCGAGCGGTTGCCGTGGAAATCGGGCAGCACATGCAGCCGTCCAGCCAGATCCAGACCTTCGGCGGCCCGCAATTCCATGACGCGCGCGGCGATCCGGCCGTGCATCGCGGCGTCCGGCGTGCCCCCCGCGCCATGCCAGCGGATGACGTGATCGAGCAGTGCGCCGGTAACGGACTGTCCTCCCTCACTGACCCAGCATTCGGGAAGCACCGCGCCATAATACGGCCCCCAGACGCCATGCGCAGGGCGCGGCTCGGCGGACAGCGCCATCACGCAACTCGACGTGCCCGCGATCAGTGCCAGATGCCGGTCGAGGCCGTGGACGTCGCCGGCATAGCCGCCGAGCACCCCCATCGCGCCGGCATGGGCATCGATCAACCCCACCCCGACGCGGCAAGCGGTCGTGAGCCCCAGCGCCTCCGCCGCCTCGGCGGTGAGCGGCCCCAGATCGGCGCCGATGGGGCTGGCGGTCTGCGGCAAGCGGCCGCGCGCCACCATGTCGGGAATGCCGACGCGCGCGAAAAAATCGCCCTGCCAGGACGGGCGCTCATGGGCGAGATAGGTCCATTTGCAGGTCAGCGTGCATTGCGAGCGGGCAAGCGAGCCGGAAGCCTTCCAGGTGAGGAAATCGGCCAGATCGAAGAAATAGCCAGCATTCGCCCAGCATTCGGGCAAATGCCGGGCAAGCCACATCAGCTTGGGCGTCTCCATCTCGGGCGACATCACGCCGCCGACGAAATCGAGCACGCGGTGCCCGGTGGCGGTGCATTCCTCCGCTTCGGCCAGCGCCCGGTGATCCAGCCAGACGATGGTGTCCCAGCGCGGCGCCCCCGAACGCGACACGCTGAGCGGGCGGCCATCGCGGTCGCGAACGACCAGCGAGCAGGTGGCGTCGAAACTGATGCCGGCGACCTGCTCCGGACGTGCGGCCGCAGCACCCATCGCACCGCGAACCGCCATGCCGACCGCGCGCCAGATCTGTTCGCTATCATGCTCGGCGTGGTTGGGCTCCGGCTGGTTCATGTCGATGGCGCATTCGGCGCGCCCCAGCAGCCGGCCGGAACCGCTCAGAACCCCCGCCCGCGCGCTGCCCGTTCCGACATCCACTCCGATGACGAGATCCCGCATTGCGCCTCTCCCATGAGAGCCATTACCTGTTCCTATCACGAGGGAACGGGGCTCTCTCTTTATGTTTGAGCGCGATCTTCGCCGATTACGCCATTGCCTCACCAACCAACCGGGGAAGCTCTGTCATATCGTCGAATATCGCGTCCGGAGCCAGCTCCTCAAGCCGCGAGCGATGCGTTGCCGAGCGCGCATGGCTCCCGCCGGTGAAGGCGAACACCCGCATGCCCGCGCGCTTGGCCGCCTCGATCCCGGCCGGACTGTCCTCGATCACGATACACCGCGCCGGTTCGGTGTGCATCCGGCTTGCGGCGAGCATGAACAGATCCGGCGCTGGCTTGCCGTTGGCCACCATCGTCGCGCTGAAGATGTGGTCGCCGAAAGCGGAGGCTAACCCGGTCAACGCCAGTGACAGGCGGATGCGCTCCATCTGGCTGGACGAGGCCACGCACACCGGAAGGCCAAGTGCCGCGATGGCCTCCGCCACGCCGGAGATGGCGCACAGCTCGGCGCGGAACAACGCATAGAGCCGGTCGCGCATCCCCTCTAGCGCGTCGATCTCCAGCGCCACGCCGAAATCGCGCTGAAGCGTGTCGATGACGCTGCCCAGGCTGCGGCCCAGGAAGCGCTCATAGGCGTCGGCCTGCGTAATGACGACGCCGCGCTCGGCGATGCCCTCGATAAGCACCCGGATGGCCAGCGGCTCGCTGTCCACCAGCACGCCGTCGCAGTCGAAAATGATGAGACCGGCGGGCGGCGTCTGGCTCTCCATCGCTAAAGGAGACACTCCTTGGCAAGCCAACGAATGACCTGCTTACTGCTTGTTCAACCGTAATGTCTTTGAAAAGCCAGAAGGCCGCTTTTCAAAGTGACGCACTCTTTTGCTTGCGCATCGATTTTACCAAACTCCGGCAAGAGCTTGCGTTTGGATCGATGCGCTTTTTGTTGGCGCATCGATTTTGCCAAACTCCGGCAAGGGCCTGCGTTTGGATCGATGCGCTTTTTGTTGGCGCATCGATTTTGCCAAACTCCGGCAAGAGCCTGCGTTTGGATCGATGCGCTTTTTGTTAGCGCATCGACTTTGCCAAACTCCGGCGAAAAGCCTCCGTTTGGATCGATGCGCTACCAGCAGCAATAGCCGCCATCGGCGAGCACGATCGCGCCCGTCATCAGGCTGGCGGCGTCGGAGGCGAGGAAATGCACGACCGAGGCGATCTCGTCCGGCTGGCCGACGCGGCCCATCGGCGTCATTTCCAGCCAGACCTTGTACATGTCGGGGTTTTCCTTGATGCCGAAGGTGGTCAGCGGCGTCTCGATATAGGTGGGCGCGACCGCGTTGACGCGCACGCCCCGCGCGCCCCATTCGGCGGCCAGCGACCGGGTCAGATGATGCACCGCCGCCTTGGAGGCGTTGTAGAAGCTCTGCGGCTGCGGCTTGTTGACGATGAAGCCCGACATCGAGCCGATATTGACGATGGAGCCCTTGCCCTGCGCCAGCATCTGCTTGCCGAAGGCCCGGCAACACCAGAACAGCCCGTCCACATTCACGTCCATGTGGAAGCGCCAATGCTCGTCGCTGGTATCCTCGGCGCGGACATCGCTCTTGGCGACGCCGGCATTGTTGACCAGCACGTCGATACGGCCATGATCGGCGGCGATGCGCGCCGCCAGCGCATCCACTTCGGCGGATTTGGTGACATCGAGCGTATGGCCCACAGCGTCGATGCCCAGCGCCTTGAGCGCCTCGGCGATGGACTGGGCGCGGTCGGGCATCAGTTCGGCGACGATCACCTTGGCACCCGCCTCGCCCAGCGCCCGCGCACAGGCCGCACCGATCCCCTGCCCGCCTCCGGTCACCACGGCGACACGGCCATCCAGCTTCAGTTTTTCCAGATACATGGTTGTTATTCCTTTCTGAGCGCGATCAGGAAAAGGGGGTACTGGTTTTCCTGCAAAATCGCACGGGCCAACAAAGAATCTAGAGCGGCCACCGAACTGTGGTGTTTCCACCTGAAGTGATCCCGCACTAGCTCATCCAATTGCCGCCATCGACATTGTAGGTCTGCGCGACGACGTAATCGCTCTCGGCGCTGGCGAGGAACACCGCCATGCCGGTCAGATCCTCAGCCGTGCCCATGCGCCCGGCGGGCACCGCCTCGCCGACGAGGCGTTTCTTTTCGCCCGGTGGGCGGCCTTCAAACTTCGCAAACAGCGCGTCCACCCCGTCCCAATGCTCGCCATCCACAACGCCTGGCGCGATGGCGTTGACATTGATGCCATGCGGGATGAGCGCCAGCCCCGCCGACTGGGTGAGGCTGATGACGGCGGCCTTGGTGGCGCAATACACCGCGACCAGCGCTTCGCCGCGCCGCCCGGCCTGGCTCGCCATGTTGATGATCTTGCCGCCATGCCCCCGCGCGATCATCGAGCGGGCGGCCGCCTGCATGGTGAACAGCACGCCGGCGACATTGATGGCGAACAATCGGTCATAGCTCTCGCGGGTGATCTCGGTGAAGGGGGCCATGTCGAACAGCGCGGCGTTGTTCACCAGGATATCGAGGCCGCCGGCGCGATGCTCCACCGCCTTGACCGCATCGTCGATGGAATGCTGGCTGGTAACGTCCAGCGGCACGGCGAAAGCGCCGGAGCCGATGCTGGCGGCGGTGGCTTCCGCGCGCACGATGTCGATGTCGGCGATGGCCACCATCGCGCCCTCGGCGGCATAGGCTAGCGCGAACGCCGCCCCGATGCCGCGCGCCGCGCCCGTGATCAGCGCCGACTTGCCTTCGAGCCGCCTCGTCACAGCGAGAGCCCCGCCTGGTCGAACCGGTGAACCTTGTCGGGCGCAGGGCTGAGCCAGACCGTCTCGCCGTGGGTAAGGCCCATCTCGCCGCTGACCCGCGCCGTCATCGGGCCAGCGCCTTCGGTGCGGACATGCAGGAAGGTGTCCGAGCCCAAATGCTCGGCGATGCCGATCGTGCCCTGCCACAGGCCGCTCTCGCGCGATACCGCCATATGCTCGGGCCGCACGCCGACAGTGGCCGCGCCCAGCTTGGCGGCCTCCGCGCCGCTCACGAGATTCATCTTCGGAGAACCGATGAAGCCGGCGACGAACAGGTTGGCGGGCTTGCGATACAGATCCAGCGGTGAGCCGACCTGCTCGATGCGCCCCTTGTTCAGCACCACGATGCGGTCGGCCATGGTCATGGCTTCGGTCTGGTCGTGGGTGACGTAGATCATGGTGGTGCCGAGCTGGTGATGCAACTCGGTGATCTCCAGCCGCATGGCGACGCGCAAGGCGGCGTCGAGATTGGAGAGCGGCTCGTCGAACAGGAAGGCACGCGGCTCGCGCACGATGGCCCGGCCGATGGCGACGCGCTGGCGCTGGCCGCCGGAAAGCTGGCGCGGCTTGCGGTCGAGATAATCGGTGAGGTTGAGGATGCGCGCGGCGTCCTGCACCTTCTTGTCGATGGTGGCCTTGTCGTCGCCCGCCATCTTCAGCGGAAAGGCGATGTTGCCGTAGACGCTCATATGCGGATAGAGCGCGTAGGACTGGAACACCATCGACAGGCCGCGCTTGGCGGGCGGCTGGCTGGTGACGTCCTCGCCATCGATCTTGATGGTGCCGCCGCTCATGTCCTCAAGGCCCGCGATCAGCCGCAGCAGCGTGGACTTGCCGCAGCCCGAGGGGCCGACGAAGACGACGAACTCGCCCTCGCCGATATCGAGATCCAGCTCGGGAATGACAGCGACGCCGCCGAAGCTCTTGGAGACTTGCCGAAGATTGATGCGTCCCATGGGATGCCCCTTCCTGTGCTTTACTTGACCGCGCCAAATGTCAGCCCGCGCACGAGTTGGCGCTGCGAGAACCAGCCGAGCACCAGGATCGGCGCGACCGCCAGCGTCGATGCGGCCGAGAGTTTTGCCCAGAACAAACCTTCCGGGCTCGAATAGGAGGCGATGAACGCCGTCAGCGGCGCGGCTCCGGCCGCCGTCAGGTTGAGCGTCCAGAACGCCTCGTTCCAGGACAGGATGACATTCAGCAGCACGGTGGAGGCAATGCCGGGGATCGCCATGGGCGTGAGCACATAGACGATCTCCTTGGCCAGCGTCGCCCCATCCATCCGCGCCGCTTCCAGGATCTCGCCCGGAATGTCACGGAAATAGGTGTAGAGCATCCACACCATGATCGGCAGGTTGATCAGCGTCATGACGATGACGAGGCCGGTCAGCTTGTCGAGCAGTCCGGTGTCGCGGAACAGCAGGTAGATCGGCACCAGCACGCCCACCGGCGGCATCATCTTGGTGGAGAGCATCCACATCAAGACGTCCTTGGTGCGCTTGGTCGGCGAGAAGGCCATTGCCCAGGCGGCGGGGATGGCGATGAGCAGGCCAAGGCCCGTCGAGCCGAAGGAGATCACCACCGAATTGATGAAGTGCTTCAGGTAGTCGGAGCGGCTTTGCACCTCGGCGTAATTCTCCAGCGTCCAGTGGAAGAACAGGAAGGAGGGCGGCGACGCGATGGCCTCGCCTTCCGTCTTGAACGAGGTGATCGCGGTCCACAGGATCGGGAAAAAGATGAGCAGCCCGATGCTCCAGCCAATGGCCGTGAAGGCGAGCTTGCGAGGGGTGGATACGGCGCGTGCCATGGTGTTCAAGCCTCCAGCGACTTGCCGATGAGCCGGATCAGGAAGATCGCGACGATGTTGGCCAGGATCACCGCGATGATGCCGCCCGCCGATGCACCGCCCACGTCGAACTGCAACAGCGCCTGGGTGTAGATGAGATAGGCGATGTTAGTGCTCTGCGTACCCGGCCCGCCCGATGTGGTGACCAGGATTTCCGCAAATACCGACAGGAGGAAGATCGTCTCGATCAGGACCACCACCGTGATGGCGCGCGACAGATGCGGCAGGGTGATGTAGACGAGCCGCGAAATGAAGCTGGCCCCGTCCATTTCGGCGGCTTCCTTCTGCTCCTCGTCCAGCGATTGCAGCGCGGTGAGGATAATCAGCGTGGCGAAGGGCAGCCATTGCCAGGCGACGATGAAGATGATGGAGAGCAGCGGCACCGAGGCCAGCCAATCGACCGGCTCAAATCCGAGATTGCGCGCGACATGAGCGAACAGCCCGTAAACCGGGTGCATCAGCATGTTCTTCCATACCAGCGCGGAGACCGTCGGCATGACGAAGAACGGCGCGATCACCATCAGCCGGACAATGCCTTGCCCGAAGAACGGCTGGTCGAGCAGCAGCGCCAGCACCAGCCCGCCGCCAACCGAGATCGCCAGCACTCCGCCCACCAGCAGCAGCGTGTTGACCAGCGCCTCCTGGAACGCGGGATCGGTGAGGAAGAAGCTGTAATTGCGCAGGCCCGTCCATTCCTCGGTGCCCGGCATCAGAAGGTTATAGCGCAGGAAGGAGAAATACAGCGTCATCGCCAGCGGCACGATCATCCAGGCGAACAGCAGCAGGACGGCCGGCGACATCATCAGGCGGGCGGAGGCGCGGCTATGC
>Ga0307513_10006479_pt1 | contig 15285 bp, 15 predicted proteins | sample 15_EM_MG_FD_202174 | JGI IMG/M metagenome (GOLD analysis project Ga0307513, IMG submission 202174) | Populus trichocarpa ectomycorrhiza microbial communities from riparian zone in the Pacific Northwest, United States - 15_EM | ecosystem: Host-associated > Plants > Roots > Unclassified | place... | reverse complement strand
TCCAAAAACCATGGGTTTGGCCTTTCATGTGCTTTGGATGCACCCAAGTGCTGTGTCACTAACAGACATGCACCAGTTCTTACTGTGCTTGTCTTTGATGGGCTTCTCTTTTAGTTCATGTTTTTTTTTTATAGATTAATATGGATGTACAGACCAATTTGTATGCACCTCAACTAATCTCACAGACCCTGAAGTTAACGACTATGAAAATCTCCAGTAACCATCATATGAATAATCACAAGGCTCGAACCTAAGACCATAGAGAAAACAAATCTTTTAATTTCAAGTTTTTATTACTAGATCACCACCTAAATGATTCATAGTTCATGATTTTTTTTTTAGTTTAACGTGGATGTTCGAGTCAGCTTGCGTGCACCTCGACTAATCCCACGGGCCCTGAAGTTAACGATCATGTAAGCCTGTAGTGGTTATCATATGAGCAACTATAGGGCTCGAACCTGAGATCACAGAGAAAGTAAATTTTTTAGTTCCAAGTTTTTATCACTGGACTACCACCTAAATGGTTATAGATGATGGTTTTTGCTTGAATGGTTGGTGGTGGTGGTGACCCGTGGGCATTGCCTTTTCACCGATTTGCCTAGGCTCTGTCAACAGCTACACAAACCAATAAAGAATACCAGAGCAAGGAGAAGGAAAGGAAGGAAAGAATAAAGATAGAATAGCCTTTAAACTTATTTATTTACTAATTCAATTAAACATTTCTCGCTTTATTTAAACGCGACAATTACTTTGCCGTGACTGGAAATAGCTAAGTTTAAGGACGTTGATTTAATATACCGTTTCATTTTACCTAAAAAAATTAATTTTTTAATTTAAATTAATATTTTTAAATTATTTTAATATATTGATGTTAAAAATAATTTTTTATTATATTTTCAAATAAAAATTATTTTAAAAATAAATCGTACCTTATATCTCATGAAATACATACTATTCGCTGAGGCGCATTACGGAAATCACCTTACAAACAAATATTTTTTTAAAATAATATAAAATTTTGTCATTTTATTAAAATACTTTAACTTTAACTTGTATTATTTTGTTAAAATTTTTAAATTTCTAAGCTATTTTTTTTTTTAAATCCAAATTTAAGTGAGAGTTCCAACTTCCAAGTCAATGGCCAGTTCCACCCAATACCAGCTCTCCACATCACCAAGACTCCACCTGTCATCTTCCCATTGGCTCAACGCATGTCACTAAACGCAGTTAACTCCCCTCCCCCTCCTTCACCTCCTTCCTTTCTCTGCATCTCATCCCGTGTCCATAAAAAAAAAACCAAAATAAAAAAGAAATCTCTAAATCTGATTAATCACCGTGGCTTCCTCTGGCCAGCAATCCCTCTCGAGAAGAAAACCCTCTTCATCATCTTCATCATCACAATCACGATCACAGCCGACTGCAACTAGAATCGTGTACAGAGAAACACTAATCCCTTTCTGGCAACAAAACTGGTTCATTGCTCTACTCTTCGTCATGGCTCTTGCTTTCTTCGGTCTCTCTATCTTCCTCTTCCTCAATCTTGATCTTGACGGCGCTTCCTTCTCCCCTGCCTCCGCCGCCTCTGATTCCGGTCCCGAGGTCAGATTAGTTATTTTGCTTCTTTTTAATTTTGAGCAAATTTCAAATGAGTCCCTAATTGAGAAAATAGATGAGCTGAGAGAGAGACTAATTTGAGCTTAATTTTGAGGAATAATGTTTAATGGGTTCATATTCAGATCAAGAACTAAGAGTTTTTTGAAACCTTTTGGTACCCAATTCGGGAAATTAAATTGTTTAGGAACTGAAATTGAGGTTTCGAATAAAGTTGGGGTCCTAATGAATTTTTGGTTTGTTTTAGATTACTTATGGGAGTGTTGTTAAGCTGATGCACGAGAGGACGAAGTATCGACTGCATTCACATGATGTGCCATATGGTTCTGGAAGTGGGCAGCAATCTGTTACTGGGTTTCCTAATGTTGACGATGCTAATAGCTATTGGGTATGTAACTCTACATGTCTCTCTGTTTTTGGGCTCTTTGTTTTGTTTTGTGTGTTTTAATTTTCATTTACTTGGGTACTATGGTATGGGCTATGAGTTTTTTATAACCTTTTTGTATTTGGAAGTAATTAGTGATTGAAAGTAGTTCAAAATGTATAGTTTCGTGTCTGAATCTTACATCTTTAGCTTTCTTGAATAGGTATTTGGATTTGTGCAAGCTTTTAGTTTTATAAAAATAGTTTTCTGCTACTCATGAGGTTATGATATTAATACTGAGAAATTTGGTTCGTGCTGGTGAAACTTGTGCTTGCTTAATGGCATTTTCATTGTGGCAATTTTCGGACAGTGAAAAGAATCTCATACAACATTTATTAGCGAATACAAAGACAGAGTTGACCTTTAATTTTCAAGTAACATCTTTGAATTTTTACCGAATAAAAAGGGTAGTTTTGTTATTTTACCAAAAAATGATTGTAGAATGGCTTTTTGGTGTGGAGATGGCAAAACCCTATTTTTATTTTGGTTGGTAAACCGTGGATGGATGATTGGATGTTCTATTTGATGAGATGGAAGTTCTGTTTTGTAGATTGTTAGGCCTCAGCCAGGGACAAATGCTAAACAAGGTGACTCCATTAAAACTGGGACAATTATCCGTTTGCAACACATGAAGACTAGGAAGTGGCTGCACAGTCATTTGCATGCATCCCCAATCTCTGGCAACCTAGAGGTTAGTATGGGTTTAACTGTTCTGCATCTGTTTCTATTGCCTTTCATGGACTGTTGAATCTGAATAGCCAAACTTATATATAATAATGGCATTGGATATTATGGTTCATTATGCATATATCTACTAAATGAAAGTATGGAAATGATTTGATATCAGAGATTAGTTGATTGTGGAGGCCCCTGTTTTATGGGAAAAGTATGGAAATGATTTGATATTAGAGATTAGTTGATTGTGGAGGCCCCTGTTTTACGGGGAATATCACTGCCTTTTCAGATGAAAGATTTCATTGGCCCGAACTCTCACATTGACTTTCAGTTTCTGTCCTGAGGGGAAAAACGCATTGAATATTCTGTAGTTAAATGGCTTAATGAAGAAGTATTGATGTTAATCACTGTGTTGTGTAATGGTAATTTTACTTCAGTGACCATAGAATAACTTAATGGACTGTTAAACATGTATATTGTATGAATGACACAATCCACTCACTTTGCTTGGTGTAGGTTAGTTGCTTTGGGGGAGAGAATGAATCTGATACCGGAGATTACTGGAGGTGAACCTATATAACATTCTTTCAAGTTTTTCTTATGCCTTGAACTTCTTTGTCTGGAAACTCATGCTACCTTCCTTTTCCAGGCTTATGATTGAAGGGAGTGGAAAGACATGGAAGCAAGACCAAAGGATTCGTCTTCACCATGTTGACACCAATGGCTACTTGCATAGTCATGACAAGAGATACCAACGAATTGCTGGGGGGCAGCAGGAGGTAATAAAAAGCATTGCAGATAGCACTAGTAACATTTTTGAAGCTTGTCTTTAGAGACTTTAAGTTTGCACCTAGCTGTTATTTTTTTTCCCTACAACAGCCCTGGAACCATGCGTGTTTGGTTAACTCGACTGAACTAAAATCCTAACGGGCTTCTTGGGGTGGTGACTAATTTATCTATGAAAAAGGAGAAATAAACTTTGGCAGATACTCATAGTGGTGTTTTTTCGGCAGCAGAGGACATCTTACAGAGATCATGCTGCTTTTTTAAGTTTTCGTACTTAATTCTTTTGTATGCTTCCTGATCTATGTGCTAATATAGGTGTGCGGTGTCCGAGAAAAGCGTGCTGACAATGTTTGGCTGGCAGCAGAAGGCATATACCTCCCTGTTACTGAAAGCAAGTAAACATGCTTATGGATTGGCATTGCAAAAACAACAACCTGGGTCTTGATATCATTGGTGGCTGGTGCCTGGTTGTTCTTTCATTAGCTGTAGATGTTCCATTAAATGAGGATATATACGACACCAAAAACTGATTAAATATGCTTTGCATGAAAGCATGAAACCTTTTGTATCTGAAGAAACACTAATTTAGCTTCTTTTTAATTTGTTTCTGAATACACATGAGCAATTTAAATGCCTCTGAAATTTACAGATTAAGGAGGTAATGCTAAAGTAGAAGAATTGCAATTTACGATTTAGTAGAGCTTGAGGTACATTTCCAAAGATCTTAATTTGCGCGTGCCATCGACACTGATTGAAGCTTGTCTGGGAAGTAAAAATGCCCAAGACAGTGATGCCCCTATCCCAAATATGGATACATTGGATCTGCTTGAGCCCTTTGTGAATGGGTAGGCGTGCATGTTTACACGAAGCAAATCTGCTATTACTTGTTGATGGACCGATCACTACACCATTTCACCTTGTGAAGCTGGAGCATTTTGCCTAGTGAAAATCTTTGCATCTTGCTTGCTTTTTTGAGTTTTAATGTTTAAAAGATTGGTGTTGAAGTTAGACCCGTGTCAATCCATGACCATAAGATTGTTTCTTGTTCTTTTCCTGTTATCCAAGAACTTGATTTATGGTACTTTTGCTGGGCATGCCATGCTGTAATGGTGATATATATATTAATTAATTAAACAATATCTAAATAGTGTGGGGAAATCACTGTTCCCTACACCTCATACCTAAATCACTGTGAATTATAAAAGTAATCCACAGTGATTCTTTCTCTTTTTTTTTTTGCTAACTTTTTCTTTTTTCGTTTTGTTTTCTGTTTTTTTTCAAAATTACTTTTTTTTAACTTTCTTATTTTTTCTTTTTTATTCATTTATTTTTTTTTTCAAAATTATTTTTGTTGATTTTACTTTTTAAATATTGACCTGGTTAAAATTTTTGCTTTGTAATTTTTTTCTTTAAAATACTATGGATTGCTGCGATGTTTTTCCACATAGTTTTTCTATTTTATTTCTTTATTTTTTAAAATTATATTTATCGATTTTTTTTTAATATTGAGCTGATTGAGAAGTTAGTTTTGTAATTTTTTTTCTTTAAAACATTGTTAATTGCTACAGTGTTTCTCCGCATGGTTTTTTTTTATAATTTTCTCCGAAATTATATTTTTTTATTTTATTTTTTAATATTGAGCTGGTTAAAAATTACAATTACTATATGTGAGGAAAGCACTATAACTTTCCTCGAAAATTACTGTTGATTGCTACAATATCTTTTCCCACATGATTTTTTTCTGTTTTTATTATGTTTTTCCCTAAAATTATCTGTCAATTTTATTTTTTAAATATTAAGCTGGTTAAGAATTGCAATTACAAGTAAATACAAGTTTTTCCTCACAAAACACTATGGATTGATACAGTTTTTCCTCACATGGTTTTTTTTTCCAGTTTCTTTTGTGTTTTCTTTTTTTGTGATATTTTTTTTCAAAATTATCTTCGTCGATTTTATTTTTTTTAATATTGAGTTGGTTAGAATTTAACTTTGTAATAAAGCTTAATCATGTGGGGAAAACATTGTAGCTTTGCTCATAAAACATTGTGGATTGCTACAGTGTCTCTCCGCATGGGTTTTTTTGTTATAATTTTTTTCAAATTATCTTTTTTAATTTTATTTTTTAATATTAAATTGTTTGTGAATTACAATTACAAGTCATTACAAACAAGGCTAAATCATGTAGGGAAGCACTGTAGCTTTCATCACAAAATACTGTGAATTACTACAGTGTTTCCAACATGATTTTTTTCCTTTTTTTAGTGTTTGTTTTGTTATTTTTTTTAAAATTGTCTCCGTCGATTTTTTTTAATATTAAGCTGATTAAGAATTTAGCTTTGTAATTTTTTTCTTTAAAACACTGTGAATTGTTGCAGTGTTTTTCCATGTGATTTTTTTATGATTTTTTTCAAAATTATCTTTGTCGATTTTTTTTTGAATATTGAGTTAGTTAATAATTATAATTACAATAAAGCTAAATTATATGATGAAAACGTTGTAGTTTTTCTCACAAAACACTGTGGATTGCTACAATATTTCTCTAAATGGTTTTTTATTTTATTTTATTGGGAAAAGTGTTATAGTTTTCCTCACAAAACATTGTCAATTGCTGCAACGTTTTTTCTCATGGGTTTTTTTCCTTCCAAAATTATCTTTGTTGGTTTTTTTTTTTAATATTAAGTTGGTAGAGAATTTAGCTTTGTAATTTTTTTTGCTTTTTATTAACTGAAAAGCTAAATCATGTGGCGAAAGCACTCTATTTTTCCTCACAAAACATTGTAGATTGCTACAAATCATTTTGTTCAGTCTCTAAGTTTTTGATCATCAACACAACTTTTTTTTCCGTCATGAAATATTTGCTCCATCATACCTTTAATTTCTATTACTTATCTAGCGTTAATTCACAATTATAACACTATCAAGTACATTTGTTTTATAAGCCCGCGGCAGCGCACGGGCATGGTATCTCGTCAAACTTTAAATTAGCTATTGAATAAGGCATTATAACCTTGTATAAGTGGCCAAATAGATATGATCTTCTAAATGCTTTCTTTTCTGGTCACCTTTCATCTTATTATATCAAATAATGTCATTTGTAAGGGTTGTATATATTTGAGTACTTGTTCTCTAAATAACTCTTCAAGTAATTTTTATATAAACTCTAAATACCTTTAAATTTTCTAATGGGATATCTAGAACTCTTAAAAAAATTAAAAATAATTATTTTCTCTACGTTTATGTTAATTTGTTGAGAAACTTATTAAACTAAATTAAGAATTTCATTCTCTATTTCACTTACGAAGCTGTTACCTACCATTATTATTCGGGATTAAATTTCCAAGTGTATTTTATCATGTATCTCCACTTAATTTTTATTTTTTAATTTTATTCAATTATTTTTGTGTATTTTTTTTATTATTTTATTAAGTAAAAAATTAATTCTTATTAAATTTTAGAATCTACATGCACAAGGCATGAATCTGTCTCCACTGACAATCACACGCATGCAAATGATTCGTGTATTTGCGAGGGACACTGTCCATTCATTTAGCATTGCTTCTTCTTCTTTCTTTCTTTTTTAATTATTGCATGGAAAGAAGAAACGCATGCACATGGCCTAGCTGGAGGAAGCAGATAGCTGTAACCTCAAATGTCCATTGTCGTTAAATTAAACATAAAATAGCCCACCCGAACCAATATGGTCAACCTGCAATAAGTTGATGTAGTCGGCAGTCTTGTATCTTCCCTGTGCTAATGATGATGATGTCTGGTTCGGAACACCTGTTAAAGAATACTTAATAAACACTACCACACTCTTTTCTATTTCATAAAGAAATAAATATTCTGATCCTTACTGTTAAAGGAGTATAATAAAACATGGTTGAATTCTTGTTTTGTTTTAATTATAGTTCTTAAGACAGGCACCCCAGGTTTATATGAATTCTATAATTGCAAGTTATAGTTTATAATTCTTCTTCAAATCATATTATAATGCTAATCAGACATGTAACCAGCCAGTTCTAGAAGTGCAATGAGTGTGTTTTAAGCTATATGGCCCACATGTGGAGGAGAACATGTATTGGTGCCATTAGCATCGTGATAATTTCTTCAAGTTATTTATTTAATTCTGGATATATCATGATGACTTTGAATATACTAGATTAATTAATGAGGACTCATCATCAGCGCACCCACCGGCTCATCAGCACATTAGTTCTTGTTTTTGTTCGTTGGAATCTCTTGTTATTATTTGCTGGGTATAAAAACCAAGAACTTGATTGGCATGGCAGTATGTTTTGTTTTAGTTTTAAATTAAATTTTATTTAAAATTTTTGGATTAGTTTGGTGGCATTAAAAATAAATTTTAAAAAGTAAAAAATATATTATTTTAATATATTTTTACACAGAAACACTCTAAAAAAACAAGCTGTGCCGCATTCCCAAAATATTCTCTCGTTAACACAGCAAATTGGAAGGGTTGACCTAAAACTGCTGTCTGTTTCTTTTTTCTGACCTAAAGATATTATAGTGTCTGATTAAGGGAAACTGCGTGGGTTTGGATTGGGATTTAGGATTTAAGATTTGAGTTTTGTTTGGTGGCAGGTGTATGTTATTGGAGTGGTTTTTTGATGGGTTCAGGGTCTGGGGAAGACATTCTATTCAATGTTAGTTTGCTCAATGTTCCTGTAGATTTGGCTGGCATTTCAGACTAGTAGCTACATTTGCGGTCTGGCTGAAGGAATTCAAGAGGGATTTTTTTTATTTTTTATGGGGGCTTCGGTTTGAGAGTGGTCTACTATTGCCTACTGGGTGGGTTTCTGTCACTGCGCTAAAAGAACTCTCTCTCTCTCTCTCTCTCTCTCTCTCTCTCTCTCTCCTTTTTTTTTTCTTTTTCTTTTAGGGTGGGGGGTGTTGGAGGTGTTGTAGAGCTTTCAGAGTGATATATATTATAGGATTTAAGTCTTGAATAAGCTAACCTGCATTGGGAGATTGCGTTTTTGGAAGATTTGTTTGCTTCCCTTCTGAAGCAATGGCTTGCATGAAACTGGGATCCAAAAGTGATGCCTTTCAGAGACAAGGGCAAGCCTGGTATGTAACACTCCCTCATCTTTTAGTTTAGTTTCTTCTACGATCTTCATTTCTTGCCCAGCTCGTTACTTTTCTCCTTTTATCGTCAAAGTAAATTATGCATTAGCTCAACGACATCTACACATGCTAAGATCTACCAATTTGCTTTCCTTTGTGCCTTGCCTCTTCTTTTATTTTTCCTTGTAATAAAATTTTTAGTTGAGATTTGTATAGTTAAGTTGCTTTGAGTTTTATCCAGTCAATGTATGCGCTGTTGTTACCACTAAACTCATTCGACTTGGGTACGTTGAGGTAAGGTGAATTGTCTTTGATTTTTAGCCATTGGTTTGTTGAAGTAGCACAGAGTTGATTGAGGTTGATGGACCTGCTAACAGAGTACCAACATTCTTGCTCTCGTGTCTAAATCCCTGGTGGTCAATTCTAGTTTCTCTATGATAGCTTCCTTCAGTGTCAGCATCCTTTTTCTTCTTTGAGAATCAAACTTAAGCTTTTATGGAGAAGAAAACTCAAGATCAGTGCATGCAATAGTAGAAATATCAGGAGGATACTCCTCATTCAACACCTGTTCACTACCATGAGCTACTGCTAACATACCACGGCACCTGCGCGCCCATATTGGGATCCCTTTTACAAGAAATGAAAGAAGGGAGGAGGATAAGTCCTTGATGTCTGCTGTTATAGACCCCAGATAATTCAAAAGCTGACTTTCCATATTAATAGCTCTAACAACCAACTGGCTGTCCAGCTCCAAAAGGCCATATCATGAAGCTAGGGCCTCTGCAATATCAGAAGCACCGGCCATTCTCGCAAAATTCATGACTGTTTGCATAAAACCTCCGTTGCTATTCCTGGTGATAACACCTAAACCAGCTCCTTCCGAACAAACTGCTGTATCTGTTTTAATTTCGAGGACATCCAGGGTTGGTCATTTCCAACGTACTAATTCAACATGCCTCTGACCGATAATTCCTCCAGCAGGACTAGCATTATCCAATTTATAGTCCATCATCAGCTTGGAGGCAACCTGAATCACCATAGGAGGGGTTCGAGCTTTATGTTCGAATAGCAAACCATTCCGAGATTTCCATAGAGACCAGGCCAACATAAGCAATATCTTCATCTGCTCATCACCCAGTTTCTCCAAAAGAAATTTCATACATTCACAAGAAAGAGGAGAAAACCATAGCCATACTGAATATAGATAATAAAGGAGAAAGGAACAACACTCCTTGAGCCCATCCACACAGTGTCAGCTTCCTTATTAGTTGTTTAACTTGACTATTTGAAGAGATAATTAGTTTATCAGGTGCATGTTTTCATCCTAACCGGCACCTTGCTCGTTATAATAAAAACTATTGGTAGATCCCACTTTTCTGATGTGGGTTTTCTTTCTATGTGCACGTTCATGTAATGCATTATGCACAAAATACGTGACCCATTAAGTACTTTAGCTAATGGATATGTAGGTTGCAGTTGGGATTTAAACCTACTGCACCTTAATTATAGGTTTAACAACCTTGGGAGAGAAATTGTAGGCATATCATATATATGATGGATTCCACTCCTGTACATGGAATGCTTGCTTGCTCCTTTTGGTATCTATTATTATTAACGGAATTTCAAGGCATTGTGTACCAATGCCTCCTGCTAAAACATGTTGGAATTTAAATGTTGGAAGAAATGTTTCTAACGGTAATCTTAATTGTACAGGGTCATTAGGGATGGTAATTACAAGAATAACCTTGCAGCATTTTGCTTGTGCTTATGAAATTGTCAGTTGTCACAATGAACTGCATTTATTTGCTATATGGAAGATGAACAAATGTTTGAGATCTTCTTCAGGCAGCTTAAAAATGAATGCTATACCTGCCAAAGTATATTAGCCAAAACCACCGAGTTATATCATTCTGGCTCTAGTGATTATGGGCTGTGGTGTATGGCACTACCTTTGTTGACAATGTTTGCTCTCTAAGCATGACATTATAAAGCACTGATCACATAGGATTGTTTTGTAATATATTGCATGTTGCCATGAATGTGAAAAGAAGCAGAGGAACCCAAAACATACATTTAAATCTGTGTTGTGGTATCATTTCATTTATGAGGAGAGACTCCTGTTTTTTTTGTAAAAAGAGACCATATCCTTGTTCTTTTTCACTAACCATTGACGTACTGATATCTCTATTTTGTGCAACTGACTCGCATATTTCGTATGATATCCCTCATTAACCTTCAGTCTGATATGGAATGAATACAGGTTCTGCACAACTGGGCTTCCCAGTGATATTGTTGTTGAAGTTGAGGAGATTTCCTTCCATCTTCACAAGGTAGTGTTCTACTATTTACCTTCTCTAGTTTATACAAGCTCTACTTGAATATTCTGAATGAAATTTAATTGATCATGTATAAGTTGCTTTACCTGTTAGAAAATAGCATATTGTTTTTTTTAAAAAAAAAAACTATACATGATGGACAATTTATGGGGAAAAAATGACTAGCACCAATTCTACATAAACCTATATTCTGCTTTCCATGTCAATTGAAATTAGAGTATTGTCCTTCTCTATAGTTTAGTCACTCTTACCAAATCCAGCTTTTGTTAGTAGTGTTTATTTTGAAAAGCTCTTCACCATTTATCAATTCTTACACCTTGATATTACTACTTAATGCAGTTTCCTTTGCTCTCTAGAAGTGGAGTTATGGAAAGGTTGATTGCAGAAGTGTCAGAAGAAGATAAAAAATGTGTCATATGTCTCCCTAAAATTCCTGGTGGTGCCAAAACATTTGAGCTCGTGGCCAAGTTCTGCTATGGTGTGAAACTTGAACTTACAGCCTCAAATGTTGTGTATCTGCGTTATGCTTCTGAACAACTTGAAATGACTGAGGAATATGGGGAGGGAAATCTAAGTACACAGACCGAGACATTTTTAAATCAAGTTGTCCTTCGTAATTGGAAAGACTCTCTAAAGGCACTGCAAACATGTGATGATATTTCCTGTGCTGAAGAACATCATGTTACCAAGAGGTGCATTGAGTCACTAACCACAAAGGCTTGTACTGACCCAAATCTCTTTGGATGGCCAATGATGGAGCATGGACCCATGCAGAGCCCTGGCGGAAGTGTCATGTGGAATGGGATAAGCACAGGAGCTAGACCAAAACATTCAAGTTCAGATTGGTGGTATGAGGATGTATCGACTTTAAGTTTACCACTGTATAAGAGGTTGATTTCCACCATGGAATCTCACGGAATCAGACTGGAGATTCTTGCTGGATCCATTGCCCTCTATGCAAAAAAGTACCTACCTGGGCTGAATCGGCATCAAGGTGCCAATGAATCTACCTCCCGTTTGATGCCTGTGACTTTGGGGGCTCCGCCAGAAGAGCAGAAGGTTTTACTGGAAGAGATTGATGAATTACTTCCAGTGCAAAAGGGTCTAGTTCCAACCAAGTTTTTGTTTGGTCTTCTCCGGACAGCCATGATTCTAAAAGCAAACCCCTCCTGTTTGGCAAACTTGGAAAAGAGAATTGGGATGCAACTTGATGAAGCAACACTTGAAGATCTTTTGATGCCCAATTTCTCTCATTCCATGGAGACCCTTTACAATTTTGACTGTGTGCAGCGGATTCTTGAGCACTTCCTTGCCATGGACCAAATTACAGGTGGATCTTCTCCATGTTCAGTTGATGACAGGCAGTTGATTGGATCACCATCATTGACACCAATCACAACGGTAGCCAAGCTGATTGATGGGTACCTTGTAGAGGTTGCCCCTGATGTTAATTTGAAGCTCCCCAAGTTTCAAGCTCTTGCTGCTGCTGTTCCTGAGTATGCGAGGCCTTTAGATGATGGTCTTTACCGTGCAATAGACATTTATCTGAAGGTACTGAACACCTCAGTATCGCACAAATCTTGAAAATGGGTAGCTTATATCATTTCTTGCAACTTTCTATTGGTTCATTTTAACATAAAACAAAATTAAACTGTATGTCTCGCATATTAAGCCAGGAAGTGACCTAACAAAGACCAAGTAGAATCTGTTATTCCCTTTGCGTTTTTTTTTCTAGAGCTTGTTGTGTTATAGCCATGTCATATTTTCTTTTCCTTTTCCTTTTTTTTTTTTTGTTATATTCTATTCCACCTCAAACATCCTACCACCATTGTTTTTTTTTTTTTTTTACTTGAAAAGGTATTAATTAAAGTCAGCATCTTTTTACTCTTGCAGACAATAATTTCCTACTTTCCTTAGGTGGCTCTCTTTAACTCTCCACTCCAAATTTTCATGTGCATTAGACACAATAGATTCTCTGGAATGCTAACAACAACCTTCAGCCTTTTTTCAGTTCTAGCCTTTCGTTTCCTTTTAAATATTTCCTTTATTCTCTTTTCCTTTACTTCATGTAACAATAGAAATATCTTAAAACCTCTCGTTTTCAGGGTTTTTGATTGAAAATTTTGCTACTCTTTCATAATTTAAATGGGGGTTTAAATCATAAAATTCTAAACACTACTCAACAACTTAAACATTTCATTGCAATATTCAAGTTAAGAGGGAATTTTGGTAAATGGGTTTTGAGATTTCAAGATAATGAAAAAAATGATGAAGGAAGAAATTATTGGGTACAAATCTTAATTAAAGAAAAAGAAAAAATGATTTAAAATATTTACTTGCCCATTTAAGCTCATTGATTTTTGTTTTTTTGGTCAAACTTGCAGTCACACCCATGGTTGGCAGAGTCTGACAGAGAACAGCTCTGCAGGTTGATTGATTGCCAAAAGCTCTCCTTGGAAGCTTGTACTCATGCTGCACAGAATGAGAGGCTTCCCCTAAGAATAATAGTCCAAGTCCTCTTCTTCGAGCAGCTTCAGCTGAGGACTTCCATTGCTGGCTGCTTTCTGGTTTCTGATAATCTTGATGGATCAAGACAGTTGAGAAGTGGCCTTGCTGGGTCTACTGAGTGTGGCTGGACAACAGCTGTCAGAGAGAATCAAGTTTTGAAGGTGGGAATGGATAACATGAGAATGCGGGTTTCTGAGCTTGAGAAGGAGTGTTCAAGCATGAGACATGAGATTGAGAAATTGAGTGGCACCAAGGGTTCTAGCACTTGGGGAAATGTGTCTAAAAAACTTGGATTTAAGATGAAGTCTCAGATGTGTACTGCTCAAGAAGGGTCTGTTAGCAATCAGAATAACGTAAGTGCCAAGATTGACAAGGCCAAGGACAGGCATGCAAAGCACAAGAAAAATTCTTCTTCAGATGGGTAAGAAGAGTAGGACCCCCATCTTACATTTTCTCGATTGCCTTGTTTCTTTTCCCATTATAATCTTTAATCGTATTAATTGTACTTTGGATTGTGGCTTAGAAACTAAAATTGCACATCCTTGTTTGTGTATCTCTCATGTGCTTACCCTTCTGCGTCTTTCACTTTGTCTTAGATTTGCTTTGTAATGGAGACGGTCGCAGCAGTCCTTGTTGTTTCAGTATCATGTTCTCCCACTCTCTCTCATTCTCCATTCACATCCGGTCAACTAACCTTACTTTCTCATGCTCACAGAGACAGCTGTTGGTTCGATTATATTTTTTTATTTTTCTGGGATGTGGGGAGGAGGGGGTGTATATCATCTGGCTATCAGGATGTCATGATACCATCAAATCCTGTGGCTTGGGTTTGGGGCGCGGATCTACTAGCAGTGCAGCAATTTATAAAATTGAGCAAAGGCATGCCCAGTTTTAAGGGGAAATAAAGTTATAATATTGTAAAGCGGAAGATATGTTGCGCAGGAAAAGTGACAAGAAAAGGAAAAAACATGAGAAACTTTGGTCAGAAAACGTTTGTGCTGCATGGTTTGAAGTTTTTTCTAGATTAGATCCTGCTTTCCTTGCAAAACATAAAACAAATGTACTTAAAATATGGATACATAGCAACGAGGTGGAGGTTTGGGGGTCATCATAGAAGTCACAGTCTGGTAGGACAGCTGCAGTCGATTCTAGTCTTTCATGATGTTATTCTTGAAGACAGATTGCATGCCGCAATCCTTGGAACCAAAGTGGTAGATGACAGCTACCTGTATGTCATTACAGAGGATGTTACCGATCAGTTTCAGAGCTTCTCTCGTGTGCATGTCTGAAGAAATAGCAATGGCGCTGCTCATTGTATGCCCAACTTGACTAGACCGTCAGATGTTGAGCCTGAATTCATGGAAGAGGTTCCAGAAACTGTTCAACCCTCCATCCTAAACAACGTAATTTCTTTTCTCAGTGCTTAATGAAATCATATCCGATTGCTCCCCAAGAACAAAAGTTATAAAAACTTGCATCTGAAGCTAATTTCCCACAAGTATCGAAAAATATATGATTCTAGATATGCATTAGGAGGTGAAAATTATATTAAAAGTAGTCAAGCTGGCCAATGGACAAAACATAAAATAAAAATAGATAAACGCACGCTCCACAGTCCAGCTCACCTGTCCACGCGTGCATCTCACTCGTTGCTATTATTCTCCTTCGTTCTAGTAGTTCCAGTCCAGTTCCAACCAACTCCAGCCTGCAAAGACTGATTTTGAACTCCAATATATAATTTATTTATTTTAGAATAATTTATAACATATGTGTTGATTTTTTATTCGTGAATATGTATTTGCTTGTATATTATTATTTATTTTACTTTGATTAATTTATGATGTGTATATAATTTTGCAC
>Ga0307513_10006478_pt1 | contig 15286 bp, 10 predicted proteins | sample 15_EM_MG_FD_202174 | JGI IMG/M metagenome (GOLD analysis project Ga0307513, IMG submission 202174) | Populus trichocarpa ectomycorrhiza microbial communities from riparian zone in the Pacific Northwest, United States - 15_EM | ecosystem: Host-associated > Plants > Roots > Unclassified | place... | reverse complement strand
GATATGCGCATGAGCAGATCGGTTGGGTTTGTGTGTGTGCTCTGGTTCGTGGCGTGTGGCTATTCACCACTACCGCCACTCGCCGGAACCAGCGACAGCGGAATAGTGATGAATGACAGTAGAATGGTGATGAACGACAGCGGACCGACAATGGCCGACAGTCGGCCAGTTGCGGAAGTAGTGCTCTCTCAAACGAATTCGGCGGGCATCACGTCGGGTGTCGGCTGCAGAGAGAACCCTACCAACTACACCAAGGAGAACAACTTCTATCGCGTATTCTCGCTTGCGCACTACGGGGTTACCGGCGGATTCCATGTCAGAAAGGTTGCGTTCGGTGTGTATTCTGCGATCTCTGGAGGCGTGCCGGCTAATGCCCAACCGGCTGAAATCTTGATCTACGCGTACTCGGGGGCCGACGACGCTGACACGATCGACCTGTCGAAACTGACCAAGCACGGCGATGCGCTGATCCAGATCCCCGACACGATGATGCCGGCCACGATCGACATCCCGATGGTCGCTGAGCTTCCGATGGGAACCTCCAACGTGGTCGTTCAGTTTCACGTCGATGATGGCAGTGCGGCGAAGCACCAGCTGATGGTCGGGGCGAACCAGCAGGGAGAGGCCGCGCCGGCCTATCAGCTCGCACCGCTCTGCGGGCAAACCAGTCCAGTGAGCTTCCCGGCGGCTGGGCTCTCGATCTTTGCGCTCCTGCTATCGGTCACCGGCGACGGGTGATCGTTCGGCGCCGAATGCTGTCGCGCGCATACCACGCATCGGATTCCTCCACGAATTCGACCGCGTCTTTGTCGTGGCGCACACCGTCGTCGCTCCACCAGCGAAGGCGCCACGGAACCGAGAACGACCCCATCACGGACGACGGTAACCCATCTGGTCGCGACCAGATCGGGCCGAGGTCTGCAGCGCGGCGTTCCTGGAGCTGCGCACGCGCACCGAGGCCGGCAAGCCGTCATTCCTCGATGACTACGGCGCGACGAACGAGGCCGAGTTCGTCGCGGTCGCGACCGAGGCGTACTTCCTGCGCCCCGACGAGCTGCGCCGTCACGAGCCGGACCTGGACGTGCTGCTCGTCGGCTTCTATCGGTTCGAGGTCCCGCGCGCTCGCTGAGCACGCCGAATCGGCGCGCGTGCCGAATCGGCACTCACTGGCAGGGGCCGCAGGTGGGTGTCTCGCAGTCGTACTGGCCGACGGCGCGGCATGCGAAGCCGCCTGGAACACCGGCGATCGCATAGTCGAGCGTGCACAGACCGTCGCACTGCTTCGTGCCCTGCTGTCCGTTGGGCTTCAAGCAGAAGACCACGGTATGCACGTTCTCGACGCGGTCGGTGCACTGCAGCGGTGGCGACTCGGTGTGCTGCTCGGTCGACGACAGCTCGTCGCCATCCTCGGGGCCATCGGCCAGACAGGCGCCGAGCGTGAACGCGGAGAACATCACGGACAGGATGATGAGCTTGGACATGGCAAGCGCGTTTGCACTCGCCGTTCCATCACCGCCACGCCGGCTCGCCGAGCGTGACCGCGAGCGGATCGGGCAGCAGCCGGTCGGCGGCGATCGGCTGCTGCGCGAGCCGCAGCCGGGCACTGCCTCGCATCACGAGATCGCGCGCCGGCGCCGACACCGCGAGCACGAACGACGCGGACCGATCCGCCGAGAACGGCGTCACGCTGCCGAGCACCGTGGTGCCGCCGCCGGCGCCGACCAGTTCGTCGAGATCGTCCGGGAACGGATCGAGCGCGGCGTTGCCGGCGAGCATGAGCGCGCCAAGCCACAGCGTCGTGTAGAAGGACTCGACGTGGGGCTCGGCGGCGATGCGGGTCATGCCGGCGCGTATCGGCCGCAGCCTTCTGCGGTTGCCGGAAAACGGTCACGGCGACCACGGCGATGGTCCGGGCATCCTTCGTCATCGCGGTCGGCTTCCTGGCGCGGTCGGATCAGAGGCCGGTCGATGGTCGATGGTCGGCGAATCGCCGGCCAGCTGCGCGCGGCTGCGGCGCGCGCGAGTTCGGCCAGAGCAACGAGCTCGGCCAGCGCGGCGCGATCAGGCCGGCGCCATCGGCAGCGGCGCTCGTAGGGGACGTTGTAGCGGCAGCCGCGCTCGTAAGGGACATCACAGCGACAGCGGATCCCACGCGATCGAGCGCGCGCCCGCGCCGGCGAGATACGCGGCGGCCAGCGCCTGAGAGAGGCGGTTGCGGTCGCAGGGCCGTGCTCCGGAGATTGGGGAGCGTGCTCCGGAGACTGGGAGCGTGCTCCGGAGATTGGGGAGCGTGCTCCGGAGACTGGGAGCGTGCTCCGGAGATTGGGGAGCGTGCTCCGGAGATTCTGAGTAGAATTCCGGAGCACTCCGGAGAATTCCGGAGCACGAAGGACCTGTTAACCGCTCTCTGGCGTGCTTGCCCCTGAAGCCGGATCTCAGCACCGAAAACCGGCCGATTTGGCGGCCGGCTCGGCCGATCCGTGGCTCCGGAGAGAGCGAGGGAGCTACGCCCAATGCCCGCCGATTCGCGCACAACCTTGCGAATGCAGGGGAATTTGGCGAAAGCGCTCGCCGGAACCCGAGGTGTTAACCTACGGGTCGCGGCGTTCGCCTGCCGCAAAATGTGGCTCCCCATTCGTCTCGCCAGGCGAAGTCGACGTTCTCCGGATCTCGATTGGCAGGCCGGTTAACTGAGGCTGTTAACCGCCGGGGCAAGCTGTTAACCGGTTAATATGGGGCTGTTAACCGCCGGGGCGGGGCTGTTGACCGGTTAACGGGGACTGTTAACCGTCGGGTCAGGCTGTTAACCGGTTAACAGAACGGCCTCAACCGGCTGTAACTGCTGGGGCGCTCGCGGGCACGTTGTCGCTGGCCGAATCGCCGGGCCGGTCGTCGGCCATCACCACGCCACCGCGGCCGGTCGCCGACCGGCAGGCGCGGGTCCTGGGCCGACCGCGGGTCTGACGGGTCGCAGCGATTTCGGCCTCGACCCTGCTTTCGGTCGGCCATCAAGGGATGGCTATCCCGCGCGCGCGTACGACGCGGCGGGGAGAACCAAGAACGGCCGAAGGCCGGCGGCGATCCAGGGCATGCGCGCAGCGATTCGGGGAGGTCTGTGCTCGACGCCGACCTCTGCTTGTCGCCGACTTCTCCCACAGATAGGGTCTCGGCGCGTGGGAGGTGACCGAGAAGCACAGCAGCCGGGTCACGCCGACCGCGCGCAGCAGGCTGTTCCGGGGAATGGATCCGGCGCGTCGAACAGCGCCGCGATCTCCGCGGTCGCCGGCGCCGTGGCCAGCGGACCCTCCGCGGTGGCCGCCGTGCTGCGGCGGTTCCCTGGCCAGCGCTCGGCGACCTTCAGCTGGCTGCAGTCGAACTGCGGAAACGCGTTCGTCCAATCCGTCATGGCCGATCCGCCGTCGGGCGAGGCTGCCGCGATGTGGGACGTGGTCGCCACGCCGCACGTCGTCCAGTTCCCCGAGACGGAGGTCGGCGCCGTCAGCCCGCCTCGCACGATCACGCTGATCAACCGCGGCTACGTCGCGCTCGAGCTCGCGTCGTTGGTTGCGAGACCGATACCGGACCAGTCATTCCAGGCCGGAGCTGTGTTCAACGAACTCAGCACCGCGACGGCCAGCCAGCGCGGACCGCTGCGCCCGGCGAGAGAGCTCGATTCCGCGGATCAAGTCAAGGCCGTCGCGTTTGCTCGCGTAGCCGCTTGATGGCGACGTCGAGGCTGCTTCGGGGGAGCAGCTCAAGAACGCGGAGCGTGTCCCCTTCGACCTCAAAGATGAGGCGATGGTGGATGCCGATCCGGGCCATCAGGACGGCGCGTTCGAGGCGGCTCGGACGCTTGACCGCACGCCAGGCCGCGACATCGCCGCCGGCCAAGTCTGCCACGGTGCGCAGTGCTTCCACCGCGACATGGGCGGGGACCGTCCGGATCCCGTCTTCCGCGGGCCGGCTCCAGAACGGGACCACGATTCGCCGCGGCGACGGGTCAACCGGGATCGCGTCCTCCTCGTCGTCCGGCACGGCGATGCTGGCACTGCTCTGGACGCGGTCGGCGTCGTTCGCGTTGGACTCGGCCGCGCCGAGTTGACGCCGGAGCGCCGCGCGTTCCTCGTTTCCTTCGCGGATCCTCACCTGCAGCACTTCGATCTTCTCACGCAATGCGCGAGGGTCGGCCGGATCCGAGGTGCTACTCGAGTCACGCTCGACGCGAGCAGCGGCATTCTTGTCACGGAGTTGTGCCTCGAGATCCCGTCCGCGTTGTTCCAACTCGCGTATTCGTCGGGTCGCGTCCTGAAGCGCGACGCGCAGCCCCTCGGCCTCCGCGCGTGCTTCACGTACCTCGCGCTCGTGCTGAAGACCGGCATGGATCCGGACCGCGAGGTCGCTCGACGGAAGACCAAGCTCGGCCCGCGCCTCCTCTGCCATGCTGAGCAGCGCCTCGGCGACCCTCCCCTCGGCGAGCATACATCCGCGAGCAATCAGGAGACCGAGCGCGGGTGCGCCGACGAGCAACTGGGCTGCCAGCATATGGGCATGCTTGCCGGTCTCCTCCTTGACTGCGTCCGCCGCAGCGGCAACGAGACGCTCGCCGAGATCCGACGAGCGGAGACGAAGTGCGAGGCCAAGCTGCGCAAGCTCGCCGAACTCCGCGTCCCGGATACTGGAGATCTTCCCGATCTGGCGTTGAACGACGTCATAGCGAAAGCAGGGCACTGCATGCAGAATCAGCTGCCCGCGGTAGCGGTCTATCCGCTCGCGCGGCACGCCCGGGCGTGTCGCGAGCAGCTCCAGAACTTGCTCTGCGCGGGGCCGGGCGAGCGCATCGAAAAACCGGACGAACAGCGCCTGCAACGCCGCGTCGGAAAGCACCTCAGGCTTGAGCAAGCAGGCGCGCTCGTACCGCATCGAGGCGATTTCCTCGGGCGTCAGCGTTGACGGTGTGAGCGCGACGTCGTTCGCCGTGCTGCCGTGACACCGCTTGTACTTGTTACCGCTGCCGCAGGGGCAGGGCTCGTTGCGGCCGACCTTGTGGGCCGCGTACACGATCGCCTGCCTCAAGCCTTCCTCTCGCTTGGGTGGCTCAGGTGTTTCGAGCTCCTCGAGCAGTGTCTTCAGCACGAGCTTGGGGCTCGTGGACAGCGCCGACTGCAAATCGAGGACGTCCCGTGGCAACACGACGTCATAGTCGCGAGCGACCGAATCCTCGCCGAGCGCGCGTGCCAACTCCCCCATGATGGCGGCAAAGTAATACCCTCGCGGCGCCTGATAGCGCGCCCGCATGCGGTGGAGTTCCCTCGTGATGCGGGCGCGGAGTGGCTCGCCCTCCAGGATCCACGCGGCACGCAGCGCGAGCCCGCGCAGCGCAATACCGTCATAGTCATGCGGGAACCGACTGCGCTCGGAAAGCTCGACGAGCCGCGTAGCGCGCTCGCCTTCCGCGAGCCCCACGAGGCCAACGCCGTCTGGCAATCGGCACCAGGGAAATAGCGCCGCCATCACCTCGGCCGGGATCGGATGGCCATTCACGGCCCTGGCCAGGACGCGCGCGAAGGCATCTCGATAGTCCAGCCTGGCGATCGCTTGCCCCACGGCGCCGAGGTCGTACTCACTCGGCGTCCTAGCCAGCTGCTCAATGTAGGTTCGCGTAAACGGCAAGCGCTCCCCAGAGCCGAATACAAAGATCGGGATTTCGCCTGATTGCAAATTCACGGCGTTCGATGCTCCTTCACGAAGGAGGCCGAGGTCGGACCGATCACCCGCTTCCAACCGGGATTCATCCGGCCGGGCAGCGCGCAGCTCTCAGTTGTATCCGGTCTCAAGGTCAATCCGGCCAGACGATAGCGAACAGATCTTCGGGAAAAACGAGCGGCTTCGGTGCTGCCTGCGTTTTCGCGATCAGCCAGTCGCGCGGCAACGGAAGATCAAACGCGTTCACGCTCTGGCCGTGGGGCGGAAACACGATGCCAATTACGATCGGCTGCTTGATCTCCGGCACTGTGATCGCACCGAGATCCCGAAGCAGCCGGTCGCGGTCTTGTATCAGGAGGGGCTGAACGAGCCCACTTACCCAGCTTCGCGTTTTCTGTCCGGGCTTCACCGCGAACCAGATGGCGACCGGCTCGATGGCGATCTGACCGTGGTGCATGAGGTCTGGGATCACGTCCATGGCCTTCCCCACCGCGTCCATAAGCGTAGTAGCGGCGGCTGACGAGCCGGCCCGCTCCTCGATTGGCGTGTACATGATGAGCGTCGGCACGTCGAGTTGAACGGGAAGCCGGGCCCTGATGCTCGGTGAGCCCATGCGGTACTGCGTGAGCTTCTGGCCGTATCGCTCGACGGTCTCCTCGGTCACGACGTCGGTGCTCGGATCGCGTTCTCGGATCTTCGCCTCCAGCGAGGCCAGGACCGCTCGATCCTCGTCCGAGGTCGCGACGCGTTCTGCCCCCGGTTCATGCGCAGCGGTCCCAACAGTCTCCGGCGCGGGCTTCTCGACCACCTCGTCTACGGGCTTGGGCTTATGGTCATTGGACGCGCTGCGAGAGCATCCGCCAACGATGGCGACCACGCCGACGAGAACGATCCACTTTCCGGTTGGGAAGCCCCTGGTAGCCATGCACAGTCACGGTAGCAGGCACGCCTCGTCGGTGGAAGATTGGCGGGCCGATCTCACCGCGGCCGACGATGATGCCGATGGCGCTGCATGGCCGCTGCGCGCTGCGTGTGCGGTGTCTACACTCTTGTGCGACCGATCGCCATCGGCGTCGCGCTCGGATCGATCCGCTTGCAGATCCGAGCAACGCGGGATCACCGCGATCCTGCACGTGCCGCCCGCTGCCTTGCTGGTGGAGCCTGGTGGAGCCGATGCCTCCTCCCGTCGGTCGCAATAAGGGACGACGAATGGAATACTTCGACCTCAAACCGCCTGCCCGCAAGTGCCAAGGGCGAAGAGGAAATCCTCAAGATCCGGTCGGTCCTGACGCTCGAACTGGATAGCCTCCTCGAGATACTCCCTAAGCGGTGACGGTGCGTCGATCGGAAGGTGATCGGCCTGCTCAAGCCCTCGGCCATGAAACAGGGACTCAAAAGGATACCGCCCCATGGACCACTCCGCGATCATCACGCCGAGGCTGAAGACGAGTGCGCGGTCGTCTGGATCCCGATGCCATTCAGGCGCGTAGTAGTAGCGGTCGAAGACCGGCGGCGTGACGTAGTCGCTGCTCTTGCGCTGGAATAGCTCATCACCGCGCGCACTCAGCCCCGTGACCTCCCAGCGGTCTGCGATGCGCTCGGCCCACATGTACTCGGGTCGGACGCGGGTAAGGAGTACGCCGGCCGTCGCGGCCACAGCCAGGATCCGGCCTGCTGACAGGCCGAGCTCGACGGCCATCAGCGGGGCCGCGCGCGAGTCGTAGACCTTCGGCAGAACGCGAGGAAGCCAGGCACCGCGGGCACCCCGCTCGACGGTCGCCCAGTATCCGTCGCACATATAGTCTTGTTCGGCGCCGCGCGGATCGAACCCACCCACGAACCCAAGCTCAAGCACGCCGGGAACGTGGTAGGACACAGCCGCTCGAAGCTCGGCGATCGAGCGACTGCTTCTGCGACTGTCGAAGGCGAGCAAGACAGGATCGCCGCTCGGGATGTGGTGTCCGGCAAACATCTGCTGGAGACCGTCTCCGAGTAGATGCTCATCTACTTGATACACCCCATTACCGAGCGTGTAGCCGAGCGGGAAGGCGGGGGGCGCAGCCAGCTTTGCCAGCCTATCGGCGGCTTCTCGTTCGATCTCGACTGGAACACGCCACAGGATCTCATGGGCGGACTCGGCAACCGTGTCGAGTGGTTGCTTGCTGAAGTCGTGATAGATGAGGCGCGCGATCCAGAGCAAGGAGGACTCGTCGACCTGGCCGTCCGAGCGAAGTTCGGTGACATGCTCGACTGCCAGACGCCAGGCGGGGAGCACAACGAAACGACCAGCGTTTTGATGCTGCGCGCCAATAAAGTGGCCAAGCAGGCCCAGCGCGTCGCCCTTGTGGTAGTTCTCGCGCTGGAAAGGGGCATCCGGCGCACCAGCGGGCCCGGCGAGCTGCTGCGCAACCTCCAACTCCTTCAGCGCCAATGCCGCGAAGCCAATGCGGAGCCGATGCGCGCGCGGGAGGTCGGCGTCTACCAACTCGGCGAGCCACGGCCGGACATCAGTGCCAGCAAGGCTCGCGGTCATTGCGCCGGAACACTCAAGAATGTTGACAAGATCGACGATCGCGAGTCGGGCACTCGGTATTACGACGGAACGCGCGGCTGGCGCATTCAGCGTCATTACCGCATGTTCGATCGATCGCGCGAGTGATGACAGTCTTGATCGTGACTGCACAGGATAGACTAGGACGAGACGCGCAAGCGCACCAGTGAGATCCGAAAGCGTCGCGTACCGTGGGACTTCGAGTGCACTGGTTAGCTCGCGTTGCAACTCCGCGAACGGGTCGGGACCGGCAATAGCGACGGCCTCCTCCCATTCGGTGATCGTGACTCGGGGGTTCATATGAGCTGGGCTCCGTGGGGATTCCCTAGGGGCGCGAACTGTAGGTCGAATGTCCTACCGCCGGTTGCAAACTACTTGTTCTCCGATGGGCCGAAGACGAAATCGAGGTTCTCGGTTGCTTTCTCGGTAAAGTCGTTGAAGTCCTGATCAGAAATTCTGATGTCCTGGCGGTCGCGAAGCCACACCACGAACCTGCGAACCGGTTCGGGGTCAGTGCCGCGCATCCCGATCAGGATGCACGTGGAAGTGGGGACGATAACGGTGAGCGTATAGGGAATCTTGGCGAGGTTCTCCAGGCGCTTCGCTACCCCGTCTCGGCGAGTCCGCGGATCCGAGGCCATGAGGTATCGGTTCGGGTCAATCGGATCGAGGATGACCGTCTCCGTCGAGTCGAGGTATGCGCGAATCGCGACCAGGTCAAACTCGCGACCGACCGGCTTCAGGGCGAGATCTTCGATCATTCTGGCACTGCCTCGTGAGAATGGGATGCGCGAATGCTGCCAGCGGCCTCGGCAAGCATCAGTAGGCGCTCTCCGCGGGGCCGAAGATGAAATCGAGGTCGCCCGTGGATTCTTGAGTGAAGTCGTTGAAGTCCTGATCAAGAATCCGGATGTCCTGTTGGCTGCGAAGCCAGTGCACAAACGCGCGAGCGGGTGAGGTGTCCATGTTGCGATACGCGAGCAGGATGCGCCTCGGAGTCGGCGCCACGATCGTAAGCGAGTAGGACACCCGCTCAGGGTGTTGCTGGCGCTCGGCAGCTCCCTCGCGCAGCGTGATTGGGTCAGACGCCATGAGGAATTGCTCCGTATCGACGGGATCTCGGACGGCGGTCTTCATCGACTCGAGGTGCGCGCTGATCGCCGCCAGGTCGAAATCGTCTCCCACGGGCTCCAGGACTAGATCGTTGATCATTGGGTCACCGCCTGTTGATGGCTTTCGTCGAGCACTGTGCTTTCGAAGACCTTGTGCTGGAGTTGATAGCGCCCGCGCTCGTACGGGTTGGCGATCTCGAACGTTCCCTTGGGGACGGGTTGGCCTTGGTCGTTGACCTTGAACGCGACACCATCTTGCCCGCGGAGTGCATCGCTTGGCGCCACCTGTTTCACCTCGATACTAAACATTGGCGCGCCTGGATGGAACTGGTCGCCTCTTGGCTTAAGTCGGATGAGCGTGCCATCGTCGAATTGGTACACTTGTTGAATCTGCGTTGCCGTCTTGTCTACGGGGTCGGGGCCCCGCTGCGGAGTCTTAGTGCCCGCTCCCTTTGCGAGTTCGCCGTCGAGCAGCGCCTCCATGGCCGTCATCTCCTTGCCGACGAGAGCTGTGGCCATTCGCTTGGCAATGCCGCCACTCCTGCCTGCCTTGAAGTCGTCGAGCTGTGTCTTGGCGTCGGGCGGCAGCTTGGACATATCGAATACGCTACCATCGGCGATGGCGCGCTCGGCACGGCTGCGGGCAAGCGATTCTGTCTCGGCGAACGCCAGGTCCTTGATGGCCCGTTTTGCAGCATCGCCGGCATGTTTGCGAGCGTTGGGCGCCGCTGTGTTCGCCGCTCGTTTCGCCCGATACGCGTTCTCGGCGGCGTCGCGACCCGCCTGGGTCAAGCGAGTTCCCACCTCCGGTGTCGCATCCTCGATGCCCGCCAGCGCGGTCTTCACGTGGTCGAACACTCGCTGCTGAAGGTTCGCGAGATCCTCGGTTGGAATCTCGACCGCCGGCCTGACCACGGGTGGCGGCGGGTCGCTCGCGGTAGTGCGGGTCCGCCGGTCATGCGGTCCGTCAACTATCCGGGAGCCGATCGACTCGGCGCGCGACGTACGCACGAGGCCGGCGGGCTCCACCATGTGGAGGTGACCCGACGTGTCGTGCGTGTTCTGGACGATCCAGATCTCCGTGTGGAGAACTGTCTCTTTTCCGACGATGCCGTCGAGAACCGCATGATGCACACGTTGTCCGTTTGGAAGCACGCCGGCCTCCATCGGCTTCTGGATCGTGAATTCGAGGCGCGCCCCTGCATGCTCGGGTGCCTTCATCACGAAGCCGTCTCTCACCACGAATGGTGTGAAGACTCTATGACCGTCGATCCCTTCCTGCGACATCAAGATGAAGTCGTCGGCGCTCGGGAACACAAGCTCGCGGTTGAGTAGCGGTACGTCGGTCGGCTGCAACAGGGCATCGATCGGAACCCGGTTGCCGTGGTCGGTAGGGCGAATATCGTTCGTGGGCAGGTCAGGGTGCGTGTGCCCCCCCTCCGGTCTCACACCGGGTAGCTTGCTCCAATCCACCCCGTGCGGCTCGCCGCAGACCACGACCACGAGCCCCTCGGCCGTTCTGCCGAGTCCGAACTCGGTCGAAGCTGCCTGCGGCAAACGCGGCGTCCCGCTCAGACCAAGCCTTGTCAGCGCGCTGGAATCGCCCGCTGCTACCGCGCGCAAGATGTCGTGCCCCTGTTCCAGGGACACAGGGTCGCCAACGATCCGGTTCTGATCTGCGCCGAGTTCCTCGAACGAGTAGACCGGTGGTCGTAGCTCCGCGCGCGGCGTGGAGGGATGTTCCCCGTGTGTCCCCGGCGCACGGCCGATTTCGCTTTTGCGGCTCGCCTCGGACTCGACGAACGTAACCTGGCGCCCATCAATGTCGGCCTCCCACCGGCCCGTGGCGATCTCCTGTGCGCTCCGCGGCCCAGTGCCTGACGCGGCGATCGCTGCCTCGATCTGCCCACGCGTCCCGGACCAGATGAGCCCGTTGGTAGCGAGCGGTTCGAGGCCATGAAACCGCAGCTTCGTGACCTCGAACGACTGGGAGTGCGTGTCGGCAAGGGCGGTTTCGTTGCCGGCGCGCAGCGCGCCGACCTGCTTGGCGTCGAGACCGAGGCGCGCCACGGCAGCAGGGTCCTGAAGCAGGGTGTGCTCGTCTTGCAAGAGGCGCACGTGCTCCTCAAGCAGATGCAGGGCGGACGCCGTGTCGCCGCTGTGCTCGACCTGGCGCGCGAGCGCCTCCTGGACCCGTCCCCGCTTGAACAGGTGGACCTTCTGCTCGGCGAGATGGGCCCAGCGATCGGTCAGCTCGCGCATCCGGCCGTGCACGAACTTGCCAACGGCCATCGAGGCGCCCTGCATGGCCCACGAGATGGCGACGTCATCGCTGGGCGGCGGCTGGCCGTGGACCAGGCGCGCCGAGACGTATGCGGCGCCCGCACCGACGAGGGTCTCGACGGTGAGCTTGCCGGCCTCGGCGATCACGACCTTGCCGACCGAGGCCACCTTCCACAGGCCGGTGGCGCTCTTGTCGAGCTTGCCCAACTCCCCGGTGAGCGCGTGGAACGGCCGCAGCGCGCCGAGGGTCATGAAGTTGGCCATGACGTTCTCGACAAACGTCAGCTTCGTGTTGCCGCCGAACATCGCGGTCTGCGCGCCGGCCTGGATCGCTGCGTCGGTCCCCATATTAACAGCGCCGCCCACCACTCGCGCCATGGTGGCGACGCGGGCGAATGCGGCGGCATCGACAGCGGCGTCGGCCAGGATGGCGCCGCGAACGAGGCTACCGACCAGCGCACCGGCGACGCTGCCGGCGACGCTCACGCCGATCATTACGGCGATCTCGACCGCGAGCTTGAAGTAGGCGGTGTTGCGCTGGGCGTCCGAGACCGAGTTGAGCGCACGCTGATAGAGCGTATGGAGCTTCTTGTCCTCGGTGAGCTTGGCGAACGCGGCCTGGGCCTTGGTCACGGCCTGCTTGCGCGCCTGGGCGAACGCAGCACGGGCGAGCGCCGGATCCTGGGGGACCGGATGCGGCGGCAGCGCTTCCTTGCGCATGGTCTCGAGGATGTCCCAGGCCAGCGGCTGCAGCGTGACCAGCTCGGTGCGCAGGTTCCAGATGTCGGCGTTGCGAGCGTTGCCGATGTGGCCGAAGAACCCGTCGGTGGCCTGGTCGCTCGCGTCGAGCAGCTGGTTGAGCTTGCCGTAGAGGGTGAGGATCCGCGCGCGCAGGGTCTCCTCGACGGCTGCGACGGTCAGGGTCTCGATCTCCGCGGAATCGATCGAGCCGGTGGCCAGGGCCTTCTCGCGCAGCGCGAGCGAGCCTTTGTCGAGCGTGCGGTTAGTGCTGGCGGCCTGCTTGCGCGGATCGCTGTGGTCGGCTTCGTTGACCGGGACACGTTCAGTGCCGGTGAGTTCCTGCGCGGCGTCATGGTTCTCGCGCATCGTGCGATCGAGGAGCGTCAGCGAGAGCCAAGCCTTCTTCTGGCGGGCCGTCGCGAGCTGGACCCCGCCGGTCTGGGCGAGGTGAGATTCGCCCATCGCGATCGCGAGCGCCTCGATCACCTCGCGGAACGGCCGGGCTTCGGGCGCGTCAGGAGGAACGCGCGCCGTGCGCGCCAGGTTCGCGACCTCGGATAGATCACCGAGCGCGTCGCCGAGGATCGACGACTGCGCTGCGGCGATAGCGGCCCAGACCTTGAGGGTCTTGTCGGGTGCGGCGGTGACCACGTCCTTGTGTCGATCGACCCAGCGCCGGGCGGGAGCCACGAGGTGGCCGAAGCCCCAGACCGAGAGCTGCTCGCGGGCGAGCTTGAGCTGCATATCACTCTGGTCGAACGTGTGCGCGAGGCCCGCGATATCGAGCCTGGCCACGGGCTTGCCGGCCTGCACGCGCGCGGTCTCGTCGCCGAGCGGCGAGTCCGCGAGCGCGAGCGCGCTGCGCGAGGCTTGGCTCTGGTCCTCCTCGGCCTCGGGTGGAGCGTGCTCAGCCGCTGGAGGGAACTTCCGCGCTTGCTCGGGTGGGATGCGGAAGTACGGCGGCGCCGCGGTCAGCGCGTACGCGTGCTCGGTGTGATTCTCGCCGTCGCTGCCGGCGAACACCGAGGCGGCCACCTCCTCGGGTCGCGGATCGGCGGGCTCGGTGACGCGGATCCAGTTCCACAAGAGCGGATCGCGTGCACCCTGCCACTCGAACATGACCAGTCGGATGCCGTTCTTGAACGCGGCTGGCGCCGCGGTATCGGCGCGCTTGTCCGCCTTGCCGTGCGCCGGCACAAACCGCACGACGGCGGGATCGCAGAGCAGCCGCGCGACAACGCGATCGAACGGCTCGCTGGTCACCAGCATCTCGGGCGGAACCTGTCCGTGGTAGTCGTCGGCTTGGGCAACGTAGCGCAGGCCCATGCGCGGTAGCGAGCGGCGCAGACACGTCTCGATCTCGAGCGCAACGGCTTGGCCGACGACGGGGTTCCACGCGACCGGCCCCATCGCCGGCTGGCTATCGATGCGCTCGCCGGGCCGGCCCCGGCTGAGATCGCGATGCAGGTCGATCAGCTCGAACGGATCCACCGGCTGAAGCAGCCCCCGCAGCGCGTAGGCGAGATCCATATCAGTGCCACAGGCGCCGACCAGTGCGCGCTCGAACGCGACGCCGCCAAGCCCATCGGGGCCCCAGACCAGGCGCGCGTGGGGTGGCGGGAGCGCAGCCGACGCGAGTCGCGCATGGATCGCCGCGAAGAACAGCGCCTGGTTGTCGGCGAAGTACATCGCGGCGGTGTGTCGGCCCGGATCTGCAGTCGACGGTGTGGTCACCGACGCGGTCGGGGCTGCCTTCGCCGTTGCCGTCGCGGGCGCGCGCATCGCCTGACGGCTACCGATCGCGACCGCCGGTGTCCAGCGGGCACCGGCGCCGCGCTCGTTGAACTGCGCTGCGAACGTATCCGCCTCGGCCTCGGCGGCCTCGGTGGTGGCCTCGGCCGCGTTCCCGTCGCGCTTCGCGGCGGGCGTCGGCGGTCCACCGTGCGCGTCGGCCTGCGCGATGTGTGCGACCTCGTGGGCGAGTAGCTCGCGGCCGGCCGGTGACCGGACGTCCAGTTGTCCGCGCGCCATATGGATATCGCTGCCGATCGCGACGGCCCGCGCGCCGTGGGCCCTGGCGGTTGCGTCGCCGCGCTCACCCGTGTGCAGCGCGACGTGGCCGAGCGAGCGACCGGTGGCCTGCTCGAGTTCGCCGCGGATCGGCGCGGGGATCTGCTGCGGCGCTTCGTCGGAGGCGGAAACGATTGTGGTGGCCGATCCCCTGGCGCCTGTTTCGGCCGCGCCCCGCGGCGGCGATGGCGTGTCATGGTCATCAGCGGTCTCGGCGCCCGCTGGGGCGGCAGTGGAAGCGCCCGCCGGGGCCGCGGAGGCACCGGCCGGCGCGCCCGCAACAACTTCAACAGCCCGCCCAGGCTCGGCTGCCGCAGTCTCGGAGAGTTCGTTCCCAGCCTTGGGCGCAGCGACCGGGCCGGCTGACTCGGTATCGCCGAGCTCGAGAGCGTCCGGGGTGCTTGTGGGACCGGACGCCGTGGCGCTATCGCGTGCAGCTCGCCGTTGTGCGGCCTCCCGCGCGCGCGCGGGTAACTTGACGTCTTCCCGCTTCAGGAATTCGAGCAGCCTGCCTCGCCTCTCGCTGCCGAACCGCATGAACCGGCGGGTGATCTCGTGGTCCTTATGGTCACGGATGGTCGTGAGAAACGCCCCGATGTCCGGCTCGATGACCTGATGTCGGAAGATCTCCATCAGCGCAAGCTCGGCCTTCCGGTACGCCGGCTCGGCGGGGGATACATGGCGGTCCGGTGGGAGCACCGCGAGCAAGGCGTCCGCACGGGTGAGCTGCGGCGCGCGCGGCGTCGGCGCGGCGGGCGCGCCAGCGACGAGATCCTTGGCAGCGGTCAGCACCTTCGACGCCGCCGCCAGACGCTCGCGAACCTTC
>Ga0307513_10006477_pt1 | contig 15286 bp, 20 predicted proteins | sample 15_EM_MG_FD_202174 | JGI IMG/M metagenome (GOLD analysis project Ga0307513, IMG submission 202174) | Populus trichocarpa ectomycorrhiza microbial communities from riparian zone in the Pacific Northwest, United States - 15_EM | ecosystem: Host-associated > Plants > Roots > Unclassified | place... | reverse complement strand
CACCATCACGAAAAACGAGCGGACTTACCCCATGATGAAGACTATCTTCTCCACCCCGGTCCCATGCTGTTCGTAATACAACGAATGGCTCTCCAGCGGATCCCCGCCGTACCTGATCTTTGTCACGGGGCACAAGCCCTTCTTGACCAGACTCACAGGGTCAAAGACGGTCGGCAGGTCGGGTTCGTTTGGAGGACTGGGGATCATGGCTGGATGTCACCAAGTGAGACGGGCCTCCGAGTCCGATCACACCGTTCTGGTCGGGATTCGGGAAGGAGGCGCACGAGGAAAATAAAGTATACATGCGAGGAATATATCATATGCTAAGCTATTACCGGAATGCAAAAATCAAAGCAAGGTGGCAGATACATGACGGTGAATCTCTATCGTTTGCCGTTAGCCCTTCCAGCAACCTTGCCGTTCGCCTTGGCCGGAGGTTTGGCCGGTGCCTTGCCCTTTGGAGGTGCCTTCTTCTTTGGACGGGCATCAGAGCCATCCGACTCGTTGTCCTTCACCTTCTTCGTGTCTTGTGCCTTCTTATCCGCTGCGAGCAACGTCACAAAAACTTAACCAAACATGCGCTAAATTTCACTTACATTTCGCGGCTTTCCTCTCCAACTCATCCCAATCTTCGCCGTCACTCCCACTAAAGTCTGAGCCACTTCCTTCATCATCACTAGCATCGGGTCCATCGTCAAAGTCGCTCTCTGAACCGTTGTCCTCCGAGAAGTCAGACTCGGATGGAGCATGCTCATACTCGGATTCAGACCCCGAATCCCCATCGCTTTCTTGCTCCCCTCCGTTGGATGCACCGAGGAACCCCCATCCACCAGTTGCAAAGAACTCGTATGGATTCTCGTTGACGTGCTTCATGATCGGGTTCCAGTTGAGGTTGACGGGACCTTCAGCCAACGGGATATCCACCGAACTGCGGATATCTTAACAAATATTCTCAATCTGAGTGAAGGAGATACGTACTCGAGCCATTGTTTGACATCGTCAAGGAGACTTGTAGGTATCGAATTGATATGCAGAGGCGACTTGGTGAAGTCTTTCAACACTAAGACCATATCAAACTGCTTCAACCCGAATTGAACGCGCTCCAGCGATGCGATCTCGATTTCGTTCAGTGTCACGACCAAAAAGGGTGGATCGGAGAGGTACACCAAACAATCCGTCGTCGGCTGCAGGCGGACGTTTGTCCGGTGTGGGACACCCTCAAATGAGAGCTCTCGGAACGGTACATCCATCTCAATGGTATCACCAAGCTGAGGGAAGTGTGTGAAACGAGTAGCGCGGTGGGTCGTTTGTGCACGAACTTACAGCTGCTGTCGCCGCCTCCGCCACTTTTTCCGTGAAAGCCTTGAACTCCCTGTTCAGCGTCTGCCTTCGCTTCCGTTCCTGCTGCTCCAGTTCAATTTCATCTTCATCCCCATAACGGTATTTACGTTTCCTGTTACCCGTTTCGTCGAACTGAACATCCGACGCCTCGCGGAAGAATTGGACATCCTATTCACCCTTCAGTACCAGATTGGGAGAAACAAAGGCGCTAAGGGAACATACGTGGGCCTTCCGTTTTCCAATCATCATTGGCGACTTCAGATGTATGTGGACGATCACGAGCAACTCGTGATCACAGGGCTGGAAGATTAGGTGCTTAATGTTGCTGAAAAGGATGTCTGGTGTTTCGTGAGTACGGTCGGGTAGGCATAAATGGCACAAGGTGTAGCGTACCGATTTTCTGTGAACCCATCGGTGACTGGTATCGTAGACCGTTCTGATGAATTTCAACCTCCCCAGGTAGTCTCTTTCCGTCCAGCGCTGGGCGAACGAACACTTCAGGAAGTTTGACTGGCCGCCTGCTCTTGAGCTCAATGAGGGAATCTTGATCAACGACGTCTGCCATCTCCTTCTTTTGCTGTTCTCGTTTCGTGACCTCTTTCTTCAAGTCCGTTATTTGTTTAGAAATGGAGTCGAAACGATGGCCATCAGTAGATCGGTAGGTTACCGACCGGACGAAAGTGGCATCGGGGTCCTCGAAGGGCTGCAAGGTAGGGGTTAGGAATACCTCGACACATTGCAAGCAGACAGCCGCACCGTGTCTTCCTTCTTACCAGCAATTTGACCCGGTGTTTGGAAGTTGATTCGAAGAAGTGTTTGGTTACCCTCGTCGCTCTTACTGACATTCTTGATCGTGTTGATATGGAAGGGGACGGCAAAGCCATGGACGGGCAAAATGATGGTCGAGGATTTTCGATCAACGAAGATCTATGAAATGTGAATTAGGGTTTTCCGTATCCCTTCCGAGAAAATGACACTAACCCGAAGGCTTTCAACCTCCTTCGGAAGACCAAGTTCACCTTTGTAACTCTGGAACTTTTTCCACCCCTGCCCCTCCTTTCCGCCAGCGCCAGATCCACTCTCGGAGTACTTGGCCAACCCATTCTTGTGGAGCTGGGCGTGCAATTCTCTCTGGTGCACCGCGATCTTAGCAGCGGTGCTCTGGGTTACCTCTTCCTGGCCAGCATTCCTGGTTTTGTTGCGGAGAACCTTCCCTCCGGCAGTTTTGTTCTTCAGCGGAGATGGGTTGCCATTAGCACCCTTCTTTGTAGGGGCCTTGGTGTCTTCTTCTTCGCTACCATCCTCAGAGAAAAACATGACGTGTTTAGGCTTCTTCAACCCGTCCGTGAGGCAAGTGGCTGGTCGTTTATTGTTGATGATCACGGTATCATTCAACTGTAAAGCATACCTAACCAGGAATAATATGAGCGGAGAGCACAGGGAAGATATTGGTGATGCATACTTTTGTCCCTGATCATCAACGAGGTCTTGGAATCCAAGTGAAAGGATGAAAGCCATATTTGTCCTGACCCTCCGAGTGTTTTTTGCAGATAGGAGATAAACCGAGTCCCTGAATTCCTGACCGGTCTAGAACGAGGAAATTCAGTAGATGATCGCCCGGCGCCATCTGATACGTACACCGAATCCGACACTTTTGACGAAATTCTTCTCCAATTCTGGTTTTTTCTCCCGAATATACGAGATAGCGTGCTGGTAGACGTCACGAGCTGTAACGCCATCTTGTAGTTTTTGCATGAGTTCCGTTTGGAGGCTGAACAGGAGTCCATAGATCTCTTCTTGTTCCTGAAACAAAAATCAGCGCGGAATGGGTGAATATGATGATACACACCTTTGTTGGGTCCACCATAATACTCCTTCCAAGGCTTGAGCAATAGGATTTGTACCGCATTCCAACAGAAACCAAGAAAACGCCCTTGTAGGCGATGTTCTCAGGAGTCGACTCGGCTGTGAACTTGAGATCATAACCGGAAGAGGCGGTCTGGGATTGGATGATGGTTGGATAACAAAACTCGACAGATTGCCAGTCAACCTAGCGGAGAGGTGAATATTGGTGGTTGGAGGTAGAGCCCCAGTAAGCTGGACCATACTTTTCCAAGGTTACCCTTCTCCCAGACCTTCATGTCGGGTGGTTTGTCATCTGACCCCAGTCTTCCTTCGATGAGCGCGGCGAACCCCTCATGCGAAATCTTGGTTTGTCGATCGACAATAGTTTCTAATTTAGGGGCAATATGATGCTGGAGCAAAGTCTTGGTTAGGTTTCCGGCCATCCTCAGGCTGCTCTGTTTCCCGGAGACATCAGCAGAGAAAATGTGAGGATTCAAGACCACTCACAATTTCCTCCTCATCCTTCACAGCCACAAATCCAGAGATAGCTGAAGCGATTTCCACAACTGTTGGCTTCGTGGCAGCACCTTCGACGGCCGCATTCCATTCATCGATCATTTTCCCAGTGTGTTTCTCTTTGACGAGAGTGCCGACACGGCCTGAAGAGGTGTACGTGTCGAGGAATTTTGGCAGAGCGTCGGTAGCTGGTTCCTTCCCCTTTGCCAATACAAGGATGTTTACGGGGACGGGAGATTTTGGTGTGGCGACCTGTGAGAGGATCTTTGCTAGATGCTTATGAGGACATGAAAACGAGGCAACGTGGGGGGACGGGACCTTTCTTGGCGGAACACAGAACATGAAGTCCATCCTTCTTCAGGAGTAGAAATGTCGTCGGAAACTCGTAGCCAAGTAGCCAAGTCTACCCTCAGATCGTTAGTGACCTACGATAATTGCTGGTGGATGGAGAGTCGTACCTGGAAGGCAACACCCTTCTTGGTTGGCTCCTCCTCGCCTGCGGGGTCTCCGGCAAGTAGAAAGAGGGCATCACAGTCGGCGACAGAGCTGAAATCTTCGTCCTTGGACCCGCTCTTTCGGCTAATTAGCAGTGGTTGGGCAGAACGCGCGCCAAGTGGTAAGCACCTTCCAAAAAGTCAAAACCCGCTCAAGCCTGCTGTTGAAGAGGTCTTTGTTAAGCTGAACATCCATCTCCGGTCGATGAAAGTGAGCAGAGGCTCGGGTAGAGGGTGGAGAGGGTCAGGGAGGGGAAATGAATGTGACACACGCGCCGGTCACGCTCACGCGTCGTCCAACCGTGTCAGGCAGAGTCATCCTCCAAATTATTCAACAAATCTACCACGACCGGTCGACCGCCTAGGCTGCTCCCAATCGCTGCGTTAACGTGCACCTTATGTCCTTCTCCAATCTTGGCCCCTCGCGCCTCGTGGATGTGACCGAAGACATGCAACCGACAGCCCTCCAACTCCCCCAGCCTCCGCGCCAGGACACCGCACCCTGCCCGAACCCTCCTCTTCGTTTCGTCCAGAATATAATGCGCCGGTGTGTGCGTCAACAGGATTTCCGTGTCTTCTGGGATCTGGGAGTAGACAGCTTCGTACGAGCATATTAATTCCACCACCAATGACATCACGAAGATCAGACACGAACCAGCTGCCTCACCCTCGCTCTCGTATTGGAATGCGCCGAAGGAATATCGTGCAGCAGCCTGGAAGGCGGATAAGCCGACTCACGCAAGATTAAAACCAGACGTGATGGAACACACCGGTGATCCAAAAACTTTCCACACCTTCCCTCTCACTTTCACCTCCAGTGGCTCGTATTCGAGATAGTGGACTCCTGATCTGCGGACATCGTCTCCTCTCACGACTCCCTGCAGTTCCTCGAATACCTAGAGCTAAATAAGATGAATGCATTGCTTCGAGTTAGGTCCTGCTCACCTCCCTAGTGAAACCCGACGTCCCCAGATAACCGCCAACTTGCCAATTTTTGTCCAAACATACCTACGATTTAAAATGAGACGATCTTGGACTATACAGTGGAGGTACCGAGCCTTACATCATGATTGCCTGCAATTATCCTTCAGGGGCGGTGAGACAAAGACACATGAACGATGGAAACACCCAACCCTACTTACACTTTCGTCTGATGGGGTAAGCCCTTCAACCAGTCGAACATTGACTTCATACTCTCGGGCATGCCTTCGCTGATGTCCCCTGCGTGCAGTAGTATGTCACCGTCTGGCACCGCCGGAGTGCGAGCGTGAGTATCCGAAATGCAGACGAATCTGGTCCATTTGTCCCCCGGGTGAGGTGGGATAGTATGAGGGTCGAGATATATCCTAGCTCCTTTGGTCTGCAGGGTGGCACCTTCGCTACAATAACACCACGTCAGCTGGACCCAGACTTTTGGTTTTGCCAGGACGACTTGCCTTTCGGTGGTAGATGTGGCGATCGAAGACTTGAGGCCTACAGTCGCCATGTGATTGCGCACTTGACCGACTATGCCCATCATCACTGACGACCAAGGGCTTCCTGGACCCGACGATCCTGCCATTTCCTCAGGAGAGACGGGAGTCGAACCTCTTTCAAGAAAAGCCCAAAAGAAGGCCGTCAAAGCTGCTCGATATGCGGAACAAAAGGCGGAACGGAGGGCACGCGAAAAGGAGAGGAGAAAACTCAAGCGAGCTGCCGCACAGCCCGAGCCTCATGGTGAGGATGGGGCGGTACCGAGTTCAAAGCGGGTCAAGCTGGACCCGAGCTCCCAAACCAAATTTGGTGCAAGGCTGGTCATTGACCTTGGGTTTGACGATAAGATGACGGAGAAGGTGTGTGCCCAACTTGGATCACCCCCTCGTTGCAGCTTTTCATCTTCACACGAAGGAAGTGGTATCCCTATCTTCACAACTCGCGTACACATACAGTGCAAATAAGAAGGCATCATGTCCCTTCGAACATCTGCTTTACACCTCTCTGGACGGCAAAACCCTCACGCGACTCGAGAGCATTGGTGACGCCGGGTACAAGCGGTGGACCGGCGTTGAATGGTGGACTGAGTCGTACGAAAAGCTCTGGGACCCCTCAGATGGCCATACAGCCGGGGATCGTGGCACGATTGTCTATTTGACTGCCGACTCGGACATGGAGCTGACGGAGCTGAAGGAGGGGGAAACGTACATAATTGGGGGGATTGTTGATCACAATAGGTACAAGGTGCGTGAGGCATTGCATGTGCAGCCGGCGAGAGCTGACCGCACTCGTGACAGAACCTGTGTCTCGGCAAAGCAGTGGAGACCGGTGTTCGTCATGCTCGTCTTCCGATAGGAACTTATCTTGCAGAGCTCCCAACGAGGAAGGTGTTGACCGTGAACCAGGTTGTTGAGATCCTCCTTCATTGGAACCGGTCGAGGGATTGGAAGGAAGCACTTTACAGTGTCATGCCAAAGCGAAAATTCAAACGGCCAGAGGATAATCGGGAAGAAAAAACTACCGAGGTTGTCGTGGAGGAACCGGGGCAGGAAGAATTCTAAATACCCTCTTTCCTTGGTCATAATGGGGGAATGCGTGTCTGGAGACTCGTATGCACCTGACTTGACTCAGAGCACATCCTTGAGGCTTTTCGTGGCCGACCCCCTCCCGAGAGGTTTTGGTTGGTTCGGGGAGGGCTTCCATCCGATCTGTGCGTTTCACGTTAGGTTTTCGTCTGGGGGTATCAATAGTTGAATATACCATATATATTATCTGGAAAGTGGCCGGGACGGTTCCGTCTTCCTTGCCATGCATTTCTGGCCCAGCGTCAGAACAAAATGTGTTGGCAAATTGAGGAAGTCCTTACCTTTGTAAATAGCGGAAGCAGCTGCAAGGGTGTCCCGGTGAATGTAACCGCGTCTGGGCTCCATGAGTCAGCTTGAAGTGCCAACCCAGACCTCAAGAACGATGCGCTTGCCTTCCAATGATTGCATTGCTCTCACCCATGGCTTGAAGATCTTCCATCAATTCCCACATACTTGGGTATTTGACTGTAACTTCATCGATGTCCACAGTGAGCAGGGTGAAGCCTGCCCGGCCAAGTAGATTGGAGACGTCACGAGTATCTAGCAGATTTCTCGTGAGAAACAGTATTTTTCGGTCTGGAGACATGGTACCAGTCATTGGGGACACATGAGGCGAGATTCCGCCCTCACGCTCGATCTCGGCTAACTGGAGCGAGGTCCTGCATTCCATAGTAAGCCAAGTCACGGGTGTGGTGGTTGACGAGCGGCCGACCTCAGCTCAAACAACGTATCACCACCAAACATGGCGCCGATGAAGACACCATCAGGAATTAGTGTTTCCTTAATTTGTGTCAGTGCCCCTGCATATGCTCTTCAGTGCACAATTCTAGGATAGAGCGACGGAACGACGTGCCTGGCAGGTCATTGACCCAGTGGAGGCTCAGACACGAAACAACAGCCTCCTGTGAGTTTCTGGGTATCATAGCCAAGAGGTTCTCCTCGTCGCCAATAATTCGCTCAACCTCGACTGTAGTTCATGGCCGTTCAGGTGTGAGTAGCCTAGGGAAATAATTGGAGTACCTTCAAACTCTTCGTCAGGGTCACGGTGCAGAAGGTTCTCTGTGCATCCTTGAGTTTTCAGCAAAAAAACAAGAAGTGAAAACAGCCCACTGCTCGAGTCAAACATAACAACTTTCTGCGTCGTCTCAGTTTCCAGCAGTTTCGCGAAGTGACCTGGGCCAGACCCCAGATCGAGTACGGTGTTGAACTTGCGCTTGATATCCTAGACGCGTTTAAGTACACAAGGGAGAAGAACCTTGAGGCACAACTCACGAGGACACGCTCTATTAGCCTATCCGCAATCTCATCCCGCACGTAATCCACGGTTCGACTATTCTCGACACGGCCCGGAGCGGCTGACCTGTCTTTCTGCAGGACCTTGGCATATCTGTCGAAGATTTGGTATGGTGCCGGCGCAACCGTGTCCGCTACAGAGGCCAGCGGCCTAGAGTGGGCTCGGAGCACCCGGGACAAGACGTGCCTGCGGAGGGACAGCATCGAGTAAACGATCGAAGGTATTGATATTAGCGCCAGTGCATCACGCCTCGTTGTCTACAACAGTGCTGCTCAATGTCCTCAGAATAAACACCATCTCCTCCACCCCCGCCTCAACTAGTGTTAGCTCGTCTCTCCGCTTCTCCCAAGCCGCCAGTTCTTCCCTCTCATTCCGCGTCAATAGTCGTTCTGCGTCTTGACTGACGTCAGATCTCTGGCTCTTTTCCAATATCGCTTTCACGAGTGGTTCCTCCGCTTCCGTTTGCCGTCGCTTTCCAATGTTGTAAAGCGTTTTATACGCATCGCGGAGTAGTGTGGCATACGCCTTTCTGAGATCAACGTACCTGGCGAACACGTTAATGCGACCGCCTCCACCGGACTACCTAGACAACCTACCAGAGGAAGAACGTTCTCGTCGGATTCCGATCCGCCCCACGAGGAACCTCTTGCAAACTGACAAAATCATCTGCAGATAGAGAAAACAGCAATGGACGACAGTCCTTCGGCGCCATCATGGCTATCTTAGAGATCTGCTAGGATGAGTGTTTTAGGTTCCAAAGCCACAGCCACGGACAGCTTACCTGCTTTTCATCCATCTTCCCAGTTTCCAGCAGAAGCTTCATCACCCGGACGCCCTCGTTCCCGTGCCTATCCCTGCAAGCTGTCTCCAGCGCTTGTAGCTGCAGTCGTCTGTGAATGATGTCGAATTCGACCTGAACTTTCGATCCACTCAGGCTGACAAACGACGCTGCTTTTCCGCTAGGACTAGGATTATCTGCCGAGGCCAGCATTCCAAGGTACTCTTTCAGCAGCTCCCTGTGTGGTGGTTTGTGCTTCGAAGGAAAGTATAGGCCACGTGATAGGTCTTCATCCTCTGGGATGTGCGCGGAGATGTTATTAACGGAAACTGGATCTGGAATGGATAGGCGGTCAGAGGGGACAGGCTTGGGGTAGCTTGGTTCCAACGGACTTGACTTAGTTTCATTCGGCCCTTGTTGTGTGTCGTCGGACGTCGAGAGCGTGGCTCGAATAACCGCGGCGGCGGCCTCATTAAAACGTTGCAACGCTGCCACTTCCACAAGCTACCCGTATCGCGTAAGCCGCGAATGTGGACGGTCATAGAACGATACCCACGCTATTGCGGATGAACACGTCGAATCGGTTGAAATTAACTCTAAAGTGTATTTCGTCCTACTTTGGAATTAGATGGATAGACCGATACCACGAGAAAGAGTACGAGAACACTCACATCTACCTCTTCCACCGCTTTTTTCTTGAATTTGTCATGGTTGAAACTCGACCAGCAGCGCATCGCCTCTCACCTTGCTCGTCTTGCGACTGTTTTCTTTTGGTTCACATCGTTTCTGGGGGATGGAATGTGATTGAGTTTTTATGAATCCACAGAAATCCAAGGTGCTTACGATCCCGTTTTTCTCCATGACCTCCTCCTCTCTCCTCAATCGAGCCCGAGCAGCCTCTTTGGCCTGTCTCAGCTCCTTGGCAGTAAGGAATCCGGTCTTTTTTCCCACTTCCTCGACTTCATACTGAATCAACTTCTCTCGAGGAGAGATGTGAGATAGTGCGGTTGACGGCCGAAGATATCCTCCAGAAACCAACTTGTGAAGCATCTCCTTACATTCCGACACCACTAAGCTTGCTCAGTGATGGGGGATTGCTGGGAACGGGGCGGGTGACTTACACATATTTGGGATGGACTCTTGTAGCAGGTGATAGATATCTGGTGGCTTCAGTTTTCCGTGGTCTAACACCAACTGAATAATTTCTCCGCCCTGACGGCTGCTCAATCGAGGAAAACCCGGGACAAATCGACAAACTCACCAGCAATCCGCACTTCTTTTCAGCCCACCACACATACCTCCCAAATCTCAAGCGCATCAGGCATTCATCGACATTAAACTCCAGCACCTCTTTCTCTTCTTCCGCGGAAGAACGCCATAGGAGGTTTTGTTGGAACAGGACGATTACTGCGGCGCGAACGGTGCGCGGTTTTAGCGATGTGAACTGGACAATCCGCCCCAGATTCAGGCGTCCCCTGGTGAGTAGGGCCCAAGCAACCGTCTATCGAGTATGGTAAGTTAGAGCCCAGCATACGTGGCCACATTCTGGTAACGCACTGCGGTCAGCGGGCCAAAATGCGAACGGACTATCTGAGTACAAAGCTTTGCGGCCTCGGGATCCGTCATTTCAGGGTCAAGTCATGAGATCTTGAGAGGAAGGATTCGCTTGTGCGAGCGCTGCTGAGCGCTGGCGGCCGAGTCGCGATCGAGTTGCAACCACACGTGCCTCGGACTCAGTCGGCCAAGGCGTAGTCAGTAAAAAACTTTGTTATTACCGACACAGGATCCGATTAGTCCAATGATAATGAATGGTATGTAAGTATCTATATATGATTACAGTAAGCCGAAGGGAGCGATTAATCCCACCCGGTCAAGATGCCTGCCGATGGTACACAATGCGAAAGGATGGTTCGAAATTGTACGAAACGTGACAAAACTGTTTAGATATTCCGGCACACCGAGCAATCGAATTTCAGACGATCCCGGAAGAGCGCAGCTACAAATGGTGTGAGCGTCCATGTGATACAAGGACGTGGCATGGGGGGACTTACGTAGGACGATCAACGCGGCGAGTCCACTCACTATGGCCAGATAAACAATTGTGTACTTGACCACTATCCACCGACGCTGTCTCTTCTGTTTGGTGGAGAATAACGGTGGTCTGATTTGTTTCGATGGACGGAGCCAGACTGGGGGCACATCGATCAGCAACGGCGGATCCGTGTGCGTAAGCTAGACTCACAGAGCATCGTGGAATGGATCCGGTCGAACCAAGGAACAAGTAGGGGGACAGTCAAGATGACCAACAGAATGTGAGCCAATAAAAAGTCCGAACTCCAGAGTGACATCTCGACGACCTTGACCACAAATTCACGGGCGGGTTGGGAGATCGCGGAGTGTCCAAGGCCTCGACCGTACCACTGGCCGGTCCACCAAGCCCTGTTGGTTTCGTCGTGCTTGAACTCACGGGTCAAGAAGACCGCGATAAGGATTTTCTGGATGGCCCGTTGGATTGCGACGATGGCAATAACACCAAGGACGGCATGGGAGGTGTCCCAAAGTTCCAGGAACCACTAGTAACGTCACAATTCAGTACGGACGCACGAGCACAGGTAATTGAGGTGCTCACGAAAAATTCGAAGAATGCGACGATACCAACGAGTGCGGAGAAATGGGCGAAAGCGGCCATGTACGACCCGAACTTCTGCCACTTGGAGAAAATCGGTCCGAGGAGCAGCGAGATAAAGAAGAGAACGATGAGCACGGTGGCGTTCCAAACAACGGGACCGACGGCGACGAGAGTAATTCGGATGAGTGGACTTGGGGGTTGGTTTCCATTCTCATCAGGGAATGACTTGACGAACATGTAGGCGACCACAAAGACAGCTGCTGAAACCAATGGCCAGATGATTTCCGAGAAAATGACAGCCTTCCATCCAGCCCTTGGGACGTCGCCTGAAAGTTTCTCTGAAGGATGACCCAACTTCTTCTTCTTGTAACCTGTGATCATAGTCCTGGACAACCTGCAGTAGCCATACCAGCTGCTTGCTTTTGTCCTCGAGTTGCCGCGAGACATCCATCGCAAAAACTCTCGGTAGTCGATGATAAAGTCGGCAACCGAGAACTGATGGGGATTGAACACGAATGGGGCGATGCAAAGTGATAGCACCGAGAACCAGAAGTAGATCAGGTGGGGGATCCAAAGGACCAGGCTAGCATACAAGAGTATCAACAGATTACGCATGCCCATGTAGATGCTTGGCCCGGCGAAACGAGAGTAGAGGATCGCGAACGACACCCGAGTGGTGGAGAAACCGCGTCCAGTGGCGATGTAACGGGCACCACCGAACGTTAAATTGCTGAGGAGTGCCTGCGAATAGATCTGGGTGGAAAAAACTTCGAAGACCGGGGAGAGTGAAAGGAGGTGTTTTGTCAAACGAATGACGGCCTTTCCAGTTCCTCGTTCAACCAGCTCTGCAAAGGTGGTTCGAGACAATAGATACAATGACGCGGACGAAGAACTTACCTTGCAGGAACAGTGGAAGGAAAGCAATGAAGAAGACCAGGAAAATTGATACGATGCAGCGTTTGATCCAATCGAAGACGGGGATGAGGATGTAGCATGCCGACGCAGTATCGAGAACGTTGCCATTCGCATCCGCTGGGCAGACGTCGAGCTCCTTGTGGAGTGTCCCAACGTATAGCACTACCAACGGCGTCAGGCAGTGAATTTAGCAACGAAGGGGGCACTCACGAGTGATCAGGAAGATTTGGATCGAATAGATGATCAGGATGTTGTTGATCTGGAAACCAGGGTGACCATAATAGAATGTCAAGAACCGGTCCACGGGGAGTTGAGTGCCCAGGTAGTAGTACTCTCGACTAAGGAGCTGTTCGCCCATACCCGTCCCGATCTTTGTCTGGAAGTTCAAGACGGTACCAAAACCCAGGTCACGGCCTTTTCCGCACTGGTAATAGTCGGAATGTTTGATCCTGCCACCGCGGCCGATGGCATTCATGCCGGCAAAAATATCCTCGTTGAGATGCAAGCCCTTCTGTGCCTTGGAAACTCCTCCACGCGTGGTCATGAAGATGCCGTTGAGGAAATCGGGATGACCGTAATGGAGCTTCCCACCGATCCAAGCGAGAGCACGAGCAGTCATGGTGCCGAATGTCTGTTCCTTTCCTGCAGCAATGTCACCCAGAACACCAATGTTCTCCGAGAAGATATACTCGCGAGTGCCAACGATAGCAACAGGGGACCTAGCGAACTCCTTGTGACCCCACTGGGCGTAGGGACTCTGACCAGACATGTTGTACTCTTCGAACTCCCCAAGGATGTTGCGAATTTTCAAACATTCCTCCAAGTAGTTGTCCTGATTGGCGTCGATGAGCTGTAGATATTCGCCTCGATAAAAGACGATGGCATGGTTCTGGTTGTCTGATTTCCCGTCACCTAAGATGGGATTGCCGGGCAACTCGATCCTGAACTTGGGCTTGCGTCGTCCGGTCTTCTCGTCAAATTCAGAGTGTCCATCGATGAGAGTGGAAAATAACCTCGGGTCGCTTCCTTTGGCTCCGGGTTCCTCGTCCAGGTAGGCAATTTGCAGGTCGGGGTAAGCGCGCAGCAAGAACTCCGCGTTCTCTTGCTCCTCCTTGTTAAACTTGGAGTACCTCTGCATGGAGACGACAAACTTGAACTTCCTTCTCGACATGCGTTCGAGTTCCCTTTCCAACCGGTCGGTATTGCCCGCGAACCTTTGGACGATCTGGGGATTTTCGACGCGGTAGAGGAGCTTGATGGCTTTCGAGTAGTTCATCATCCCAGAAACCGTCCTGTAGAGCGTTTGTGCGCGGAGGGAGGCCCAGATACGCGTGCGCAGGGTAAACTCTGGTGAAGCTGTCTTGAAGCCGATGCAGTAGAAGGGAAGGTCGTCCGTCTTACGGCTACTCTTCTCAGTCGCAGTCGCAGTCGGGGTGTTGTCAAATCCATTTTCCTCCGCCAAGATTTTGGTATCCTTGACGAAGTTGTCCCATTCAACCGGGTGGAGCTGTTTGAGATACTCCAGCTGAGTGAGACGAGTGGTTTGATCTTCTTCTCGGATAATCTCGCGAAGGCTGAGCAGGATCTTCTCTGAGTAATGGGGGACAAGGACTGTGAATGTCGGCATGGCATCGACGGGCAAGGGTTCCGGTAATGCAGTGGTAAGGGATGAGGCGAAGAACGAAATACGCCTTTCGGCCTCTCCATCGACAGGGAAAAAGTTGCTCTTCGAATTGTTGCCATCGTTGTGCGTGAAGAACGGTGGGGCACGCAGGGTACGGGTACCGTTAGGACCTTCGACTTGGTGATAGAGGAGACGTTGAACGTGATCGATCGAGAGGAGGTGCTCGCGGTACATAGAAATGATGATTGCGTTCCACAGTTGTGAGACCAAGACCTGAAAAGGTGTGAGGCGCTAAATAGGCGGGCGGAGGTTGTACAGACCTTAGGTTTGTACTTGACCTCCATCTCTCCGGTGGCGAGCAACTTGGCATACATGCGCTTCGGCATACGGGTGTATATATCCTTCCAAGGAGTCCAAATAGACAGGCCGAGGGCGAATGACCGACCGATACTGAAGACCACAAGCCAAATGATGTACCAAAGGTACGTATCCAAGAAGAAGAGAATAAGATCCATCAGGTACATGATCGCCAGGGCAAACGGCATGTGGTTCCTGCAAAGGGCGTCACCGAAGATCTTGTCGTTGCAACGTTCGATGTTTGTCCGGGCCATGACCGAGACTGGTGCACTAAAGGACGAGGACAAGAAGAAGTACGATTCCACGTACTTGCAGCCGAATACCAAGACCCAGAGAAGGATGGATGCGAGGCGGGCGGCACCGGGAAGTGCGGGGTAGGAAGCGGTGAATGTCTGTGAGGCCATGTACTTCCTTGACTTTCCAGCCACCCTGTCTCCAAACATGCGACCGGAGGGAATGATGGCGAATGCGACAGTGGCAACGACTGAAACAAAGAACTGGACTATGCCAATGATGAGAGGTATATTGCCGTTGTTATCGTTGCCGTCGACCATAGCGATATAAACCGTCGGACCAGCCGTTAATGCAAGGATGACGAGCAAGAATACGAGTCGCGTGGTGAGATGGGAAGCGTTGTTCCATGTCGTAGGGATGTAAGCGAATTCGGCCAGGGTGGCAGCAATCATGATCATGGTCGCCACTGCACCTCCCAAGGCAACAGCGGACCAAGTCATAGGCGCGGAAGGTTCAAGTTTTGTCTTGGGGGCGTAAACGCGGGGAGAGTTGAAGGCGGTGTAATACCAGAAAAGGGCAACGTGGAGGACCCAAATGCGGTTGAAATTGACGAGGAGGTGAGCCGCTGATCGCTTCTCGAAGTATGTCTTGAAGAATACTTTATTCCAGTCGATCTTGCTGAACTGCATGTATCTCTGGGA
>Ga0307513_10006476_pt1 | contig 15288 bp, 15 predicted proteins | sample 15_EM_MG_FD_202174 | JGI IMG/M metagenome (GOLD analysis project Ga0307513, IMG submission 202174) | Populus trichocarpa ectomycorrhiza microbial communities from riparian zone in the Pacific Northwest, United States - 15_EM | ecosystem: Host-associated > Plants > Roots > Unclassified | place... | reverse complement strand
CCGCCGGCGGCGAACCGGATCACGATCGTGCAGTAGTAGTTCGCGGTTACCTCTCAGAGGGCCCAGGGCTTGTTGCCCTGGGCCCTTTGTCATTGCCCTTTTCGATGCCCGTAATAAAGCCTGTGTGAATTGCGGTTCGGTTCCGTGCGGGCCCTGAAAATCGGTCTCAGCTGCAATTAACCGAGGTCTAAGCGGAATTGGCTTTTTTCGCTTCTCGGGTCCCGTAATGTTTTCCATGTCGAAAGCGAACGACACCGAAAACAAGGGAGAGCAACATGAGCTTCAAGAAGATCGCCCCGGTCAAGAAGGCCCGCAAGGCCGTCCCGGCGCCGAAGAAGGTCACTCCCAAGCGTCGACCGGTCGCCCATAAGGACTGACGCAGAACACAGAAAAACCCATACCGCCAACAGCTGATTCATAACCCGGGAGGGAATTCCTATGAGCTTCCACAAGATCGCCCCCGTAAAGAAGGCCGCCAAGCCCGCCGCCCCCGCACCGAAGAAGAAGGTCCTGAAGAAGGCCGCGCCGAAGAAGGCTCAGCGCCGTCCGGTCGGGCACCAGGGCTGAGGCCCGCTGTGAGGCGGGGCCACCGGACAGGTGGCCCCGCCTCAGCCATGTAAGGAAGGAAGTGACCATGAGGGAAGTCCGCGAGGCCTTTCGGCGGTTCTGGCCGTTGACGCGGGGCGACCGGAAGTGGCTGGTGGCGATCGTCGCGTGTGTGGTGGTGTCCGCGCTGGCCGAGACCGCCGCGATCCTGCTGTTCGCGGAGCTGACGGACAACGCCCTTGAGGCCGGTTCCCTCTCCGCCTTCTGGGGCCCGGCCGGTGCCTGGCTGGCCGTCGCCGTGCTCGGCGCGCTCGTCGGCTACGCCGGCAACTCGCTCGCCACCTGGACCGCCGAGAGATTCGTGCTGCGGCTCCGGGCGGGCGTCTTCCGGCATGTCCAGGATCTGCCGCCCGACTTCTTCCAGAAGCACCGCCAGGGCGACCTGGTGGAGCGTCTGACGGGAGACGTCGAGGCCATCGAACAGATGGTCGTGTCCGGTGTCGTCGGTACCGTCTCCGCCGCCTTCTCGGCCGTCTTCTACTCCGCCGCCGCCCTCTGGCTGCGCTGGGACCTGGCCCTCGTCACCTTCTTCCTGGCCCCCCTCTTCCTCCTCGCCGCCCGCCGCTTCGCCGGCCGCATCAGGACGGCGAGCCAGGACGAGCGGGTCGCCGACGGCGCGATCACCTCGGTCGTGGAGGAGTCGCTCGGCAACATCGTCCTCACCCAGGCCTACAACCGCCGCCGCGACGAGGAGAAGCGCCTCGACCGGGAGGCCCGCGCCTGGATGCGGGCGAGTGTGCGCGGGGCGCGGCTGAGCGAGATGTACGAGCAGTTCGTCGAGGTCGTCGAGACGCTCTGCGTCCTCACGGTGATCGGGCTCGGCGTCTGGGAGATCTCCGCCGGCCGGATGTCACTGGGCGCGCTGCTCGCGTTCGCCGCCTTCGTCGGCTACCTCTACCCGCCGATCCGCAGCCTCGGCCAGCTCGGCCTGACCCTGACGGCGGCGACCGCGGGCGCGGAACGCCTCGGCGAGCTGCTCGACGCGGAGCCGGCGGTCGCGGACCCGGCCGAGCCGGTCGCGGAGTGGCCCGTACGCGGGTGGGTCAGCGTCCACGGGGCCTCTTTCACCTACCCCGGCACGGAGAAGGCCCCGGGCAGGCCGTCGCTGTGTGACGTGACCTTCACGGCCGCTCCCGGCGAGCTGGTCCTGATCACCGGAGCGAGCGGCGCCGGAAAATCGACCCTGTCGAAACTCCTCACCCGCTTCTACGACCCCTCGGCCGGCGTGATCTGCCTGGACGGCGTCCCGCTGACCGACGTACCCCTCGCCTTCCTGCGCGAGAACGTGGCGCTGCTGCCGCAGGAGACGCTGATCCTGCACGGGTCGATCCGCGAGAACATCGAGTGCGGGCGGCCCGGCGCGAGCGACGCGGAGATCGAGGCGGCGGCACGGGCGGCCGACGCCCACGGCTTCGTCGCCGTGCTCCCGGAGGGGTACGGGACACGGATCGCCCCCGGCACGGCCACGCTCTCCGGCGGGCAGCTGCAACGGATCGCGATCGCACGGGCGATGCTGCGCTCCGCGCCCGTCCTGGTCCTCGACGAGCCGACGGTCGGCCTGGACTCGATCGCCGCCCGCCGGATCGTCCCGGCGCTGCGCCGGCTGATGGCGGGCCGTACGACCATCATGATCACCCACGATCTGAGCCTGGCCCCGGACGCCGACCGCATCCTGGTCGTCGACGGGGGCCGCCTCGCGGAGACGGGCACGCACGACGAACTGATGGCGCGGGGCGGGGTGTACGCACGGCTGGCGTCACCGTCGCTGGAGGCGTCCTACCGTCCGGAGGAGACGCTGACGTTGGCCCTGAGGGTGTAGCCCATCCCGCGCACGGTGTGGATGAGCCGGGGTTCGCCCCGGCTCTCCAGTTTGCGGCGCAGGTACATGACGTACACGTCAAGGGTGTTGGAGGTGGGCTCGAAGTCGAAGCCCCAGACGTCCTTGAGGATCTGGACGCGGCCGAGGACCAGGCCCGGCCGCCGCAGCAGGTATTCGAGGAGGGCGAACTCGGTCTTGGTGAGGTCGAGTCGGCGGTCCGCGCGGGTGACGGTACGGGTGCGCGGGTCCAGGTGGACATCCTCGAAGCTGAGGCCCGCGAGCGGTGAGGGCCGGGGTTCGCGTGGCGGGCTCCGGCGCAGTAACGCCCGTACACGCGCGAGGAGTTCCTCGATGGCGAAGGGCTTCATCAGGTAGTCGTCGGCGCCGTTGTCGAGGGCCACGATCCGGTCCCCGACGGCGTTCCGTCCGGTGATCATCAGGATGGGGATCGTGCACCCGGAGGCCCGCAGCCGCCGGGTCGCGGCGAGCCCGTCGAGGCCCGGCATGGTGACGTCCATGAGCACGAGGTCGGGTGCGGTGTCCGGTGCGGACACATAGGCGAGGGCCGCGCGGCCGTCCCCGGCGAGGACGGTCTCGTACCCCTCGAACCGGAGCACCCGGTCGAGCCCTTCACGTACGGCCGAGTCGTCATCGGCCAGCAGGATCTTCCGCGCAACCATCCGTACAACGTGGTGCTGCGGGCTGTGGTGTGCCTGGGAAAGGGGTGTGGAGGGGCTGGGGAGGTAAGGCGTGCGTGATGTGGTGGGGCCGGGGAGCGGGGCGCCGGCGTGCGCTCCCTTGGGCGTCGGCGCCCCGCTCCCCGGCCGGTTCTGGGGGATGTGCGATGTGTGATGTGCCGTACGACGGTCAGCCGGCCGTCGGTGTCCAGTCGCCCAGCCAGTCGGCGATCTCCTGGCCGGTGGCCTGGGCGTCGGTCAGCTGCGGGCGGTTGCTGCTCGCGGCGCCCGAGCCCGCGCCGGTGTTCTTGTACTCGGCGAAGCGGTCGTCCTTCCAGGAGAAGCCGCCCATGTCGGACCAGGGGGTCGCGGTCTTGATCGCGGCGCTGAGACTGGAGTTGCGGACCGTGGTCTGCGGGTCGAGGGCCGCGTCGCCGCCGGCGTGCCAGTTGCGGCCGAGGAAGAAGCTCCCGGCGGCCACGTCGCCGTTGACGGTGGTGCTGTTGATGAGGATGCCCTTGCGGTTGGCAGGGGTGCTCGGGGCGGTGATGTAGCCGCCGGAGGTGCCGTCCCAGCGCTTCTTCAGCGTGATGACGGACCTGTCGACCACGACCGTGCCCCGGCCGAAGATGAAGTCGACGTTGCCCGTGACGTAGGAGTTGGTGAGGTAGACGCGGCCGAGGGTGTCCTTGCCGGCGGTCTCCAGCTCCAGGGTGTCCTGGTCGCCGTTGACGATGAGACTGTCCAGGACGACCTTGTCCGCGCCGGTGCGCAGGGCGACGGCCTGGTGACCGGCCTGGCTCTGGTTCTTGGCCTCGTCGAAGTCGTTGGTGACGGTGAGATTGCGGACCTGGGAGTCGTCCGACTCGACGGCGAGGGTCGCGCTGCCCGCGGTGCCGTACGTCCCCGATCCGTCGGGCTTCTGGGTGCCGGCCGAGTTGCCGTACACGATGACGGTGTCCTTGCGGCTGCCGCCGGTGCCCTGGATGGTGACGTGCGGCTTGTTCGCCGGCACCTTCACGATCTCGCGGTACGTGCCGGGCTTCACGGAGATGAGGACGCGGGAGGCGTTGTTGGCGGGTACGGCGTTCACGGCGGCCTGGACGGTCTTGTACTGGGCGGAGCCGTCGGCGGCGACGGTGAGGGTGGTCGCGGCGGCGGCAGTTGTGGTTCCGGTCGCGGTGGTCGCCTTCGCCACCGAACTGCGGGGGCCTACACCGGACTTGAGGAGCGCGGGCACGTCGGCGGCCTTGTCCAGGGTGTAGCTGTAGTACGTCTTCGGGTCCCAGGCGGCGCCGGACCCCCCGCTCTCGTTCTTGCCGGTGGTGCTGGAGAAGACGTTGCCGCGCTGGACGACGGTGGCGGTCGCGTCCCGGACAACGGGGTTGGTCATGCCCTGGAAGTAGGAGTTCTCCAGCACCATGTTGGTCTTGCCGCGGGAGTAATTCCCGTACGAGGACTTGATGGTGGTGCCCGCCTCGTCCTCCAGGTAGTTGTTGTAGAGGTGCGCGTGGGCCACGTTGTCGGTGGACGGGTTGCGCTGCTCGGTCTCACGGATCCAGTTGTGGTGGATGGTGATGTCGGCGGTGGTGTTCTCGGTCCAGCCGATGCCGAAGGCCTTGTTCTCCTGGCTCAGCTTGTTCCAGGAGACGGTGAGGTAGGTGGTGTCCTTGCGGCTGTCGATGAGCCCGTCGGCCATGTGCCGCAGATCGTTGTGATCGATCCACACGTGATGTGCACCATCCATCTGGATGGCGTCGAAGTCGTGCTCCTTGTCGTTCCAGACACCCTGGTAGGCGTCCCGGATCGTCAGGTTCCGGATAATGACGTTGTGGACCCCCTGCCCGAGGAAGAATCCGCCACCGACGATCTGCCCGGAGGTCCCGGCGCCGATGAGTGTCTTGTCGGACTGGACCTTGATCTCCTTGCCGACCGGGTTCATGTTGATGGTCGCGGCGACGACGATGATGTACGGCTCGGCCGCGGTCGCGTACTTCTCCAGGTCGGCGAGTGTCGTCACGGTGACGGTCTTGCCGTCCCGGCCGCCGTAAGTCCCGTTCTGCCCAAGGGCGTTGACCGAGGCGAAGCCGTTGGCGACGTCGGTGACACCGGCGAGCGCGGAGGCGGTGGTGGTCGCGGCGGAGGCCTTCGGCTGCGCGTCCGCACCGAACACGCCGAGGACACCGCCGTAGGCCATGGCTCCGGCGGAGGCCAGGGCCAGCGGGGCGCCGACGACCAGGGCGGTTCTGCGCCGGCGGTGACGGCTGCGGCTGCGGGACGGCTTGCTGCGGGTTTCGCTCACGACGGCTTCCGATCGAGTGAGGGGTTAACTGGAGGGGGCACCACGTCACTTGGCTGTCGCAGCCGACCGACGAAAGGTTGCCGTGATGCGGAGACGAAGATCGGGGACCGGAGCGCCGAAGGGAAAGCGGAATGATCGGAACGGTGTTCCGTACGGACGACGTGCCTGAGGGAGACAGGTTCGACTACTGGCAGGAACTGGTCGGCCGGACGCGCTCCAGCGCACTCATCAGCGAGCACGCAGCCGACTTCTGGGCGGAACAGCGGCTGATGCAACTGGGGCCGATGACCGTGAGCCAGATGTCGTTCCGGCCGACGCGCTACTGGCGGACCCCGAAAATGGTGCGGCAGTCCGATCCCGAGCTGTACCACCTGACGTTGCTGACCGACGGCGGCCTGACCCTCGAACACGCGGGCCAGGCCGCCGCGTTCACCTCGCGCGACCTGCATCTGGCCGACAGCTCGCAGGCGTACGACGTCAGATCGGCGGACGACCGGCAGGGCGGTGTCGTCACGGGCATGGCGGTGGACTTCCCCAAGGCGCTGCTGCCGCTGCCGCCGCACCGGGTACGGGAGTTGCTGGGCCGGAACCTGCCGGGGCAGGAGGGGGTCGGGGCACTGCTGGCGGACTTCCTGGTCGGGCTGAACCGGCAGATCGACACCCTTCAGCCGTCGGACGCGCCCCGCCTGGGCACGGTCGTCCTGGACCTGCTGTCGGCATGGTTCGCGCAACTGCTGGAAGCGGAGGCGGTGTTGTCGCCGGAGACCCGAGGACGGGCCACGGCGACACAGATCCAGGCCTTCATCCGCCAGAACCTCCACGACCCGGAACTGACCCCGCCGGTGATAGCGGCAGCCCACAACATCTCGCTCAGCTACCTCCACCGCATCTTCCAGCAACAGGCGGGCGGCGAGACGGTGGCGGCCTGGATCCGCCGCAGACGCCTGGAGAACGCCCACCGCGACCTGGCGGACACCTCGCTGCTCGCCACCCCGATCCACGTCATCGCGGCCCGCTGGGGCTACCAGCGCCCGGCGGACTTCACCCGAGCGTTCAGGGCTGCCTACGGAAGGTCACCGAGGGAACACCGGCAACAGCCGCTGTCCTGAGGGGAGTAGACGCAGGGCCAAGGAAGTGTGCACCGCCTGCGAACGACAAGGGCACGACACCCGGGCATTGTTGATCTCGCAACGGGGGAAATCTCGGTCGCGGAGCGGAACCTCTGCTCTGCTCCGCGACCGAGGAAACCCGGTACCCGGGTATCACCACTCCGCCGGGATCCGCCCACCCCGGCCGACCGCGATCCGTACGAGATCTTCCGGCAGGAAGCCGACCCGATCGAGTTCCCTACACCGCCTCCGGCGGCGGAGTAGCCGCCCCCGGCAGCCGTACCGTAGCCACCGTGCCGCCGCCCGCCGCGCGGGCCAACGTGACTTCCCCGCCCGCCTGTTGGACCGTACGGGCGACGATCGACAGGCCCAGGCCCGAGCCCGGCAGGGCGCGCGCTGAGGGTGAGCGCCAGAAGCGGTCGAAGACGTGGGGGATCTCGTCGGCCGGGATGCCGGGGCCGTGGTCTCGGACCGTGAGTACACCGGACGCGAGCTGTACCTCGATCGTGCCGCCCTCGGGGCTGAACTTCACAGCGTTGTCGAGGATGTTGACCACCGCCCGCTCGAGGGCGGAGGGTTCCGCGCGGACGAACCAGGGCTGGACGTCCGCCGTGATCGTCAGTTCCGGGCCGCGCAGGCGGGCTCGGCGCAGGGCCGACTCCACCGTGTCCTCCAGGGCCACCACCTGGACGCGTTCGCCTCGCTGGCCCTCCGAGCGGGACAGTTCCTGCAAGTCGCCGATCAGGGCCGCCAGTTCGGTCATCTGGGCCTTCACCGAGGCGAGCAGCGCCTTGCGGTCCGCCTCGGGGAGGGGGCGGCCCGTCTCCTCGCTGCGGGTGAGGAGTTCGATGTTCGTGCGCAAGGAGGTCAGCGGCGTGCGTAGTTCGTGGCCCGCGTCCGCGATCAACTGCTGTTGCAGTTCCCGGGAGTTGGCCAGGGCCGAGGTCATCGAGTTGAAGGAGTGGGAGAGGCGGGCGATCTCGTCGTCGCTCTCCTCGTCCACCGGGATGCGGATGCCCAAGTCCTCGGTGCGGGCGACGTGTTCGACCGCTTCGGTGAGCTTGTCGACCGGGCGCAGGCCCGCCCGCGCCACCGCCAGGCCGGCCGCGCCGGCGCCCACGACTCCGATGCCGGAGACCAGGAGAAGGATCAGGGCCAGCTCGTTCAGGGTGGACTCGGTGCCCTTGAGGGGGACCGCGATGACCAGGGCGGCGCGGTACGGATCCGTACCGAGGCCCTCGCTGACCGCCACGGGCAGCGACATCACCCGTACCGATTCGCCGTCCTTGTCCGTGCCGTTGTGGAGGATGCCGTTGGTGGCGTCCGCGTCCGCGATCAGCTTCTTGTCGGCACTGGTCACATTGACCACGCCCTCGGAGAATCCGGCGACGCAGATGGTTCCGTCCGGCTTGACCAGCTGGAGGTAGTTGTTCGGGGCCCGGAAGTCGTTGCTGTTCTGCTGCGGGGTCTCGCTGCAGTTGGCGACGAGCTGACGCAGGGCGCTGTCGTCGAACCCTCGCTGGGTCATCTTCTGCAGATCGCTGTCGACCTGCTCGTACAACTTCCCCTGCACGATGAACCAGCACGTCACCGACACCGCCGCCACCGCGAACGCCACAGCGGCAGCGACCAGCATCGACAGCCGGGCCCGGATCGGCAGCGAGCGGAATCGCCGCACCACCTTGTTCACTCCGCGCCGCCCTGGCGCAGCACATACCCCACGCCCCGGACCGTGTGGACGAGGCGCGGCTCGCCGCCCGCCTCCGTCTTGCGGCGCAGGTACATGACGTACACGTCGAGGGAGTTGGAGGAGGGCTCGAAGTCGAAGCCCCAGACCGCCTTGAGGATCTGCTCGCGGGTGAGGACCTGGCGCGGGTGGGCCAGGAACATCTCCAGGAGCGTGAACTCCGTGCGGGTCAGTTCCACCGCCCGGCCGCCGCGCGTCACCTCACGCGTCGCGAGGTCCATGCGCAGGTCGGCGAAGGTCAGCGCCTCGTCCTCCGGGATGCTGCCCGCCACCGCGGCGGCTGCGTACGAGCTGCGGCGGAGCAGGGCCCGGACCCGGGCGAACAGCTCGTCCAGCTCGAAGGGCTTGACCAGGTAGTCGTCCGCGCCCGCGTCCAGGCCGGTCACGCGGTCGCCGACCGTGTCCCTGGCCGTCAGCATCAGGATGGGCGTGGTCGTGCCTGCTCCGCGCATCCTGCGGGCCGCTGTCAGGCCGTCCATCCTCGGCATCTGGATGTCCAGGACGACCAGGTCGGGCTGGTACGCGGTCGCCTTCTCCAGGGCGTCCGCGCCGTCGACCGCGACCTCCGTGTCGTAGCCCTCGAAGGCGAGGCTCCGCTGGAGTGCTTCTCGCACGGCCGGCTCGTCGTCGACGATCAGGATGCGCTGGGTGTCACGGTCGCCTTCGGCGGGGCTCATGGTCGTGGATTCCTCGGGTGCGGTGGGACGTGGCGGGCGCCTTCAGCCTCGCACGTTTCCGGTCTGCTGCGGAAAGGAAAGGCAGCGGAAAGATCAGCGGAAGACGCAGCTGAGCGGTCAGCTGAGTGCGGGGCGGCGGCTGCGCGTCGTCGCCCTGCGGGCGGCTGCCGTCCGCGTGACCGTCGCCACCTCCGGGGCCCTCGTCGCCGCCGTCGGCGGGTGCAGGGCGAAGGCCACGCCGAGGGCGAGGTCCAGGGCGGCCGGGCCGGTGGCCGCCGTACCGGCGGTCAGCTTGTGCGAAACCTGCTTGATCATGACGTACCCCTGTTCTCTGTTTCTCGTGCGCGAAGGTCTCGGCGGTTCAGCGGTTCAGCGGGTTCGTGCTCAGGTGGTCGAGCCCGAGCGCAGTGTCGCCAGGTCGGACTTCACCGTGTTGATCGGGATCGCGAAGCCCAGGCCCGCGCTGCCCGCGTCCGACGAGGACGAACTCGCCGAGTACATCGCGGAGTTGATGCCGATGATGTTGCCGTTCATGTCGATGAGCGCGCCGCCGGAGTTGCCGGGGTTGAGGGACGCGTCCGTCTGGAGGGCCTTGTACGTCGTGGTGGACGAGCCGGTGTCGCCGTTGAACTCCTGGCCGCCGAACTCGAACGGCCACCCGCCGCCGCTGCCACTGCCGCCGCCCTGTTGCTGCTGGTCCTGGCTCTGGCTCTCCTCCGTCGCGACGGTGACATCACGGTTGAGGGCGGACACGATGCCGCTGGTGACCGTGCCGGTCAGGCCCTCGGGGGAGCCGATCGCCACGACCTCGTCGCCGACCTGGACACCGGCGGAGTCGCCGAGGGTCGCCGTCTTCAGACCGGAGGCGTTCTCCAGCTTGATGAGGGCCAGGTCCTTCTTGCTGTCGGTGCCGACGACCTTCGCGGTGTACGTCTTGCCGTCGCTCGTCGACACCTTGATCGACGAGGCGCCGGAGATGACGTGGTTGTTGGTGATGATCTCGCCGTCGGACGTGATGATCACACCGGAACCGGTCGAGGAACCCGCGTTCGAGGTCGCGTTGATCTCGACGATGCTCGGGCTGACCGCCGCGGCGACCCCGGAGACCGTGCCCTTGGCGCTCGACGGCACCACGTTGGTGCTCGTGCTGCTGGAGGTCACGGCGGAGTCCGAGTTGGTCAGCTCCTGGATGCCGTACGCCGTACCGCCACCGATGGCCGCGGCGACGATCGCCACGGCGGCGAGGAGGGCGAAGGGGCCCTTCGCACGCTTCTTGCGGGCCGGGGCCGCCTCACCCTCGGGGGCGGCGGCCGGGGCCTCGGCGAGCAGGGTGGCGGTGGGCGCGGCTGCCGCGGCTGCGGGCTGCTCGTACGAGGCCTGCCGGCCGTACGGAGTCTGCTCGGCCGGGGCCGGCTCCTGGTGGTACGCGGGCTGCTGGACCGTCGGCGGCTCGTACGCCGGCGGGGGCGGCCACTCCGGGTTCACCGGGGAGGAGGTCTGAGGAGAAGAGGCAACGGGCTGCTGGGGGTACGCGGACTGCGGCTCGTGGCCCTGGGGGGTCTCGTACTCGCCGCTGCGGCGGAAGCTCTCGGTCATGGAACAGAGCTTGTCGCCCAAGCATGAGAGCTGGCTGAGTGCTCCCTGAGAAGCCCGACAGAACCTCGTATGCCCGAAATAAAGACCCGCGCCGGGTGCCTACGGACCTGCGGTTACGGCTGGGTGGCCGGCTCTTCGCAGCCGCAGGAACGCCGTACCACCAACCGCGAAGGGAACTGTTTCAGCCGCTCGCGGCGCGATCCGGCCACTCGTACGCCGTCGTCGAGGACCAGGTCCACGGCCGCGCGGGCCATGCCCGGGCGGTCGGAGGCGACGGTGGTGAGAGGCGGGTCCGTCAGGGCCGCCTCCTTGATGTCGTCGAAGCCGGCCACCGCCAGTTCGCCGGGGACGTCGATGCGCAGTTCGCGGGCCGCGCGCAGCAGGCCGATCGCCTGGTCGTCGGTCGAGCAGAAGATGGCCGGGGGGCGGGTGGCCGGGTCGGCGAGGATCTTCAGGGCGGCCTTGTAGGCGTCGTACCGGTTGTAGAGGACCTCGAACAGACGGCCCTCCGTGGAGACGCCGGCCTCGTCCATCGCGCGCCGCCAGCCCTGCACGTGGTCCGAGACCGGGTCGCCGACCGCCGGGGTCTCGGCGATGCCGCCGATACAGGCGACGTACTCGTAGCCGTGCTCCAGCAGGTGGCGGACGGCGAGGTGGGCGCCACCGAGGTCGTCCGTGACGACGGCGACGTCGTCTATCGCCTCGGGGCGTTCGTGGAGGAGGACGACCCGGGCGTCCCAGGCCTCGATCTCCGCCGCCGCGTTGTCGTTCATGGCGTGGCTGACCAGGATGAGCCCGGAGACCCGCATGCCGAGGAAGGCCCGCAGATAGTGGACCTCGCGCTCGGCGACGTAGTCGGAGTTGCCGACCAGCACCATCTTTCCGCGCTCGGACGCGGCCTGTTCGACCGCGTGCGCCATCTCCCCGAAGAAGGGCTGGCGCGCGTCCGGCACGATCAGGCCTATGAGGTCCGTGCGCCGCGATGCCATCGCCTGGGCGACTCGGTCGGGCCGGTACCCCAGTTCCTTGATCGCGGCGAGGACACGCTCGCGCGTGGCCGGGGCAACCGGCCGGGGTCCGTTGTTGATGACATAGCTGACGACGGCAGTCGACGTCCCTGCCAGCCGCGCCACATCATCCCTAGTCACCTTGGCCACGCGCGGAGTCTACGCGGATGGACCCGCTCTGGGCAGGGCGTAAGGAACTCGTTACTACCCGCCCGGAGCGCGGACCATGCCGTGCGCCGCAAACCGGACCGACCGCCTACCGCCGGTCAGGCCTCGGCGGTGACCTCGGTGGACTCCTCGACGGCGTCCAGGGCCGCCGTATCGCCCGTAGCGCCCGCATTCTCCGGCTTTGCGAGGGCCGCCTTGGCCTTCGCCTCGTCGCTCGCGCGGTCGCCCTTCTCCGGCGTAACGAATCGATAACCGACGTTCCGGACGGTCCCGATCAGTGACTCGTGCTCCGGTCCGAGCTTCGCGCGCAGCCGTCGTACGTGGACGTCGACCGTGCGGGTGCCACCGAAGTAGTCGTAGCCCCAGACCTCCTGGAGGAGCTGTGCGCGCGTGAAGACGCGGCCCGGGTGCTGGGCGAGGTACTTCAGCAGCTCGAACTCCTTGAAGGTGAGGTCGAGGACCCGGCCCTTCAGCTTCGCGCTGTACGTCGCCTCGTCGACCGACAGGTCGCCGTTGCGGATCTCCATGGGGGAGTCGTCGTTGACGATCTGCTGGCGCCCCATGGCGAGCCGCAGTCGTGCCTCGACCTCGGCCGGACCGGCCGTGTCGAGCAGTACATCGTCAATGCCCCAGTCGGCGGTGACGGCCGCGAGGCCGCCCTCGGTGACGACGAGGATGAGAGGACAGCCGGGGCCGGTGGAGCGCAGGAGCTGGCACAGGCTGCGCACCTGCGGGAGATCCCGCCGGCCGTCGATCAGGATGACGTCGGCACCGGGGGTGTCGACGAGAGCGGGTCCCTCGGCCGGAGCCACGCGCACGTTGTGCAGCAGCAGGCCGAGAGCGGGAAGCACCTCCGTCGACGGCTGGAGGGCATTGGTAAGGAGGAGAAGTGAACTCATCGCGTCCCACCTACCCGAATCGTCGTCGCCGTCGCGGTTGTCACACGGTCGTTCTCGGTTGGCTCGCCCATAACGTCTGGTTCCTCCTCGGTCCCTGCGAGGACGTTTGCGGCACTGCTGTGCGATCCGCGCGACGTACACCCGGGGATACACCTGCGGTTTCCTGAAGGTTCCGCTTCGTATCCCGTTTTGTATACAGCGCCACCGAAAGCACAAAAGGACTCGGGGGCTGCGCTGCCCGAGTCCTCTGCCCAGCAGAATAGCCCACATGAGCACTGGTCCGGCAGGTCATGTGACGCGATCTTTCGCCGTCCCGAACTCTGAGACGGCCGATCGCACCCCACTGCGGAGGTTTCTGAGCACCGACGACGGGGTGACGATCGATGCCGTATACGAGCCGGGGGCCGTTGTATACGACGCTTCGGCGCCACCTCCCGGTCACCTTTCCGATCATCTGGCGTTCGTCGTCGCGCACGGTTTCACCGGGGATGCCGACCGGCCACACGTTCGACGGGTGGCGGAGGTGTTCGCGCAGTACGGCGCCGTGGTGACGTTCTCCTTCCGGGGCCACGGAGCCTCGGGCGGACGTTCGACGGTCGGCGACCGCGAGGTCCTCGACCTGGCCGCCGCGGTCCGCTGGGCACGTGAGCTCGGGCACACCCGGGTGGCCACGGTCGGCTTCTCGATGGGCGGCTCGGTGGTGCTCCGGCACGCGGCGCTGTACGGGACCTCGGGTCGGCAGAAGCACGAGGGGCGCACGGACGCGGTGTCGGACGCCGTGGTTTCGGTGAGTGCGCCGGCCCGTTGGTACTACCGGGGTACAGCCCCCATGCGACGCGTGCACTGGCTGGTGACCCGCCCCGAGGGCCGCCTGGTGGGCCGCTACGGCCTCCGTACGCGCATCCACCACCGGGACTGGAACCCGGTGCCGTTGTCTCCCGTGGAGGCGGTGCCACGAATCGCGCCGACCCCGCTCCTCATCGTCCACGGCGACCGGGACGGCTATTTCCCGCTGGACCACCCCCGGATGCTCGCGGAGGCGGCGGGGGACGCGGGCGAACTGTGGCTGGAGCCGGGGATGGGGCACGCGGAGAACGCTGCGGGCGACGAGCTGTTGCGGCGGATCGGGGACTGGGCCGTCGCACAGGCGGGCTAGCCTGAAGGCTGTCACAGCCGATTGATGAGGAAGAAGAGATGGCGAAGGTCACGGTGCGCTACTGGGCCGCCGCGAAGGCCGCGGCCGGGGTCGCCGAGGAGCCGTACGACGCGGTCACCCTCGCCGAGGCGCTCGACGAGGTCCGCGAGCGACACCCCGGTGAACTCGTCCGCGTCCTGCGCCGATGCTCGTTCCTCATCGACGGTGACCCCGTGGGCACCCGCGAACATGAGACGGTACGGCTGGCCGAGGGCGGCACGGTCGAGGTGCTCCCGCCGTTCGCAGGAGGGTGAGCACAGGGCTATGAGCGATCAGCAGCAGCCGTACGGGCAGCAGTACGACGGCCAGTACGGGGACGGGCGGGACGGGTACCAGAACCAGGGGTACGACCCGTACCAGCAACAACAGCCGCAGCAGCCTCAGGCCTGGCCCGGGCAGCAGCAGGCGTACGACGAGGCGCAGGCGCAGGCGCAGCAGTACACGCAGCAGTGGCAGGGCCAGACCTGGGAGACGCAGATGCAGGCCCCGGTGACGACTCCCCAGGCGGCCCCGGCCGCGGTGGCGGAGGTGCCGGAGACTCCGTACCTGCCGCTGCAGAACGCTGCCGGGGACTCCGGGTACGGGCCCGCCACGGTCGCGGGCAACGCCCGGATCACGGACGCGCAGCGGGCCCGCCTCGAAGGACGTTCACCGATCATCGAGCCCGGGATGCAACCGGCCGCGCTCACCGCTGTGCTGGCACTGCTCCTGTCCGGTACGGCGGCCATCGGGTCGTACGCGCTCGTGGTGCCCCTCGTCATCCTCCAGGCGGTCACCGCGGCGGGCTGGTTCCGGCTGAACGGCATGTGGCCGGCCCGGCAGGGCATCGCCCTCGCCTTCGCGGGCGCGCTCACGGCGGACGTGGCCCTGCTGGCGGCGGGGCGCGAGAACGGCCCGGCGGCGATCCTCGGCACGCTCGCTGTCTGGGTCCTGCTGACCCTGGTCCTCCAGCTCCGGTCCCACGCGGATCCGGACACCCGGATGTCCGGCCTGATGGCCACGGTCGCTTCGGCGGCGCTGGCGATCATCGCGGCCGGTCACCTCGCGGCGGAGCCGGACGCGGTGACGGTCGGGGCGGCTGCGGTCGCCGTGGCCGTACTGGCCCGCGCGCTGCCGTTGCCGACGGTGGCGTCGGTGGTGGTTGCCCTGCTGGCGGCTGCGGGGGCGGGGGTTGCGGTCGGGGGGATGACGGACCTGGGGAGCGAGGGGGCGTTCCTCGGGGTGGCGGCGGGAGCCTGTGCGCTCGTCGGACACCGGGTGGCCAGCTACGACTACCCGTCGAGGTTCGTGCACTTCACGGCCGGGGTGGCGCTGCCGTTGGCGGCGGCGGCTCCGGCGGTGTATCTGGTGGGGCGGGCGCTGGCTTAAGGGCTTTTTCCTCGCCCCCGCCGCCCCTACCCATCCCATCCCGTTCCTGGGGGCTGCGCCCCCAGACCCCCGCTCCGGCCCTGACGGGCCTTGTCCTCACTCGCCGGACGGGCTGGGG
>Ga0307513_10006475_pt1 | contig 15288 bp, 14 predicted proteins | sample 15_EM_MG_FD_202174 | JGI IMG/M metagenome (GOLD analysis project Ga0307513, IMG submission 202174) | Populus trichocarpa ectomycorrhiza microbial communities from riparian zone in the Pacific Northwest, United States - 15_EM | ecosystem: Host-associated > Plants > Roots > Unclassified | place... | reverse complement strand
ACATCCAATCGATAGATTCGCTATTACGTATAGACCAGGGGAATGAGGAGACAGCTTGCGAAGACTCGACTTGAACCTGGTCCGCGTGTTCGTCGCGATCTTCGAAACGAGAAGCGTGACGGCCGCTGCCAGCCGGCTTTCGGTCGCCCAGCCGAGCGTCAGCTACGCGCTGGCCCGGCTGCGTGACGCTTTCGCCGACCGGCTCTTTGCCCGCGGCCCGGCGGGGGTGCTGCCGACCGCGCTGGCCGAGCAGATCTACGCCCGCTTCAGCCAGGCGCTGACCAGCATCGACAGCACATTGGAAGACCCCCAGCGCTTCGACCCCGCGACATCGACCCGGCGCTTCAAGGTTGCGATGTCCGACATCGGCGCGCTCTTCTTCCTGCCCTTGCTGCTGCCGGCGCTGCGCGCTGCCGCCCCGGGAGCCGAGCTCGAAGTGATCCAGGTCGACGTCGATCAGGTGGTGGGCGACCTGAGCTCAGGCAAGCTCGACGCCGCGATCGGAAACCTGCCCGGCATTCGCGATGCCACCCACAGCTCGAAGCTCTTCGTCGAGCACTACGTCTGCCTGCTGAGCCAGTCGCACCCGAAGATCGGCACACGGCTGTCGCTCGACCAGTTCCTGCAGGCCAGGCACGTGCTGGTTTCTTCGCCGTCGTCGGGCCATCGGCTGGTCGAAGACGCACTGGCCGAGCGCGGCGTCACGCGAAACGTGGCGGTGCGCATTCCCCACTTCACCGTGCTGCCGCAGTTGCTGGCCGGCACCGACCTGCTGGTCACGCTGCCATCCAGGATCGCCGGCGTGTTCTGCGCCCATGAAGCGCTGCGCGTGATCAAGCTGCCGGTTCAGATTCCGTCGTTCGAAGTCCGCGTGCACTGGCATCCAAGGTACGAACGGCTGCCGGCGCACAGGTGGTTCATCGAACGCATCACCGGCGCCCTTCAAGGCCTGTAGAGCCTCTCACTCGCCGGTGATCTTGCGATCGCGAATGAGCTGCGCCCAGGAGGCCGATTCGCGAGCGAGGTCACGGCCGAGCTCCGCCGCCGGCACATACGCCGTGACCGCGCCGATCTGCAGGGCCGACTGCACGGTTTCCGCGGTCGAGATCAATTCCCGAACGGCCTGGCCAATCTGATCGGCCAGCCCGGCCGGCATGCCGACAGGCGCCAGCAGCGCGAGCCGCGGCGCAACGTTGAACCCGGGCACGGCCTCGGCCAGCGCCCGCACATTCTCGGCGCCGGGCAAGCGCACGGGGCTGAGCATGGCGACCGCGCGAAGCTTGCCCCCCCTGGCCTGCGACAAGCCTGCCGTCGCGGTGACGACACCCAGCGGTATCTGACCACCGATCACGTCGGGAATGATCTGCGCCGTGCCGCGGTACGGGACATGAACGACAAACGTGCCGGTCTGACCCTTCAGCAATTCGAATCCGAGATGCTGCACGGTTCCGATGCCCGGGGTCGCATACGAATACTTGCCGGGGTTTGCCTTGAGTTCGGCAATCAGGGTTTTCGGATCCCGGATCGGCACCTGGTTGTTGGCGACGATGATCAGCGGCAGAACGTACAGCCCGGCAACCGGCGCCAGCGCCTTCAGCGGATCGATGCCATGCTCGGGCCGCAGCAGGCTCGTGATCAGCATCCCGGTTTCGCCGACCAGCAGCGTGTGGCCATCCGGCGGAGATTTCGAAACGGCCTCGGCCGCGATCATCCCGGCGGCACCGGCGCGGTTTTCGACCAGCACCTGCTGGCCGAACTTCGCAGCCAGACCGCTGGCAAGAAGGCGCGCGATGGCGTCGACGCCGCCACCGGCCGGGTAGCCGACGAGCAGGCGCATCGGCTTGCTCGGAAACGACTGCGCGCGGGCCGGGCGCAAGCCCAGCGCACCGAGGGTTCCGCCGAGCGCCAAGGTTCTGCGTCTGAGATTCGTCATTGATTTTGTCTCCTGGTCATTCATGCCTTGCCGGCGCCGCGCGAGAGCGGGCGTTTTGCCAGCTCCGCAATCCGTTCGCGATTCGGCCGGAATCCGAGGCCGGGCGTCTCCGGCAATCCGAGCATTCCGTGTTCAGCAACCGGGAGCTCGTCGAAGACGAGCCGGCAGCAGTCGACCGCGACGGTGTGGTATTCGACCAGCGTTCCGTTCGCGAGCCCCGCGTGCAGATGCATGTTGTGGTGCGGCCAGGCCCCGCCGTTCGCGAACATCGCCCCGAATGCCGACGCCATGCCGGCGATGCGCAGGCATTGCGTGTAGCCGCCGCTGATGCAGGCGTTCGGTTGAACCACGTCCACCGCCTGGGCCGCCAGCAGATCGCGGAACCGGCTGGCCAGCCCTTCGTTCTGCCCCGCGGCCAGCGGGATCGAGGTCTTGGCCCGAAGTTTTGCGAGGTTGCCCACGTCGTTGCCGCTCACCGGTTCTTCGAAGAAGCGGACGCCCAGATCCTCGACACGCCGGGCCAACTGCAGCGCATGGAAGTAGTCCAGGCTGCAGTTGGCATCGATGAACAATTCAACCTCGGGGCCGACGGCTTCACGGACCGCGCGCAAACGTTGAACGTCCTCGGCGATCACCTGCGCGAGCGATCGAGGCTCGTCCCGGCGCTGCAGCGCGTGGTGGCCGACGGTCATCTTCAGCCGCTGGAAACCGCGTTCCTTCCACTTCAGCGCGGCCTCGGCCAATTCGTCGCGATCGAAGAACGCGAAGCCGAAGGTGACGTACACCGGAACCTCGGTCCGCGCGCCGCCCAGCAAACGCCAGCAGGGCTGCCCGAGCGCCTGCCCTTTGAGGTCCCAGAGAGCCAGATCGATCGCGGAGATCGCGTGACACGCATAACCCGACTGCCCACGCGGCGTCAACAGCCAGTAAAGGCGATCCCACAACTGCTCATGCCGCATCGGGTCGGCGCCGATCAATGCGTGGCCGGCGACGTCGTTGACGACGGCCGCGACGACTTCCTCTTCGGTGATCGCGGTCATGCCGGTGCCGACCAGGCCGGCATCGGTCTGTATGTCCACCAGACAGACCGACAACGAGGTGGTCTTGCGTCGCGATCCCTGCCCGACTTCGACAGGCAGGTTCAACGGGGTGGCGGTGACGCCGGTGATCTTCATGGGGCGATGAGCGTAGGCAGCAGGCGTGGCGCACACAAGGCAATCGTGCGAAAGCGTCCTTCGCGTTCCGCGAAGGGGTCAGGAGAGCAGCGCCTCCATGAGGGTCTGGACGGCCGGCGCCGGGGCCGACCCTTCGCGCGAAACCAGCCGGTGGGTGCGCTCGGCCCAACCCTCGGCCAGCGGCACCGCGACGATCGGCAGCGTCGCGAGCTGGGGTGCGATCGCCTGCACCGGAAGGACCCCGATGCCCAGGCCGCCGGCAACCATGCGGCAGACGGCGTCGAAGCTGCGCATCTGCATGCAGATGCGCAAGGCCTGGCCCAGCTCCCGTGCGGCCGCGGTCAGGCGGCCGGTGATCGCGTTGCCGTCCGTGAGGCTGACGAAGACCTGGCCCAACACCTGCTCGAAGCGGACCTTCGCCACCCCCGCCAACGCATGCCGGGCGGGAACGACCAACACCAGCGTGTCATTGAACAGGTCCTGGAACTGCAAGCCCTGAAGCGGATACGCGATGTCGACGATGCCGAGGTCGGCCCGGCCTTCGAGCAGCGACAAGGGGATGTCCGGGCTGGGCCGCTCTTCGAGCTCGATCCGGATCAGCGGATGGTCTTGCCCGAAGCGCGCCAGCTTGCCCGGCAGGACCTCGAGCAGCGCCGACGCATTGGCCAGGACGCGCACGCTGCCGCGCAGGCCGAGCGCATGGTCACGCAGATCGCCGGCAAGGCGGTCGGCGTCGGCGAGCAGTTCTCGTCCGCGCCGGACCAGCACGTGGCCGACCTGCGTGAGCCGCACGCCGCGCGACGAACGTTCGAAGATCGGCCCCTTCAGCGCCGCTTCCAGCGCGGCGATGCGGGCGCTGGCGGCGCCGAGGGCCAGGTCGGCGCGCTGGCTGCCGGCGGTGATGGAACCGCTGTCGGCAACGGCGATCACAACGCGCAGCGTCAGCAGGTCGAAGGGCTCGTGCGTGCTGGTCATGTCGGCGCAGTGAAGCCTCAGGCCTTCAACCCAGCCCGAGCTCACGCAACAGGTCCGCCCGGTGCTGGTCGAGGTGGGGCGCGGGCTCGGCCCGCGTCAGCGGCCCGTCGCCGAACTGGATCGGGCAGGCGGCCGTCGCCAGCGTGCTGCCATCGGCGAGCGGCCAGTTCATCAACATGCCGCGCGCCTGCACGTGCGGGTCGCGCAGCACGCTGCCGACATCGTTCAGCGGCCCGCTCGGAATGCCCCGTTCCCTGAAGTGGGCCAGCCAGTCGCCGACAGTTCGGGTGGACAGCCTGAGCTCGATCAGTTCCTTCAATTCCCCGTGGTGGCGGCAGCGCGAGGCGTTGCTCTTGAAACGCGGCTCGTCGCTGGCGTCGGCGATGCCGATCGCACGGCACAGCTTGATGAAGAGGCTGTCGTTGCCGGCGGCCAGGACCAGGCTGCCGTCGCGGGCGGCGAAGACGCCGAACGGCGTGACCGATGGATGGCGCGAGCCGATCGGACCCGGCACCTGCCCTTCCACCTGGCAACGCGCCAGCGCGTTCTCCAGCAACGAGACCTGGGCGTCGAGCATCGAGACGTCGACATGCCGGCCGAGCCCCGTGCGCTGGCGCTCGACCAGCGCGGCCTGCAGGCCGATCGCGGCGAACAGGCCGGCGGCCAGGTCGCCGATCGACACGCCGCCGCGCGTCGGCGCGCCACCCTCTTCGCCGGTCAGGCTCAGGATGCCGCCCATCGCCTGCACGACCATGTCGTAGGCGGGCAGCGTGCGGTAGGGGCCGGTCTGCCCGAAACCGGAGATCGAGCCGACGATCAGGCGCGGGTATCGCTCGTGCAGCACCGGCCAGCCGTAGCCGAGCCGCTCCAGCGCGCCGGGCGTGAAGTTCTCGACCAGGATGTCCGAACGGGCGAGCAAGGCCTCGAGGATCTGGCGGTCGCGATCGGACTTCAGGTCGAGGGCGATCGACTCCTTGTTGCGATTGACCGAGAAGAAGTACGCCGATGTCGGCCGGCCGTCGCCGTCGTCGAAGAACGGGCCGATGTGGCGGGCATCGTCGCCGACCTCGGGCATCTCCACCTTGATGACGCGCGCGCCGAGGTCGGCCAGCATCAGCGTGCAATAGGGTCCGGCGAGCATGCGGGTCAGGTCGAGCACGGTCAGCCCGGCCAGCGGCCCGCCGCTCGTGCTCGGAATCGCCGGCGGATCGTTCGTCATCGGTCGGCTTGTTCGTCAGCCGCGGGGCGCGAGGCCAGCGCACCGATGCGCGCGCCGATCTGCGGCCCGTCGAACGCGTTGCGAAGCGCCTCGCGGCACTCGGCGGAGGTTCCTTCGCCCAGCGCCGCCGCGTTCATGGCCCGCTTCATCGCCGCCAGCGGCGCCGGTGGCATCTCGGCCATCAGGCGGGCCAGCGCCAGCGCGCGCGACGGCAGTTCCTCGCTCGGCACGATCTCGGACAGGAAACCGATCGACAGCATCTCGTCGGCGGCGATGCGCGCCGCGGTCATCACCAGCCGCTTCGCGTGGTTCAGTCCCAGGCGCGAGACATAACGCTGCAAGGCACCGGCATACAGCGGCAGCCCGAAGCGCGCGGCCGGCATCTGCATCTGCGCCGCCGGCGAGCCGATGCGCAGGTCGCAGGCGAGGGCCAGGTCGGTCGCGCCGCCGATCACGGCCCCGTTGATGGCCGCAAGGGTCGCCAGGCGTGAGCGTTCGATGGCATCGGCCAGCTGCTCGAACGCCGCGTCGGGCGGCTGCGACCCGGCCGGCTGGCCGGCGAGTGCGCGCAGATCGAAGCCGGCGCTGAAGTGGCGGCCGCGGCCCGCCAGCACCAGCACGTGGATGTCCGGGCTGGCTTCGCAATCGAGCAGGTGCGCGCGCATCACCGCCAGGTCCTCGGGCTGAATCCGGTTGGCCCCCTGCGGACGGTTGAATTCGAGCAGCGCCACGTGCGGCGCCGGCCGGCTGAGAAGCGGTGCGGATTCGGGCATGCGTTGGGGAATCGCCTTTATCGTTGTTCGATGACGAGCGCGTCGGTCAGGCGAGCATACGCGTCGACCGCGCCGATGTACGAGCGGAAGCTGTCGATCACCGCGCGACTGTCGGCGTCGCGGTTGCGTTCGCTCTCCAGCAGTTCCGCCGTCACCCGCTTCAGCGTGCGGATCACGTCGGCCGGGAAGCGCCGCAGCTTCGTCCCGCCTTGCTCGAGCACCTTCATCGCCGTCGCGTTGCGGTACTGCGCGCGGGCGATCGAGCGCAGTGAGACCGCGTCGGCCGCCTGGCGCACGATGGCCTTCAGGTCTTCGCTCAAGGCATCGAAGCGCTTCTTGTTGAAGAACAGGTGCATGCACACGTCCGGCTCGTGCCACGGCGCGTAGTAGAACGGCGCGAAGCGCTCGATGCCGAGCGGCTGGTCGACCCAGGGACCGATGATGTCCGCGGCGTCGATCTTGCCGCTCTGAAAGGCCTCGCCGATCTGCCCGAAGCCGACTGCGACGGTGCTCGCCCCGAGCTCCTTCAGGACTCGCGCCGGCAGCCCGCTGAGGCGGATGCGCACGCCGCGAAAGTCCTCGACGGTCTTGATCTCCTTGGCGAACCAGCCGCCCATCTGAACGTTGGTGTTGCCGCCGATCATCGGCACCACGCCGCGTGGCGCGAGGATCTGCTCGAACAGCTTCATGCCGCCGCCCTGCGTCATCCAGCCGTGGTTCTCGATCGCGGTCAGGCCGAACGGAACGGCGGTGAAGTCGGCCACCGCGTCGTAGACCAGCGGAAAGCCGTTCGGCGTGACGGTCGCGATGCGCCAGGTTGCCGCCTCGGCGGCCGGTTGCGCGCGAAGGCTCGTCGCCGACAGGCCGAGCGTCGAAGCCGCGGCCGCCAGCGCGGCGCGCCTGCTGTGTGCAGTCATGTCGTGTCTCTTTATGGGTCTTCTGTTGCGGCGCAGTGTAGGAAGGCGATTTGCAGGCGGCAATCCGAAACGACGAATGCCGCCTTCACCAACCGCGAAAGCGCGACGTTCAGTGGCCGCGGCAGAGCACGGCGTTCAGCGCCTCGCTCAATGCCGCCATGCAATCGTTCGGCAGCGTCTGAGCGCGGAAGGCCACATGGCCGTCGGGGCGCACCAGAACGGCTCCATTCGATGTGACGCCGTACAACTGCGTGAAGTCGACCGACTCGGGAACCAGGTCGGCGCCAGGCCCCACCCGCCAGGCCTTGATGCTTGGGCCGGGCCCATTCGACACGTCGCGCGCCGCTTGCAGCCACGCGTGCCCCTCGGCGCCGGCGAGCAGCACGAAGTCCCGGTCGAAGAGGCTGATCGCCGAGATCCGGTAGCCCTCGGCCGCCGTGCGGACCCAGAAGTGCGGCGCGCGCCAGCCGGGCTTGGCGTGCGGCACGTAGTCGATGACCGGGTCGGCAACCTCCGGCACCGGAATGTCGTCGGGCACGAAGGCGCACGGGCCGTGCGTGCCTTCGTAGTGGATGCCCATGTCGAGCCCGGTCCAGTTGCCGTATTGGCGGGATCCTTCGACGATCTCGCGGCGCTCCTGCGCGCCGGCCGACTCGCGCAGCGCACGCATCATCTGCTCGACGTGGCCGGCGTTGACCTTGGCGAATTCGCAGTTGCGCAGCGCGGCCTCTCTTCGTTCGCTGTCGTAGGTGTCGAGCAGGGCCTCCGGCGCTTCGCCGCGCAGAACCGCGCCCAGCTTCCACGCCAGGTTGTGCGCCGTGTGAATGCCGGTGTTCAGGCCCCAGCCGCCGTGGGGCAGCGTCTTGTGCGCGGCGTCGCCGGCCAGCAGCAGCCGGCCTTGGCGCAACCGGTCCGCAACTGCCACCGTCAAGGTGAACCTGTAGAACTTGTGGACATCGATGTCCACCGCTTCGCCGTCGGCCGCACCGAGCATCGCGCGGATTCTCTGAACGACGATTTCGGTGGTCCAGGTGTCGGGGTTTTCGCGCGTCGGTTCGTACTGGATCTGCACCGCCCAGGCCTTGTCGCCGTCCAGCGGATGGAAGACGCCGGCGACGCCGGGCTTCAAGGTCCAGATCAGCGTGCCTTCACGGCCGCGGGTGAAGCGGCTCAGGTCGGCATGAAAGTGGGCGGAGACGAACGAACGATAGGTCTGCTCGTAGGCCGTTCCGATGCCGGCCATGCCGCGCACCGAGCCCTTGCCGCCGCCGTCCGCTGCAATGAGATACCGGGCCCGAAAATGCTGGCTCTCGCCGTCGCCCGCCTGGTCGCGCCGGCGAACGGTGGCGAGCACCGATTCGCCTTCATCCGCGAAACCGGTGACCTCGTGGTTGAAGAGAATGCTCGCGGTGTCGAAGCTCTTCGCCTTGGCATACAGGATGGGGTCGAGCCGGTCCTGCGCCGCCACGCAGTAGTTGCACGGCGAGTACGCATCCGCCATGCCGGGGCCCATGTTGCCGGGCATCACGCCGACCAGTTCGCCGCCCATCGTTTCGGTGTAGACGAACTGGCGCGTCCACAAGGGCGGCAGGCCGCCGCGGCGCAACTCCTCCGACAGGTCGAGCTGGGTCAGGATCTCGACGCTGCGCACATTGATGCCGCGGGCCCGCGGCAGCGTATTGACCCGATCGCGCTTTTCCAGCACCAGGTGCCGGATCCCCTGCCGCGAAAGCAGCGAGGACAACGTCAGCCCGACAGGGCCGGCGCCGGAGATGATGACCGGTACATCCACTTGTTGCTGACTCATGTGATCTCCTGGGCGGGTTGGCCAACGGTTTCGAGAAAGTCGCGCAGGACGGCCGACCACTTCGCGGCATCGGTGCCGGCGGCGGAATGGCCGTGATCGCTGTCGATCTCGTGGTAGCTCGTCTTGACGCCCGCGCGCGACAGCTCGGCCAGAACCTGCGGAGCCCGGCTCGCCGGGATGATGCGGTCGCTTCGCGAAAGCGCATACAGCAGCGGCGCCCGGATGCGGGCGAGTCTGCCGGTGACGTCGAAGCCCGCCATCGTCTTGTACAGGATCAGCAGTGAGTTGGCGTCGAACTGCGCTGCCCATCGCCCGGCCAGCCGGCGCAGCTCGCTCTCGCGTTCCAGCGGATCGGGAAAGCGATCGGCAAGGACGGCGTCGGCGCCGAAGGCCCGCAGCGTTGCGAAACGTTTCGCCGCCAGCAGCGGCTTCATGTCGCCGACGCCGTAGTAGTCGCCGCCGTGCCAGTTCGGGTCGGCGGCGAGTTCCTTCTGCAGCGACGAAACGTCGACACCCGCCATCCGCGGTGCCGAGATCACGCTCGCCAGACCATCCATCATGTCGGGATAGTCGACGCCCCACTGGAAGACCTGCGCGCCGCCAAAGGATTGGCCGACGACGGCGTGCAGGCGCGGAATGCCCAGATGTTCGACCAGCGCGCGCTGGCCGGCGACGATGTCGGACATCGCGATGTCGGGAAAGCGGGATCCGTAGGGCTTGCCGGTTTGCGGGGCTATCGTCGATGCGTTGGTGGAGCCGAACGACGAGCCCAGCGCATTCGGGCAGATGACGAAGTAGCGCTCGGTGTCGATGGCCTGGCCCGGCCCGATCAGCGCGGACCACGAGCCGTCGACGGGTTCGCTGTCCGCCTCGATCATGTCCGGGCCGCCGGTGTAGCCGTGGGTCACGAGAATGGCATTGCGGCGATCGGCGGCAAGCCGGCCCCGCGTCAGATAGGCGGTGCTCACCTCGGGCAGCACGGCGCCGCCGGCCAGGCGCACGTCGCGTTCGACAAAACGTTGGATCGGTGTGGACATCATGATTCCCTGCGAATCAGGCGTTAGCCCGCAGCCGAGGCCTCCGGAAAGACCTTGCCGGGGTTGAGAATGGCGTTCGGATCCAGCGCCTGCTTGAGCTTGCGCATCGTGGCCAGTTCGCTGGCGCTGCGCGAGTGGTGCAGGTAGGCGCGCTTCAGCGTGCCGATGCCATGCTCGGCCGAGATCGAGCCGTGCCACTCGCCGACGACGCCGTAGACCCGGCCTTCGATGTCGGCTTCGGGCTGAACGCCCTCGCCCACCTTGACGCCGATGTGCACGTTGGAGTCGCCGACGTGGCCGAAGAACACCGTCTCCACCGACGGCCAGCGTTGCCGCAGCCGCTGCACCAGCGTGTCGACGAAGTGGCCCAGTTCCCCGGTGGGAATGCTGACGTCGAAGCCGACATGCGGCCAGAAGACCGCTCTGAACTCGCCCGAGGAATCGCGAACGTCCCACAGCGTCCTGGCCTCCCGTTCGGACTTCGCGATGACCGCGTCGTCGACGATGCCGGCTTCCAGGGCCGCGGCCAGGACGGCTTCGAAGCGCGCCTGGTCGAGCGCCTGATCCGTGCCCAGCGCCTCCAGCAGCACATATGCGCCGGAGCCTCGCGGAAGTGGCGTTTCCAGGTGCGCGAGGCCCGCCGTCATTCGTTCGTAGAAGTCGGGCCACATCAACTCGAACGCCGACAGCGTGGGCCCGAGTCCTTCGCGCACGTGCCGCAGCAGGCGGAGCACGGCGTCGTAGTCCTTCAGCGCGCACATCGCCGTGCAGGTGCTGCGCGGCTGCGGGAACAGGCGCAGAACGGCGCGCGTGATGATGCCGAGCGTGCCCTCGGTGCCGATGAACAACTGCTTCAGGTCGACGCCGGTGTTGTTCTTCAGCACCTTGTTCAGGTTGCTCAGAACCGTGCCGTCGGCCAGCACGACCTCCAGCCCGAGCACGAGGTCGCGGGCCATGCCGTAGCGCAGCACCCGGTTGCCGCCGGCATTGGTGGAGAGGTTGCCGCCGATCCGGCAGGACCCGCGCGCGCCGAGGTCGAGCGGAAAGAACAGGCCCGCGTCGCGGGCCGCTTCCTGAATCGTTTGCAGGAAGGCCCCGGCCTGGACCGTGATCGTCGAAGCGGCCGGGTCGACTTCCTCGATCCTGTTCAGCCGCTCCAGCGAAAGCAGCGCACAACCCGGCACCGGCATCGCGCCACCGGCGAGGCCGGTCAGGCCGCCTTGCGCCACGACGGGGATGGATGCGGCATTGCAGGCCGCGAGGGTGGCGCTGACCTCGGCCGTCGTGCGCGGGCGGACGAGGGCTGCGGCCGTGCCCGGCGGCGCTTCGGTCATCCAGTCGCGCAGGTACTTCGGCGGGATGTCCGGGCCCGCCGTCAGGATGGCGGGGTCCAGCGCCGACGCGAGCCGGGAAAGCGATTCGTTGTTGCCGGATTGCCAGCGCACTGCCTTGTCTCCTGGCCCCGTACGGGGGTCTGCATCACGATCCTAGGTGGCGACCCCGCCCGACGCGCTGGGGATCGGCTCTGTTACCTATAGACCGGGCGCATGGGCTGCTTTCTAATGCCGCGATCAGTGAGGTGAAGATTGTCCGGACTTGACTTGAATGTGGTACGTGCGTTCGTCGCCATCTACGAAACACAGAGCGTCACGAAGGCAGCCGATCGGCTCGCCGTCACGCAGCCGACGCTCAGTCATTCGCTGGCCAAGCTCAGAAGCATCTATTCGGATCAACTCTTCACCCGGGGTGCTGCCGGACTCTCGTCCACCAGCCTCGCCGACCAGTTGTATGAACGCTTCAGCCGTGCGTTGGCAAGTCTTGACGGCACGCTGGAAGCCGCCAGGGAATTCGACCCCGCTTGCTCGTCGCGCATGTTCCGCCTGGCCCTGTCGGACATGGGCACGCTGTCCTTCACCCATGCGATCCTGCAGCGGTTCCAGGGGGTGGCGCCAAACATCGAGATCGACATCCAGAAGATCGACGACCGCGTGATCGAAGACTTGTCGGTCGGGCGGCTGGACGCCGTGATCGGCAATCTTCCAGCCCTGGCAGCGGTGGCGCGCAGCCAGCCCTTGTTCAGGGAGCACTACGTGTGCCTGCTGTCGTCGGCGCACCCCACCATCGGAAACCACATTTCAGTCGAGGCGTTCAGCGCCTGCCGGCAAATCGCACTGTCCACGCCGACGCCCGGCAACCAGCGCATAGCGGATGCCCTGGCCGACCTCGGCCTCTCGCGCCGGATCGTCGCTCGCGTTCCCCACTTCTCGGGCCTGGCGCAGTTGCTCGTGCAAAGCGACCTGCTGGTCGTCGTGCCGTCGCGTGCTGCGCGCATGTACCTTCAGCACGGGGGTCTGAAGGTGGTCGATCTGCCGATATCGCTGGCCGACTTCGAGGTCCGGGTGTACTGGCACGTCAGACATGAAACCAGCCAACCCCACCAATGGCTGCTCAAAGAGATTACCGGGACTCTGGGAGAGCATTGACCCTTCAGTCCACCGAAATCTTGTTCTTCTTGATCACATCGGCGTACTTCGCCGACTCGGCGGCGATGAACGCATCGAATTGAGAACGTGTGGCCCGAAACGGGTCGAAGCCGGAGGCGTTGAACAACGGCTTCAGATCGGGCTCGGCGAGCGCGGCCTCGATGTCACGCTTGATCTTCTCGGCCACGGCCGGCGGCAGCCCCTTCGGCGCTGCGATCAGGATCCAGCCGGAGATGTCCAGCCCGGGCGGCCCGCCCGACTCGGCGACGGTTGGCACGTCGGGTGCGCCCGGATAGCGCTGGGCTGCCGCCACGGCGATGGGCTTGATGCGGCCCGCGAACGTCTTCAGCGCGGCGAGTGTGCCCATCGTGAAATCGAGCTCATTGGTCGCCGCCGCCGTGTACATGATGTTGGCGTCCTTGTAGATGATGTGCTCCATTTGCGTGTCGGTCATCGTCATCATCATCGTGGTTCCCAGATGGACCGGGTTGCCCACCGACCAGGAGCCGAAGTTGAGCTTGCCGGGCCTGGCTTTTGCAGCAGCCACGATGTCGCCGACGGACTTGTACTTGCTGTCGGACGCGACCACGAAGAAGAACGTCGCCCGCAGCATCGGCATCAAGGCGTCGAAGTCCTTCACTGGATCGTAGGGAAGCTTCTTGAAGAGATGCGGGTAGGCCGCCAGGCTCATCCCGTCGAGCTGGATCAGATCGTGGCCGTCAGTGGCTCCGCGCCTGAACGCGTCGATCGCGATGAAGCCGTTGGCGCCCGGCCGGTTCTCGATCAAGACCGGCTGGCCCCAGCGCTTCTGCAACTTGTCGGCCACCGCACGCAGCAGCACTTCAGGGCCGGCACCGGGCGGAAACGGCGTCAGGAACCGGACCGGCTTGCTCGGGAACGTCTGTGCGCCGGCCATCGGGGCACAGATGAACAGGCCAGCGGCCAAGGCCGCCAGCATCTTGGGCAATCGCATGCGTCGTCTCCTGGGTCTCGCGTCGATCGGCCGTCGGTACGCGGCGCTTGGTGTTGAATGGATGCTACGGTTGGGGCGAATGAGGGCCCATCGACGGCCGGTCTGTTACGCATTACCCGGGTCGATGTTCCCCCGGAGATACCCTCGGCGTGCGTGCCTCACTGCCCCACGCGCAGCCTGAGCAGTTCGTTCACCATCGCGGTGGTCGGCGCCGGCACGTCCAGCGCCTGGGCCAACTCCAGCGGCGCCGACAGCAGCGCATCGATCTCGAGTGGCCGGCCGGCTTCGAGGTCTTGCAGCATCGACGTCTTGAAGGCGCCCAGCGCGCGGGCCATGGCCAGCCGGCGCGGCCCGTCGATGTCGAGCACGATGCCCATCGCGCGGCCGATGGCCAGCATCTCGTCGACGATGCGCGCCATGATCGCGTGGGTGCCCGGGCGTTCGATCGCGCGGTCGACTGTCGCCTGCGTCAGCGCCGGCACGTCATCGGTGACGTCGTGGGCACCGAGGAAGTCGTCAGACCCGCCTTGGTACATCAGCGGATCCGTGTAGAACGAGGCCGGCATGTCGGCCCCGCGCGCCCGCCGCACGAGTTCGACATGGTTGAGGTACGCCGAGGCGTCCAGCCACTGGTAGGCGCGCGGCAGCGGCGCGGCGCAGCCCGCCGCATCGAAGGGCTCGGAGGAGCCTCGGCCCGCATTGAGATCGTCGTACAGCGCCTGCAGCGCCGGCGCGGCGGCGGCCCAGCCGTCGAGCACCTGCTGCAGCGTGGCGGCCACCGGCGCAGCGCTTCGCATGCGGGTGAGATCGCGGCTGACAACGACCAGGCGGCCGTCGCGGGTGCCGCTCTTCAGCGTGGCTAGTTTCATCGGTGCGCCGGTTCAGTCGTTCAGTTGTGCCCACATCTGGCGGTCGCGTTCGGCCGTCCAGATGAGCGGCTCGCGCTGGCCGCCGGCTTCGTCGAAAGCCCGCGCGACATCGAAGGCGATGCAGTGTTCGTAGATGAAGACGTGGCCGAACAGCGGGTCCATCACGCGCCGCGTATCGGCATAAACCTGGCGCAACGATTTGCCTTGCAAGACACCTTCCTGCGCGCAGCCGTACAGTGTGCTGACCCAGCGGCGCGTGTAGTCGATGGCCGCCCGGCTTTCGTCGGCCGTCCGCAGCGCGGGGCCGCGGCCGGGCACCAGTTGCTGCGGGTCCAGGACCTGCAGCTTGTCCAGCGTGGCCGGCCATTCGGCAAGGTGGGCATCGCCGGTGTAGACCCCGGCATTGAATTCGACCAGGTCGCCGGAGAAGCAGATGCCCTGCGACGGGATCCAGGCGATCGTGTCGCCCTTGGTGTGGGCCGCACCGAGATGCATCAGCCGCACTTCCAGCGTGCCGAGGAACAGGCGCAGTTCGCGCTCGAACACCATCGTCGGCCAGGTCAGGCCGGGGATGGTCTCGCTGGCGCGGAACAGGCGCGGGAAGCGGCCGATCTCGGAGGCCATGTCCTCGGCGCCGCGTTCGACGATCAACTCGTAGGTGCCGCGGCTGGCGATCACGTTCTGCGCGCCTTCCGCGGCGTAGGCCGAAGCGCCCAGCACACGCACCGCGTGGCAGTGCGACAGCACGACGTGGCGGATCGGCTTGTCGGTGACGCCGCGGATGCACTGGATCAGCTCGCGCGCCATCACCGGCGTGGCGGTGGTGTCGATCACCATCACGCTGTCGTCGCCGATGATGACGCCCGAATTCGGGTCGCCTTCGGTGATATACGCATAGGCGTTGTCCGAGAGTCTGCTGAACGTTGCCTTCTTGTCGGCGAGGTCGGCCTGGGAAGCGAATGCGGGAGTCATGGTGTTCCGAACGTGGAGGAGTTGGGGATGCGCTTCGCGATTGACGGCCGGCGGCTCACGGGATGGCCAGGGCCAGTTCGCTGCCGTCGACACGCGCCGCCTCGTCGACTGCGGCGCACAACAAAGCGAAGTCGTCGACGCGCTCGGCCAGCAGC
>Ga0307513_10006474_pt1 | contig 15290 bp, 17 predicted proteins | sample 15_EM_MG_FD_202174 | JGI IMG/M metagenome (GOLD analysis project Ga0307513, IMG submission 202174) | Populus trichocarpa ectomycorrhiza microbial communities from riparian zone in the Pacific Northwest, United States - 15_EM | ecosystem: Host-associated > Plants > Roots > Unclassified | place... | reverse complement strand
TTTGTGTCCCAAAATTACACACAAATATTCCCCTGTTTACAAGCTTTCTAACGACCCCAGAATCATATTTTTTGGTTGAGATTTAACAAGTTTATGGTCAACGTGACCTATATTCCGAGTCTGGCCGTCACACGTGTGACATTGTTACGGCCACGTCAGCCACGTCAGCCGTTCTTGTTCCTCACCATCATCTGCGTTGTTGAGCCCTTGGTGAATGCCCACGTTGGGCCAAGCTGGGACTTGACCACTGCCTGCACCACTCAATCTTGACTTATTCACATCACCACAGGCCCCAAGTTCTCGCCTGCAGCTGCCACCTGGCCTCTCCCCTCCAACGAGGGATGTAGGCCCCTTTCTTGTGTTTCTGAGAGTTCGGGGTAGGGGGGGCATTATGGGTGGCATAGGAAATAGCAAGGGGAGACCCATGGTGTGGGAGACCCAGCCAGGTGTGAGTTTCTCGGAGTTTCCATCACCACCAGCTGACAAACGTGTCGCGTTAGGACCCAATGCATCCTGCCACCTCATCTCCAGCACCACAGATCACAACAACGACAGCGGGATGGGCATATCGACAGGGGGCAGGCATATTGACGGCCGGACAGGCGTATTGATGATAGGGCAGCCGTATCGACAAGCAGGGTATCGACAGGGACTAGCCGTATCGACAACAGGACGGGTGTATTGACGGCGGGGCAGGCATATTGACAGGGGCCATGCGTATTGACAGCAGGCAGGCGTAGCGACGATGCGAGGCGGCGTTTCACCCACACGCCGCCTTGCTGTCCCTATTTCCCTAGTGAGGTTGTACACTTATATTAACATTAAAATATTGAGTTAAATTGTGTGCAAATAACCGGTTGTAACCAGTTAGTAACTGGTTACAACCATAACCGGTTATAACTGGTTAAGTAACCGATAAAAACCGACGCTAACCGGTTAGCGTCGGTTCGGTCCGGTTAATTTGAGGTTTTGAAATAAAACTAACCGGTCTCGGTCTCAGTTAGCGCCATAAGCGTCAAATAACCGGACCGGACCGGACTTTCAAACACTATGGGTGATGGCTGGGTGCGGCCATAGTTCCGTTGCGTCCTCATCCTCCTCCTTGCCCTCGTCCACATGTTGCCGACGGATGGTATGCATTATTGATGGACGGGATGCGTTATCAATGGCGGTACGCATTCTCGACGGGCGGTAAAGGTGGCTCCACCGTGTCTGCGTCATCATTGAAGTGCGTTTGTTGTACCGTACGTGTCATCGATGGGCCATATGTGTCAAGGGGCTGATGTGTCGTCAACGGGGAGTATGTGTCATCGAAGGGGGGTATATGTTGTTGTCATCGTCGCTACCGCCGTCGCTACTCATCGCCGTCTTCTGCATCGCTACCCATCTTGTGGGATTTAAAGTCCCTAGTTGGGTTGATTAAATTCATTAGCTGGGTCGAGGGGGGAAAAATGGGCCACGAAATTTATCGTGGCCCGTTTTCGTGACTTACTTCATAGGCCTCCCAGTCTTCCCTCGCGTTTTTCCCTCCCCAATTACTCCGTCGAGTGAGAATGACCCACCCACATCCCTGCGGAAAGGGATGTGGCTGGCATCTGTTCTGCACTAATGGGGGTTTGGCGTTTGGGCCCACATCCCTCAAGAGAGGGGAGGGGCTCTAGGTCGGGTGGATGTATGTGGTCGGGAGCATGTTGAGATGGTGAAGGCGCGGGTGGTGGTGGTAAGTAGAATGAGGACGAACCAACATCAACCGTGATGTGGTTGATGTCGATTAAAACTCCGCTTGCACCCTCAAAGATTGCGTTTGATATACACGCTAAGTAGCACGATAATAAAATTAAAATTTGTGTCCTTTTAGAAATATTCTAAATATGTCCGATCCTAAATTTCAAGGTAAAAGATGCAGAATTGAACATGTTAATTAGGAAACATGCCAAAATGGTAGTCACCACCCAGCTTCCTACATACATACCTTTCGTCAATTCACTATTGCAACATGTATATTATGTAGGAAATATATTTGAATACAATTTTAATTATTTAACTGATAGATGATATCTAGCTATTTTGGGCAAAGTCCCCACTGGTTGTGGAAGCTGAGATGGTCAACATCAACAATAGCACCCACAATTTACAAGTATGGTAGTGAACAAGCTGGGTGTGAAGCGAGGTGGCAAGCACCCAGGAATTATCCTTCAGCAGGATTGTAGGTTGGATATGAGATGTACATAATAATTACCCCTATGAAATATCCATTAGGCAGGTCCTCTTCATCAAATTTCTATTGCTTCAAGTCTAAAAAGCCCACCCTGAACTAACATGTGACCGGTGACCTGTTCATATTCCGAAACTGGCAACTTTTCGAGCCTATCGCTTCTCTCCTTCCACCCTCATTGTTCTCCCCATAGCATACCATTGCCTTCGACAGCGACACAGGTACATCATATCCCCAATAGACCTACGAAGACTCCTGCAGTGCAGCGCACCCACCAGACTAATCCTCTAATCCAACAGAAATGACTGCTGGGAAAGCCCATGCAAGATTCTGGGTTCGAGGTCAACGTATCAAGACGTTGTAGTTAGGACAGCACCAGGAGGAAGAGGCCCTAGGTACCCTCACGACCTACTATCTATGATGCTGCTAACCAACCCCCTTTCTTCCATGCAGGATAGTGCTAGCACGTTCATCACATATGCAGATGCCCTTGGCTAGTTTATGAGGACGTTGCCACCACAACGCCTCTCTTTCCTCATCGTCCTACAAGCCGGTGGCAGTGATGATGGCCCCACGACTACCCTCATCCCTCATACCCACACTTTTTTAGATACCTTATCGCGAACATGGTTGATGCAGCCCCCCAAGTCTGCGTCCTCAACTGTCACAGATATGGTCGACGCCGGTCTATTGCCTCCACTCAGATAGTGCTGGCAACGTGGCACGTCTGCCGACTCGACCACTGTGGAGATGGTCTATGCTTCACTGCTGCCTCAAGTCCTGGAACGGCGTCAACATTACGGTTGGTGAGACCGCCACATTGCATTCACACCTCCACTGATGCTGACCCATTGATTTCTCCACCCGTGTTGACAGATGGCCCTTTTCGTTGTGCTGACATGGCACCCATTGCAGTATGAGCAGCTCATACCACTCCACTGGCTACCACTGACCACCCTACTTCGCAGTAAAGGGGGGGTGATGCCCTACCATTACAATTAATGCAGCCCCTCTGGCTTCCACCTTCTCGAATGGTGCTGAGGCGGTTCCCTCCACGTCGTATGTCTCTTCTCAATTTTTTCGATTGTTATTGATGATGCCCCCCCTTCCTTTACACAGCCTGGATGCAGCAGATTCCACCTCCCCACTGTTGGAAAACGGGGCGGGGACGCGAGGACGGTGGGACAACGAGCGTATATTGGTGGTGGTACGGGGTCAAGAAGCGTATATAGGAAGGAAAAAATGGGGGCGCCAAAGAAGCCCCCAATGTATCTACACGTACAAACAGCGGGTGGCGCGCACCGAGTTGGCTACAACAACATGAAATGTCAACACACCCCCTCAACGAGGTGCGCGACAAGAGAAAACAAAAAGTATAACATATAACAAGCAAAGGGATAAAACACCCCATAAGAAAGTGACCATGACGAGAGCAAAAGCAATAACATAAAAGGGATGAACAATAAAATTATAAACACCCCCTATGAAACACAAAATAAAACAATAACGTACAATGAACAAGAAAATAAAGACAAGTAAAATAATTATGGTGGGTTATGAACAACAGGTGTATGAGGGAGCAGTTCCCCTTGACCATCCATGCCACCCCCTCGCGAAAAACAGTGGTCGCGATCATGAGAGGTGAGGTGACAATTGGAACAACGAACACCAAGGGGGTTCTTGGCATGCTTGCGGATATTAGTTGGAGTGGAAACAAGAGCAGATTGTTGATGAGCAGGCATAGAAGCCGGAAGACGACGACGAGTTTCAAGACGAGAACTTTCAAGACGGTTGCATTCGATGGAGATACATGTGATGACAATGTTGAGAAGGGTATCAGGAGGGGGAGGAGGGTCAAGATTGGCAGAACGATCGAGATGGTCCTGGGCACATTGGGTGAGTAACTGCTTGAAATTCGGCCAGACTCCATCCAATGGAAGATTCCGGATGAGGAGGTGGACCATCTCGCCTTCTTCAAAGGCAACTCCCATGGTGATAAAACGAGATCGGGCAATCTTGAATTCGCCAATATATTTATCAAGACCTGTAAAATCCTCCAACTTCACGTCGGAGATATGGGCGCGGAGGTCAAATTGGGCCGCAACGTCAACACGACCATAGAGGGTCTTGAGAGTGGTCCAGATGTCACGGGCAGTGGTTGTTTCGGTGCAAGGGATGATGGTGGAGACGACGGGGGAAATACAGCGCTCGATGATGTCCTTAACCTTCGCGTCCTTCTGCCACCATTCACGATGGGCTTTGAGGGCGGCAGCATTAGCTCCAGCGGCGACAACAGGTGTAGGTACAATAGGAAAGGGGGAGAGAGGGTCCTCGGAACCTTCGACGAAACCCCAGAACCCTTCGCCTTGCAGGGTTCGCATGATGGACTTGCTCCAGGAGGGGTAGTCAGCCGCGCCATCGAGGGTGGGGATGTGGTCGAGTTTTAGTGTCATGATGAGGGAATATATGTGTCGTAAAATGGGCAAGGACGTGAACTGAGTGCAAAATAATAGAACCGTACGCAAACGGCAGGAACTGGGATGAAACCGACGAGGAGCTGCACGCAAGCAGCAGGAACTGGGGCGAACTGGGGTGAAACCAGCGATGAACCGTACGCAAATGGCGAACCAAGGTGGAATTGGCGAGGAACCGTATGAAAACGGTGAACCGGGATGAAACCGGCAAGGAACCGTACGCAAACGGCAGGAACCGGGATGAAACCGGCAGTAGCTGTACGCAAACAGCAGGAACTGGGGTGAAACCGGCGAACTGGGATGAAACCAGCAATGAACTGTATGAAAATGGCGAACTAGGGGATGCCTAGCAAAGACGGCGTACGAAAACAACGAAAATGGTGAGAAACGCGGCAGAGGTGGTGACAAAGCTATTGAAAAACCGCGAGACGAGCGGCAAGACGAGAGGCAAGACGAGTGGCGAGAGGTCGCGTGATGGTTAAAGGAATGTGTGGAGGGTTCTTGAGTTCAGCGAGAGTGGGTGCGAGTTTTTGAGGCCGAAAAATTCCTGGCACCCCAGGAAATTCTTGTGCTCGAAAAAGGGGCTCGAAAAAAGGAGTGACGGTTGCGTGAGGGCTCGAAAAGGTCGATGTCGACGTCCGAGGAATGGATCAGGGAGCGCCGGGGCCCATAACCTGTTGGAAAACGGGGTGGGGACACGAGGACGGCGGGACAACAAGCGTATATTGGTGGTGGTACGGGGTCAAGAAGCGTATATAGGAAGGAAAAAATGGGGGCGCCAAAGAAGCCCCCAATGTATCTACACATACAAACAGCGGGTGGCGTGCACCGAGTTGGCTACAACAACATGAAATGTCAACACACCCCCTTGTTGGATATCTATAGCCACTATCTTATCGACTTGGTAGCTCAATGGTTTAGAGCACCGGCGTATATAGTCGGAGGTCGTTGGTTCGATTCCAGCCCCTGTCACTTTCTTTTCCCAAGGTCACCTCGGATCGGTTTCCAACATGGTAGCAGCAACCGTGTTCTTGAGTGCGTTGTCTTTAACCGGGCAGCTCAAGGCGGGATAGATAGTGGCATAAGGGGGTGTGTTGGATATCTATAGCCACTATCTTATCGACTCGGTAGCTCAATGGTTTAGAGCACCAGCGTATATAGTCGGAGGTCGTTGGTTCAATTCCAGCCCCTGTCACTTTCTTTTCCCAAGGTCACCTCGGATCGGTTTCCAACACCCACCGCTGTAGATACGGTCAGTGCCGCCACCACTTCTACGTCTTCCTATCACATCAACATGGCTAACGTATCTACACATCCACCTCAGTTACTAATGACATCGATGCCCCTCTGCCACTTCCAACGACACCAACACCGGTTATGCCGCCCTATTGCTTTCTTCACCTGCATAGACATTGGTGGCGCCCTGCTTCGTTGTGCTGTGGCACTACACCCACCTTTGTTACCAATCACTGACTACCCTGACTCACAGTAGGACGGTGGGTGACGCCCTACCGACGCCTCCATATCTTTAACCAGCCCCGACATCGCTGGCTGTTGCTGCCCCTGTATCTCCTTGTTGAGTGCACGGCAGGTGCCCATACCTGTTTCTTTAAGACCAGGATGGAAATGAGAGGGCTATTATTTGGTTAGTATTTGTGGTATGTACTAGTAGCTGTGTATCTAGTCGAATTACATCAATTTGGCTCTCTTTCGGTGTGAAAACTTGAATGCTATGTAAGCTCAAAATTTAGTAGGGGTTCTATCTGGTATTGCAGGCTGTTGGCTATATTGTATGCATTGTGAGTCTTTGAGAATCGGATATCTCGTTGACAATCGACAATAATACTGCACAAGGGGGCACCGGCCCGGGAATCCCGTACCGGTACCCGGTTAGTTAGTCCAGCTGCCGGCCAACTGCCGGCGGCGAAAAAAAAAATTTGACCCCTGCAGGACAGGGCCTCGCAACCTCAAATTTGGTACATTAGAACATAATACATATCTACATATGACCCATGTTGTAGTACAGCTCAAATAGATAATTTTACGATGGTATCAGTTGGGTATCAGCAAACCAAGCACCAGCGCAGTAACCCCCCCCCAAAAAAAGACACATTTAGGACAGCCTCGGAAGATGTAGATTCCAATATGTTATAGCTATATACAGATGATTCATGTACTATTACGACTCAAAGAGAGTTTAAAAACAACTTATAGACTTGTAGTTACTAGTAGATGTTTCATGTTCAGGGGTTATGTATCTAATACAAGAAGGGCTCGCGGTAGCATGGTAAAGGATCACGGAACGATTGCGTCAACGGTGGTCGGGTCAATGGTGGTGTTGAACCCAAATTGATAACGCGGGTTCACTGAAGTCTGAGGCTGTTCGACCTCGCGTTGGGTCGATCGACCTGCCGTGGGGTCATTTGCCCTGGCGTTTGCCTCGCGCTGGGCGTTTCGACCCCATGTTGGGTCTTTTGGCCTCGCGTTGGTTCGCGTTTGGCCGCCGTACGCCAGTGGGTTCAAGGCGGCGAGGCGGTGACGTGGCATGCACACCAGACGAACTGCCGTGGCTGCGTGTGTCCGTGGTGGTGTGCACAGCCTGGTTGCCAAGGTGCTGTGTTCACGGTGTATGCGGGAGTGCGTAGGTAGTCTGTTTGGGCCCTAACGTAGCCTGGTTGTCAGTAGGTGGGGGCGAGGTGAGGAGAAGGACTCCAGAGGCAAATCATAGGCGGTTCGCCTCCTTACACAACTGGCAGGTATTCCACACCCTGGGTCTCCCCTCGCGTTCTTTTATGCCACCCCTAACCCCCCATCCCTGTGCAGAGCCCTTCGAGGACGCCAATAAATGGCCTACATCCCTTGTTGCAGGGGAGAGGCATGGCGGTGGCTGCTGGCGATGAGCACGACTGCTGTGGGACCTAAAACATAAATATTAATGTAACAGGCTATGTAAAAACTGATTGCCTACATTTTCGACCCGTCCTGGCACGCAGGTTGAGTGGGAGGGAGGAGGATAGAGGATGGTTGAGAGTTTGAGGGCGAGATCAACTGTGACATACTTATAAAGATGATGTCATATTACCATATTTAGACATGTGCCTGATTACGTTAGTTAGTTAGTCCAGCTGAAATGGCCTTAGCAAAAAAATCGACCCCGGGTCTTTTTTTTCGATCCCGGTGCCCCCTTGATACTGCAGTCATTCCATAATAATTTGGCATCATTATGACAAACTCACAACACCACGGCTAGGATATTAATCGGAGGACGCAAGATCTGGCAAGATCTGGCATTATGAATTGATCTCGAATTTGCAATGTGTTGCGAGTCTCCGAGAGCCAGATATCTTGTAGATAATTGATGAGAATATCGCAACCGCTCTGTCGTCATGCAAAGGGACGATATCAATTTCATAGTAATGCAACATTATTACAACAAAATCGCAACATCACGGCTAGGATATTAATTGGAGGAAGCAAGATCTAGCAAGATCTAGCATTGTGAGTTGACCTAAAATATGCTAACGTGTTCATAACGCCGACAACGATTCACCATGCATTTCGGGTGTTCATATTGCCTGATGGGAGTTTTCACAATTTCCTGATGTTTTAACCAATCGACCGAAATCCAGCTCCAGCGCTTCCCCTGCGCTCGTATCCTCCACATATTGTCCCTGATCTACCCTTTCCTTCTGGAACAATAGCGCTGCCTTGGGGGCATTTCTGTTAACAACGTTGTCGACGATGCTCCAAGCAGAGTCCGATGTGTTGAGGAACTTGCGATCTACAGCAGCGCCATGGCGAATCATAACTTTCCAATACTTCTTTTTCAAGCTCTTCTCCCGTTTATTTCCATCATCAAGCACGGGGTGGAGCTTATCCCACATCGTAGTGGCAAGGACAACGTTCTTTGTACCCCCGCGGCCAGTAAGTTCTGCGAACATGAGGAGATTGCGGTGGGGTGTTGCGGACATCCGCGGATTGGTGATTCGATGGACATACACGATCCCCGATAGTAGTATTCGGCTCTCGTATCTGTGCAGATGTGGTTATTAAGGTAGTATGAAACTTGAAGGTTTAATTCGATATACGTTTTTTTCAGCCATTCGCCAATCAGCTCGAGAATTTGCCTGTCGCTCCTACTCGAGTCGTCAAATCCTGGTGTGTCGACAAGAACGATGCGCGATCCGTATTGTTCATGGTCCAGAATACGAGAAGCCTCGAGATCTTGGGTGCCGGACTTGAGGCTCGCTTTAGCCCGCTGCCCCCGTTGGCCGGTGAGTATGTCGATGACTTTTTTGATGAATATTCTAAGTTAGTGGAAACCGTTCGAAGTTTCAACCTTCAAGGATGACACACTTGACTCTTCCCACTTCCCGTCGGACCCGTAAAACTAGAAAGCTCATGCTGTGAGGATGATCTCATGGTCAAGTTCCAAATGGCCTACGCAATGATAATATCATCATCTCCCAACTTGCTTGTGTGTACCAATTCGGTTTTATAAGTACGCATAGGCAGTGTACTGGAAATTTGCGATATGGTCACTGAAAATTCCCCATAATCGAATCTTAATCACTCACTCTTCCGGGGAAACATGATCAAGAGTTGGGCCCTGCGTTCTCGGGTGATGATCTCCATGGGCATGATTCTGTGAAGACAGGGATCTTGCCGCAAATCTTGGTTAAATAATAATGAATGAGAGAAAGGATGACGGTAATATACTCACTCGGTGACAACGGGCGCAGAAGAGTCCGGCCGCACAATCCTGCTATGGAAAGGTTGTCGTTGGATGTATTAAAACAGGCGACATCGGTGTATTAAGGGCGAATCACTTACGGGGATTCTATCGGACTATGGGTCCCACTGCCATTAGAATCGCTCCATCCGACCGATTCTTGCATCGCATTTTCTTGTCGTTCAATCAACTTGCCGAGATTCAGATACAGCGCTTCCCCTGCTCTCGTATTCTTGAAATGTTTCTTCTGGTCCACCCTTTCCTCCTGGAACAAAAGTGGTGCCTTCTGGTTGTTTTTGTTAACAACGTTGTCGACGATACTCCAAGCAGAGTCAGATGTGTTGAAGAAGCGTTCTACAGCAGCGCCATGGTGGATCATAGCGTTCCAATACTCCTTTTTCGAGCCCTTCTCCCAATCATCCCCATCATTAAACTCGGGGAGTTTATCCCACATCGTGGTGGCGAGGACGACGTTCTTTGCACTTCTCGGACCAGTGAGTTCAGCGAACATGAGGAGATTGCGGTGGGATGTTGCGAACATCCGCTGTTCGTTGATTGGGTGGACATACACAATCCCCGACAGTAGTATCCGTTTCTTATATCTGTGCAAATATGATTATCGGGATAGTATTGGTTCCAAGGGTCCAACTCGACGTACGTTTTCTCCAGCAATTTGCCAATCAGCTTGAGAATTTGCTCGTCGGTCCTTTTCCTATCCTCAAATCCTGGTGTGTCTACAAGAACGATGCGGGATCCGTATCGCTCGTGGTCCAGAATACGAGAAGCCTCGAGATATTGGGTAACGGTCTTGAGGCTGTCTTTAGCCCGCCGCCCCTGTTGGCCAGTGAGCGTATCGATAATCTTTATGATTGAATATTTTAAGTTAGTGGAAACTGTTCGAGGTTTCAACCGTCAAGGACCTACTTGACTCTTCCCACTTCCTGACGAACCCATGAAACTAGGGGCTCGTGCCATGAGGGTTACTTCGTGATCAAGTTCCAAGTGGCGTACATAATGATGATATCGTCATTTCTGAACGTTTGTGTATTGAATAGGATGCCGCATAATGCATTTGCATACACATCCACCAATGCGGTTTTATAAGTGCGCATAGCTAGTGAACTTGAAATTTGCAGTAAAAGGGGTGTGGCAATAGGATGGAGTAGCCTCGGGGCACCAAGACGAAGCAGCCTTTCATGTGGTTTCCAATGTTCCACTCCAAGCGGAGGCCATGCAGCTTTCATTTCACCCTATCTGATTCCTCATGTTCTAACAACAGAACTTGTCATCGCAGCTTTGGAAACGTGGCCGATCCCGGTCACGGTGCCACCGGCGTATGAGAGTCCTTCGGGTGTGAACCAGGTTAGAACTAGGAGAATGTAGCTGCCGCCGGTTTGGCGTTTCGAGTAATTTCATGGATGGGTCGAACTTGACAGAAACCAAATTTAGCATCTTCGATATACGAAAATTATAAAGACGTGACTTGCTGCAGATAAGTAGATGACAGTGCATGACTTGGTAGAATTGCACAAAAGTACATACGTACTATACCCATGTCGTACAACGTTTCTCTAGCATGTTCTTCTTTCCATGGTCAAGTTCGTCCGGCGACTGATAGCCTACCATCCAACAATCTCAAAATCGCCCCCTCCGAATATCTCTTAACCCCCTCCTCCGCGCGCGCCCAGTCCACTTCGTGGATGATCAACAAGCTGCCCCCGACCATCCTAAGCTCGAGGGCGGAATATGCTTCTCTAATCAACCCAATTTCCTCAGAGGGCGCGGAGGATGGGGACGAGGCTGTTTCGCGGCAGCCGCTGGACGGTGAGGACGACAGTGTAGACGCGTCGTTAGCCTTGTCGTTGGTGGAGGTCGAATTTGAGTTCGAGTCGGACGCGATAGGGAAGAATTTGGCGATGCCTTCGCTCAGCTGGTCAGGTTTGATAGATTTTACATAGGCTTTGGGGGTGTTGACGGGCTGCGGGGTGATATTATCCTAGACCTAAAAGAAGTGTATTTACGAGTCAGATCGTGCTCGAGTCGCGTTGCGGATAGAAAGCCGGTCAACCGTACACCCGTCTCGAATGACGTCGCATTCCTCGCTGCATTCTCCATGCGCAAGACTTTGTCAGGCGGGGAGGCGTCGTTGTAGAGCACCGTCCCGAGCTTAACGCCCAGGATATCAAGAACCCAAACGAAAGGTTCTCCAACACCATGCTCTGTAGATATCCGCAACAGGGTGCACGATAATCCCCTCCGTCGAATCTGGCTCCCTTGGATCGACGGTCCCCTCCAACTTGGGTGTGTCGACAAGAATGATACGTGATCCGTATTGTTCATGGTCCAGAATACGGGAAGCTTCGAGATCTTGGGTGACGGACTTGAGGCTGTCTGCAGCCCGCTTCCCTTGTTGTCCGGTGAGTGTATCGATGATCTTTTTGATGAATATTCTAAGTTAGTGGAAGCCGTTCGAATTTTCAGCCTTCAAGGATGACATACTTGACTCTTCCCACTTCCTGTTGGACCCGTAAAACTAGAAGGCTCATACAGTGAGGATGATTCCATGGTCAAGTTCCAAATGGCCTACGCAATGATAATATCATCATCTCTCAACTTGCTTGTCTGGACTAATTCGGTTTTATAAGTACGCATAGGCAGTGTACTGGAAATTTGCGATATGGTCACTGAAAATTCCCCATAATCGAATCTTAATCACTCACTCTTCCCGGGAAACATGATCGAGAGTTGGGTCCTGCGGTTTCGGGTGATGGTCCTCATGGGCATGATTCTGCGAAGACGGGGATCTTGCCGCAAATCTTGGATCAATAATAATGAACGAGAGAAGAGATGACGGCAATACTCACTCATCTATTTCGGTGACAGCGGGTGCAGAAGAATCCAGCTGCGCAATCCTGCCATGGAAAAGTTGTCATTGGATAAGTTAAAACAGGTGTATCGGTGTATTAAGGACGATTCACTTACGGGGATCCTATCGGACTATGGGTCCCACTCCCATTAGAATCTCTCCATGCGACCGGTTCTCGCATCATGTTTGTTTGTCGTTCAATCAACTTGCCGAGATTCAGATACAGCGCCTCCCCTGCGCTCGTGTTCTTGAAATGTTTCTTCTGGTCTACCCTTTCCTCCTGGAACAAAAGCGGTGCCTTCTGATCGTTTTTTTTAACAATGTTGTCGACGATGCTCCAAGCAGAGTCAGATGTGTTGAGGAAGCGTTCTACCGCAACGCCATGGCGGATCACAACGTTCCAATATTCCGCTTTCACCTTCTCTTGTTTATTTCCATCATCAAACTTGGGGTTGAGTCTATCCCACATCGTGGTGGCGAAGACGACGTTCTTTGTACTTTTGGGACCAGTAAGTTCTGCGAACGTGAGGAGATTGCGGTGGTGTGTTGCGAACATCCGCAATTCGTCGATTCGTTGCACATACACAATCCCCGATAGTAGTATTTGTTTCTTATATCTGCGCAGATGTGGTCATCAGGATATTATTGGTTCCAAGGGCCCAACTTGACGTACGTTTTCATCAGCCAGTCGCCAATCAGCTTGAGAGTTTGTTCATCGCTCCTGTCCGGGTCGTCAAATCCCGGTGTGTCGACAAGAACGATGCGGGATCCGTATCGTTCATGGTCCAGAACACGAGAAGCCTCGACATCTTTGGTGACGAGCCTGAGCCATTCTTTAGCCCGCTTCCCCCATTGGCCGGTGAGCGCATCGATAATCTTTATTATAAGTTAGTGGAAACTGTTCGAGGTTTCAACCTTCAAGGATGACACACTTGACTCTTCCCACTTCCTGACAGACCCATGAAACTAGGAGCTCGTTCTGTAAGGATGATTTCATGATCAAGTTCCGAATGACGTACATAATGATGATATCGTCATCTCTGAATGTTTGTGTCTTGAACAGGGCGCCGTATAACGCATTCGCATCCACATACACCAATTCGGTTTTGTAAGTGCCCATAGGTAGTGAACTTAACTTTTGCGATCAGAGTAAAAGGGGCGTGGCAATAGGATGGAGTAGCCAAGACGAAGCAGCCTTTCATGTAGTTTCCAGTGTTCCACTCCGAGCGAGGGCCATGCAGCTTTCATTTCACCCTATCTGATTCCTCATGTTCTGTCAACAACAGAGCTTGTCATCGCAGCTTTGAAAACGTGGCCGGTCACGGTGCCACCAGCGTATGAAAGTCCTTCTGGTGTGAACCAGGTTGGAACCAGGAGAATGTAGCGGACTTGGCTGCAGATAAGTAGTTGACAGTGCATGACTTGGGAATTATGGTAAATTTGCACAAAAGTATAATCCGGTAGTACATACGTACTATATCCATGTCGTACAACCCTTCTCTAGTATGTTCTTCTTTCCAAGTTCGTCCGGCGACTAGATCTTCACGAAAAGATCGCAAGCTCTGATAGCCTACCATCCAACAACCTCAAAATGGTATCCATGCCCAATAACACGCCTTCATCCGGTCCTTTACCAGGAACGACATTTGTATGCGCAAAGTCGATCAATTTGACGAGGAATGGCGGTTTGGGTTCGTCGTCGTCGTCGTCATCGTCGTCATCGTCCTCCTCATCGTGACCCTCGACATCTTTCCCATCATCTTTAACCCCATCCCCAACCTCCTCCATCTCCGTATCCTCCTCCGAATATATCTTAATCCCTTCCTCCGCGCGCGCCCAGTCCGCTTCGTAGATAATCAACAAACTGCCCCCGACCATCCGAAGCTCGAGGTTGGAATATGCTTCTCTGATCAACGCGATTTCCTCGCGGAGGGCACGGAGGATGGGGACGAGGGTGTCTCGCGGGAGACCGCTGGACGACGGCGACGACGGTGTAGACGCATCGTCAGCCTTGTCGTTGGTGGAGGTCGAGTTCGCGTTCGAGTCAGACGCGATCGGGAAGAATTTGGCGATGCCTTCGCTCAACTGGTCCGGTTTGATGGATTTGCCGTAGGCTTTGACGGTGTGGACGGGCTGCGAGGTGATGTTATCGTAGACCTAAAAGAATTGGATCTACGGGTCAGATCGTGTTCGAGTCGCGTTGCGGACGAGACTAGAACAGAATAAAGTCGATACCTGAAAGCCAGTCAACCGTACACCCGTCTCGAACGACGTCGTATTCCTCGCTGCTTGCTCCATGCGCGCCACTTTGTCAGGCGGGGCTGTGTCGTCGTAGAGCACCGTCCCGAGCTTGACGTCGAGGATATTCGGCTTCAGGAACCCAAACGAAAGGTTCTCCAACACCATGCTCTGTAGATATCCCAAAAAGCGACCATCAGCCTTTCACAAACGATTAGAAAGAACAAAGAACGCCACATATCTTTCGAATCCGCAACAGGTTGCACGATAATCCCCTCGGTCGAATCCGGCTTAGTCGGATCGACGGTCCCCTCCAACTTGAGCGTACCCAGGAACTTAGGGGTGAACGGCAGCAAAGCCGCGAGTGTAGGATCCTGCTGTAGAGACTGGTAGAATTGGAGCTCGCGGTGGAGGACGGGTTTGATGATAAGCGAGCCATCTTCGGTGGTTTCGACGCCGGCGTGGCCACCGACTTGGGACGCGAGCGCGACGTGGCCATGGATAGGGGTGGATGAGGTAGATGGGGTTTCTGACATCGTTAGCGATGGTAGTTAGATGGAAAGGGAGGGTGGCCACTCCTTCCCATCATCTTGGCGGTGTACTTATCAGAGTTTTCCGATCAAATGTTGCTTTGTGCTCTTTGTCCAATCGGAGTACAAAGTCATCACTTAAAGAAATCTTAACTCAGTCACAAATATCACTGGAAAGCTTCATCGATTTCTAACAACTCTCGAAATCATACAGTGCGATTACGTGCTACAGATG